>Ga0207667_10010230_pt1 | contig 10983 bp, 10 predicted proteins | sample KBSCornC52_FD_184301 | JGI IMG/M metagenome (GOLD analysis project Ga0207667, IMG submission 184301) | Corn rhizosphere microbial communities from Kellogg Biological Station, Michigan, USA - KBS Corn C5-2 (SPAdes) (version 2) | ecosystem: Host-associated > Plants > Roots > Rhizosphere > Soil ...
GGCCAGCCCGATCGTCCCCGGCACGATCGGGCTGGCCGTCGCGACCGCGCTGGCCGTCGAGCGCCGGCCCGACGTCGCCTCCCGGGTCGCCGCCCTGCGGGACGAGCTGGTGGCCGGCGTGCTGGACGCCGTCCCCGACGTCACCGTCAACGGACACCCCTCCGACCGGCTCCCCGGAATCGTCAACCTCAGCTTCGCCGGCTGCGAGGGCGATGCGCTGCTGATGCTGCTGGACGCCCGCGGCGTGGCCTGCTCCACCGGCTCGGCCTGCTCGGCCGGGGTGGCGCAGCCCTCGCACGTGCTGCTCGCGATGGGCGCCGGGCCGGCGGCGGCGAAGGGGACGCTGCGGTTCTCGCTCGGCTCGACCTCGACCACCGACGACGTCGCCGCGGCCGTTGCCGCCATCGCGCCGGCGGTCGAGCGCGCCCGCAAGGCCGGCCTGACCTCGGTGGCCGCGTCATGAGAGTTCTGGCCGCCATGAGCGGCGGGGTCGACTCGGCCGTCGCCGCCGCCCGCGCCGTCGACGCCGGGCACGACGTCACCGGCGTCCACCTCGCGCTGTCGGCCGCGCCGGCGACGCTGCGGCACGGCGCCCGCGGCTGCTGCACCCTCGAGGACGCCCACGATGCCCGCCGCGCCGCCGACGTGCTCGGCATCCCGTTCTACGTCTGGGACCTCGCCGAGCGCTTCCGCGCCGACGTTATCGACGACTTCGTGGCCGAGTACGCGGCCGGCCGCACACCCAACCCGTGCCTGCGCTGCAACGAGAAGATCAAGTTCGCCGCGGTGCTCGATCGTGCGCTCGCGCTCGGTTTCGACGCCGTCGTCACCGGCCACCACGCCCGCCTCGAGGACGGCCGGCTGCGCCGGTCGGTGGACGCGGCGAAGGACCAGTCCTACGTACTCGCCGTCTGCACCCGCGAGCAGCTCGCCCACGCGATGTTCCCGCTGGGGGATTCGACGAAGGCGCAGGTGCGGGCCGAGGCGGCCGCCCGCGGGCTGGCCGTCGCCGACAAGCCCGACTCGCACGACATCTGCTTCATCGCCGACGGCGACACCCGCGGCTTCCTCGCCGGTCGGCTCGGCGAACAGGCCGGCCCGATCGTCGACGCGGAGACGGGGGACGTCCTCGGTACCCACGCCGGCGCGTTCGGCTTCACGGTCGGCCAGCGGCGCGGCCTCGACCTGCGCCGCCCGGCCGAGGACGGCCGTCCGCGCTACGTGCTGGACATCCGGCCCAAGCAGAACACGGTCGTCGTCGGGCCCGGCGAGCTGCTCGACGCCGACGTCGTGTCCGCGGCCCGGCCGGTGTGGACGTCCGGGGCGGTGCCGGGGGAGCGGCTCGACTGCGCGGTGCAGCTGCGGGCGCACGGCATGGTCAGCCCGGCGACGGTCATCGTGAGTGACGGCGAGGTACGCGCCGAACTCACCGTCCCACAGCGCGGCGTGGCCGCCGGCCAGGCGCTGGTCATGTACGCCGGCGACGAGGTGCTCGGGTCGGCGACGATCACCGCCGCCACGCGAGCCGTGCTCACGTGAGCAGTGCTCTCTGGCCGGCCGGGGCAGTGACGGGTCTCGGCTCGCTGCCGGGCACCGACCCGGTGGAGGCGGCAACGCTCGTGCTCGGCGAGCTGCCCGAGCTGCCGCACCTGCCCGAGCTGCCGAACCGAGGTGCCGGAGCCGACGTCATCGGCCGCAGTGCCGGCCTGCTGGTCGACCTGCCGGTGGAGATCGTGCCGTCCGGCTGGCGGTTCGCCGCCCACCCGGGCCGCGACCTGCGCCGGGCGCTCGACTTCCTGTCCTGGGATCTCGACGCCCTCGAGAACGCCGCGACCGGCTACGCCGGTGCGCTGAAGGTGCAGGCGGCCGGCCCGTGGACCCTCGCCGCCGCCCTCGAACTGGCCACCGGCCACAAGGTCGCGAGCGATCCAGGCGCGGTGCGCGACCTCGCCGAGTCGCTCACCGAAGGGCTGCGGGTGCACGTCGCCGAGGTGGCGAAGCGCGTGCCCGGCGCTCAGGTGGTGCTGCAGCTGGACGAGCCGTCGCTGCCGGCCGTGCTGGACGGACGGATCCGCACGCCGTCGGGCTACGGGACGGTCCGCGCGGTCGAGGCACCGGTGGCCGAACAGGTGCTGCGCGGCGTGCTCGCCGCGGCGCCCGAGGGTGCCCGGGTCGTCCACTGCTGCGCGGCCGGGGTGCCGATCACGCTGCTGCGCGACGCCGGCGCCGACGCGCTCGCGGTCGACGCTTCGCAGCTCACGCCGGCGCAGTACGACCCGCTCGGCGAGGCGATGGACGCCGGGATGTCGCTGTGGTTCGGCGTGCTGCCCACGACCGACGCCCCGATCACGCTCGACACGGCCCGGGAGCCGATCCGCCGGCTCTGGGCCGAACTCGGGTTCGCCCGCGCCGAGCTGCCGTTACGCCTCGTCCCCACACCCGCGTGCGGGCTGGCCGGCGCGACGCCCGCGTACGCCCGGCGCGTCCTGTCGGTCTTGCGCGACACCGGCGCGTGGCTGCGCGACGAGGACGAGTCATAGCGCGTCTCAGAGGCGCGATATGAACGCGAAGAACAGCACCCCGGTGGTCCCACGCGAGGGCTGGCCAGGCCCAACGCGTACTCGACCGGCAACGGAACGAAGCCGCCCTGCGTAGGTTCGCTTTGCACCCGGTGTGGCTGCTATTCGCGCAGGTCGATGCGAGATAGCGACCACCGCGGGTGCAATCCGGGTCGGCCGCCCTCAAGGTGGCGACTAGAAGCCCAACTCCGCGACGTCGATTCCGGCGAGTCGCTCGGGGTCGGCCAGCACGTCGATCTCGACGATGCGGCCGCCCACGACCGTGAACGCGAGCACCGACATGATCTCGCCGTCGATGACCGTGACCGCGCCGGGGCCACCGTTGACCAGCGCCGGCCGTCCGTACTCGGCCGCCCACCGGAAGCTCATCGCCGACGACGCCACTTGGTCGGCGCCGCGCAGCAGCCGCGATGCGATACCGGCCGTCCCGCCGTCCGCGCGCAGCACGACGTCGGGGTGCAGCACGCGTAGCAGCGCCTCGAAATCCCCGGCGCGCGAAGCGGCCTGGAACGCCGCGACGACCTCGCGTTGCCGGGCCAGGTCGCCGTCCGGCGTCCGGTCGGCGCCCCGCAGCCGGGACCGTGCGCGGGAGGCGAGCATCTTCGTCGCGTCCACGCTGCGGTTGACGACCGGGGCGATGTCGGCGAACGGGACGCCGAACATGTCGTGCAGGACGTAGGCCAACCGTTCGGCCGGTGTCAGGGTGTCGAGCACGACGAGCAGCGCGATTCCTACGGCGTCGGCCAGCACCGCCTCCTGCTCCGGATCACCCGCCGACGGGATGGGCGCGACGATCGGGTCCGGCACCCGGATGTCGTCGAGCGGGTCCTCGCGCCGGGCCGTCCGCGTGCGCAGCATGTCAAGGCACACCCGGCCGACGACGGTGGTCAGCCAGGCGCCGAGGTTGTCGATCGCATCGGCGTCCGAGCGGGCCAGCCGCAGCCAGCCCTCCTGCACCGCGTCCTCGGCCTCGCTCAGCGAGCCGAGCATGCGGTAGGCGACCGCGCGCAGTTGCGAGCGGTGCTCCTCGAAGCGCCGCGCCAGGAACTCGGTGTCCGACATCCCGTTACCTCTCCTCGTTCTCGTCCGTCGTAGCAGTGACGAACCGCAGCCGGCGGACGTAACACGCGAGAGGACGATCCCATGCAACCGCGCATGACCCACCCCGTTTCCGTACTGCCCGACGCCCTCACGGCGCTGCTGAACGCGAGCAAGGCGATCAAGGCCGGCGGCCTGGACGACACGACCGCCCTGCTCGTCGAGCTGCGGGCCAGCCAGCTCAACGGTTGCAGCGTCTGTGTCGACATGCACGCCCGCGACCTGCGCAAGAACGGCGAGAGCGACGAGCGGCTGTTCGGCGTGGCCGCGTGGCGGGAGTCGCCGTACTTCACCGACGCCGAGCGGGCCGCGCTCGCGCTGACCGAGGCGGCCACCCTGCTGCCGCACCCCGGCGAGCCCGTGCCCGACGACGTCTGGGCCGAGGCGGCGCGGCACTACGACGAGCGGCAGCTGGCCGCGCTGGTCTTCGAGATCGCGATGATCAACCTCTGGAACCGCCTCAACATCATGGTCAAGGCCCCGGTCGGCGCCTGGAACTGACCGGTTTGCATCCGGAAACCTCGCTAACCCGGCCCCGTCCGGGTTGGTTAGCCGCATTTCCGGGTGCAAACGGGGGACTCCGGTCGCTACCTGAACCTGTCGGTGCCGGTCGATAGGTTGGGCGCATGACGGAGGTCAGCACCGCCACCGAGGAGGCCCGGGAAGAGCACGCCCGGCTGGCGCAGGAGCTGGACGATCACGCGTACCGCTACTACGTGCTCGACAGCCCGACGGTCAGCGACGCCGACTACGACACGGCGATGCGGCGGCTGCAGCAGCTCGAGGACGAGTTCCCCGAGTTGCGCACGCCGTCCTCACCGACCCAGCGGGTCGGAGGCACCTACTCGACGCTGTTCACGCCGGTCGATCACCTCGAGCGCATGCTCAGCCTCGACAACGTCTTCTCGGCCGAGGAGATGGCGGCCTGGGCCCAGCGGGTCGAGCGGGACGCCGGCACCGTCCCCGACTATCTGTGCGAGCTCAAGGTCGACGGGCTGGCCGTCAACCTGCTCTACGAGGACGGCCGGCTCGTCCGCGGCCTGACGCGGGGCGACGGCCGCACGGGTGAGGACGTCACGCCCAACATCCGCACGATCGCGAACGTCCCCGACCGCCTCAAGAGCACCGGGGGCGAGGACGTCCCGCGGCTGCTCGAGGTGCGCGGCGAGGTGTTCTTCCCGGTGGCCCGGTTCGAAGAGCTCAACGCCGCGCTGGTCGAGGTCGGCAAGGTGCCCTACGCCAACCCCCGCAACACCGCGGCCGGTTCGTTGCGGCAGAAGGATCCGCGAGTCACCGCGAGCCGCGGACTGAGCCTCGTGCTGCACGGTGTCGGCAAGGTCGAGGGCGGGCCGGAGGTGAAGCGGCAGTCGGAGTGGTACGGCCACCTGCAGCGCTGGGGGCTACCGACCTCCGACCGCGCGAAGGTGCTGCCCGACCTGACTGCGGTGCAGCAGTTCATCGAGCACTACGGCGCGCACCGGCACGACGTCGAGCACGAGATCGACGGCGTGGTGGTGAAGGTCGACGAGCTCGGGCTCCAGCGCCGGCTCGGCTCGACCAGCCGCGCGCCCCGGTGGGCGATCGCGTTCAAGTACCCGCCGGAGGAGGTCAACACCAAGCTGCTCGACATCCGGGTCAACGTCGGGCGGACGGGCCGGGTAACCCCGTTCGGCGTGATGGAGCCGGTGAAGGTCGCCGGCTCGACGGTCGAGCAGGCCACGCTGCACAACCAGTGGGAGGTCGAGCGCAAGGGCGTCCTCATCGGCGACACGGTGGTGTTGCGCAAGGCCGGGGACGTCATCCCCGAGATCGTCGGGCCGGTCGTCGCGCTGCGCGACGGCACCGAGCGGCCGTTCGTGATGCCGACGCGCTGCCCGGCCTGCGACACCGCGCTGGCGCCGGAGAAGGAGGGCGACAAGGACATCCGCTGCCCCAACTCCCGCGCCTGCCCGGCCCAGCTGCGCGAGCGGCTGGCTTCGCTCGCCTCGAGGTCGGCGCTCGACATCGAGGCGCTCGGCTACGAGGGCGTGGTCGCGCTGCTCGACTCCCACGTCCTCGCCGACGAGGGCGACCTGTTCGACGTGACCGCCGACGCGCTGCTGGGGGTGCCGCTCTACACGCGGGCGGCGAAGAAGACCGACGACCCGACGACCGTGCGGGACGGTCGCGCGCTGTCGGCCAACGGCGAGAAGCTCATCGCCAACCTCGCGGTGGCCCGCACCCGTCCGCTGTGGCGCGTGCTGGTCGCGCTGTCGATCCGCCACGTCGGGCCGACCGCCGCCCGGGCGCTGGCCGCCCAGTTCGGCAGCCTCGATGCCATCCGGGCCGCGACCCGCGAGCAGCTGGCCGACGCCGAAGGCGTCGGGCCGGTCATCGCCGACGCCGTCGTCGACTGGTTCGCCGTCGATTGGCACGTCGCGATCGTCGACAAGTGGGCCGCCGCGGGCGTGCGCACCGCCGACGAAGTGGACGACACCCCCAAGACCCTCGCCGGCCTCACGATCGTCGTCACGGGCTCGCTCGCCGGCTTCTCCCGCGACGAGGCGAAGGAGGCGATCGTCTCGCGCGGCGGCAAGGCGGCCGGTTCGGTGTCGAAGAAGACCGACTTCGTGGTCGTGGGCGAGAACGCCGGCACCAAGGCGGAGAAGGCCGAGCAGCTCGGCGTGCCGGTGCTGGACGAGGACGGCTTCCGCCGGCTCCTGACGGACGGACCGCCGGCGGCCGAGTAGCCACCGCGGGTGTTCTGGCCCACGTTCTTGGTCTCTATCCGGTTAACGGCTGGCCGATTCACAGCAACGTGTGGCAAGAACGTAGGCGTGACCGCCGTCCGGCCGATGCCGCTTGCCCGCCGGCGGCTGGCCGGACGGCAGGCGCGCGAGCTGGCCTTCGCCGCCCTGATCCTGCTGTACGCGCTGCTGACCATCGGCGTGCTGGTCTATCCGTCCCCCGTGCTGTCGATCGACCAGTGGTGGCTCGACCGGCACCTGTGGGGCGCACATCCCCAGTACCACTGGTTCGTCTACCACTACGTGATGCTCGGCCAGCGTGGACCGACGACGATCGTGTTCCTGCCGGTCGTGGCCTACCTCGCGTGGCGGCGGCGCACGAGCGCCCCGGTCGTGATGTTCGTGACGAGCCTGCTGCTGCTCAACGTCTCGGTCGCGGTCGTGAAGTACTTCGTCGGTCGCGTCGGCCCGCGCGACCAGAACGACGTGCACGTGGTCTTCACCAGCGGCACCCTCTTCCCCTCCGGCCACCTGTCGAACACGGTGGTCGTGTACGGCGTCCTCGCGATGCTGATGCCCCGGTTCCGGCGCCTGATCGTCACGGCCGTCGTCTTCCTCTGCCTCACGGTCGGGCTCGGCACGATCTACCTGCGCACGCACTGGTTCAGCGACGTCGTCGGCGGCTGGATCGCCGGGGCGCTCGTCCTGCTCGCCCTGCCCGACCTGATGCCGCACGTGCAGCCGCGCGTCGACGCCGCGGTGGCCGCCGCCGACGCGCGCTGGGGGCAGAAGTGGCGGCATGAGTGGGGGCATAGGTGGCCGCGCCGCGCCGACGCGCCGGCACCGCCGCCTGCTGCCGAGTCCGCCGATCAGGAGAACGCGACGCCGGTCAGCTGAACCGCACGATCCCAGAGGCGGCCGGCGAGCTCGGCGTCGCGGGCCCGCGCCGAACCGGTGACCCGCTTCGGGTGCCCGCGCATCTCCCCGAGCCGGTCCGGTCCCCAGTAGTCGCCGCCGCGCACGTCCGGCATGGTCGCCGCGTACAGCATCGGCCGCGCCCCGGCCTCCGCACTCTGGGCCAGCACCCGGTTGCCGATACCGATGAGCCGCTGCTCCAGCCCCTCGCTGCGGCCGATCTCGGTCGCGGCATAGCCGGGGTGGGCCGCTACCGAGCGCACCGGCGAGCCGGCGGACCGCAGCCGGCGATCCAGCTCGAAGGTGAACAGCAGGTCGGCCAGCTTCGACTGCGCGTACGCCGGCCACCGGCGGTACTTGCGCCGCTCCCAGTTGAGGTCGTCGACCTCGATGCGCCCCATCTTGTGCGCCGGGCTCGACACCGTCACGACCCGATCGCGTAGCCGGGGCAGCAGCCGGCCGGTCAGCGCGAAGTGCCCGAGGAAATTGGTGCCGGTCTGCAGCTCGAAGCCGTCGGCGGTGCGAGCGAACGGGACGGCCATCACCCCGGCGTTGTTGACCAGCACGTCGACCTCGCCGATGCCGTCGGCGAACTTCTCCACCGAGGCCAGGTCGCTGAGGTCGAGCTGGCGCACCGTGACGTCCCCGCGCATGCCGGCCGCGGCCGCCTCACCCTTGGCCACGTTGCGGCAGGCGAGCACCACGCTCGCGCCGGCGGCGGCGAGCCGCCGGGCGGTCACCTCGCCCAGTCCGCTGTTCGCACCGGTCACGACGATGCGTCGGCCGGTCTGGTCGGGCAGGTCGTCGGCCGTCCACCGCAGGCTCATGGGCGCCGAATGTAGCGGTCGGTCAGACGCTGCGCTCGAGGGCCGCGCGAGGCGTGACGGTGGCCGCAATCGCCGCGAAGTGCTGGAGCCGCACCAGTTCGGACGGCAGCCACTTCAGCGCCGGCCGCCCCACGAGCAGCGCCGCGTCGGCGCCGAGCGGAGCGACCGCGAGCTCGGTGCCCAGCCGGGCCCAGTCGGCCGGGGCCCACTCGTCCTCGACCGGCAGCGTGCGGGCCGGGGTCGGCGGCCACCACGGCGCGGGGACGGAGCCCAGCTCGGGCGCGGCGCCGCCGCGGGCGAGCACCCGGCTCTGGCCGGCCACCGGGCCGCCCAGCACCAGAGCCCAGCCCGCGCGGAACACCCGCGCGACGCCGTCGGCCAGCACCGGCAGCGACGAATCCGGGTCCTGCGCCAGCGCCTCGAGCAGCTCCAGCTCGCGGTGCGGGTCGATCTGCCCGGCGTAGGGGCGGATCGACTCCACCTGCACGCCCGGCACCGTCGCGGCCGCCGAGACCAGGGAGTCGGCCAGCCGATCCGGCGGCAGCTCCACCACGAAGTCGTCGGTCGCGCGGCCCGGGGCCCGCTCGATGACGTCCACGCTGAGGATGTCGGCCCCGGCCCCGCCGAGCGCCGTGGCGACGGCACCGAGCACGCCCGGGCGGTCGGGCAGCACCACGCGCATCAGGTAGGACACGCCTCCCAGCCTGCCCCATGCGCGTATCGGGCCCGTTACGGGGCATCCGTAGACTCCACAGTCGTGTCCGACGCACCCGCAACCTCCGACGGTCACGTCACCGTCGGCACCACCGACACCGCCTCCACGGCCCCGGCCGGCCGGATCAACCGCTCCGAGGTCGCGCACCTCGCCCGGCTGGCCCGCCTCGCCGTCACCGACGACGAGCTGGACCTGTTCGCCGAGCAGCTGGACGTCATCCTCGGTGCGGTCGCCAGCGTCAGCGACGTCGCCGCGGCCGACATCCCGCCGACCTCGCACGCGGTGCCGATGACCAACGTGTACCGCGCCGACGAGGTGCAGCCGTGCCTGCCGCGCGAGGACGTCCTCGCCGGCGCGCCGGACGTCGAGGACCACAAGTTCCGGGTGCCGCGCATCCTGGCCGAGGAAGCGTGATGAGCGATCTCACCCGGATGACCGCGGCCGAGATCGGTGCTCTCGTGGCCGGGGGCGAGGTGGCCGCCGTCGAGGTGGCGCAGGCCCACCTCGACCGCATCGGCAGCGTCGACGCGCAGGTCAACGCGTTCCTGCACGTCGACACCGCCGGTGCGCTCGAGGCGGCCAAGGCGGTCGACACCGCCCGCGCCAACGGCACCGTGCTCGGCCCGCTGGCCGGCGTCCCGCTCGCGATGAAGGACGTCGTTGTCACGAAGGGGCTGCCGACCACGGCCGGCTCGAAGATCCTCCAGGGCTGGCACCCGCCCTACGACGCGACGATCACCGAGCGGATCAAGAACGCCGGCATCGTCATGCTCGGCAAGACCAACATGGACGAGTTCGCCATGGGCAGCTCGACCGAGAACTCCGCCTACGGCCCGACGCACAACCCGTGGGATCTCTCGCGCATCCCGGGCGGCTCCTCCGGCGGTTCGTCGGCCGCGGTCGCCGCCTTCGAGGCGCCGCTGTCGATCGGCACCGACACCGGCGGCTCGATCCGCCAGCCGGCGGCGGTGACCGGCATCGTGGGGCACAAGCCGACCTACGGCGGCGTCTCGCGGTACGGCTTGATCGCCTTCTCCTCCTCGCTCGACCAGGCGGGCCCGTTCGGCCGGACCGTCCTCGACGCGGCGCTGCTGCACGAGGTGATCGCCGGCCACGACCCCCGCGACTCGACCTCGATCGACGGGCCCGTCCCGCCGGTCGTCGCCGCCGCTCGCGAGGGCGCGGCCGCGGGCAGCCTGGCCGGGGTGCGGGTCGGCGTCGTGCGCGAGCTGGGCGGCGAGGGCTACCAGCCGGGTGTGCTCGCCGCGTTCGACACGGCCATCGGCACGCTGCGCGAGCTCGGCGCCGAGATCGTCGAGGTGAGCTGCCCGCACTTCGAGTACGCCCTCGCCGCCTACTACCTGATCGCGCCCAGCGAGTGCTCGTCCAACCTCGCCCGCTTCGACGCCGTCCGGTACGGCCTGCGGGTCGGGGACGACGGCGCGAACTCGCTGGAGGAGGTCATGTCGCTCACCCGCGAGGCCGGCTTCGGCCCGGAGGTCAAGCGACGGATCATGATCGGCACGTACGCGCTGTCCTCCGGCTACTACGACGCGTACTACGGGCAGGCGCAGAAGGTGCGCACGCTGATCGCCCGCGACTTCGCCGTCGCGTTCGAGCGGGCCGACGTCCTGGTCTCGCCGAGCACGCCGGTCGTGGCGTTCGGCATCGGCGAGGTCGTCGACCCGCTGACCATGTACCGCAACGACCTCTGCACGCTGCCGGCGTCGCTGGCCGGGACGCCGGCGACCTCCGTCCCGTGCGGGCTGTCGGACGGGCTGCCGGTCGGATTGCAGATCATGGCCCCGGCGCTGGCCGACGACCGCTGTTACCGCGTCGCGGCCGCGTACGAGGCGGCCGCCGGCCCGCTCACGTTCCCCGAGGTGACCGCATGAAGTACGAAGAGGTCGTCGCTCGGTTCGAGCCGGTCATCGGGCTCGAGACGCACGTCGAGCTGGGCACCGCGTCCAAGATGTTCTGCGGCTGCTCGACCGAGTTCGGCGCCGAGCCGAACACGCAGGTCTGCCCGGTGTGCCTCGGCCTGCCCGGCGCGCTGCCGGTGGCCAACGAGAAGGCGATCGAGTCTACTATCCGCATCGGCCTGGCGCTGAACTGCTCCATCG
>Ga0207667_10010237_pt1 | contig 10979 bp, 7 predicted proteins | sample KBSCornC52_FD_184301 | JGI IMG/M metagenome (GOLD analysis project Ga0207667, IMG submission 184301) | Corn rhizosphere microbial communities from Kellogg Biological Station, Michigan, USA - KBS Corn C5-2 (SPAdes) (version 2) | ecosystem: Host-associated > Plants > Roots > Rhizosphere > Soil ...
CGACGGCCTTCCTGCGCGGCGCCAGCGTCGTACTGATGAACTACCTGTTCCCGAAGGACATCGTGGCGATGGTTGCGCGCGAGCGCATCACGGGCCTGGCCGCCGTGCCGCCGCTGTGGATCGCGCTGGCACGCCTCGCCTGGCCGGCCGGTTGCACGCTGCGCTTCATCACCAATTCCGGCGGCGCCATGCCGGTGCCGACGGTGCAGGCGCTGCGCGAGGCATTGCCGGACACGCAGATCTTCCTGATGTACGGCCTGACCGAGGCGTTCCGCTCGACGTATTTGCCGCCGTCGGAAGTCGCGCGCCGCCCGGATTCGATCGGCCGCGCGATCCCGAACGCCGAGATCCTCGTCGTGCGCCCGGACGGCACCCTGTGCGACGCCGACGAACCGGGAGAACTCGTGCACCGCGGCGCGCTCGTGGCCCTCGGCTACTGGAACGATCCGGCGCGCACGGCGCAGCGTTTCCGTCCCGCGCCCGGCCAGGATGCAGGCCTGCCCGTGCCGGAACTGGCGGTGTGGTCGGGCGACACGGTGCGCCGCGACGCCGAAGGCTATCTGTACTTCATCGGCCGCAGCGACGACATGATCAAGGTGTCCGGCTACCGCATCAGCCCGACCGAGATCGAATCGGTACTGCACGCGACCGGTCTCGTCGCCGAGGTGGCCGCCTTCGGCATCGACCATCCCCAACTGGGCCAGGCGATCGCCGTGATCGCCGTGCCGGCGGAAGAAGGTGTTGTTGACGTGGCTGCGCTGCTGGCGGAATGCAAACGCCACCTGCCTGCCTACATGGTCCCGGCCCGCGTCGACCTGCGTCCCGGCCCGCTGCCGCGCAACCCGAACGGCAAGATCGACCGCAACCTGCTGCGGCAAACCCTGCAAACGAACGAAGCATGACCAATAAACCACGCCACGCGCCGCAGATCCACTTTCCCGTCGTCGACGACGTCCTGCAGGTCGGCGGCATTCCGCTGACCCGGCTCGCGCAGCGCGTGGGCCGCACCCCGTTCTTCGCGGTCGACCGCGCACTGTGCACGCAGCGCGTGCGCGACCTGCGCGCACAGCTGCCGCAAGGCGTGCTGCTGCATTACTCGATCAAGGCCAATCCGATGCCGGCGCTCGTGCAGCACATGGCCGGCCTCGTCGACGGCCTGGACGTCGCGTCCGGCGGAGAACTGAAAACCGCGCTGGACGCCGGCATGGCACCGCAGCGCATCAGCTTCGCCGGTCCGGCCAAGCAGGAGGGGGAGCTGGCGCAGGCCGTGGCCGCCGGCGTGTGCGTGAACGTGGAGTCGGAGCGTGAGCTGCACGCGCTGGCGCGCATTGGCGACGAACTCGGCATCGCGCCGCGCATCGCGCTGCGCGTGAATCCGGACTTCGAACTGAAATCATCGGGCATGAAGATGGGCGGCGGCGCCAAGCCGTTCGGCATCGATGCCGAGGAGGTCCCGCGCCTGCTGCGCGCGGCGGCGGACCTCTCCGTCGACTTCCAGGGTTTCCACATCTTCGCCGGCTCGCAAAGCCTGCGTGTCGACGCCATCGTCGATGCCCAGGCGCGCAGCATCGAACTCGCACTGCGCCTGGCCGATGCGGCACCCGTGCCGGTCCGCCAGGTGAATATCGGCGGCGGCTTCGGCATCCCGTATTTCCCCGGCGAGGAACGCCTCGACGTGGCGCCGATCGCCGCGCGCCTGGCGGGCGAGCTGGATCGCTTGGGGTCGGCGCTGCCGCAGGCGAAGCTGGCGCTGGAGCTGGGCCGCTACCTCGTCGGCGAATGCGGCATCTATGTGACGCGCGTGGTCGACCGCAAGGTCTCGCGCGGGGAAGTCTTCCTCGTGACGGATGGCGGCATGCACCATCACCTGGCCGCTTCCGGCAACCTGGGCCAGGTCATCCGCAAGAATTATCCGGTCGCCGTGGGCAACCGCGTGGCGCCGGTCGACAGCGGTCCGGCCAGCGTGACGGGGCCGCTGTGCACCCCGCTCGACATCCTGGCCGACAGGATGGAGCTGGCGCATGCGCAGGTCGGCGACCTGATCGTCGTGTTCCAGTCCGGCGCCTACGGCCCGTCCGCCAGCCCGGGCGCCTTCCTCGGGCACCCGGCGGCGCTGGAAGTCCTCGTCTAGGCGCCCGCGCTCACGCGCAGGAACGCGTCGAACATCATCAGCGACCACAGGGCCACGCTGTGGTCCGCGCTGCCCGCGTGGTGCTGCGATACCAGCTGTTCCAGGTAGCGGCGGTTGAAGATGCCCGTCTCCTCCAGTCGCCTGCCCAGCACGGCTTCTTTCACGGCCTCGCGCAGCGGGCCGCGCAGCCAGGCCGCCAGCGGAATCGAGAAGCCCTTCTTGGAACGGTACATGATGTCGTGCGGCAGGTGCGGTTCCAGCGCCTTCTTGAGGATGTACTTGCCTTCGCCGCCGCGCAGCTTCAGGCTCGGCGGCAGCGTGGCCGCGTATTCGCAGAACTCGTGGTCGAGCAGCGGCACGCGCACCTCGAGCGAATGGGCCATGCTGGCGCGGTCCACCTTGGTGAGGATGTCGCCCGGCAGCCAGGTCTTGAAGTCGAGGTACTGGATCAGCGACAGCGGATCGTCGGTCGGGGCCTCTTTCGCGTGGGCGCGCATCACGTCGATCGCGCGGTAGCCCTGCAGGTCGCGCCGGAAACCTTCCGAGAACAGCTGGTCGCGCTGGCGGTCCGGCAGGCGCGACACGCCGTGGAAGTAACCTTCGACGAGGTCGCGCGCGATCGACTCGAACGTGGTCTTGGCGCGGAACACGCGCGGCGCCCAGTCGGCCTTCGGATACAGGCTGCCCAGCGTGCCGAACAATGGCTTCCTGATCGCTTCCGGCACCTTCGAGCGCACGCTGTGCTCGGCCATCGCGAAGCGGTAGCGGCGGTAGCCCGCAAAATTCTCGTCGCCGCCATCGCCCGACAGCGCCACCGTCACGTGACGGCGCGCCAGCTGGCAGACGCGGTAGGTCGGGATCGCGGAGCTGTCGGCGAACGGTTCGTCGTACAGGTGGGCCAGCGTGTCGATCAGGCCGTAGTCGTCCTTGTCGACGATCTGCGCGTGGTGGTGCGTGCGGTAGCGCTGCGCGACCTGCATGGCGTACTGCGTTTCGTCGAACTCAGGATCGTCGAAGCCGATCGAGCAGGTGGTCACGCCCTCGCTGACCTTGCCGTCGCGGCCGCCCGCCATCATCGCGACGACGGCGCTGGAATCGACGCCGCCGGACAGGAAGGCGCCCAGCGGCACCTCGGATTCCATCTGGCTTTGCACGGCCGCGCGCACGCGCTCGATCAGCTCGGCCTCCACGTCCGCTTCCGGACGCGCCGGGGCGACGTTGAACGCGAGATCCCACCAGCGCCTGGGCGTCACTGCCCGGTCGCCGACTTTCAGCAGGATCGAGTGGCCCGGGCTGAGTTTATAGGCGTTGTGGAAGATCGTATTCGGCTCCGGCACGTAGCCGTAGGCGAAATAATCCTCGACGGCGCGCGGGTTCAGCTTGCGCGACAGTTCGGGGAAGGTCATGATCGACTTCAGTTCCGAGCCGAACACGAACAGCCCGCTGGGCAGCAGCGAATAAAACATCGGCTTCACGCCCACGTGGTCGCGCGCGAGGAATAGCGTCTGCTTGTTGCGGTCCCACACGCCGAACGCGAACATGCCGCGCAGCCGGCGCACGCAATCCTCGCCCCAGGCGATCCAGGCGTTCATCACGACTTCCGTATCGGACTTCGTGCGGAACGCGTGGCCCAGCGCGATCAGTTCGTCGCGCAAGGCGCGGTAGTTGTAGATCTCGCCGTTGAACACGAGCGCCACGTCGCGCGCGGCGTTCAGGAACGGTTGCTGGCCCGTGGCCACGTCGATCACGGACAGGCGGCGATGGCCCATGCCCAGGGCTTTTTCCAGGTACAGCTCGCCTTCGTCGGGACCGCGATGGTGCTGGCTCTCGTTCATGCGCCGCAGCGCTTCGCGGTCGATCTCCCGGTTGCCCTGGGTGTCAAAGATTCCGACTATTCCGCACATGATGTTGGCTTTCTTGCTTTTGATGGGTGAAACGGTAACGCGTCAGTGTGCCTTGTTTTGGCAAAGTCCGTCGTACAGCGCGCCGTACGCGGCCACCATGGCGCGCAGGCTGAAACGGTCTTCCACGCGCGCGCGTGCCGCGCGGCCGTGCGCGGCGCGCAGGCTGTCGTCCTGCGCATAGCAGGCCAGTGCGTCCGCCAGCGCGCCGACGTCGCCGACCGGCACCAGCAGGCCCTGTACGCCTTCGTCGACGACTTCCGGGATGCCGCCGACGCGCGAGGCGACGACGGGCAGGCCGCACGCCATCGCTTCCAGCATCGAGACGGGCGTGCCTTCGGCCAGCGAGGGCAGGGCGAAGATCGAGAACGTGCGCAGCACGGCCGCGATGTCGGCGCGCGCGCCGGGCAGCCAGACCGCGTCACCGAGGCCGAGGCTCGCCACCTGCGCACGCACGGCCGGCAGCAGCGGACCGTCGCCGACGATCGCCAGCTTCAGGTGCGGCGCCAGGCCAGGCAGGCGTGCGCGCAGCTGTGCGAACGCATCCACGAGGGCGCGGTGGTTCTTGACGTCCTGCACGCGGGCGACGGTGCCGATCACGATGTCGCCCGCCGCGAACGGCGCATCCGCGGCGGGCGCGCCGCCGGGCGCGTACCTGTCGGTATCGACGCCGTTCTTGATGAACAGCGTCTTCGCGGCCGGGATGCGCACGACGTCGCCGAGCCAGCGGTTCAGGTCTTCGGACACGGGAATGAAGCGGTCGACGAACGGCACCAGGCGGCGGCGCAGGAAGTTGTGCTTCGGGTTCAGGCCGTGCGGATCGCTCGCGTCGCGGCCGTGTTCCGCGTGGATGCGCACCGGGACGCCGGCCATGGTCGCCGTGAACGCATATTCCAGCGCGGCCAGGTTGTAGGTGTGCAGCACGGTGGGACGCAGGCGCCGCATCAGGCGCCAGAACGTCAGGTGCGTGCCGAGCCCGAGGCCGGGCGGTTTGTCGAGCGCGTGCAGCTCGACGTCGCGGCGCGCGATCCGGTCGGCGAACGACGTATAAGTGGTCAGGCAGACGACGGCGTGGCGCCACGCGGGCATGCGGTTGATGCAGTCGACGAGCAGCGTCTCCAGGCCGCCCACGCCGAGCGAATACACGAGGTGCACGACCAGCGGCCGGGTGTCGACGCCGGCCGGCGCGAGTTCAGGCGCGGGTGCGTTCATCGTGGCGGCTCCGTGCTGCTTGCCCTCATGCCGCGAGCGCCTTTTGCGTGAGGCGGCCGTAGATGGCCGGGTAGCGGCCGACGCTGACTTTCCAGTTGCGCTCCGTCTCGACGTAGTGGCGGCCTGCCTGGCGCAGCTTCGGCCAGGTGTCGTGCGCGGCGAGCAGGGCGCCGACCTTGTCGGCCAGCGAATCCGGATCGTCGGCGCGGAACAGCACGCCCGTCTTGCCGTCGGCGATCAGTTCCAGGTGGCCGCCGACGTCGGACGCGGCCAGGATGCGGCCCTGCGCCATCGCTTCCAGCGGCTTGAGCGGCGTGACGAGGTCGGTCAGGCGCATCGACAGGCGCGGGTACACGAGCACGTCGAGCAGGTCGTAGTATTTGTTGACCTGGTCGTGCGGCACGCGGCCCGTGAACACGACCTTGTCGGCGATGTTCAGGTCCTTGGCCATCTGGCGCAGCTGGGCGTCCTGCGGGCCGCCTCCGACGAGCAGCACGCGCAGGTCGGGCATGCGCGCGACGAGTTGCGGTACGGCGCGCAGCAGCACGTCCAGGCCTTCGTAGGCATAGAACGAGCCGATGAAGCCGATCAGGCGCGAGCCGGCCAGGCCCAGCTTGTCCTTCAGTTCGAGGTCGGGCGTGCCGCCCATCGAAAATTTTTCGATGTCGACCGCGTTCGGGATCACGGTGACTTTTTCGGCCGGGACGCCGCGCGCGACGATATCCTTGCGCAGTCCCTCGCAGATGGTGGTGACGGCGTCGGCCTGCTTCAGCGCATAGGTCTCGAGCGCGCGCGTGAGCCGGTAGCGCAGGCCGTTCTCCGCGCTGGTGCCGTGGTCGACGGCGGCGTCTTCCCAGAACGCGCGTACCTCGTACACGACGGGAATGCCGAAGCGCTTGCCGGCGCGCAGCGCGGCGATCGCGTTCAGCGACGGCGAGTGCGCATGCAGGACGTCCGGCTGGATCTGCGGGATGATCTCGGCCAGGCGCTTGGCCAGGCCGTCGATCACGTTCACCTGGTTCAGCACCGGCATCTTCGCCAGCGCGCCTTTCGATTCCGGCGTGCGGTAGAAGTGCAGGCCGTCCACGGTTTCTTCCAGCATGTCGCCGGAATTCTGCTTGGCGCCGGTGACGTGGAAGGTTTCCCAGCCGAGCGCGCGCTGTTCGCGCAGGATCGAACGGGTCCGGAAGGTATAGCCGCTGTGCAGCGGGATCGAGTGGTCGAGGACGTGCAGAACTCGCATGATGTATTTCCGTTCTTGTTGGCTAAGCTAAGTATCTGTATTTCAGCGGCTTCGGGTCGCGTTCAAAGCCTGGTCCAGCGCCTGGCCCTGTCCGGCCAGGAAGCCGTGCAACGCGGCGCGTGCGCGCGCCGGATCATTGTCGTAGGGGACGGCCAGCATCACGGCGGCGCCGTCGTCGCCGCGCAGCATCGCCTTGCCGGCGGCCTGCCACAGCTTGCCGACGTAGTCGCTGCCGGTGTAATGCCCGCCGACCCATTTGAAGGCCCAGACCATGAGCGCGCCCCGCGGCGTGCGCAGGATGCCTTCGTGCAGCGTCACCGGGTGGCCGGCGACGGTCTCGGCACGCGCCGTGCTTTCGACTTCGTGCCAGTCATCCTGGTAGCCGGTCAGGCGGTTGATGGAACTGATCAGGTTCTTGTCCGGGTTCTGGTTGCGGTAGTACAGGACCGTCAGGCTGACCGGCACGCCGCCTGCCTGGTAGGCGCGGTGGAAACGCGCGTCCGGCTCCATGTAGAACGGTTTCCAGTCCGCGAATTCGGCGCCCTGCGGCGCGCTCACGGCGATGTCGGCCAGGCGCACCGGCGCCGGGTTGTGGTTCGCGCGCTCGCCCAGCAGCGCCAGCGCCGGCCAGAGGGCGCACATCAGCAGGACGCCACCCACCGTGGCCGGCAGGCGGCGCGGCATGGCGGCCACGGCGGGCGTGGCCGGCACCGACGCGGCGGTGGCGGCGGCCGGCGCGGACGCCGTGCCGACGTCTTCGCGCCAGAAGCTGCCGATCCAGAACATGACGAACATCACGAGACCGAAGAACAGCCAGCCGTAGATGATGTGGTCGACGCCCGTCGCCAGTTCCATGCCGGACAGGTGGCCGATCATCACGATCATGTAGGCGCGCAGGCCGTTGGCGATGATGGGGACGATGACCGACAGGCCGATGAACAGGGCGCGGCGCAAGGCGGAGCGGTAGGTCAGGTAGGCGTACAGGCAGCCCAGCGTGATCGACGAGATCAGGTAGCGCACGCCGCTGCAAGCCTCGACCACCGACCAGTTCCCGGTCGGCAGCTCGAAGCGGGTGCCGCTGCGCAGCACGGGGATGCCGGTGGCGCGCACGGCCCACACGGTGAAGTCGGCCGTGAACTGGATCAGCGGCGCCACGAAGATCTCGCCGAACGGCACGGCGAACAGCAGGAACAGCAGCGGGAACGTGAGCGAGCCGGCCAGGCGCGGGCCGAACAGCGCCAGCGCGGCGACCGGGAACATCGCGACGAACGTGTACTGCGACACGACCTGCACCTCGCCCAGCTGCGCCGCGAGCCAGCCGGCGCCGAGGAGGCCCAGCAGCAGCAGCGCGGGCGGCCAGGGCTGTGGCGGGTACAGGCTGAAATTCTCGCGCTTGCGCCACATGAGCCACAGGCTGATCGGCAGGATCACGTAGCCGTGCGCGAAGGTCTCGGAGCTGTTCCAGATCGAGACGATCGAGCGCACCGTGCCGAGGTACAGCAGGAATGGCGCGAGCAGGGCCAGCGCGATCAGCGCCGTACCCCGGCGCGAGATGGGGGTGGCGCGGGTGTTGAGCACGCCGGGCGGCGGTTTCAGGAACATTCGAGGCTCTCCCCTATGCAGGCCAGGTTGCTGGACCAACTGTAGCGGCGTTGGACCTTGGCGCGCGCCGCCGCGCCGATCGCGGCCGCCGCGCTGTCCTGGCCGGCCAGCAGCGTGCTTACTGCGTCGACGAAGGCCGCGGCATCCTCGGCCAGCACCAGTTCGCTGCCCGGCACGGCATCGATGCCTTCCAGCGCCTGTGGCGACACGACCACCGGGGTCGCCATCGCCATCGCTTCCAATACCTTGTTCTGGATGCCGCGCGCGATGCGCAGGGGGGCCACCGACACGGCGGCGTGCGCGATGTACGGCCGCACGTCCGGCACGGTGCCCGTCACGACCACGCCCGGCAGTTTCGCCAGTTCCTGCACGGCCGGCGCCGGGCGGGCGCCGACGATGTAGAACTTCAGGTTGGTGAAGCGTTCGCGCAGCGTCGGGAACACCTCGGCCGCGAACCACTGCACGGCGTCCACGTTCGGCCAGTAATCCATCGCGCCCGTGAACACGAGGGCGCGCTCGCCCGCCGGGTACGGGTCCGCATGCGGCTGGTCGGGCGTGAAGTAATCGGTGTCGACGCCGTTGTTGAAGTGGCCGATCTTGGCCGTACTTTCCGGTGCCAGCTGGCGGAACAGGTCCGCTTCGGGCGCCGAGACGAACAGCGACGCGTCGTATTCGCGCGCCACGCGGCGCTCGTACGCGAGCAGCTGGCGCGCCTCGTAGCGGTACAGCCAGTTCATCGGCCACGATTTCTGGTCGGCGTACTGGCGCCACTTGTCCGAGTCGACGTCGCAGAAGTCGACGACGCGCCGCGCCGAGCGGTACGGGTCGGCGTACTGCGCCATCGCGGACGAGAACACGAGCACGCGTTCGATCCTGTGTTTCGCCACCGTCTCGTCCACCCAGCGCGTGAGCGAGGCGTCGCGGTAGTATTCGAGCGAGAGCGAGCGGTTCTTCACGAGCGCCTGCAGGCTGCGCACGCGCGCCACCAGCGGCTTCATGCCGGCGAAATGGCTGCTGGCGCACAGGGCTTCGACGTGCGGCACGTATTGCCAGTCGTCGGGGTCGTCCACGAAGGTGGCCAGGTGCACGCGGTAGTGCCGGGCCAGGTGCTTGAGCAGGTGGTACGAGCGGATCTTGTCGCCCTTGTTGGGCGGGTACGGGATCCGGTGGATCAACAGCAGCAGGTCTTTCACGATGTTTTCCTCATCACCCCAGGTTGCGGACGATGTAAGGCCCCATGAAGTTTGCCAGCGGCAGCGGCAGCTTCTTCCACATCTTGATGAACAGCTGGTATTTCGGGTTCAGCGGGTTGTTGTCCGGCAGCGCGGTCGCGCCGTACAGTTTGTACTCGTACGGCAGGTGCTGCGCCGTGAAGCCCCAGTTCTTCTTGAAGTCGTAGGCGCCGGTGCCCAGCTTGCTGCGGCCGAAGTCGAACAGGCGGCAGCCGCGCGCGGCCGCCGCCTGCATCAGGTTCCAGTACATGAAGTCGTTGCCGGCCACTTCGCGCGCGAGGTCCATGCCGCCGCCGTAGTAGGGCACGACTTCGTTGCGCCAGTAGAACGACAGCACGGCGGCCACGAGGCGGTTGTCTTCCGTGACGATGGTGCGCACCTCGCACTCGTCGCCGAAGACGTCCTGCAGCATGGCGAAGTATTTTTTCGGGAACACCGGCGTGCCCAGGCGATGCACGCTGTGTGCATAGGCTTCGAACATGCGGTCGACGTTGGCGTCGACTTCGCCGCGCAGGCCCAGCTTGATGCCCTTGCGGACCATCGCGCGCTGCTTGCGCGGGATGGCGTTCATGTTGGCCTCGTCGTCGCCGCTGATCTCCTTGCGGAAGGTGACGTACAGTTCCTTCGTGTGCCAGGCCGGGTCTTCCGGGTGGAAGCGCTGCATGCCGCGGTATTCCAGGTGGCCCACGCCGAGCTGCTCTGCGAGTTCGTGCGCGGCCTTGTCGAGCATGGCGCGCGCGGCGTCGTCCGTCGCGGCGGGGCCGCCGTACACGCAGAACGGCATCGCGCCGAGCGAGTGGCCGAACAGGCGGCTCTTGATCTCGGCGAGCGGCAGGACGCCCAGGATCTGGCCGTCCTGCTCGACATAATAGAACCAGGTCTTGATGCCGAACGAGCCTTCGATGACCTTCTGCCAGCCGGACAGGTGGAAGAAGGTGGCGTCCGGGCAGGCGCGCACGAAGGCGTCCCAGCGGGCATATTCTTGGGGCTGCAGCAGGTGCAGCGTGAGGGGAGACGCGGCTGGCATGGGCGCGTGTGCCGTGCCCGCGCGTTTGGCGGCAGCGGCTTCGATGATCGAGTTCATGGGTGATTCAGGAAGATGTGGTCCATGCGATCCCACGCGAAATCGCGCGCGAGGGCTTCGATGCGACGTTCCATCCGGTCGATGTTGATGTAGTGGCGGAAGCGCGCCTTGGCGCCGAGGCCTTCGGGGCGCGGCTGGCCGGGGTCGACTTCCCACGGGTGAAAATAGAACAGGGCGGGTTGGCCATCCTCGCGGTTGACCTTGGCCATCATCCAGCGCGACAGCGCATAGGGCAGCAGGCGGAAATAGCCGCCGCCGCCGGCCGGCAGGTTGCGGCCCATCATCTGCACGGTCGTGATCGGGATTTCCAGCAGGCCGTCGGTGCCGTTCGGGTAGAACGCGAAGCGCGGCGCTTCCGGCATGCCGTAGTGGTCGTGCACGACCGGGTAGATGCTCGAGCTGTAGCGGTAGCCCGCTTCGAGCAGCTCGTCCAGTGCCCACAGGTTGCCGCGGCCGATCGAGAAGCTGGGCGCGCGGTAGCCCAGCACGGCCTGGCCGCCGATGTCTTCCAGCAGCGCTTTCGCGGAGCGGATGTCGTTGGCGAATTCGGCGCGGGTCTGGTCCGACGCGCGCA
>Ga0207667_10010239_pt1 | contig 10978 bp, 8 predicted proteins | sample KBSCornC52_FD_184301 | JGI IMG/M metagenome (GOLD analysis project Ga0207667, IMG submission 184301) | Corn rhizosphere microbial communities from Kellogg Biological Station, Michigan, USA - KBS Corn C5-2 (SPAdes) (version 2) | ecosystem: Host-associated > Plants > Roots > Rhizosphere > Soil ...
CGCGCTCAACCTCACTGAGACCTACACCTTCTGGGCAGGAGTCCTCGGCGGCACCTTCCTTACCATGGCCTCGCACGGTACAGATCAGTTGATGGTGCAGCGCATGTTGGCCGCCCGCAACCTCCGTCAGTCGCAACTCGCGCTGCTCTCCTCCGGCGTCGTCATCTTCGTCCAGTTCACCCTCTTCCTGTTTATCGGAGCGGGCCTCTACGTCTTCTACGGCCTGCATCCAGCCTCGCTCGGCGGCCTGACTCCCGACCGTCTCTTTCCTGCCTTCATCGTCCGCGAGATGCCCGTCGGCATCGCCGGGCTGCTCGTCGCCGCCATTCTCGCCGCGGCAATGTCGAACCTGAGCGCCGCGCTCAACTCGCTCTCCTCGACCACCGTCGTAGACTTCTACATGCATCTGCGACCGCAGGCCGACGACCGCGAACGTATGCTCATCTCCCGCTCCTCCACCGTCATGTGGGCCTTCGTGCTCTTCGCCATCGCCGTCTACAGCATCCACGCCGGAGGCAAAGGCCACGTCGTCGAAATCGGCCTCTCCATCGCCTCGGTCGCCTACGGAGCGCTGCTTGGCGTCTTCCTTCTCGGCACTCTCGCCCGCTACGCCACGCAGACCGGAGCGATCATCGGCATGATCGTCGGCTTCACCCTCAACGTCTGGCTCTGGCAGGGAACGTTTCCCGTCACCCTCGGCCCTATCACCATCCCGCACGTCGCCTACACCTGGTACGTCCTTATAGGAGCAATCGTGACCTTCGCCATCGGCTCTCTCGCCAGCCTCATCTTCCGCTCGAAGCCCAAGACCAAAACTATCGCCACCGCCGCCACATTTCTCCTCTGCCTGAGCCTCACGCATCAAGCCTCAGCACAAAACCGGGTGCAAGAGGCTTCTAGGTATCCCAAGGCTTCAGCCTTGGGTCTCTATGCCAGTGCAAAAGAAAAGAGGCTTCAGCCCCTGGGGTATGCCTCTCTGAAAGAGTCGCAAACGACGGTATCTCCCGCGAAGGGTGGAACCGAACAACCTCAACCCGACTTCTCCCCTATCACCACCCTCGTCAACGAAGCCATCGCCGCCCACAAGCTCCCTGGCGCCGTCGTCCTCATCGACCACAACGGCCATCAGCTCTTCGAGCAGGCCTACGGCAACCGCAAAGTAGCAGGCGAACTCAGCCCCAACGGCAGCATCGCAGCGGAACCCATGACAGAAGACACCATCTTCGACATGGCCTCGCTCAGCAAATGCCTCTCCACCGCAACTGCGATGATGCAGCTCTACGAGCAGGGTAAGTACCAGTTCGACGACCCCGTCGCCAAGTATCTCCCAAACTTCGCCGCCAACGGCAAAGAGCACGTCACCATCCGCGAACTGCTGACCCACTACTCCGGTCTGCCGCCCGATGTCAGCCTCAAAGATCCCTGGGGCCTCGCCGCGCCCGACAAAGCCGAAGGCATCCGCCGAGCCCTCGCCTCGCCGCTCGTCACCACCCCCGGCACCCACTTCGAATACTCCGACATCAACTTCATCACCCTCGGCGCACTTGTCGAAAAACTCAGCGGCGAGCCGCTTGATGCCTACGCCGAACAACACATCTTCAAACCGCTCGGCTTGACGCACACGCGCTATCTACCCATCGCCAAGGTCTGCGGTCCTGGCGAAATCATCGGCGCAGCCGCTGTGCTGCCACCGCAAATCCCCATGGACGAAAACGGCCCCTGCCACGGCGACCAATGGAACGCGCTCGACTGGATCCCCAACATCGCCCCTACCACCCACGACGACGAAGGCAACGCCCAAACCAATCCACACTTCAACATGCTCACGCGCGGCACAGTCCACGACCCCACCACGCGCCGCATGGGCGGAGTCGCAGGCCACGCCGGAGTCTTCTCCACCGCGCACGATGTCTCGCTCTTCGCCAACGCTTTGCTTGAAAAGCTCCTCTACAACACCGGCCCATTCCCGCTCAAGCAATCCACACTCAAACTCATGACCGAGCCCGAGCAGCCCTCCACAGCCGAGGACACCGCGACCATCTTCACCCCCGACGGCCACATCACCAAAGGGGTCGGCCTGCGCGGCTTCGGCTGGGACATCAACACCGCCTTCTCGCGCCCACGCGGCTCCATCTTCCCCATCGGTTCTTTCGGACATACCGGTTTCACCGGAACCGCTCTCTGGATGGACCCTGCCAGCGACACCGCCGTCATCATCCTCGCCAACGCCGTCCACCCGCGTGGCAACCCGCCCATCTCCGCCCTGCGCGGGGCCATCGCCACCGCCGCCGCCAAAGCCCTCGGCCTCGACGATCCATGCCACCAACCAAACACATTTTGCGATCCGACAAAACTCCCCAAAGAGTCCAATAGCAACGTTCCAGCTGTCCCAGTCTCAAACGCTGTCATTCTGAGCGAAGCGAAGAACCCCAGTATTTCGTCTGAAGCCCCACAGAGCTCTCAGGCAAGCCTAGCCATGCTGACCGGCATCGACGTGCTCGAATCCACCCACTTCGCCGCCCTCCGCAAAGCCGAGGCGCGCCACGGCAACCGCCTCCGCCTTGGCCTGCTCACCAACCAGTCCGGCCTCGACTCCCACGGCCGCCGCACCGTGGACATCCTCTTTACCGACGCTGCCAAAGATGTCCCTGGCCTCAAACTCACCACGCTCTTCTCGCCCGAACACGGCCTCTTCGGCGTCAAGGACACCACCAACATCCCCAATGACACCGACTCCGCCACCCACCTCCCCATCATCAGCCTCTACGGAGCCAAACCCGAGCAGCGCCACCCCAGCTCCGACTCCCTCAAGAACCTCGACGCCGTCGTCATCGACCTCCAGGACGCCGGCGTCCGCTTCTACACCTACGAGACCGTCACCGGCTATTTCCTCGAAGCCGCCGCGCACGAGCACGCCCTCGGACACAATCTGGAGATCATCGTGCTCGACCGCCCCAACCCCATCGGCGGCACGCAGGTGCAAGGCCCCGTCTCCGACCCCGGCTCCGAATCGTACATCGACTACATGCCGCTGCCCGTCCGCCATGGCATGACCCTCGGCGAGCTTGCCCGCTACTTCAACTCCGAACGCCTGCTGCCCAACGCCACGAACCCTAACATCCAGGCCCCCATCAACGCCCTCCTGACCGTTGTGCCCATGCAGAACTGGCATCGCGCCGATTACTTCGACGACACTCACCTTCCTTGGACCAACCCCAGCCCGAACCTCCGCACGCTCGCCGCCGCAACGCTCTACCCCGGCCTCGGCTTCCTCGATGCCACTGATGTATCGGTTGGCCGAGGCACCGACAAGCCCTTCGAGCAGATCGGCGCAACCTACATCTACGGTCCACAACTGGCCGCCTACCTGACCGCGCGCCACATCCCCGGAGCCTCCTTCACGCCCACCACCTTCGCCGTCGAGGAGAACTCCAACCGCTACCCCGGCCACGGCAAGACCATCTCCGGCATCGCCTTCACCGTCACCGACCGCAACGCGCTCGACGCCCCCGAGCTAGGCATCGAAGTCCTCAGCGCCCTGCACCATCTCTACCCGCAGTTCCCTCTCGCCAAAGCCGCCCACCTCATCGCCAACGCCCAAACTATGCAGTCCCTCACCAACAACGAAGACCCCCGCAAGATCGCCGCCGCCTGGTCCACCGACCTCGCTACCTATATGCAGAGGCGCGAGCACTATCTGCTCTACCGGTGAAAAGCAGGCTGTTAGGGTGTAGTTCGCATCCCGCCGATGTTCAGAACACCGATAAGACATCGCAATAAAAATCCAGGTTGATCCCGTTTTCTATTCCCTACACCTACTCCCTGCACCCTGCCCCGGTACCCACCCCATCACCTCCACCAAAAATACATCTTCCCTTCACCCCTCTTGCGTCACAATAAAAACGAGGGACTCCCCAATGCCCCGCATCAACTTCCAGCAACAGCTCGTAGCCCTCAAGGACAAGCTCCTCGCCATGGCCGCTCTGTCCCAGCAGGCGCTTGCGCTCTCAGTCGAGGCCTGCCTGACCGGCGACACCGTCCTCAGCGACCATGTCATGGAGCTCGAAGCCGCCATCAACGCCGCCGAGCGCGCCGTCGATGAGATGGCCTACGACCTCCTCGCCAAAGAGCAGCCCATGGCCATCGACCTCCGCTTCATCCTCTCCATCATCAAAATCAACGGCGACCTGGAGCGCATCGGCGACCAGGCCACCAACATCGCCCAGCGCGCCCACTCGCTCAACGAACCCTGCGCCACCGACCTGCCCATCGACACCTCCGAGCTTTCCACCATGGGCGAAAAAGTCGGCGTCATGATCCGCCGCGCCGTCCAGTCGCTCATCGAGGCCGACGCCAAACTCGCTGAATCCGTCCTCGCCATGGACGACGAGATCGACGACATCAACCGCACCGTCCAAACCGAGCTGGTCGAGGTCATGCAGCGGCGCCCAGCCATCAGCAGCCAGGCCCTCAGCGCCATCATCGTCTCGCGCAACCTCGAGCGCTCCGCCGACCACGCCACCAACATCGCCGAAGATGTCATCTTCTGGGTCCGCGGCTCCGACGTGCGCCACAAATTCTCCCTCGCCGAAGCCGACTAACCTCGCTTGCCCGTCCCACCCCTCCCACAGTTGTCACCCTTCCGCTAAGCGGGAGGATCCGCTTCCCTTCAACGTCACGAAAGTTCGGGCGCCCCATCTTCGCGACAGTCTTATCGTCTCGTCGCTAAGGTGGGAATGTACAAACCCGAACCAGCCACTTCTTCTTGGCATTGTCATTCCGTAGCGAAGCGAAGGAATCCGCTTTCACGCCTTTTTGCGATGCGTAGGATGAACCCTCTCCTAACCGACGTATTACAAAACCCATACACACCTCCACCCGGAGATTTCCACAACCTGTTACACTGGTATCTGGCCGTCAATTCCGGTCTGGTCTTCTTGCTTGTTCTGGCTGTCCCGCTCGACTCGCAATCAATTTCCAACATCAGAGTTCAGCGGTACATTTTGCATCATCAAGGAACAAGTCATGGAACAAGGTACAGTCAAGTGGTTTAACGATTCAAAGGGCTTCGGTTTTATCAGCCGAGCCAGCGGCGAGGATGTCTTCGTGCATCACACCGCCATTCAGACCAACGGCTTCCGTTCGCTCCAGGAAGGCCAGAGCGTGCAGTTCAACGTCGTCAAAGGCCCCAAAGGCTGGCAGGCCGAAAACGTTCAAGCCCTCTAACCACAACGTCGCATTCGGTGAAGGGGCGGTCTCCGGGCTGCCCTTTCGCCTTTCATGCCGTTCTTTTTCTTTCACGCGGGCGCTGCCCACCCCCTGACCCTCGGAGGCCTTCATGTCCACTCAACCCGTCAGTAAATACGTCCTCAAGCCTCTCGAAGAGGAGATAGGACTCTTCGACCGCAAACTCGCCCATCTTCTCAAGTATGAGACCTTCCCCACCGAAGAAGACCGCCAGGCCGCTGCCAACAAGCTCTCCGCCAAGCGCGAGCGTCTCGTCCGCACCGTCCGCGAGTTGACTGAACCCAGCCTCGACAGCGCACCGTCGTCCCTTCCACCTGCCAAAAAGGCGCCGGCGAAGCGGAAAGCAACCAAAAAATTCCAGACTGCAAAACCCGAATAGCCTCCCGAGCACGGAGCACTGGGATGTCTGGGTGCATCGAGCGAAGCTCGACCGCCTGGACAATCAATGCAAAGTAAACAACTTGAAGCTTCCCCTCAAAAACCCCGCAAAATTGCAGAATCGAATCTTTGGCTCGAACCTTCGGCTTGACGCCGGCCCAAATCGCTAGTAACCTACAAGCGATGGCAAGGTTCACCGCAAAAGCGTACGCAGCGTGTCGCATGTCGTGTTGTTGCGACCCCGTGCGCCGTCTCCTTTGCCTCGATTCGTAGACTGAATTTCAGTCCATACCTCTCAGCAAAGCTGCACAGCGCCCACTTATCCAGTGGGCCTTTTCATTTTCCGCATACAAGCAGTCAAGAAGACAAAAAAGACCAAAGGACCCCAGATGACCACCCCAGTCGCACCTGCTGTGAAAGAGACCAAAGCCCAGAGAACCGAGCGCCTCAAGCTCGCCAAAAATCCCTGGGAGGCCTTTGACGAGATTCGCCAGTTCGCCCGCGATGGCCGCGACTCCGTTCCCGAGGAGTGGTCCCTCTACTTCCGCTGGTGGGGCGTCTACTCGCAGGGCGACGGCCTCGGCCTCGCCGGCGGCAAGAACGGCGAAGGCAAAGCCACCGAGTACTTCATGATGCGCATCGCCATCCCCAACGGCCTGCTCACCAGCCATCAGCTCCGCGTCATCGGCGGCATCACCAAAAAGTTCGCCCGCAACAACGCCGACATCACCACCCGCCAGAACATCCAGCTCCACTGGCTCACCATCGCCGACCTCGTCGAAGTCGCCGACACCCTCACCCAGATCGGCCTCTCCCCCAAGGGAGCCTGCGGCGACGTCGTCCGCAACGTCACCGGCTGCCCGCTCGCCGGCTTCAACCACGATGAGCTGATCGACGCCTCTCCCCTGGCCACCCGCGTGGCCCGGGAACTCAGCTCCAACACCGCCTTCTACAACCTGCCGCGCAAGTTCAAGATCTCCGTCACCGGTTGCCCGCTCTGGTGCAATTATCCGGAGGTCAACGACGTCGCCCTCACCGCGATCAAGCATGTGGTCGACGGCAAGGAAGAGGTTGGCTACACCCTGCGCGTCGGCGGCGGTCTCTCCACCGAACCCTTCCTTGCCACTCGCGTCCCCGCCTTCGTCCGTCAGGAACAGGCCTTCGATGTCATCAAAGCCTCGGCCGAGATCTTCCGCGACGCGGACATCCTCCGTGAAAACCGTATGCGTGCCCGCTCCAAATATCTCTTCCTGCGCTTTGGCTGGACCCCGGAGTCCTACCTCGAAGCGCTTGAAGGCAAGCTCGGCTACACGCTCATCCCCTCCCCAACCGAGGATGAAAACATCCCCGGCGATATCTACCGCGACCACATCGGCATCAATCCGCAGCGCCAGCCCGGCCTCTCCTCAGTCGGCGCCAGCGTCCTGCGCGGCCGCGTCACCGGCGACCAGCTCCAGCAGCTCGCCGACCTCGCCGACAAGTACGGCAGCGGCCAGCTCCGCACCACCATCACGCAGAACATCATCCTCGTCAACATCCCCAACGAGAAGACCGCTGCTCTCGTCGTCGAGCTCAACACGCTCGGCTTCCAGGTCGATGTCTCCGCCTTCTGGCGCGGCGCCATCGCCTGCACGGGTACCGAGTTCTGCAAGCTCGCCATCACCGAGACCAAGGGCTTCTCCAAGTGGCTGGTCGGCGAGATGGAAGACCGCCTCCCCGGCTTCGACCAGCAGATCAAGCTCCACGTCACCGGTTGCACCAACTCCTGCGGCCAGCACTGGATTGCCGACATCGGCCTTGAAGGCAAGCGCATCAAGCAGGATGGTAAGCTCGTCGACGCCTTCCACTTCTGTGTCGGCGGGGCCATCGGCAAGTACGCCCGCACCTCGCGCCCGCTCGGCTACCGCGCCGCCGCCGAGGACGTGCCGGACGCCATCGAGCGCCTGCTCCGCGCCTACCTCGCCGACCGCCAGCCTGAAGAAGACCTCCGCGCCTGGTTCGCCCGCAACACTGACGACGAACTCCGCACCCTGCTCAACAGCGAGGTCATCGACCCAGTCGAGCGCGACGCACCGCCCGTAGGCGCAGGCCGCTTCGCCCCCGCCGAATAATACGGCGGCTGCTAAATCAACGCTTTTGCTGTAGCTTTTTTTCAACCAGCAAAAATGATGGAGATGTACACCGTCAACTAGCATTTATCACTAGGCAATCGCGCTCGTGTGCCCCGTCCATCGCAGTCTCATCGCGATGGGTGGGAATGCACACACTCGATCAGCCAGTTCTTTTTTTTCATTTCCATTCCGCAGCGCAGCGGAGGAATCCGCTTTTCCCGCTTGCCGGTATCATCAAATAAGGAACCGCGCATGTCTCTCTTCCCAATCTTCCTCAAGCTCGCCTCCCGCCCATGCATCGTCATCGGCGGAGGCCATCTTGCTGAATCGAAGATCGACTCCCTGCGCGCCGCGCACGCCAAAGTCACGGTCATCGCCCCCACCGCAACCGACCGCATTCAAAACCAGGCCGCCGAAGGCGAACTCGAATGGCTCCAGCGCGAATATAAAGAAGGCGACCTCGCCAACCACTTCCTCGTGGTAGCCGCCACCAACAACCCAGCCGTCAACCGCGCCGTTTTCCACGAAGCCCGCGAGCGCGACATCCTCTGCAACGCCGTGGACGACCCACCCTTCTGCGACTTCTACTTCCCTTCCGTAGTCCGCCGAGGAGACCTGCAGATCGCCATCTCGACCGCAGGAGCAAGCCCGGCCCTCGCCCAGAAGATTCGCAAAGACATCAACGCCCAGCTCCCGCTCGATGCCGGTGACTGGCTCAACGCCCTCGGCAACCTCCGCCGTGAGGTCGTCGCCGCGGAACCCCTCAACGACGAGCGCAAATGGCTCCTCCACCAGCTCGCCCAGCGCGAGGTCTGCGGCTACGATCAGTGCCCCTCGCGCGTTATGGCCCGCGAACACGCCAAAATCAACCCGCTCCCGGCAGCAAATGTTCGGAAACCCGAGGCCAAGCAGTGAGCAGAGAAGCCCAGCCCGGCCACGTCTACCTCGTCGGAGCGGGCCCCGGCGACCCCGATCTGCTCACCCTCCGCGCCCTCACGCTCATCCAGACCTCCGACGTCATCCTCCCCGACGACCTCGTCTCCGATGAGATCCTCGCGCTCGCCAGCCCCACCGCCAACATCATCCCCGTCGGCAAGCGTTGCGGACTGCCGCGCATCACCCAGGCCGGCATTCACGCCCTCATGCTCGAACACTCGTCGCAAGGAAGCTCCGTCCTCCGGCTCAAATCCGGTGACCCGCTCATCTTCGGCCGCGCCGGTGAAGAGATCGCCTTCCTCCGCGAATCCCAAATCCCCTTTAAGATCGTCCCCGGCATCTCCGCCGCCTTCGCCGTAGCCGCCAACCTGCAAACTCCGCTCACCGACCGCAGCTCGGCCTCGAAGCTCATCTTCGCTACCGCCCACCACGCCGCAGGCAAGCTCGAACTGACCCCGAAGTGGACAGGAGCCTTCCCCGAAGACGCCACGCTCGTCATCTACATGCCCGGCCGCCACTTCCGCACACTCGCCGACGACCTCATCGCCTCCGGCATCCCCGCCGTCACCCCCTGCGTAGCCGTCAGCAAAGCCAGCGCGCCGGACGAACACATCCACGCGGCCACTCTCGCAACCCTCGAAGACTCCTCCGTAGGCCCCGCCCCGGTGGTCCTCCTGATAGGCCATGCCATCCAGGTCCCCAAATGAAAAGGCCGCCTGCAAATCGGATCTCACAGGCGGCAAGGAAAACTCAAAAACGAATCCTATAGCTTGAATCTGCGCCTCACAGCGCCCGCGGCCGCAGCCAATCCCGTCAACACTAAAACGATGCTGCCGGGTTCAGGCACTTCAGGCGTGTCCGGCGTGCCGGGCGTTCCCGGCGTCCCCGGAGTTCCAGGGTTGCCCGGATTTCCCGGAGTGAAGCTGCCGCCCGTCCCGCCAAACGGCGGATAGTAAATTGGGGGACCTCCATCCACGGGAGGACCAAAGCCTGGCGGAATATACGGAGGCGCAATATAGTTCGCGATCTCCGTGCCCTCTTCCACGGGGTCCGTCGGCAGAAAATCCCTCAGATGTGGCGCAAACTCAGGTGGAATCTCTTCCGACACCAGCGGTTGGTCCGCGATCTCCTCCGGCAACACTCCGCAGGCCAGATTGAAATGGCGCAACGTCTCTTCGCGGCTCATCGGCCTGCGCCGAGGCACATGCGGCTGTGGATTGGCAGGCTTCACATAATTCGCCAGCTTGCGCTTTGCATACAACCGCGCCCTGCGTCGCGCCGCCTCGATCCTCTGCACGCTCTTCGTGTGGGCAAGCTGCTGCTTATAGGCGATGAACCACCTCTCGCAGTCCGTCGATGCGCGAACACCGGTCGTCGAAGCCGTAACAAACATCACCAAAAGCACGAATTGGAGCCAACGGCGCATTCAAGTACCTGGAGCGAGATATCGCTCTGCCATAACAACAAGCAATTTTAGAACCAAATATATATCAGCTTATTCTGCTGCAACTTTGCAGTTATTCAAGAGAAATCTTTTGTCCCGAGCCATATTCCCCCTAGCAAAAGGACAAATATTTTCCACTTTAGGGCAAATGACTTGCACCCCGTACCGTATCCCTCTGTCCCGTGAACTTGCTTCAAACCCATGCCCATCAATCGTTAACTAGAAAGTCATCCCAAAAGCCATATCCGTCCTGCCAGCGATGCGCGCACAACTTTCTCAGGGTTTTAGCGTTCTTACTGAATGAAGATTCAGACCCGGCAAGGGGCTGCATCTGCAAAGCCAACTCGCAGCGCACCGTGCTTTGCCAGGAGACTCCCCACCATGCGTTATCTACGATACCTTGCACTGCTTAGCATCCTGATTCTCCCCGCGACCTATTCCCATGCCCAGGTATCGATCGGCATAGGAATCGGCGCCGCTCCGGCCTACGGATACTATGCTCCGCCCGCCTGCGCTTACGGGTATTACGGCTACTATCCCTATGCCTGCGCGCCCTATGGCTACTACGGCCCCGCATGGTTTGCAAATGGCGTCTTCATCGGAGCCGGCCCCTGGTACCATCGGGCGTACCGTCCTTATTATCGTGCCTATGGCAACATTCGACCCGGCTACTACTATAGGCACCACGATGACGACGACCACTATCGCGGCTACTACGGTCGAGGCCATCGAGACGATGACGACTTCCGCGGACGAGGCAATTGGCATGATCATGGCGGGCACGGCGGCCACCGGGACAACGGCTGGCACGGACGCCGTTAGAGAGCGTGCTGAGAAGTCTGTTTTACTTGCGGCACGGGTG
>Ga0207667_10010245_pt1 | contig 10973 bp, 10 predicted proteins | sample KBSCornC52_FD_184301 | JGI IMG/M metagenome (GOLD analysis project Ga0207667, IMG submission 184301) | Corn rhizosphere microbial communities from Kellogg Biological Station, Michigan, USA - KBS Corn C5-2 (SPAdes) (version 2) | ecosystem: Host-associated > Plants > Roots > Rhizosphere > Soil ...
ACTCTAAATGTGTACGCGGCGTGCGTAGATTTCGGAGCGCCGTCAAAAAGCGTTTCGAAATTAGAACTGGAGGGAAGCGCCGAGGTGGCGGCGTACGGGACAAATGGCGGCCGGTCCCTGGGCGAGCCGCCGTCGCTTCCGAGTGAGCACGTTCCTCCAGCACCGACGGTGGCTCACCCATGAACCTCCCGCCGCTTGTCCCGTACGCCGCCGCTTCGGCGGTGCCCTCCAACGCGTCTTCTGCTATCCAGACATGACTTTTGGCCGAGTGACCCAATCCCAACCAACCCCTCAACATTTCTCCTCTGCGGCTCTGCGCCCTCTGCGTTTAAATGGCCCCGGCGTTTGGTTGCGGCTCCGCCGCGCTGCGACCTCTGCGTTTAAAATAACCTCCATTTCAAAAGGAGGACGGGCCTCGGTCAGCGATGGTGATTCCTCGCGAGCGATTGATTGAAACAGAGGCAATTCCCGAACGGGTCGATGACCTGCGAAATCCGGCCGTTCCATGGCGCGTCCTCGATGCCCGGATTCATGTTGGGATTGGGGCGGGTGGCGAGCTCGCGATGGAGCGCTTCGACGTGAATGAAAGCCTTCGCGCCGGGCGTGCAATCGCCGTAGTGCTCCGTGAGATGGAGCGCGGCTGCACCGCGGGAGAGCTGGATATAGCGCGGCGCGTTGGGCGCGGACTGGTGTTCCCAGTCGATCTGGAAGCCCAGCCAGTCGACGTAAAACCCCTGGGCGAGCTGGTAGTCGAAGATGCGGAAGAGTGAGGTCGGTGCTTCGAGTTTCACTCTTCGACGGGGCTTGCCGCGATGCGTGGCGGCGGGCGCTTTAGCAGACGCTCAGCACCTTCGCGATCACGTCCTGCGGACGCGGGAGCTGCTTCGGCTCGACCTTCGGCGAATAGATCGCCGGGGCATCGAGCGAAGTGACTCGCAGCACAGGGGCGTCGAGATCGTCGAAGACTTTCTCCTGGAGCATCGCGGCGATCTGGGCGCTCACGCCGCAGAACGGCTTGTTCTCGTCGACGAGCACTGCGCGATGCGTCTTGCGCACGCTGGCGAGGATGGTCTCTTCATCGAGCGGACGAATGCTGCGCAGGTCGATCACTTCGGCATCGATGTCGTGCTCGGCCGCGAGCAACTCGGCGGCCTTCAGCGCGGTGAGTGCGGCACGACCGTGCGCGATGAGCGTCACGTCCTTGCCTTCTTTCTTGATGTCGGCCTTGCCGAGCGGGATGAGATATTCTTCCTCCGGCACTTCGCCCTTCTCGCCATAAAGCAGCGTGTTCTCCATGAACATCACCGGATCGTTGTCGCGTATGGCCGTCTTCATCAGGCCCTTCGCATCATACGGCGTCGCGGCGCTCACGACCTTCAGGCCGGGAATATTGGCCAGCCAGTTTTCCGGCGTGTGCGAGTGGGTGGCGCCGACGTTCGTGCCGCCGTTCGCGGGGCCGCGAATGACGATCGGGCAATTGATCAGCCCGCCGCTCATATAACGGATCTGCGCGGCATTGTTCACGATCTGGTCGTAAGCCACGGTGCAGAAGCTCCAGAACATCAGCTCAATGACCGGCCGCAGGCCGAGCATGCTCGCGCCGATGCCCATGCCGATAAAGGCGGCTTCGGAAATCGGCGTGTCGACCACGCGCTTGTCGCCGAACTGCTTCCACAGCCCGCGCGTCACTTTATACGCGCCATCGTACTGGGCGACTTCCTCGCCCATGAGGACGACATTCGAGTCGCGCTCGATCTCCTCGGCGAAGGCTTGGTTCAGTGCGTCGCGATATTCAATGAGTGCCATGGATCAATCGTGGAAAAAGTGTTTGCCCGTGCGGCCCGCTTCGGTCTGGCGATCGACCTCGAAATAGACGTCCTCGAAAATGGCGCCGTCTTCCGGCAGCGGACTGTCCTCGGCGTATTGCACGCTGGCCTTCGCTTCGGCCTTCGCATCGTCGCTCAGCTTCTCGAATTCCTCCTCGGTGAGGAGGCCTTCGGCGATGAGCCGGCGTTTGAAAAGCTGAATCGGATCGTGGTCTTTCTTGTAGATCTCGATCTCGTCGTTCGAACGATAGCCACCCTTGTGCTTCGCATCGGCGACGGAGTGGCCGTAGTAGCGATAAGTATCCAGCTCGAGAATGGTCGGCTTGGAACTGTTGTGCGCCCGCTCGATCGCCGTCTGCACCGCGGCACGGACTTCGTAGATATCCTCGCCGCCGGCCTGCGCCCAATCGACAAGAAAAGCCTCGCCGCGTTGGGCGAGGCAATCTTTGACCACGGAAGAACGCTCCAGGCTCGTTCCCATCGAGTATTTGTTGTTCTCAATGATGTAGACGACTGGAAGCTCGAACAGCGACGCCATGTTCAGCGACTCGTAGAAGCAACCCTGGTTCACGGCCCCGTCGCCGAGGAAGCAGAGCGCCGCGCCTTTGAGACCTTTGTATTTCAGGCCATAGGCGAGGCCGAGGCCGAGCGGAGTCTGGCCGCCGACGATGCCGTGGCCGCCCCAGAAATTCTTGTCCGGCGCAAAGAAGTGCATCGAGCCGCCTTTGCCTTTCGAGCAGCCGGTGGCCTTGCCGAAGAGTTCGGCCATGCATTCATTCATCGCCATGCCGACCGCAAGGGCGTGGCCGTGGCAGCGATAAGCGGTGATGACGTGATCGTTGTCACCCATGAGCGAGCAGGCGCCGATGGCCACGGATTCCTGGCCGATATACAGATGGAGGAACCCCCCCATATTCTTGCCTTTGGTATATTCGCTGAGCGCCTCCTGCTCGAAGCGTCGGATGCGCAACATGCCGCGCAGCAAATCCAACTTCTGCTCCTTGGAGAGCTTGGAGTTGATGGGCGCGGAGGCGTAATCTTTGGCTTTAACGGCTGTGTCCATATAGGGAGGCTGCAAGAGCGGCTGTCTGATGTAATCGCGTGTCGCGAATTGTGCAACTCTCAATAGTTTTGCGCCGCAAAATCAACAGTTCACGCACCTTAAATGCGCAATTTCTGATCATCCACGCCTCTCTTTCGCCAGAATTGGTCATTTTGACCGCGAATGAACGCCAATGGACGCGAATGAGTTTTTCCTTTTGACGCCCCTGCCGTCGCGCCCACATGTTTGCCGGCTTTCGCAGCGAGCCCCGGCTCGACTGCTGTGCTAGATTTTCCATTCCTGATTTTATGGCCAACTACGATCTCATCGTCATCGGCGCCGGTCCGGCCGGCTACGTCGCTGCCATCAAGGCGGCGCAACTGGGCAAAAAAGTCGCCTGTGTCGACAAGGACCGCACCGGCGGCACTTGCAACAACTACGGCTGCATTCCCACCAAGGCGCTCCTCAAGAACGCCGAGCTGTTTCACACCATGAAGCACCGCGCGACGGAGTTCGGCTTCAAGGTCGAAGGCCTGAGCTACGATTGGGAGGCCATCTTCAAGCGCTCCCGCACCGTGTCCGAGAAGGGCAGCGCGGGCGTCGACTTCCTCTTCAAGAAGAACAAGATCGATAACCTCCGCGGGGAAGCCTCGATGGACAAAGCGGGCGAAGTGAAGGTGAAATCGGCCGACGGCAAGACCGAGACCCACACTGCGAAGAACGTCCTCATCGCCACCGGTTGCGTGTCGCGTCCGCTGCCGGGCCTTGATTTCAAAGGCACCACGGTCATCGGCTCCAAGGAAGCGCTCTCGCTGCCGCACCAGCCGAAATCGATGATCATTATCGGCGCCGGCGCCATCGGCGTGGAGTTCGCCTATTTCTTCAATGCCTTCGGCACGAAAGTGACCGTCGTCGAGATGCTGCCGAACCTGTTGCCCGTCGAAGATACCGAAGTGTCACAGGCGCTGGAGAAGTCGTTCGCCAAGCAGGGCATTACCGCGCTCACGAATCACAAGACGGTCAAGACCGAAGTCAGCGACTCGGGCGTCAAGATCACCGTCGCGGATGCGAAAGGCGCGGAAAAGGTCATCGAAGCCGAGACCGCGCTGGTGGCCATCGGCGTTTCGCCCGTGTTGCCCGGCGGCTCGCTCAAGTTCGAACTCGTGAAGGGTTATCTCAAGACGGACGATCGTTACCAGACCAGCGTTCCTGGCGTCTACGCCGCGGGCGATATCATCGGGCCTCCGTGGCTCGCGCACGTCGCCAGCTATGAAGCCGTGCAGGCGGTGGAAGGGATGTTCGATCCGAAGCACCAGCCGAAGAAGGTGACGACCTTCCCCGGCTGCACCTACTGCCAGCCGCAGGTCGCGAGCGTCGGTCTCACCGAGCGCGCCGCCAAGGAAAAGGGCCTGAAGTACAAAGTCGGGAAATTCCCGTATATGGCTTTGGGCAAGGCCCGCGCCATTGGGGAGCCCGATGGCTTCGTGAAGCTCATCGTCGGCGAGCCGCACGGCGAAATTCTGGGCGCGCACATCATCGGTTCCGAGGCTACGGAGATGATCGCCGAGCTTGGCCTGGCGATTACGCTCGAGGCCACGATCGACGAAATCGAAGAGACGATCCACGCTCACCCGACGCTCAGCGAAGGCGTGCGCGAAGCGGTCGAGGTCGCCGCCGGCCACGCGATCCATATCTGAGGTCTTCTTTGCTCGCCGTAGTTGGCGAGCGCCTTACTTGGAGTTATAAGTTTCCTCGCATGGACATGATCCCCGAACGTATTGCCCAAATCGAAGCGACTCTGCGCACCGCCACCAATATTCCGGAGGCGACGCGGCATGAACTGCTCGATTTGCTGGCTGGCCTGAAGGCCGAAGTGACGCCGCTGGTGCAGACGCACGGCGAGTCAGCGCAACAGATCACCGGCAGCGCCGATGCGGCCGTGCAGGCCGCCGTGCACCGCGGAGAGCAGCCCGAGCAGGCCGCTCAGGCGGTCGAGGGCCTCGCCGCCTCCGTGCGCGACTTCGAGGCCTCGCACCCGCGCCTCGTCCAGATCGTCGACCGCCTCGCGGTCACGCTTTCCAACATGGGGATCTGAAGTATCTGCGCGCGCTGTGAAAAACAGCGTGGCAAAATACGCGCCTCCGCTTATTTTCCCGACCGCATGGAAGTAGTGCCCATTGATATTTTTGGCGTCCACGTGGACGTGCCCTTTGCCGCCCCGCTTGGTTTCAAGCAGGCGGACCTCGAAGATTTTGGCGCGAAGGTTTGTGACCCGAACAAGGGCATTGGCCTGCGCCCCGACCAGATTCGTCTCAAGAAATGGGACGAGCTGTATGGCTACGAGCTGTCCGCGCAGTTTTTCGGCGAAAATGGCACGCTCAGCCGCACCGCCGATCGCATCAAGGTCGGCGTGCGCAATGCCCGCACTGCCGGGGACTGGACGATCATCCAGCAGACCCTGCAGCGTTTCTACGCGCTCATGGATTTCCCGGAGACCACGGTCACCACACTCTCCACGCACGTGCACGCCAAGTTCCCGACTGCCGAGGAACGCGATGGCTGGCTCGGCCACTTTTCTTACAGCCCGCTCGTCGGCCGCCCGGCCACGCTCGGCTACGTGCAGATTGCCGATTGGGAAAAGGAAATCCGCGTGCTCATCGAGCAGTCGAATGCCGTGCCGGATTCCGTTTTCGTCATGTGGGACACGCAGTTCACCAATTTGCAGGATTGGGAGACCTTCCTGATGAGCATCATGACGATGATGGAAAACGCGGTGAACATTTTCGATCTCGGGTTCGAGCCGCTCCGCGAGCGGGTCTAATTTCCGGGACGCCCGTGTCCGCCTTCACGCGCACTCACGGCGAGTACGAAATCTCCGACGACCCCGCGCGCCTCGATCTCGATGCCGTGGAGCGATTGCTGCACGGCACGTATTGGGCCGCGCAACGGCCGCGCGAAGTCATCGAAAAATCGATCGCGCGCTCCCTCTGCGTGTGCGCGTATTATCGCGGTGCGTTGGTCGGCTTCGCACGGATCGTCACCGATGGCCTGACGATCGCCTGGATCTGCGACGTGGTCATCGATGAAGCGCATCGCGGCACGGGGCTGGGCAAAGCGCTGGTTGAAGCAGTGGTGACGCATCCGGAAATCTCCGATGTCCGGCAAATCCTCGCCACGCGCGATGCCCACACGCTCTACGAGAAATACGGCTTCGAGCGGTCTGGCGATGTCTTCCTCGCGAAGAATTTCTTCCGGAACTTCGTGCCGAAGCCGAGCGAGTGAAAAGATCGCGACGGCAGTTTTAAAACGCAGAGGCACAGCGCAGATTTGAGGTAGACCGAGGTCCGGGCGCGAAGCTCCTTCCAAAAGGCGTATCGTCCGGGAATTAAAGGGCGGCCATCCTCGCCGCCATACGCTTGCGCCGGCGGCGAAGATCGCCGCCCTACAGCGGCCGGTGGCAACGTATCGTCATGGCGCGTCGCTCCGCAATCTATCGAGTGCGGAAATTTTTCCTCCGCGTCTCTGCAGTGCTAACTCTAAAAATTTCCGCGGCGTGCGTAGATTTTTGGCCCGCGAATCACGCGAATAGCACGAATAAGAATTGACCCATTCGAATGATCCGCGTGATTCGCGGGCCTACTTCTGATGCCATTCTGCGGGGTTTTTGGTCCACCGGCCCCACTACAGTTCTTCTCTGCGCCCCTGCGATCTCTGCGTTTAAAATTCTTTGCTTGCGGCTCTGCGTTTTAAAATTCCCCCTCTTGCGGGCGGTGCAATCGCGGCAGATTCTGCGCGGATGAAACTCGACGCTGTTCAGCAAGCTGCCCAGGAACAATTCGCTCGGCAAAGCCGCAATTACGGTCGCTCGCACATTCTTGCGGATATCTCCGATGTCCAGGCGGGGCTCGAGAAAATTGCTTTGCCGCCGGCGGCACAGGTGCTCGATGTGGCCACAGGCGCGGGGCACACCGGTTTGTATCTCGCCAGCCTGGGACATCAAGTGACCTGCGCCGATCTCGCCGCGCCGATGCTTGATCGTGTGCGCGAAGCGGCGCAGGAACGCGGACTCAGCGTGGAGACGCGCCAGCATCCCGCGGAAGAATTTCCTTACGCCGACGTCAGCTTCGATCTCGTGACTTCGCGGGTCGCACCGCATCACTTCAGTTCACCGGAATCGTTCATTCGCGAGACGGCACGTGTGCTGCGTCCGGGCGGCTGGTTTTTGCTCATCGATGGCAGCGTGCCGGATGATGCCGAGGAAGCGGAGGAGTGGCTGCATCAGGTCGAGAAATATCGCGATCCGAGCCATCATCGACTGCTCTCGCCGCGGGCGTGGACGCGGTTGTGCGAGGCGAGCGGATTGCGGGTGCAGAGCGCGGAGTTGAAGACGTTCAAGCAGCCGGATCTCGAGTGGTACTTTGAGACCGCGGCAACTTCGCCGGAGAATCGGCAGATCGTGCGGGAGTTGATCACAACTGCGCCGGCATCGGTCCGCGCAACGTTTCGCCTCGGGGAGGAAGAGGGGAAGATCGTTTGGTGGTGGCCGCGGCTGACGCTGGTCGCGCGGCGCGAGTGAGTGGCGCGGAGCGTCCAAAAACCAACCGTCATCCTGAGCTTGCGAAGGACCTCTGATCTCCGTGGGCGGCGGCGGTGCGGAGCTTCGTCAGGCGCTCGCGTGACTACGCGCCTACTTTTCCGCCACCTCCGCCCGTGGGAGATCAGAGGTCCTTCGCAAGCTCAGGATGACGGAGGTTTTTGGACCGCCGCCACGAAGCGCCTTACGCCGCTCGATAGCGATACCCAACGCCCCGCACTGTCTCAACGATTGTCGGGTTCGCCGGGTCCGGCTCGATCCGTTTGCGCAGCTTGGCGATGTGCTGATCGAGCGTGCGCGACTCGGGGAAATAATCCATGCCCCAGCAACGATTGAGCAGCGTGTCGCGATCCACGACCTGCCCGGTTTTCTCGTGCAGCAGTTCGAGAATCGCGGCTTCGCGCGGAGAAAGATCAATCGCCGCTCCAGCTCGCTCTGCGCGCAGTTCTTGTGGATAGACGATGAGATCGTGCATGACAAAACTGCGCCGGCCATTGGACCGGGCATGCACGCGCCGCAACGCCGCGCGAATCCGCGCGAGCAGTTCATGTTTGCCGAAGGGTTTGCGAATGAAATCGTCCGCGCCGAGTTGCAGGCCCACGACCACATCGATCTCTTCGCTCTTCGCCGAGAGGAATAGCACCGGCACTTGCGCATCCGCGGCACGCACGCGGCGGCACACCTCGTAACCGTCCACCTGTGGCATCATGATATCGAGGCAAAGCAAATCCGGCCGATGTTTTTCCCATAGCGCGAGCGCTTCACCGCCGTGTCGCGCGGCGAGCGCGGTGAAACCTTCCGGCTCGAGGCAGGCGCGCAGCGAGTCGAGTGTAATGGGATCGTCGTCAGCGAGCAGGATGGTCATGCCACGGAAATGGATTTCAGCGGTTCTGCGCGCGGACCGGCAATCCGCAATTCAAAGCACGCCCCGCGAGTCGAGGGCAACAGCCGTAGCGTGCCGCGCATCGCGGTCGCCAGGTCGCGGGCAATGGCCAATCCCAACCCGGTGCCACTCGCACCTTCATTGATCCGGCTGTCGAGTCGCTCGAAGGGCAGGAAAATGCGCTCGGCGGATTCCTGCGGAATCCCCGGGCCTTGATCCGCGACGGTGACAGTGAGCACGTCGTCCGTCCACTCCCCGCCGATTTCCACGGGGCCACCTGGAACGTACTTCTCCACGTTCGAAAACAGATTCGCGAGAATCTGGGCAAAGGCATCCGCATCCAGCAAGCACGGCGTCGCCAGATCGCCGGTGCACCGCACCTCCAGCGCGCGGCGGGCAAACGACGGCGCAAACTGCTCCACCACCGCGGCGATCACACTCGCCGGCACGCAAGCCCGCGCTTCCGCGCGCAGCTTGCCCTGCTCGTGCCGCGAAAAGGTCAGCACGTTTTCGATGAGCCGTCCCAGCCGTCGCGCTTCCTCCTGCACGAGGTCGAGCCGCCGTGCTGCATCGCGCGGAATCTCGTCGAGCGTCTCGGTCGCAAGATCGAGATTGAGCAGGATGTTCGTGAGGGGAGTGCGCAATTCGTGCGACACGCGATTGACGAACGACACGCGCTGCGCCGCCAGCGCCGTCGCGCGCTGCTGCTGGGCAAAAACCAGGAACGCGATCATCGTGACACAAATCGCCACCACCCCCGTGCTGACGAGCGTAGCCGCGTTGTAGTGGACGCGGGTTTGGCGTTGGTCCCAGGAAGCCAGCTCCCAAATACCCAAGCGGCTTCTCATCGGTAGCAGAAGATCCGGCCTGTCACCCGCAAGGCGGTTCTCCCCGAGGAGCACTCGTCCTCCTTCGCCCCGCAATTGATCCAGCCCACCACCAATACGGACCGGCTCGAACGAGTTCGCCGTATAGGTTTGCAACCAGCGATCGATGGCCGCTTCCACAGCTGCTCGATCAATGAGGAACACAACAGCCTCCTTCGATGCCCAGCGTTTCCAAAAGAAAAGTGGCTTGCCGGGTTCGTCAATCCAGCCCTGCGCCGGTCCGCCGGGATTGAAGAGCAGCTTTTCCGGCAACAGCACCGGCGTACTGGTGAGACCGGAGCGCGGTATTTGCAGGACGGGGACGGGCAGGCGCTGACCATAAATCTGGACGTGCTCTTGATTGGTTGAGCCACGCCGCAGAAACGAAACTTGTTGAATGCCGACGATCGAATCCGCGTCATGGCGGACGTCAAATATGCGGTCGGTGACATTGGTGCGGAAAAGCGCGGTGAGGTGCTCCTCGTAGAGCGCCTCGAGCTTTTGCAGTTCGCCCTGGGTCTCGCCCGCAAAACGCCGCAGTGCGCTCCGGTCCCGGTCGAGCCGTACGCTCTCCTCCTTCCGCGCCAACCGCAACCCGCCGGCCAGAATGACCATGGCCAGGGCCAGCAGGAGCAGCAGCGTAGTGCGCGGATGGAGGGAGAACATGGCGAGACGAAGCATGGAGGCGAAGAGTGGGCGACTCAAGTCGTGGTGATGGTGGCTGCAGCGACGGTCTGCGACCGCAGGGCCTGGCGCCGGGATTCGACCGCCGCTACAGCGACGCGATCACTTCTCACAGGGTGTGGCCCGCAAGAAGAGCAGCCACGTGCGGCCGCTGTCCACCCGGTCGTTGACGCCATCTTCACCCGGCGGATTCAGCGTGCCGATGAAGGTGTGAACGCCGAGGAGAATGCTTTGCGCCGAAGTCAGTTTGCGCGTCTCGAAGAGTGGCTGCCAGGGATACTTCTCCGCAATGCCGGGGGCTTTCAGTTTACCCAGCAAGGTAGTCTGCGAGACCACGTGATTGATATCGATCGTCACTCCATCCGGTCCGACGACCGGTTCCACCTCCACGGTCGTGCCCACATTGCGGGTCTCAAAGGCGGTAACCCAACCCGGAGTTGGCGGCGCGTCGGGAATCTCGCGACTCACCGAGGTGTGTTCGGTCGTCGTGGTGTTTTTGCTATAGTCCCTCTTTTGATTGGGCTTCGTCAGATCTTCGCTGGGTCCAGCGGTGACAGTGCGCGTCGTCGTTTCGATGGCGGAGGGTCGCCCACCTGGAGTGAGCTCGGTCCAGTAGCGTTCCTCCCGAATCTCTTCGGCCAGGGAGCGTTGCCCCGATTTCACAAAGAGCGTCGTCAGATGTTCGAAACGGGCCTGGTTGCCCTTGATCAGCGGTTGCAACTTTTCCCACGCGCCCCCCACTGGCAATGGGGCCGCGAGGAGATCGTGCGCGGCGTTCCGTTCCACGGAATAGATGCTGTATTCGAGCTGAAGCTGGTTACCCGGGGCGGGGGGGCGGGCCACGGCCTTCAATTCCTGCGCGGTCGGGCCTTGCATGTCTGCCCGGAGGAAGGCCAGCCAGGTTTCGGTTGCCTTGGGATCTTCCGGGTTATTCGCCGGCGGCGTATACGTACCGAGGAAAAGCGGTTCGCCATTGTAGGCGGTGATGGAGGTGGTGAGTTTCTGCGTGTGAAAGATCGGCTGCGAAATCGCGGCGTCGACCGCCCGGGCCTGCTCGTCGCGAAAGGCGAATAGACTG
>Ga0207667_10010248_pt1 | contig 10972 bp, 8 predicted proteins | sample KBSCornC52_FD_184301 | JGI IMG/M metagenome (GOLD analysis project Ga0207667, IMG submission 184301) | Corn rhizosphere microbial communities from Kellogg Biological Station, Michigan, USA - KBS Corn C5-2 (SPAdes) (version 2) | ecosystem: Host-associated > Plants > Roots > Rhizosphere > Soil ...
CGTCTTTTTTGGCGAAGGATTGATCATTCTCACCGCGCACGACATCCAGCCACACGTAGTAGTGATTGGTATCCATCACCTTCTGCACGAGCTGCTGTTTGTACTGAAACAACTCGAATTGCATCAAGTCGCCCGGCAACTGCACGCGCGCCTCATTGGCGTCCGGTTTATAATCGCGCGTCATTTCAACGTTGCTCGCGATCACGGCCTTCCGCTCAGGGATGACCTTCGCGACCATGTCCCGGAAGTCCTCTGCGAGCTTTTGAGCCTCGGCATCGGTACCGCCGCCCTTGGCCATCATCGCGTCCCAACTCTTTAAATATGGATGCAGCTTTTCCGTCGCGGTCAGGTATTTGAACCAACGATCAAAGGTTACAGGATCGAGTTTCTCGGTCCCGGCAGCCTTGTCCAAATCCGCCTTCTGCGCTTTCGGGTTAACCAGCGCGACCTTGCGCACAGTCATCATGTAATGCGGTATCTCACTGGTAAGGGTATCCGCGACTCGCAGAGCACACTGGTCCGCGTATTCCTCGAGGGCGGACTCGGCTGCCTTTACCTTTTTCTGCTGATCCTGGTAGGCCTGCACTTCTTTTTCAGAAGCCAGATTATATTCCCAGTAGCCACTGCTAGCGAAGATACCGCCCATGGCAGTGTAGTCTTTTTGAGAAATCGGGTCGTATTTGTGGTTGTGGCAACGGGCGCACGTCACGGTCAATCCGAGGAATCCTTTGCTCACGACATCGATCTTGTCGTCCCGTTCATTCGCCCGCGCTTCGACAAAAACCACATCGTCTCCGGTGAACCACGGTCCGATACCCAGGAATCCGAGTGCCGGAAGCAACTTCGCCCGGTCTTTCTCAGGCATCAAATCCGCGGCAAGCTGCGCCTTCACGAACTGATCGTAGGGCATGTCCCGATTGAACGCCTGCGCTACCCAGTCGCGATATCGCCAAGTGTCCGCGTAACCGTCCCGCGCCGTGCCATAACCAAGAAACACGGGGCGCCGGTCGGGGCGCTCGCTGCCATCGGCGTAATGCGCGACATCCAGCCAGTGCCGAGCCCACCTTTCCCCGTATTGCGGCGTGGCGAGTAAGCGGTCGACGATTTTCGCGAAGGCCTCCGGCGAGTTGTCCGACAAGAAACCATCGACCTGCTCCGGCGTTGGAGGCAATCCAATTAAGTCATAATATGCCCGGCGAATCAGCGATCGCTTGTCAGCCTGCTTTACCGGCTTCAGATTGTTTTCCTCGAGCTTCGCGAGTATGAAACGATCAATCGGCGTCTTGGCCCAGGCCGCATCCTTCACCGTCGGAATCGCGGGTTTTTGAATGGGCTGGAAAGACCAGAACTTCCGCTGCTCCGGCTTGATCGTGAACTTCAAGGACGCGACCGGGGCGACCGCAGGTTTGGCGTCTCCATCCGGCCAGACCGCGCCGGTCTGGATCCAATACTTCAAATCCGCGATCTCACTGTCCTTTAATTTTGGCCCGCCAAGCGGCATCTGTAGATTCGGGTCCACATGCATGACCGCGCGGATTAGGAGGCTATCTTCCGGGTTCCCTACGTTGATCGCCGGACCGGAGTTACCTCCACTGAGGAGGGCAACTCTGGAGTTCACCTGCAGGCCGCCGAGCTTTTGGTCGGTGTGACAAGCGTAACAGTTGTTGGTAAGCACCGGGCGAATCCGTCGTTCGAAGAATTCAATCTTCTCAGCAGCCTGCTGAGCGCACGCCAGCACTCCGGTAGCTACGACGCAACAACCAAGCTTGACCAACCTCATCTCAGGCCTCCTACTACCTTGCGTGTTGTCTGACATTGGTACGGCTCGTACTATACTTTAAATAATCGCCGGGTTCAAGCGGACTACTGCTGAACTCTGTCTGAACTGCGCCGGAACTGTACTAGATCCGCATAGCTATGAATCGAAGCAGGATTCCGACCAAGCAGCTTACACTTTGTCTGGCGTAAATCATCCCGCCTACATGAGCGTGCGCCCCACCTCTGGTGGGTTAGGGACCGAGCATCTAGGGAGCGAGCATTTCTGCGCTGCTCGCAGAACTCGGCGATGCGAAAGTTCTCCCGTCACTTCCTATAACCCTGCCAGATGTACTCGAGCGCGAGCGGTAGGGTTTGCGACCTTACTCCAGCGTCGCAGTGGCCGGCGTTCCGGGTGAACAGGAACTGGTACGGGTAACCTTTGTCTGCGAGGACCTGGGCCATGTGCTCGTTTGCGACCACCCAGTCGTGGTAATCGTCGCGGTTCTGGTAGTTGTCGCGATCGCTCACCTGCATCCAGATACGCAGCGGCTTCTTCGGGCTGTTCGGAATGATCGTCGCGTGGTAGTCCCAGGCTCCGTGCGGCGTTTCCGGATTCGGGGGCCACTGCTGGTAGACGAACGTGCCCGAGTAACTCACTACACGGTGATACAGGTCGGTCCGGTACCAGGCCATTGACATCGCCGCGGCGGCCCCTGAGCTGCAACCGAGCGCCGCGCGCCCATCCGGGTTCTTCGTCAGCTTCACGTTGTACCGCTTCTCGACGAGCGGCAGCACTTCCGTCTCGACAAACTCGGCGTACTTACCCGACATGGTGTCGTACTCGAGTCCGCGTTGACTGCCCTGTCCGTCGCTGCCACCGTTAGCCAACCACACAACGACCATCGGCGGAATCTTCTTCCCGGCAATGAGATTATCGATCGCGACGAAAAGCCAGGGGTCATCTCTATAGTCGCCGGCGACGAGGAGCGGAATTTCGGTTCCGGCGGCGTAGCCCTTCGGCACGTATACGGCGACTTTCCGGGAATAGGGCGCGGGGGCAATGGTAATCGCTGGACGAGGCGCCGCTGGGTCGGCCGGGTTCCCCCGCCCGTTGACGTTTTGCTGCCGCGCAATGCCAGGATAGATTTTGCTGTCCTTCGACTCCATGGTGAACACGGAAACCTTGCCATCGAGCGGATCCTTCGGCGCCAACTCCGTCGCCGGATTGTGGGTCGGGCCAATGATGAAATTCCCATTCTCGGTGGCCGCCGGCAGTTGGCCGTCCGGCAGTTCCTTGGCTTTTACGTAGCCGGGCGAGTTGGGATCCCGTGTCGGTGCTACGCTCCCGCGGCCGCGGGCAGGCACTTGGGCTGCGCCTCCTTGCGCAGCAGCCTGGGCCAGCTGTGCGGGAGTTTGCGGCGGGCCCTGCGCCATCACTGCGCAGGCGGAAAGACAAATCAACATTGCAGGTGCGGAAAAACGGGCCATCGCTTTCTCCTCTGGGTTACTCAATGGATTTTACACCAGCCCCGGTCACTGGTCGTTTATAAGGACGCAAAGCGCAACGCGACTGGCTGTGATGCTCGCGAATCCGGCGTTCTGAACGATAGAACCTGCCTTGTCGCCCAGGGTAGAGCGATCCCCGATGCCGGGCGGATAGCGCCTGTATTTCGGCGCATCCGGAAACCCGTGACTCCGGCGCGCCGAGGGGCGAAATTCGCCGATAGCTTCCGCCTCAATTCTTCCACTCCGTTGAGGGCCTGATTGCCATTGGCAGGGGCCCTGAAATCATCGCTCTGGACAACTTGAGGGCCGCTCCCGGAGAGGCACTCCCGGATCTTTTACTATTCCGGCGGAACAATTTTGCCTTTTGTTCCCCGGTTGCTATATCGTTTCTAAATTTTCCCTACTGTTCCCGCCTTATGATGCTAAGGTGGGGCTAGACGCATGTTCAATCCGGTTGATCCTTCGAAATACATTCTGCTTGCCGAAGACAACTCGGCCGACGTCGAACTCGTACGGGAGGCCCTCCAGGATAGGGCCATCGCGCATGAACTTCATGTGGTTGAGGATGGCGAGCGAGCGATCGATTTCATCGAGCGCATCGACCGCGATGCCACTCTGCAGTGTCCTAAACTTTTTCTGCTTGACCTTCACCTGCCCAAGCGCGACGGCGAAGAGGTTCTAAGACGCCTTCGTGCCAGTGAACGATGCGGACAAACCCCGGTTGTCATCCTGACCTCATCGGACTCGCCCCTCGATCGAGAAACGGCCGCGCGGAATGCGGCACTTCACTATTTCCGGAAGCCAAGCACGCTGGAGCAATTCATGCAGCTTGGGGATGTGGTGAAGGATATAATCACTTTGGGCGCCGCTGCGCGCACAGTCGAAATTGCGTCGTAAACTCGACAAGAAGGATCTGTGAGCGTGGGCGACAAGGCTGGTGACACCTTAACTGCATTTCCATCTAAGGCTCATGAGCACCGTGCTGGCGAGATGGGAGATCGCATTCGCCAGTTCGATTGGTCCACCACGCCGCTCGGGCCGATGAGTCACTGGCCGCAAAGCCTTCGCACCGTCATCAACATCCTTTTGTCGTCGCGCTACGCCATGTGGATGGCGTGGGGTCCCGAACTGAGCATGCTCTACAATGATGCCTACCAGCCTACCCTTGGGCTTAAACATCCCCGGGCGCTTGGCATGCGCGCCAGTGAGGTTTGGGCGGAAATCTGGCCGGATATCGGGCCCCGCATCGAGACTGTTCTTACCACCGGCGAGGCCACTTATGACGAGGGCCTGCTCCTATTCTTGGAGCGCAGCGGTTTTCCCGAAGAAACTTACCATACCTTCTCTCATAGCCCTTTAACGGACGACGACGGTCAAATTAATGGAATGCTCTGTGTCGTCACCGAAGAGACGGATCGGGTGATCGGCGAGCGTCGGGTGGAGTCGTTACGGGATGTCGCGTCGGCCCTGGCCAGTACCAATACCGAAGAAGAAGTTCTACAGGCGCTTCGCAGCCAGCTTAGTCTGAACCAGAAAGACCTGCCCTTTTCGCTAACCTACCTTTTTGACCAGGACGGCGGCGCTCGGCTAGCATCCTGCACTGGAATTTCGAACAACCACCCGCTAGCCGCAAGCCGTATACAACCAATTTCCAATTTTCCATGGCCAGCGCATCAGGTCCTGATTCATCCCGCAATGCGGCTTCTCGAGAGCTTGTCGGAACAGCGGAAAATCGCTCCATTGCCTACGGGTTTTTGGAAGAAACAGGTGGATCAAGCCGCCATTGTGCCCATCAGACAGCAGGGGCAGGAACAACCGGCAGGATTCTTCGTGGTCGGCACGAATCCATACCGGCGCTACGACGCCGCGTACAGCGGATTCGTGGATTTGCTGGCGGGCCAGATTGCCGCGGGGTTGGGAAACGCACGAGCCTACGAAACGGAACGTCGTCGCGCCGAAGCGCTCGCGGAAATCGATCTGGCCAAGACCACTTTCTTTTCGAATGTGAGCCACGAGCTCCGAACCCCACTTACATTGTAGTCCGGTGGAAGAACTGCTCTCGCAAGCGAAAAAATACTCGCCTGCGGAGCGAGAGCTGCTCGATCTGGTTCATCGCAACGGCCTTCGCCTCCAGAAGCTGGTCAATACACTGCTGGAGTTCACGCGGATTGAGGCGGGACGAGTTCAAGCCCATTACGAACCGGTTGAGCTGGGTCAATTTACCGAGGAACTCGCTTCCAACTTCAGATCGGCGATGGAACGGGCGGGACTCCGCTTTGAAATCGATTGCAAGCCGCTCCCGGAGCCGGTCTACGTTGACCGTGAGATGTGGGAGAAGATAGTTTTGAATCTTCTTTCGAACGCGCTGAAGTTCACGTTTGAGGGCAGTGTCTCGATCGTGCTTAAAGCCGCGGAGCGACATGCCCAGTTGACGATTAAAGACACCGGAAGCGGGATTCCTGCGTCGGAGTTGCCCCATGTTTCGACCGGTTTCATCGGGTCGCCGGAGCGCAGGGCCGCACCATTGAGGGCACTGGAATCGGCTTAGCGCTGGTTCAGGAACTAGTCCATCTGCATGGCGGCTCCATCACGGTCGAGAGCGAGGTTTCCAAGGGCACTACTTTCACGGTCGCAATTCCTCTCGATAGTGAACATTTGCCGGCGGATAAAGTCAAGGCGGCGCGGGAGAACGCATCGCCCGAGTCTCGCGCCGAGGCCTTCGTAAAAGAAGCTCTCCGCTGGCTTTCGGATGGCGCTGGGGGCAAGGACGCTTCTACGGGCCTTGCCGACGCCGTCCGCAACGCGGTGGGCGCAGGAGCGAGCTCGCGCGCGGAACGAGTTCTCTTGGCGGATGACAACGCTGATATGAGAGAGTACATCACGCGGCTGCTCGGTGAGCGTTACGAGGTTCTGGCGGTTTCAAATGGCGACGACGCGTTAAAGTCGGCCGTTTCAGAACCGCCCGACCTCATCCTGAGCGACGTCATGATGCCGGGCCTGGACGGTTTTGGGCTGCTCAACGAATTGCGGGCCCGTCCCGAAACCAAAACCATTCCGGTGGTGCTCCTTTCCGCTCGAGCGGGCGAGGAGAGCCGGGTTGAGGGGCTGGGCGCCGGCGCGGACGATTATTTGATCAAGCCGTTTACCGCACGCGAACTGCTGGCGCGCGTGGCGGCCCATCTTTCGATGCGCAGACGGAGAATGGAAGCGGAGCGGGCGCTACGGGAAAGCCAAGCCACGCTGCAGAGTTTCTATGATAGTTCGCCGTTCTTGATGGGAGTGGTTGAGATCAAAGACGGTGACCTCGTTGCGGTTTACTTCAATACTGCGGCGGCGAAGTTTATGGGCGGCGATGAAAAGAGCTTCCAGGGGCAAAGGGGTGAAGAACTCGGAGTCCCAGCAGAGATCGACGCGCTCTGGACGGAATACTGCCGGCGAAGTCAGAGAGAAGGACATTCCGTCACATTCGAGTACGAACATCCGCGGCCTGCGGACGCCTGTTGGCTGAGTGCCTGCGTCAACTCCCTGGGGGACGGTCCCGCTGGGCGCCCCCGTTTCAGCTTCGTTGCGCAAGACATTACGGAACGTAAAAACGGCGAGGCCCTGCTGCAGCGTTCCAATGACGAACTGCGCCTTTCCAATGCGGATCTGGAGCAGTTTGCCTATTCCGCGAGTCACGACTTGCAGGAGCCGCTTCGGCAAATTGCGATTTATAGCCAGATGCTGGAAAAAAAATATGGCAGCAAACTGGATGGCAAAGCATCGCAGTACCTGGGCTACCGCATTGAGGGCGCGCACAGGATGGAGATGCTGCTCAGCGGTCTGCTGGCATATTCGCAAGTCGCCAGGACGCCGGATTCACTTTCCGAATCCGTAGATGTCGGTGAAGTGCTCGAATCGGTCAAGAAGAACCTGTCGACGACGATTCAGGAGACCGGAGCGGAAATATCCGCATCCGTCTTGCCGGTGGTCCATGGCGAGCCAGTTCCGTTGCTGTTGCTGTTTCAGAATCTTGTCTCTAACGCCCTGAAGTACCGCAGCAAAGAAAAGCCGCGGGTGAAAATCACCGCGAGCAGGGCGGCGAGCCACTGGCTTTTTGCAATCGAAGATAACGGAATTGGAATACCGAAAGAATTTCAAACCCAGATCTTCGGGATGTTCAAGCGTCTTCATAGCCGCACGGAATATTCCGGCGCCGGAATCGGTCTCGCGATATGCCAGAAAATCGTCGAGCGCAATGGCGGCCGGATTTGGGTGGAATCCGAGCTAGGATCCGGTTCCACGTTTTTCTTCACTTTGCCATATGCGACGACTGGGCACTAACCAACTTCAGCTGCTGCTGATAGAGGATAATCCGGCGGACGCAAATCTGGTGAAAGAGGCGCTGGCTGAAGCGCAGCTCGACTGCAATCTGCGACTGATGGATGATGGGGCTGCCGCCATCGAATTTATCAGCCGTGTGGATGCCGATCCGCATGGCACGGGTCCGGACCTGATTCTGCTGGATTTAAATCTTCCCAAGGTCAACGGCGAGGAAGTCCTCAAGCACATCCGTTTAAGCCCGAAATGCAGGCACGCAAAAGTAATGATCATCAGTTCCTCCGATGCGCCCAGTGATCGGGAACGGGCGATGAACTTGGGGGCGAGTGAGTATTTTAGGAAGCCCTCGAATTTGGATCAATTCATGGAATTGGGCCGGAGGGTTCGAGCGATGCTAGAAGACGGAAAGGCTTAAAAACCGAAACTGAGTCTGAAACTCGACAGGCAGCACCGGAGCGCAATCCGATTACTAGAACCGATTCGAGGGGCTCGAATCAGGCGGCCGCGTTAATCCGCGCCTTGCGTCAAATCGCCGGCGGGCGTTTCACGACTCTCGGATTCGGATTGAACCTGATCGGTAGGGGACTTCGCGTCGCGGGAATTCGCACAGTTAAGACAGATTGGCGCGCCGTTTTCATATAATTCTGTTTCTTGGGATTTGCAGTAGGAGCAGATTTGCATAAGGACTCGCTTTCATACGTGAAGGAGGAGTCCGAGCTTGTACGATGCGGCTACTCGATTACTGGAGACCCGAGCATAGCACGAGCCAGAAATGGCCATACCATCTTTCGCTAAAGTTTTCGCCACACTTTTACGATCTTAGCGCCAGCGTTCGCTTCCGCTGGCTTAAACTTAAAAATGTATGCTCAAACGCCTGCGCGTCCCCAACCTGATACGGTCGCCGCGCGGGTGGATTCCGCTGGCTTCGTTTCTCCTCTCGGCGATGCCCCTGATGCTCGAAGGAGCGCCGTCTCAGGGTGACGGGGTGGCCAACACTCCTGCAGCTCTCAAGAACCTCAGTCTGGAAGAACTCTCGCAAATTGAGGTAACGACACCTTCGAAAACGCCGACCCGGGCGTTTCAATCCGCGGCGGCGATTACGGTGATCACCGGCGAGGACATCAAGCGCTCCGGCGCACTCTCTATCCCGGAGGCGCTGCGACTGGCGCCGGGCGTCGAAGTCGCCCGCATCGACGGCAACAAGTGGTCCATTGGAATCCGCGGCTTCGGGAGCAGACTGTCGCGTTCCGTGCTGGTGATGATCGACGGGCGCACCGTTTACACGCCACTCTTTGCAGGTACATATTGGGAAGTGCAGGATACTCTCATGGAGGACATCGATCGCATTGAGGTGATCCGTGGACCGGGGGGCACGATCTGGGGACCGAATGCGGTGAATGGCGTCATTAACGTAATTACCAAGGACGCACGCGACACCAAGGGAACGCTGGCGTCGGTCGGGGGAGGCAACGAGGAACAAGGCTTCGCCAACTTCCGCTATGGCGGCGGGGACAAACAGTTCGGCTATCGGATCTATGGCAAAGCTTTCACGCGGAGTCCCGAGATTCATTCGGATGGGCGGAATTTTGACGATTGGCGAGCGGCGCAAACCGGTATGCGGATGGATTGGACCAACCGCCATCAGGATACCTTTACCGTACAAGGCGATCTGTATGACGAAGAGGCCGGCGAGCGCGTGCAAGCAACCAGTTATACGCAGCCCTATTCGCAGATTATCGACGGCAACGCGCTCCTTTCGGGCGGGAACATTATGGGACGCTGGGCGCGCGTCCTCTCCGACGGCAACGATATCCAGATCCAGACTTACTACGATCGCACCAACCGTCACGAGCCAAATTTCGGCGAAAACCGCAATACTTTCGACGTCGATTTCCTGCAACGTCTTCGGCTACCGGCTCGGCAGCAGATTTCGTGGGGGATTGGGGCGCGCGTGGGTCCGGTCCATGATATTGAAGTGGTTTCGGGGCTCACGTTCCTGCCCAGTGACCGGACCGACTACCTCCTTACTGGATTTCTGCAAGACGATATTGGTTTGATCGAGCAGCGGTTGACCCTGACCTTGGGCACGAAGGTCCTGCGCACCAATTTTACGGATGTCAGTCTGGAACCCAGCGCCCGGCTTCTGTGGACGCCGACGCAACAGGATACCCTGTGGGCGGCCTTTACGCATGGACTGCGCACTCCGTCGGACGCTGAGGAAAACTTCGACCTCTCCGGATTCATCGGCACGGCCCCAAATGGCACACCGATCTTCGCGCGATTCAACGCCAATCCTTCGTTCGCAGCGGAACAGCTTAATGGTTATGAGCTAGGGTATCGCCGCCTGCTAGGACGTAAGATCTACCTCGACATCGCCACTTTTTATAACCATTATCACGACCTTTTTGACGAAGAGATTGCGGGACCCATAGCCCCGGAAGCGACGCCGGCTCCGGCGCATTTGCTGCTTCCGGCCCAGTTTCGCAACGGCCTGAGGGGGGCGACCGAGGGCGGCGAAATCGCTCCGGAATGGCGGCCCACCACTTTTTGGCGCTTACGGGGCTCGTATTCTTATCTGCACATGAACCTTGGAAAAGCGCCTGGTTCTGGCGATATCGGAACGGCGCCGACCATCGAGGGATCCAGTCCCGGACACGAAGTCACGGCGCAGTCCTCGATCGACATTAAGAAGTCCTTCCAGTTCGACTTGGCATATCGGTTTATCAGCGCTCTTCCGGGTCAACTGGTTCCTTCATACTCCACTGGAGATGCGCGGTTGGCTTGGCGCAGAGGTCAGGTGGAGCTTTCGCTGGTGGGGCGAAACCTGCTGCAGCCGTCTCACTTTGAAAGCGGCGGCGACCCCGGGCCCCTAGTGGCCATTAAGAGAAGTGTCTACGCGAAAATCGCATGGACTCGGTGAACCCGCTTCGCACGTCACCGCGGATATCCTGGACGCGACGCGCCCGGTCTTATTCGATTGTCGTTCTGTTGTGCATTACGGGTCTGTTTTATCAAGCGATCGCCGCCGAGGAACAATCGTTGGAGTATCAGGTAAAGGCCGCGTTTCTGTTGAATTTCACCAAGTTCACAGAATGGCCGAGATCCGTGTTTGCAGACGCCAATGCGCCGTTCAGTATTTGCGTCGTGGGGGTTGACCCTTTCGGCAGCGCATTGGACCAGATTATCCGTGGCGAAGTCATCGGCGGACACCGGATGGCCATACAGCGGATTAAGCGCGGAACGCGTCCACAAACGTGCCAAGTTGTGTTTATCGGCAAGACCGAAAAAGACGCCGGGAGGATACTAGCCGATCTGGGTCCGGGTGTGCTCACAGTTGGCGAAGGGGATAGTTTCCTGCAGGAGGGCGGCGTGATCTCGTTCGTCATAG
>Ga0207667_10010250_pt1 | contig 10971 bp, 16 predicted proteins | sample KBSCornC52_FD_184301 | JGI IMG/M metagenome (GOLD analysis project Ga0207667, IMG submission 184301) | Corn rhizosphere microbial communities from Kellogg Biological Station, Michigan, USA - KBS Corn C5-2 (SPAdes) (version 2) | ecosystem: Host-associated > Plants > Roots > Rhizosphere > Soil ...
GGCCTGCGCGAAGGGCTGACCGAGGACGAGATCGCCCGGTTGAAGAAGGGCGCGGACGCCGGCTGGGGGCCGGCCGATGCGGCCCTGATCCGCGCCTCGGACGAGCTGCACGCCGATCAGTTCGTCAGCGACGCCACCTGGACGCAGCTCTCCAGGCACTTCACGGAAAAGCAGTGCATGGACGTGGTGTTCACCGCCGGCCAGTACACCCAGGTCTCGATGTTCCTGAACACCTTCGGCGTGCAGCTCGACGAGGGCCAGGCCCTCGATCCGGACCTGAAGGGGTTCTGAGCATGCCCGGCCGTCTGCAAGGCAAGCGGGCCGTTGTGATGGGCGCGGGCCAGACGCCCGGCGAGACCATCGGCAATGGACGCGCGATGGCGATGCTGTTCGCGCGAGAGGGCGCCGAGTTGCTCTGCGTCGACCGCGTTGGCGAGCGCGCAGAGGAGACCGCCCAGATGATCGCCAAAGAGGACGGCACGGCCTACGCCCTGCAGGCCGACGTCACCAAGGCCGCCGACTGCCAGGGCGTCGTAGAGGCCGCCAAGGCGCGCTGGGGCAGCCTCGACATCCTCATCAACAACGTCGGCATCGGCGGCGGCGACGGGCCGGCGCATCGCGTCGAGGAGGCCGCTTTCGACCGCATCTTGGCGGTCAACCTCAAGGGCATGTGGCTGATGACCAAGGCCGCTCTGGCCCTGATGCGCGAGCAGGGGCGCGGCGTGATCGTCAACATCTCCTCGCTCGCCGCCACCGCCGGCGGCATCCAGGTGGCCTACGAGGTCTCGAAGGCCGGCGTGAACCGGCTGACCACCAGCGTCGCCCAGGCCAACGCCCGCCACGGGATCCGCTGCAACGCGATCATGCCGGGCCTGATGGACACGCCCATGGCCGTGGCCGGCATCGCTGCGGCCCGCGGCGAGAGCCAGGACGAGGTGCGCCAGGCGCGCAATGCCCGCGTGCCGCTGGGCGGAAAGATGGGCACGGCCTGGGACACCGCCTACGCCGCGCTGTTCCTCGCTTCGGACGAGGCGAAGTTCATCTCCGGCGCCATCCTGCCGGTCGACGGGGCGATGGGGGTGCGGATCGGCTAGCGGCGACTGAGCAGCGGGCGTGTCAGGTGGTGGGCCGCGCCCGTCGGCCCGAGCTTCGCGACCCGCCGCGAGGGCTTGGTGGTTTCCTTCAGGAAAGCTGGCGGACATCCGCGGCGGACGCTCGGTTGACGCTAAAGCGCCCTAGCCACACGCTCGGCGTGCAGGTGATTCGCGGCGCGAAAGGGGTGGGGCGGCATGCCAGGAGACGCGTTCGAGGCGACTCTCGCCGGCGTTTTCCAACAGAGCGAGCAGCGGCTGGCGAGCCGGCTGGCTCTCGAGAAGGCGCGGACCGAAAACCTGCAGGCGCAGGACACCCGGCGACTGGCCTTCCTGCTCACCGAGGCGATCGAGGAGGAGCTCAAGCCAGCCGTCCTCGGGGCGCTGGAGACCTATGACGCCGCCATCAACCGGCCGCTCTCGCCCAACGAGAGCTGGGAGAAGCTGATCCGCCAGCGCATCGGCGAGACGGCGGACGCCTCCGTCAAGCTGGCGCTCGCCATGGATCCGGCTCCGCACCCCTGGAAGCCCCTGCTCACCGAGGAGGCGCCGAAGCTCCGCGCGCGATTGCTGGCGCTCGCCGACCGGCACCTGGCGGCGCTGGGCAAGGGGCGCCGCCGCCGGCGCAAGTCCGCTATTGGCCTGGCGGACGGCCTGGTCTGGCTGCTGCTGCTTGCGGCCGGGGTTGTCGTCGGCGCGCTGGGGATGCGGCTGCTGGGTGGCTGAAGCGGCGGTTGCCTCGCGGCGGCGCAGGGGCCATGTGGGCGCGCCATGCCGGTTTCGCCCGCCTATCGCCCCGACCCGAAGTTCCCGGAGCTGGGGCCGGAGTTCGCCGATGCAGTCGAGGCCGCCGCCTTCCCGCAGACCCTGCTTCGGTTCCGCAACGACCGCGCGGCCGCGACGGTGGGCCTCGAGACCCTGACGGACGAGGAGTGGGCGGCGCACTTCGGCCGCTTCGAGCCACTCGCCGACAACATCGATCCGCCGCTCGCCCAACGCTACCACGGCCATCAGTTCCAGGTTTACAACCCCGAGCTCGGCGACGGCCGCGGCTTCCTGTTCGCGCAGCTCCGCGAGGCCGGCACGGGACGCCTGCTCGACCTGGGAACAAAGGGATCGGGCCAGACTCCCTGGTCGCGGCAGGGCGACGGCCGGCTGACGCTGAAGGGCGGCGTCCGCGAGGTGCTGGCCACCGCGATGCTGGAGGCCCTCGGGGCGCCCACCTCCCGCTCCTTCTCGCTGATCGAGACGGGCGAAGCCCTGATGCGCACCGATGAGCCCAGTCCGACCCGCGCCTCGGTGCTGGTCAGGCTGTCGCACAGCCACATCCGCTTCGGCACCTTCCAGCGCCACGCCTTCTTCGAGCGCGCAGACCGGATCACCACGTTGGTCGATCACGTGATCGCCAACTACTACCCCAGCCTCGAGGCGGCGAGCGACCGGCCCGTGGCGCTGTTGCGCGAGGTCGTCGGCCGGACGGCCCGACTGGTGGCCCGCTGGATGGCCGCAGGCTTTGTTCACGGGGTGCTCAACACCGACAACATGAGCATCACCGGCGAGAGCTTCGACTATGGGCCCTACCGCTTCCTGCCCAGGAACGATCCCAACTTCGTCGCCGCCTACTTCGACCAGACGGGGCTCTATTCATTCGGCCGCCAGGCCGAGGCGGTGTTCTGGAACCTGCAGCAGCTGGGGGGATGCCTCAGCCTGGTGACCGCGACCGAGCCGATCGTGGCCGAGCTGCAGGGGTTCGGAGCCGCCTATCGACGCGAGCTGATCGCCGCCATGCTCGACCGCCTGGGGCTCAAGCCCCGCGGCGAGGAGGCCGACGCCGGCTTCGTGCAGGCCGCCTTCCGCGCCATCGCCGCCGGATCCGAGCCGCTGCGCTGGGAGCCGTTCTTCTTCGACTGGTTCTGCGGTGATGAGGCCCGCGCCCTGGCCGGGGTGCGCGGCGAGCTCTACCGGCAACCGGCCTTCGCCGACTTCCGCGAGCTGATCGCGGGATATGCCCCGGACCGTCCGGAGCGGCTCGCCGATCCATACTTCGCGCGGCCGGAGCCGGAGGAGCTGCTCTACGACCAGATCGAGGCGCTGTGGGCGCCCATCGCCGGGGCCGACGACTGGTCGGCCTTCGAAGCGAAACTCGCCGCGATCGAGCGCGCGCGCCGCGCCTGGGGCTTGCCGGCCCAGGCGAGCTTCGCCGGAACCTGATCCGCAGACCCAAGTTCGGCACCCGCGGGCGGGGCTCTGAGGAGAGGAGACACCGGTGATCCTGCTGCTTTACCTATTCGGCGTCATGCATTGACGCCCAAGGCTTCTGGCCGGGGCCGCGAGCCCACTGGGCGAGCACGACCCCGGCCAGGGCCACGGCGGCCCCGAGCGCCTGAAGCGGACCGATCGCTTCGGCGAAGATCAGCCATCCCAGCCAGGCGGCGACCACCGGCTGCACGAGCACGACGACCGATGCCGTGGAGGTCGGCAGCCGGCCCATCGCCCAGGCGATCGAGCCCTGCCCGGCCACATGCATCAGGCCGAGGCCGATGCAGGCCGCCCAGCCGGCGGCGGCCGCCGGGATCAGCGCCTCGCCGAGCAGCTGCGAAGCCGCCAGTAGCAGCGGCGCGCCGACCACGCTCGACCAGAACATCAGCCGGCTCGCGGCCTCGGTCTTGCGCGCCTCGCCGATGGCCAGGAAGTAGAGAGCGTACCACAGCGCAGTGGTGGCGGAGAGCGCATCGCCGAGCGGCGGGTCGAGAGGCAGGCGTCCCTCGCTCTTGCCGATCGCCATCGTCCAGGCGCCGGCCACGGCGATGGCGACCGACAGCAGGAACAGCCCACGCGGCCGCTGCTTCAGGAAGATCCAGGCGAACAGGGTGACGACCACCGGCGTCAGGTTCGACAGCACCGTGGCGTTGGTGACCGAGGTGTACTTGATGCCGTAGTGCCAGAAGCCGAGATCGAGGGCGAACATCACCCCGGCGACCAGCGCGATGCGCGACGGCCGTCCGAGCGGGCCGCTCGTCCGCCGGGCCACGACGGCGAGCAGGGGCAGGGCGAACGCCAGGCGCCAGAAGCCGGCCGCCGCCGGACCGGTCTGCGTCAGCCGCACCAGGATCGGCGAGAGCCCGATGACGCAGGCTCCGAACACCAGCACCCCCAGGGCCTGCCAGCGCGGCGCCTCGCCCTCCCTGCCGTCAGCCAATGCCCATCTCCCGGCGAAGCTCGGCCGGCGTCATACCGCGCGCGCGAAGGTCGCGCAGCGTCTCGGCCTTGTCCCGCTTGGCGAACCGGCGGCCGGCGGCGTCCGTGAGCAGCCGGTGGTGGCGATAGACGGGGGTCGGCAAGCCCAGGAGCGCCTGCAGCAGCCGCTGCACGTGCGCCGCCTCGAACAGGTCCTGCCCTCGTATCACGTGGGTGACGCCCTGCAGCGCATCGTCGACCACCACGGCCAGATGATAGGCGACGCCGACGTCCTTGCGGGCCAGCACCACGTCGCCGCCGAGCTCGGGCCGCGCCGCGATGACGCCGGCCTGGCCTTCGGGGCCCTCGCCTTCCTCGCCAAACCAAAGCCCGCCGAACCCGCCGAGGAGCGCCTGCGCCTTCATCAGCGACAATCGCCAGGCGTAGGGCTCGCCCGCCGCGAGGCGGCGCGCCTCCTCCTCCGGCGGCAGGGGCTCGCCACGGTAGGCCTCCATCGCCCCGTGCGGAGCCTGCTCGATCGCCTCGGCGACCTCCCTGCGGGTCTTGAAGCAGCGGTAGACCAGGCCGCGCTCGGCGAGCTCCCGCAGCGCCCTGGCGTAGTCGTCCATGTGGTCCGACTGGCGACGAACCGGGATCTCCCAGGAAAGACCGAGCCAGCCGAGGTCGTCATGGATGCCCTGCTCGTACTGCGGCCGGCAGCGGCTGCGATCGATGTCCTCGAGGCGCAGCAGGAAGCGGCCGTTCGCCTCGCGCGCGGCGCGCTCGGCCGTCAGCGCCGAGAATGCGTGGCCGCGGTGCAGCCAGCCGGTGGGCGAGGGGGCGAAGCGGGTGACGAACACCCCGCCTGATCTAGGTCCGGCCGACGTGCGGGAACAGGCCCATATGGGCGAAGATGGCGCGCAGGAAGGGGAGCTCGCCGCCCAGAGCTTCCTTGAGGGGCTCGAACTGGCGGAAACCCGCCATCTCCGCGAGGCCATGCGCGGCGCACCAGGCCGCGGTTGTGGCGAGCTCGAGTTCGGTCCGGGCGGCGGGATCGGCTCCCAGCTCGATCATCGTGTCGCGCACCTTGCAGTAGGGGGAGTCCTCGTTGTCCCCGACCATCTCCTCGGGGAGCGCCTCGTTGTCGCGGGCGGCGTCGTACATCACCCGGTAGAGCGCCGGGTTCTCGCGGGCGAAGCAGACGTAGGCGATGCCCAGGGAGTTCAGCTTGTCGCGGGGCTCGGCCTCGAGCTTCGCCTCGGCCATGCGCTTGTCGAGCATCTCCCAGCCTTGCTCGGCCACCGCGTCCAGCAGCTCGGCCTTGTCCTTGAAGTGGTGGTAGGGGGCCGCCGGGCTCACGCCGGCCTCGCGGGCCACCGCCCTGAGCGAAAGGGCGGTCGGGCCCTCGGCCTCCAGGATGCGCCGGGCGGCCTCGAGGAGCGCGCGACGCAGGTCGCCGTGATGGTAGGGCCGCGCCTCGGCGGTTTGAGATTCTCTCATCGCACCATCACCATAAGTGGGCATCTGGACGCCGTAAAGATATCTTGACGCCGCTCAGATTAAACCTATCTTAGCGCTGCTCAAATAACAAACGCCCCTGCTCCCCCGGGGTTCAAACTCAAAGGTGTGTGTCATGTCTCTCGCAGTCCGTCACTACGAACGCCTCCTGGACCGCGCCGGCGCGGCGCTTCTCCTGGTCCTGGGCGTGGCCTCGGCCGCGGCGCTCGCCGTCGTCGGCGCCTAAGCCGACTCTCCCCAAGACGGCCGAACTGGAGAGGGGCCCCGTCTCGGGGCCCCTTTTCGTCGCGCTTGGCCGGCGCTGTCAGCTCCGCTGATAGCCCATGCAGAAATGAATATCGATACAACGTAAACGTCTATCTAGACACCGTTCAGATCAGTGCTATCTAAACAGCGTCCAGACGGACAGCGGCCAGTCCCCCGGCCGCCGGCAAGGAAAAAGGAGCTCGAAATGTCGATCCTCGTGAACCGCATCCTCGACGTCGTCGCCTCGTACGCCGTCCTGTTCCTCGGTCTCGCGCTCGGCGCCGCAGTCGCCGTCGTCGGAGCCTAAGGACCCAGATGCGCCGCCTAAAGGCCTCGCCCCCAAGCTGAAGACCGGGGCGAGGCCGCAGGCCGCCAGCAGCGTCGGCGACATGGAGTTGTCTCAGAATCATTCGTATAGTGGCCCTGCAGCGGGGCTCGCCCGAAGCGATCCGCCGCCCGCGCATTCGCAATGAGGGCTCGGTCTTCAGTTCAGCTTTGCATGTCATAGGCGCGAGAGCGCGCCGCGGGGAGGCCGGCGATGCAGGTGCTTAGTCGCCCGCCGTCGGGCTGGCCCGCCCTGGTGCTCAACGCCGACTTCCGCCCGCTCAGCTACTACCCGCTCTCCCTCTGGCCCTGGCAGGAGGTGATCAAGGCGGTGTTCCTGGAGCGGGTCGACGTCGTCTCGACCTACGATCAGAAGGTCCACTCGCCATCTTTCGAGATGCGGCTGCCGAGCGTCGTCTCGCTCAAGCACTACGTCGCCCAGGATCGGCCGCCGGCGTTCACCCGCTTCAACCTGTTCCTGCGCGACTCCTTCGCCTGCCAATACTGCGGCGCGGCCGAGGAGCTCACCTTTGACCATCTGGTCCCGCGCTCGCGCGGCGGCCGGACCACCTGGGAGAACATCGTCACCGCCTGCGCGCGCTGCAATCTCTCCAAGGGCGGGCGAACGCCGCACGAGGCGGCCATGCATCCGCGGCACAGGCCAAAGCGGCCGACCGCCTTCGAGCTGCAGGACCGCGGCCGCAAGTTTCCGCCCAACCACCTTCACGAAAGCTGGCTCGACTACCTCTACTGGGACATCGAGCTGGAGGCGTGAGGCTCAGGCCTCGGCGGCCTGGCTGCGGCTCGCGATCTCGGGCGCGAGGCGCGCCTGGAACTCCTCGGTCGAGTTCACCTTCGGCATCGGTCCCGTCGGCACGGGCGCGCCCAGGAACCTGCAGAGCGGCTCCCAGCCCTGCGCCACCTCGTAGACCAGCAGCCGTTCGGGCGCGATGACCTCGCGGACCCGCACATTGTGCGCCTTGAACACCGAGATCAGCTTGTCGTGGTCGTCCATCCGGCGGTCGAACAGATCGCCCACCACCTTCATGACCATCTCGACCCAGGCCTCCGGGGCCCCGCCTGCCGAACCGCGACGGTTGGCGCCGAACTGGGCGAAGATGGTCGCCTGGGTGGACTTGAACCAGCTCTCCGGGGAGCGTTCGGTGAGGATCACCTTCGCGTCCGGATAGTGGTCGGCGAGCTCCTTGTAGAAGGTGGCGGTCGGCCAATCGACCGCCGAGACATAGCCTTCCATGAGCTTGTCCCACTCCGGCCTGCCCTCGGCCGCCGCGGTCCACAGCGGAATCTGCTCCGGATGGGCGAACACCTCCACCATGTGATGGCAGGGTCCGAAGCCCAGTTGCTCGAGCGCCAGCTTCAGCGACATCGTCCCCGTGCGGCCGTAGCCGGCCCCGATGACCTTCAGCGCCATGAGTGATCCTCCTCAGCAACCGGATTGCGGCGCGACCCTGCGCCTGCTGAGGCGCGCGCTCAAGCCCTCCGGCCGCGAGGCCGCCGGGCGCATTGCCAAGCGGCGGCCGGTCTTGCGAAATGGCGCCCATGAGCGAGGCGCCCTACCGGACCTGGCAGTGCCGCACCTGCGGCTACCTCTACGACGAGGCCGCCGGCGACCCGGACGAGGGCCTCGCGCCGGGGACGCGGTGGGCGGACATCGCCGATGACTGGGCCTGTCCGATGTGCGGCACGCCAAAGAGCGACTTCGACATGGTCGAGGTCTGAGCCGAGCCGCCTGACGGGAACAGGCGAGCCCTCGCGGGAGTCCTTTGGACCGAGCCACGAGGAGGCGCCGCGCTGAACAGCTCGACCCGCGTCGTCCTGACGGCCCTCGCCGGCAATCTGGCGATCGCCGCCGCGAAGCTCGCCGCCTACGCGTTCACCGGCAGCTCCGCGATCCTGACGGAGGCGATCCACTCGCTGGTCGACACCGGCGACCAGGGGCTGCTGCTGCTCGGCATGCGCCGGGCGGGCCGCCCGCCCGACCCCGGGCACCCGTTCGGACACGGCATGGAGGCCTACTTCTGGTCGTTCGTCGTGGCGCTGATGATCTTCGCCTTGGGCGGCGCGGCCTCGGTTTGGCAGGGGCTGCACAACCTGGCGGCGCCCGCGCCCATCGAGCGGCCCTGGATCAACCTGGTGGTGATCGGGTTCGCCATGGCGGCCGAGGGCTCCTCGTTCGCCGTCGCGATCAAGGAGCTCAACAAGATCCGCGCCGACACGCCGCTCCTGACCTCGATCCGCCGCAGCAAGGACCCGAACATCTTCGCGGTGATCGTCGAGGACGGGGCGGCGCTGGTCGGCCTGGTGCTGGCGCTGGCGGGCGTCTCGGCCTCGGCCTTCCTGGGGCTGATCTGGGCGGACGGCGCAGCCTCGATCGCCATCGGCCTGCTGCTCGTGCTGGTCGCCGCCTTCCTGGCCAACGAGACCCGCAGCCTCCTGACCGCCGAGGCGGCCGCGCCGCGGGTGGTCGCCCGGATCCGCGACGTGCTGGAAACCGATCCGCGCGTGGCCGAGATCCCGGAGGTGCTCACCGCCCACCTCGGTCCGCAGGAGATCCTGGTCGGCCTGACCCTGCGCCTGCAGGACAGCCTCAGCCGCCAGGAGCTCGAGGCCGCGCTGGACGAACTGATCGCGCGGATCAGGCAGACCGATCCGCGCATCACCCGGGTGTTCATGCGCCCGACGGCGGCAAGCTCAGGCGGACCGCCGGCGGCGATCCGGCCTCACGCCATGGCGAAATAGCGACGCGTGCCGACGACGCGGCTCGCGCGGTCGCAGATCACCAGCAGCACGTCGGCGCCGCAGCGGGCCAGGCACGCGGCCAGGCTGCGGGCCTTCTCCTCGGCCCGCGCGCCGGACAGGAACATCAGATCCGCAATGCCGGCCGACTGCACGCGCCACCCGCCCTCGATGGGCGATACCCTGACTTCCAGATCGGTCATCGGACACCTCCCGCGCGCAACCTGCCTCGGCGAAGGCCGGGAAGCCAATCAACTGGGCGCGACTGGCGCGGGCGCCGCCGCCCGCCTCACCGCTCGCGGGCGAGGCTGCGGGCGAGCTCGAGCACGGCGCGGCGGACGCCGGGCGAGCGGATCTGGGAGAGCGCCTCCAGCATCGGGCCCGCCTCAGGCTGAGTGAGCGGCTCGCTGGCCGCGCCGTCGGCGGTCGCCGCCGCGCCCAGCTCCTGCACCTCGCCGACCAGGTCCGACACCTGGCAGCCCAGCGCCTGGCAGATGCGCACCATGGTGGAGAAGCTGACCCGATTGGAGCCGCGCTCATATTTCTGGACCTGCTGGAACGAGACGCCGATGGCCTCGCCCAAAGCCGATTGGCTCAAGCCCCGCGCGTGGCGCCGGAGCCGGATGGCGAGTCCAAGCGCCTGATCGAGCCTGTCGGGCCCTTCGTCCATGCGGCTTCCCTCTCTTTGTGTCGACAGTTGTCTAGCTGTGTCACGTCTAGCGGAAAAGACATTGCGTTGCATCACGTCGGTCCGGGAACTTTTGCAGGCGGTGCGACTCCTGCGGCTAGGCGGGGCGGTCCGCCAGCCGCGCCAGCGCCTCGACGAGCAGGGGCCGCTGGCCCAGGTGGATCTTCACGAGCGCCTCGACCGGCGGAAAGTAGGCTGCGCGGTCGACTTCCGGAAACGCCCGGGTGCGGCCCGATCCGCGCGGCCACTCCATCTCGAAGCTGTTGCTCGCCAGCCCTGAGAGGTCGAGATCGGCCTCCACCAGCCAGGCGTGGATCAGCTTGCCGCTCTTCGTGCGGCACGGGCTGAGGGGCTCCGGCTCGCCCGCGATCGGCTGGCCGAGCTCCTCCTGGAATTCCCGGGCGGCCGCCGTCCAGGTCTCCTCGCCGGCCTCGACGAGCCCTTTGGGAATCGACCAGGCTGCGGCGTCGCGCCGCGCCCAGAACGGGCCGCCGGGATGCGCCAACAGGAATTCCGGCTCACCGCCGCGGCGGCGATAGACCAGCACGCCCGCGCTGACCTCCTTCGACACGGCCGGGAACGCGGCTCACCAGCGCCGGACACGCCCGATGTCGACGTGCACGAAATCCGAGTCGGGATAGTAGCCGACCCCGCCGCGCCGCAGGTCGAGGGCCGCATCGCGCAAATGGGCGAGCTCCACGCCGGGGACGCGGATGTCCATCGCCATGCCCTCCATGTGCAGGCTGTGGGCCGCGACGCCATGGCTGCGTTCGCGCAGGATCGCGTTGGTCTTCGGCGAGCGGTAGCCGGAGATCACGTGCACCGTCTGCTCGCTCTCGAGGCGGCCGCGCAACGTGCTCACCAGATCCAGCAGGCCGGGCGCGATGGGATGGGCCTCGCCGGTGCGGAAGTCGCGCAGCAGGTGGTCCATCGCCTCGATCGCGTCGGGCAGATAGGCGCCGTCCTCGAAATAGGTCGCCTCGAGCGACTCGCCGGTGTGCAGGTTGTAGAGCGACAGGCTGCGCGGCGCCGTCGCGGCGGCCCGGGCGGGCGGCGCGAACAGCCCGGCGCCGGCCAGACCGCCGGCGAGGCCCAAGGCGCCTTTCAGCAGATCACGACGATGCGCACGCATGGCGGCTCCCACGATCGTCCCCGCCCCAAGCCGGACTA
>Ga0207667_10010251_pt1 | contig 10970 bp, 9 predicted proteins | sample KBSCornC52_FD_184301 | JGI IMG/M metagenome (GOLD analysis project Ga0207667, IMG submission 184301) | Corn rhizosphere microbial communities from Kellogg Biological Station, Michigan, USA - KBS Corn C5-2 (SPAdes) (version 2) | ecosystem: Host-associated > Plants > Roots > Rhizosphere > Soil ...
GCGAACCGGCATGCCGGTCGATCATTGGCGTTCGGCGAGCATCGTCGCTCCGCTCGCGATACTTGCCGGCAGCTACGCGACGATCGCGATGCTGCTCGGTGAATCCGCCGAGCGTTTTCTCGTCGAGCAGAGTGTCGGTGCGTTGCTGGTGAGCGCTGACGGCTCGCTGCGGCGTATTGGACAAGCGGCGGGCGAGGCAATCCCGCGATAAGCGACGCTCAACCGAATCGCGCGTACGTCGATTGCCAGGGCTGCAGTTTCTCGAACGCGCGCGCCGCGCGCAGCACGCGGCGATCGCCGTGCATCGGCCCGACGATCTGGAGCCCGACCGGCAATCCCGCTTTCGTGAAGCCGCACGGCACGCTCGCCGCCGGTTGCTGCGTCAGGTTGAACGGGTAGGAGAACGACGCCCAGCGCGTCCAGTCGCTGCCGACGTCGCCTATCGTCTCGGGCGCCAGCCGCCCGGCCGTGAACGGCGCGACTGCAACGGTCGGCGTGATCAGAAGATCGTAACGCGCGTGAAATTCGCGCATCGCCGCGCCGAGCCGACCGCGCGCCGCGACCGCGTCGAGGTACTCGTCGACCGTAATCGCCTTCGCGCTTTCCGCGATGCGTGCGAGGCCGGGATCGAGCAGCGCGCGCTGCTCGGCCGACATGCCGCGCACCGCGTTGTGGCAACCGACCCACCAGTGCACCTTGAAGATCGCGTGCACATCCGGGAGCGGTGGATCGACCGCCTCGACGCGCGCACCGGCCTCGACGAACGCCTGCACCGCTGCGCCGGTAATGGCGGCGATCTCGTCGTCCACGTCGAATCGGCCGAGCCGCGGGGACCACGCGACGCGCAACCCGCCGATGCCGGCGTCGAGCTCGTCGCGATAATCGACCGGGTCGTTGGGCAACGCATGCCAGTCGCGCGCATCGGGCCGCGTGATCACGTTCATCATCGTCGCCGCATCGGCAACGCTGCGCGTCATCGGGCCAAGATGCGAGACGGTTCCCGTCGGAGACAGCGGCCACGCCGGCACGCGGCCGAAGCTCGGCTTCAGGCCGAAGATGCCGCAGAACGACGCCGGCACGCGAATCGATCCGCCGCCGTCGGTGCCGACGTGCAGCGCACCCATGCCGGTCGCCGCCGCGATGCCCGCACCGCCCGAACTGCCGCCCGGCGTGCGAGACGGATCCCAGGGATTGCGCGCGACGCCGATCAGCGGACTGTCGGTGACGGCCTTCCACCCCATCTCGGGTGTCGTCGTCTTGCCGAGGATGATCGCGTTCGCCTCGCGCAGCCGCGCGGTGACCGGCGCGTCGTCGTTCCACGGACCCGCGGGATCGATCGCGCGCGAGCCGCGCAACGTCGGCCATCCGCGCGTGAGGATCAGGTCCTTGATCGTGACCGGAACGCCATCGAGCGCGCCATCAGATGCGCCGCGCTGCCACCGCGTCTCCGAGGCGCGCGCGGCGGCGCGCGCACCGTCGGCGTCGACGAGCACGAATGCGTTGTGCGTCGCGCCGAGCTTCGCGATCTGCGCGAGGCACGCGTCGACGACCTCGACCGGCGACGCCTGGCGCGCGCGATAGAGCTCGACGAGCTCACTGGCAGCCGCGAGGGCGAGGTTCGTCATCGCCTAATCGCCGTCGAACTGCGCCGCGGTGTAGCCGAAGAAATCCCGCCCCTCCGGCATGATCTCGGAGATGAACGCGAGATCGCGCATGTCGGTCATCCGCATCGGGTACAGGATGCCGTCGAGATGGTCGCACTCGTGCTGCAGCAGCATCGCGTGAAATCCCTGCGCGAAGCGCGACTGCGTGCTGCCATCGAGCGAGGTGAACGTGAGCTTGATCCTGTTGTAGCGCGGCACGCGGCCATAGAGGTTCGGCAGCGACTGGCAGCGCTCCCAGATCGGCCGCTTCTCTTCGCTCTGCGGTTCGAGAACCGGATTGATCAACGTCGTCCACGGTATCGGTTGCTGGCGTGAGCCGGCCGGAATCCGATGCGGCGGCACGCGATAGACGACGACGCGACGATTGATGCCGATCTGCGGCGCGGCGAGGCCATTGCCGTCCACGGCGTTGATCGTGTCGAGCAGGTCGTCGACGAGGCGCTTCGTCTCGGGTGACGTCGGATCGTCGACAGGGGACGAGACCTGTTTCAGATGCTCGTTGCCCATGAGCAGGATGCGGTGAACGGTCATGGCGGATTGGCAGGATCGGAAATGGGCGAGCGCGGATGGCGCCAATCGCGCCCGGGAACGGCGCTGAACAACTCACGGGTGTACGGATGCGAAGGCGACGCGAAGATGTCGCCCACCGCGCCGTACTCGACGATCTCGCCCGCGCGCATGACCGCGATCGTATCGCAGACCTGTGCGGCGACGCGCAGGTCGTGCGTGATGAAGAGCATCGCGAGCTTCAAGCGGTCGCGGATGTCGGCGAGAAGCCGCAGCACCTGCGCCTGCACCGACACGTCGAGCGCCGAGACCGGCTCGTCGGCGATCAGCACCGCGGGCTCGAGCGCGAGCGCGCGCGCAATGCCAATCCGTTGCCGCTGGCCGCCCGAGAACTCGTGCGGAAAACGATCCGCGGCTCGCGGGTCGAGTCCGACGAGCTCCAGCAGCGCATGAGCGCGCGACAGGGCTTCCTGCTCGGGCACGCCGTGAACGATCGGCCCTTCGGCGATGAGCCTTCCGATCCTGCTGCGCGGATCGAGCGAGCCGTAGGGATCCTGAAAAACGGTCTGGATCTGCCGGCGATGCTTGCGCAGTTCGCGGCGCGACAGACGCATCAGATCGACGCCGTTCATCACGACGGCGCCGCGCTCGGCGTCGACCAGCCGCACGATGCAGCGCGCGAGCGTCGACTTGCCGGACCCCGACTCGCCGACGACGCCGAGCGTCTCGCCGTGCCGAATCGTGAGGTCGATCGTCTTGACAGCAGGCACCACCCGCCGTCCGCGGCCGAACCCGCCTCCCGAGTGATACGTCTTTTCGAGCCCCTCGACACGCAGAACGACCGGGGCTTCGGATGCGACGCGTCGTGCGCGCGGCTCGAGGCTCGGCACGGCCGCGATCAGCGCCTGCGTGTACGGATGCGTCGGCGCGTTCAACACCGCGTCCGTCGTGCCGACCTCCACGACGCGGCCGTGCTGCATCACGGCGACGCGATCGGCGATGTCGGCGACGACGCCGAAATCGTGCGTGATGAAGAGCACGCCGATGTGACGCGCGCGCTGAATCTCGCGAAAGAGGGCGAGGATGCCCTTCTGCGTGGTGACGTCGAGCGCGGTCGTGGGCTCGTCCGCGATCACGAGCGCCGGCTCGAGGATCAGCGCCATCGCGATCATCGCGCGCTGCCGCTGCCCGCCCGAAAGCTGGTGTGGATACGCGTCGACGAGCTGGGCTGCATTCGGCAGGCGGACGGCGGCGAGCATCTCGACGATGCGCGGCACGCGCTCGCGCTTTCGCAGCGGCGTATGGAGCTCGAGGACCTCCTCGATCTGCGCGCCGATCGTCTTCACGGGATTGAGCGCCGTCATCGGCTCCTGGAAGATCATCGACACGCGGCGGCCGCGCAGCTCGCGCATTCGCGCATCGGAGAGGCGCAGCACGTCTTCGCCGTCGAGCAGGATCGAGCCTCCGCTCGCCCGCACGTGCGGCGCCGGCAGCAAACGCATCACGGCGCGGGCCATCACCGATTTTCCCGAGCCCGATTCGCCGACGACGCAAAGGATCTCGTCGGGCGCAAGCGTCAGGCTTACGTCCGAGACCGCCTGCGGCCGGTCCGCCCACGGCGGAAGGTCCACGGTGAGGTTGCGGATATCGAGGATCGGCGAAGAGGTCGCCATCAATGGCGCAAGCGGGGGTTCAGCGCGTCGTTGAGGCCGTCGCCGACGAGATTGATCGCGAGCACGGTGACGAGGATCGCGACACCCGGAATGGCGCACAGCCACCACGCGCGCTGCAGGAAGTCGCGTGCGGCGCCGACCATGAATCCCCAACTCATGACGTTCGGGTCGGACAGTCCGAGGAACGACAGCGCCGACTCGGTGAGGATCGCCGTCGCGACGAGCAGCGATCCGGTGACGATGATCGACGACACGCAGTTCGGCAGCACGTGCAGCAGGATGACGCGGCTGTCGCTCATGCCCATCGCGATGCACGCCTGCACGAACTCGCGATTGCGGAGCGACCTGAACTCGCCTCGGACGAGGCGCGCCATCGGCGGCCACGAGACGATTGCGATCGCGAGGATGACCGTCCTGATCGAGGGCGACAGGATCGCGACGACGAGGATCGCGAAGAGGAACGACGGAATCGTCTGGAACATCTCGGTGACGCGCATCAGCGCGTGATCGAGCGCGCCGCCGTAGTAGCCGGCGAGGCCGCCGATGACGACGCCGAGCAGCGTCGCGAATAGCGTTGCCGCGAGCCCGATCAGAAGCGACGTCCGCGCACCGTAGACGAGCCCCGCGAGCTCGTTGCGGCCCAGCATATCGGTGCCGAGCGGATAACGTCCGAACGGCGGCGAGAACGGCGGTCCCGCGAGCTCGAACGGACCGGCGTGGAAAAGCGAGGGCCCGGCGATCGCGACAGCGACGATCGCGAGCAGGACCAGGAACCCCGCGAAGGCGGCGCGGTTGCGCGCAAAGCGTTGGAGGAACGCGTTCATCGCAGCGCGATTCTCGGATCGAGCATCGTGTAGATGACGTCGACGACGATGTTGACCAGGATGACCAGACACGCCGCCACGAAAAAGACGCCGAGGAGGAGATTCAGGTCACGCGCGAACAGCGCCTTGTAGGCGAGGAGTCCGATGCCGGGCCAGCCGAACACCGTCTCCACGACGACGGACCCGCCGAGCAGGTTGCCGATCTGGACGCCCGCCATCGTGACGATCGGCAGGCTCGCGTTGCGCAGCACGTGGCGGTAGGTGATGGCGCGCTCGGTGAGGCCCTTCGAGCGCGCGGTGACGACGTAGTCCATGTCGCGCTGCTCGAGGACGGACGCACGCATCAGCCGCACGTAGAGCGCCATGTAGAAGAGCGACAGTGTGATCGCCGGCAGCACCAGATGCCGCGCGATGTCGCCGACCTTCGCCCATCCGGTGTAGAACGCCGCGATGTTCACCATCCCGCTCGTGGGAAGCCAGCGCAGCTCGATCGCGAAAAGCACGATCAGCATGAGGCCCACCCAGAACAGCGGCGTCGCGTACGAGACGAGCGCGAACACCGAGATCACGTTGTCGCGAAGCGAGTTGGGGCGCGTGCCGGCCAGCAGTCCGAGCAGGACGCCGAGGCCGATCGAGAGCACGATCGTCGTGCCCATCAGCAGCAGCGTGGGACCCAGTCGCGTCGCGATGAGGTCGCGAACCGGCATCCCTTCGCGGAACGAGTAGCCCAAGTCCAGCGATACCACGTTGCGGAGGTAGTCGAGATACTGGACGTAGAGCGGTTGGTCGAGGCCGAACTCGTGGCGGAGGACCGCCATGTATTGCGGCGTTGCCGAGCCCGCCTCGCCGGCGAGCACGTCTGCCGCATTGCCCGGTGCAAGGTGCACCAGCAGGAAGTTCAGCGTGACGATCAGCAGCAGCGTCGGAACGGCCTGCGCAAGCCGCCACCCGATGTACCGGGCACGGTCGCGTGCGACGCTCATCGTGCGTCCGCGGGCGCCGTGCGCGCCCGTTTCCCGCTACGACTCCACGTAAACCGCATTGAACGGCGAATACGTCCCGAGCGGGCTCACGACCAGGTTCTTGAATCGGGTGTCGTACACGGTCACGAACTGCAGCTCGAAAACCCAGATGAGCGGCACGGCGTCGACGACGAGCTTCTGGAATTGATGGTAGAGATCCGCGCGCTTCTTCGGGTCGATCTCGACTGCCGCATCCTTCATCAGCTTGTCGGTCTCGGGACTGCTCCAGCCGGTGCCGTTGACGAACACCGTGCCCTTCTTGATCGACCACGACGAATACTCGCGGTCGATGCCGATGACCGGGTCGGCGAGGTTCTGAAGCCAGTTGGACGTGAGCTGGAAGTCGTAGTCGGTATAGATCCGCCGCAGCCACGTCGGCACGTCCTCGTAGCGGATCGTCGCCTTGATGCCGATCTTCGCGAGCGCCTGCTTCACGTATTCGCCGAAGCGCTGCCACTCGTCGCCGTAAGGCGTGACGTCGTGCACGATCTCGAAACGCGTGCCGTCGCCCTTTCGCGGGTAACCCGCCTCGTCGAGCAGCTTGTTCGCCATCTCGACGCCGTTCGGCACGTTGTAATTGCGGACGTCGGACGTGTAGATGCCGCTTGGCGCGAAATTAGAGCTGATAGGGCCGGTCGCCGGCTTGCCGAAGCCGAACCAGATGTTGTCGATCACGAACTTGCGGTCGATCGCGTACGAGATCGCGCGGCGCACGCGCACGTCATCGAACGGCTTCACGCGCGTGTTGAAGTCGAGCTCGACGATCGGCGACTGCATTTCGTAGCCCCGAGTCGTCGACGCGATGCCCGGGATCTTCGTCAGGCGGCCGACGTCGAAATATGGAATCGCGCCGAAACCGCCATAGTTGATCTCCTGCGTCTGCATGGCCGCGCTGCGCGTCTGTGCGTCGCCGATGAAGCGCGCGACGATGCGGTCGAGATGCGGCTGGCCCGGGCGCCAGTAGTCGGGATTGCGATCGAAGCGCATGTACTGCCCGCGCTGCCACTCGACGAACTTGAACGGCCCGGTGCCAACCGGGTTGTTCGCGTACTTGCTGTTTTGAATGTCGGTGCCCGCGAAAAGCTTCTTCGGCACGATCGGCGACTCGTAACCCGACAGCGCCATCATCATGTACGGCGCCGGCGTGTCGAGGTGGAAGACCGCCGTCTGCGGATCGGGCGCGTCGACCGCCTGCAGCGAGCGGAACGTGTTGATGCCGCGCGGATGGAATTTCTTCAGCACGTCCATGAACGTGAACTGGACGTCGGCGCTCGAGAATGGCGAGCCGTCGTGGAACTTCACGCCGTCGCGCAGCTTGAACGTGACGGTCTTGCCGTCGCCGCTCATCGTCCACGACGTGGCGAGGCTCGGGACGGGCTTCAGATTGAAGTCGTATTCGCAAAGTCCGTCGTAGAACTTCGCGGACACCTGGCCGATCGGACCGGACGTGCTCAGGTACGACGCGAGCGTCGGCGGCTCGGGCAGGATGTCCATGACCAGCGTGCCGCCCTGCTTCGGACTGCCTTGGGCCAGCGCGTGGCCCGGGAGCAGGATCGCGCCCGAAGCGGCGAGCGTCTGCAGGAAATCGCGACGATTGGTCATGCCTCCTCCTTCGAATCAGTACGGCTCGAGGCGCAACGCGCCCCGTCCGTTCGTTGTGGTGGGGGATTGTGACAGCAAGCCGCTCGTGCGGCCAGTCTTGCGCGAGCGTCGCTGGATGACATGAACGACCGCGCCGCCGGAGCGAATTAACGGCCGGCCACCGCAAGGCGCGCCAACTCTGGTGAAATGGCGCCGATGCCGTCCTTCTCCGCCACCACCGCGAGCGCCGAAAAGTCCACTGTCGACGGCCGCTCGGTCGGGCCCGTCCTGCCGCAGGCCGCGCACTTCGATGCGCCGCTCCCGCTCGCGTGCGGCCGCACGCTTGCGCAGTACGACCTCGCGTACGAAACGTACGGGACGCTCGACGCCGTACGCTCGAACGCCGTGCTGATCTGCCATGCGCTGAACGCGTCGCATCACGTCGCCGGCTTCTACGCCGACGATCCCGACAACGTCGGCTGGTGGGACAACATGGTCGGGCCCGGCAAGCCGCTCGACACGGAGCGCTTCTTCGTCGTCGGCGTGAACAATCTCGGAAGCTGCTTCGGCTCGACCGGTCCGCTGTCGACCAATCCCGAAACGGGCAAGCCGTGGGGCAGCGACTTCCCGATCGTCACTGTCGAGGACTGGGTCGATGCGCAGGCGCAACTCGCCGATCGGCTCGGCATTTCGCAATGGGCAGCCGTGATGGGCGGAAGCCTCGGCGGCATGCAGGCGCTCGACTGGGCGATCCGCTATCCGGCGCGGATTCGCAACGCACTGGTGATCGCCGCGGCGCCGAACCTGTCCGCGGAGAACATCGCGTTCAACGAGATCGCGCGGCAGGCGATCATGTCGGATCCCGATTTCCACGACGGGAATTTCGGCGCGCTCGGATTGAAGCCGCGGGGGGGCTTGCGCGTCGCGCGAATGATCGGCCACATCACGTACCTGTCCGACGAGCAGATGGAGGCGAAGTTCGGCAGGCAGCTCCGCGAGGGACTCAAGTTCTCGTTCGCGCCCGAGTTCCAGATCGAGTCGTATCTGCGTTACCAGGGCGATAAGTTCGCCGAGTATTACGACGCGAACACGTACCTGCGCGTCACCAAGGCGCTCGACTACTTCGACCCTGCGACGCGCGAAGGCGGCGATCTCGCGCGCGTGCTCGCGACGGCGACGTGCCGCTTCCTCGTTGTCTCGTTCACGACCGACTGGCGCTTTCCCGCGTCGCGCTCGCGGGAGATCGTGAAGGCGCTCGTTCGCGACCGCCGCGACGTCACCTACGCGGAGATCGTCGCGCCGCACGGCCACGATGCCTTCCTGCTCGACAACGCGCAATATCACGCGGTGGTGCGCGCATGGTTCGAGCGGATGACGACCGAAAGTGGGGTCAGAGACGACTTTCTGGCGGGATCGCGGCAATGATCGAGACGTCCGCTGGAAAATCGTCTCTGACCCCACTTTCAGTCGCCCGCGCCGACTACGCGACGATCGGCAACTGGATCGACGACGCGGCGCGCGTGCTCGATTTGGGCTGCGGCGACGGCGCGCTGCTCGGCTTTCTCGCGGCGCAGCGGCGCGCGAGCGGCTACGGCATCGAGATCGCCGACGCGGGCGTGCTCGCATGCGTACGCGACGGCATCAACGTGATCCAGAGCGACTTGGAGCGCGGGCTCGCCGGTTTCGACGACGACGCGTTTGACGTCGTGATCCTGTCGCAGACGCTGCAGGCGATGCGGCGGATCGAGGCGATCGTCGCCGAGATGCTGCGCGTCGGGCGCGAGGCGATCGTGACGTTTCCAAACTTCGGCCACTGGTCGCATCGGCTGCAGATCCTGCGCGGCCGCATGCCGGTGTCGTCGTCGTTGCCGTACCAGTGGTACGACACGCCGAACATCCACCTCTGCACGGTCGCCGACTTTGACGCGTTCCTCGTCGAGCGTGGATACCGCGTGCTCGACCGCGTCGTGCTCGCAAAGGGCCGCGCCGTGACGTTCGCGCCGAATATGACCGGCGAGCTCGCGATCTATCGCTTCCGCAAGTGATGGTGACCGAACACCGCGAGTCGTGGCGCGAGGCGCTCTTCAACCGGCGGATGCTGATTTGCGTCTTCACGGGCTTCTCGTCGGGCCTGCCGCTGTACCTGCTGATCAACCTGCTGCCGGCGTGGCTGCGCAGCGAAGGCGTCGACCTGAAGACGATCGGGTTCTTCGCGCTGATCCAGCTCCCGTACACGTGGAAGTTTCTTTGGTCGCCGCTGCTCGATCGCTTCGCGCTGCCGCTCTTCGGCCGGCGCCGCGGCTGGATGCTCGTCACGCAGGCGGTGCTGCTCGCGTCGATTCCGCTGTTCGGCGTGCTGCATCCGAACGTCGACATCGTCGCGATCGTCGCGCTGTCGACGCTCGTCGCGTTCTTCTCGGCGAGCCAGGACATCGTGCTCGACGCGTTCCGCCGCGAGATCCTGCCCGATCCCGAGCTCGGTCTCGGCACGTCGATTCACGTCAACGCGTACCGCATCTCGAGCCTGATTCCCGGCGCGCTCGCGCTGATCCTGGCCGATCGGATGTCGTGGTCGGCCGTCTACATCGTCACCGCGCTCTTCATGCTGCCGGGCGTCGCGATGACGCTTCTCGTCCGCGAGCCGACGCTCGTGCGCGGCCGGCCGCGGACGCTGCGCGAGGCGATCGTCGAGCCGTTCCACGAGTTCATCGCGCGAAACGGCTGGCGCGAGGCACTGACGGTGCTGCTGTTCATCTTCCTCTACAAGCTCGGCGACAGCATGGCGACCGCGCTCGCGACGCCGTTCTACCTCGACATCGGCTTCACGAAGACGGAGATCGGCGTCGTCGCGAAGAATGCCGGCCTGTGGGCAAGCGTCGTCGGCGGCCTGCTCGGCGGACTCTGGATGGTGAAGATCGGCATTAACCGCGCGCTGTGGCTTTTCGGCATCGTGCAGGTCCTGTCGATTCTCGGCTATGCGTGGCTCGCCTACGTCAACCGGCCCGACCTGCTGCTGCTCGCCGGCGTCATCGCCGTCGAGGCGCTCGGCGTCGGGCTCGGGACGGCCGCCTTCACGGCGTTCATCGCGCGCGCGACCGATCCACGCTACACGGCGACGCAATACGCGCTGTTCACGAGCCTCGCCGCGGTGCCGCGCACGGTGATCAACGCGTCGACCGGCTGGATCGTCGAGCACATCGGCTGGCTCGACTTCTACCTGTTGTGTACGCTGCTCGCGTTGCCCGGAATGGCATTGCTCTTGCGTGTTGCGCCGTGGCGCGAACAAACCGGCGACGTCCCGCCGGTCACCGTCGGCGGTCCCCGGATGACCAGGCCCTCATGAACCGGCACAAATTCAGCGCGATCGCGCATCGCGACCATGACTACTGCAATCCGATCTCGGCGGCCAAGATCGAGCGGATGCTCGACCTTCTGCCGCTCGACGACGCGTCGCGCGTGCTGGACCTGGGTTGCGGCCGCGCCGAGCTCGCGCTGCGGATCATCGAACGCTTCGGCGCACGCGTGCTGGCGATCGACAATTCTTCGCTGATGCTCGACGCGGCGCGCGAGCGGGCCGAGTGGACCGGGGCGCTCGGCCGCCTGCACCTCGACAACGTCGACATCGCCGAATTCCAGGCCGATCCCGAGACGTTCCACCTGACCGTCATGCTCGGCGCCGGCGGCATCCCCGGCGGCATG
>Ga0207667_10010252_pt1 | contig 10970 bp, 7 predicted proteins | sample KBSCornC52_FD_184301 | JGI IMG/M metagenome (GOLD analysis project Ga0207667, IMG submission 184301) | Corn rhizosphere microbial communities from Kellogg Biological Station, Michigan, USA - KBS Corn C5-2 (SPAdes) (version 2) | ecosystem: Host-associated > Plants > Roots > Rhizosphere > Soil ...
AGGGCGGCTTCGTCGACGTCGCGCCGCTGGCCGAGGCCGAGCGCACACCCGAGCTCAACCCCGAGCGCTTCAACAACACCAACAGCATGCGCCTGCACGTTTTTGCCAATGACGACAAGGCGCAGGCTGTGCTGGTTGCCGTCTACGACAATCTCGGCAAGGGCGCCTCCGGCGCCGCGGTGCAGAACCTCAATTTGATGCTCGGCATCGAGGCGAGGACCAGCCTCGCGGCGTAGCCGCCGCGTGGCCGTCGCCTCATACATCATCTGTGCGACGCCGCGCAGCGGCAGCACGCTGCTGTGCGACCTGCTCGCACAGACCGGCGTCGCCGGACATCCGGACTCGTTTTACCGCCGCGAGTCGCGCGACGACTTCGTACGGGAGTTCGGAATCGCCTGTGGAGATGGCGTCGACTTCGACCGCCGGTTTCTCGATGCAGCGATCCGAGCCGGAGCCGGCGAGACGGGCATGTTCGGGCTGCGCCTCATGTGGCCGTCCATGCCCGAGCTGCAGCAGACACTCGGCGGGCTGTTTCCCGAGGCGCCGACCGACGCCGCGCGCCTGGCTGCCGCGTTCGGAGCGCCGCTCTATATTCATCTGCAGCGCACGGACAGAGTCGCCCAGGCGATTTCGCGCAGCAAGGCGGAGCAGTCCGGACTCTGGCACCGCCATGCCGACGGAAGTGTCCGGGAGCAGGTGAACAGTTATCGGGCGCCGCAGTACGACCGTGCCGGGATCGATCGCGCCCTGGCGGAGGTGGAAGAGCATGAAGCCGCCTGGCACGACTGGTTCGCAGCCAATGCGATCGGGCCCCTCGAGCTGACCTATGAGGAGCTGTCGGCTGAGCCGGCAGCGACGCTCGCGAGGGTGCTTTTCACACTCGGGCGCGATCCGGCGCTCGCCTCGGACATCAGGACAAAATCCGGCCGATTGGCCGATGCAGAGAGCCGCGCGTGGGCCGAGCGGTATCTGCGGGAGACGGCCCGTTAGCCACAGAGGTCCGCGACCTTGCCCTCTGCCACCCGCACCGCATCGGCGGGCGCAATCGACAGCAGCAGGCCGCGCTGGCCGGCATTGATGTAGATGCGGTCGTAGAGCTCGATGGTTTCGTCGAACGCGGTCGGCACCTTGCGCTTCTGGCCGAAGGGGCCGATGCCGCCCACCTTGTAGCCGGTCAAGCGCTCGGCAGCGGGCACCTTCATCATCTGCGCCGACTTGCCGGCAAAGACGCCCGCCACCTTCTTGAGACTCGCCTCCCGGTCGGACGGAACGACGGCACAGACCGGCTTGCCGTCGACCTCGAGCATCAGCGTCTTGAAGGTCTGGCCCGGCTCGAGGCCCAACGCCCCGGCCGCCTGCAGACCGACGCGCGGCGCCTCGGGGTCGTAGGCATAGGGGTGGAGCTCGAAGGCGATGCCGAGGCTGTCGAGCAGCAGCGTGCCCTGCGTGGTGTGCGACATGTCGTTGTGTAGCGCGCTGCCGCCGAAGCGTCAGCCGTTATGCGTGCCCTTGATGATGTCGCCCTGCAGCGCGGTGAACGGCACGAACGGCACGATCCTGCCGTTGTAGATGTCGGAACGCTTGACGCTCACCGTGCCGTCGGCGGCGACGGCCTTGATCACCTTGAGCACATGCTGCGCCCCCGGCGGGCCGATCGGCACCACCATGATGCCGTTGGGCTGGAGCTGCTCGAGCAGCGGCGGCGGAATGTGGTCGATGCCGCAGGTGACGATGATCTTGTCGAACGGCCCGGCCTCGGGCCAGCCGTAATAGCCGTCCGCCTGCCTGGTGGTGATCGCCTTGTATTCGGTGTAGCCGCGGCCGATCAGACCGTCATAGACGCCGCGCGTGCGGTCGGCGAGCGGCTTGATAATCTCGATGGTCCACACCTGGTCGGTGAGGTTGGCGAGCACCGCGGACTGGTAGCCCGAGCCGGTGCCGATCTCGAGCACCTTGTCGCCCTTGGCGATGCCGAGCGTGCTGGTCATGCGCGCCACCAGCCCCGGCCCCGAGATGGTGACGCCGAAACCGATGTCGAGAAAGTCGATGTCGTAAGCGTGCGGCCGGTTGACGGGGAGGCAGAATTCCTCGCGCGGCACCATCAGCATGGCGCGCTTGTTGTTGTCGCCGAAGACGTCGCGGACACTCAGCATCCACTGGTAGCGGTCGTAGCGCTCACCGAGGAATTTCGGATCCTCGCCGCGGGTCTTGACCATCCAGTCGATGAAGTTCTGCCGCGTATCGACCGGCGGCGTCGCCGTCCAGTCGTAAGGAATGGGCACGTCGGCCCGGGCCAGCGACGGCAGGGCGCCGGCGACGGCCGCAGCGCCCAAGGAGAGAAGGAACGATCGCCTGCGCATCTTTGCCCGACTCCCGCGCCGACCGCAGCAAATCCGCGGTCTCGCGGTGACGCACTGTAGCGGGACGCGGGGGCGCCGCAACGGGACGTGCTGTCGCGTGAAGGGGTGTTACCGGCCGGCGTCCTCGGCCGCCTGCGCCTCGAGGCCTTCCATGTCCTCGTCGGAAAAGCCGAAATGGTGGCCCATCTCGTGGATCAGCACGTGGGTGACAACGGCACCCAGCGTTTCCTCGTGCTCGGCCCAGTAGTCGAGGATCGGCCGGCGGTAGAGATGCACGATGTTGGGCATGCGCCCGGTGGGTGTGATCCCCTCCTGCGCCATGCCGACGCCGGTGAACAGCCCCATCAGGTCGAACTCGGACTCGATCCCGAGTTCGTCGAGCACATCGTCTTCAGCAAATTCCGCCACGTAGCAGCGGACATCCTTGCAGAGGTCGCGGAACGGCTGCGGCAGCGACTCGAGTGCCGCCACGGCAAGGGCCTCGAACTCATCGAGGGAAGGGGCTTGGAGGTTGGTCCAGTCGACGTTCATTCCGGCGGCAAGGCCCCCTTGCCCCAAGCGCTGAAGCCTAGTGCCACTCGCGGATGTCGACGAAGTGGCCGGCGATCGCCGCGGCGGCCGCCATCTGTGGCGACACCAGGTGGGTACGACCCTTGAAGCCCTGGCGGCCCTCGAAATTGCGGTTCGAGGTGGAGGCGCAGCGCTCCTGCGGCTTGAGCTTGTCGGGGTTCATGGCAAGGCACATCGAGCAGCCCGGCTCGCGCCACTCGAAGCCGGCCGACTTGAAGATCCGGTCGAGGCCTTCCTCTTCCGCCTGCGCCTTGACGAGGCCCGAGCCGGGAACGACCATGGCGTTGACGTGCGATGCGACCTGCCTGCCCTCGACCACCTTGGCGGCAGCGCGCAAATCCTCGATGCGGCCATTGGTGCAGGACCCCAGGAACACCCGGTCGATCGAGATGTCGGTCATCTTGGTGCCGGGCTTGAGCCCCATGTAGTCGAGCGCCCGCCACTTGGAGGCGCGCTTGTTCTCGTCGGCGATGTCGTCGGGGTTCGGCACCGAGCCGGTGACCGAGACCACATCCTCGGGCGAGGAGCCCCAGCTCACGATCGGCGGGAGCTTGGCGGCGTCGAGGATCACCACCTTGTCGTAATGCGCGTCGTCGTCGGACCTGAGGGTCTTCCAGTAGTCGAGGGCCATGTCCCACGCCTTGCCCTTGGGCGCGCGCGGGCGGCCTTTGACGTAGGCGAAGGTCGTCTCGTCCGGCGCGATCAGGCCGGCGCGGGCGCCGCCCTCGATCGACATGTTGCAGATGGTCATGCGGCCTTCCATCGAGAGCGAACGGATGGCTTCGCCCGCATATTCGATGACGTGGCCGGTACCGCCGGCGGTGCCGATCTCGCCGATGATGGCGAGGATGATGTCCTTGGCGGTCACGCCGGGCGGCAGCTGGCCGTCGACGCGCACCAGCATGTTCTTGGCCTTCTGCTGGATCAGCGTCTGCGTGGCGAGCACGTGCTCGACCTCGGAGGTGCCGATGCCGTGCGCCAGCGCGCCGAAGGCGCCATGCGTCGAGGTGTGGCTGTCGCCGCAGACGATGGTCATGCCCGGGAGCGTGAACCCCTGCTCCGGCCCGACGATGTGCACGATGCCCTGCCGCTTGTCGAAGGGATCATAATATTCGATGCCGAAATCGCGCGTGTTCTCCGCCAGCGTCGCGATCTGGATGGCGCTTTCCGGATCCGGGTTCGGCAGCGAGCGGTCGGTGGTCGGGACGTTGTGGTCGACCACGGCGAGCGTGCGCTCGGGGGCGCGGACCTTGCGCTTGTTGAGCCTGAGGCCCTCGAAGGCCTGCGGGCTGGTCACTTCGTGGACGAGGTGGCGGTCGATATAAATGAGCGACGTGCCGTCCGGGTTGTTCGCGACCAGATGGTCATCCCAGATTTTGTCGTACAGCGTGCGGCCCATTTGGCGAAAAGTCCTGCGATTTGAATGAAAACGGGCCTTTCGGCCCGACTGAGGCGTCATAAGCCCGGCGCGCCGGGCGGGTCAAGCGGCGCGGGTCAGATGAGTTCCAGGCGAAGCGTGCGGCCGACCTCGCGGGCGGCGCGCTGCAGGGTTGCGATGGTGACGTTGCCGTTGCTCGGATCGAGCAGGCGGCTCACCTGCGTGCGGCTGGTTCCCATACGTACCGCGAGCGCCCGCTGCGAGATGTTCTTGCTCTTCATCGCTTCGGCGATCTGCCAGGCGATCACCTCCTTGATCGCCACGGCTTCGAACTCGCCGAGCGTCCCGTCTTCGGCCAGATACTGATCGAGCGCCGTCAGGTCTTGAGCCGTGCGAGCCATCCTCTTTCGGGCCATCGAATCCTCCACGGTTCACCGCGCTGGCACTATATAATGTTCCATCACACGGCGTCAAGCGTGGTCGGGCAGACGGTTCACCAGGAACGCGCCGAGCAGCGTGGTGTCGAGGCCGATGCGGCGGCGGCTGTAGATGGCGATGGCGAGCTGCGCGCCGATGCGGGCGAGGGTATTGACCACGGCGGCCCCGACGGCGCCCCAGGCCATGATCACCGGCACCTGGACGATCATGCCGGCCACGATCACCGCGCCGAACAGATAGACATAGGCCCGTTCGTGCCCGGTCATCATCATGACGATGCGCGATGGACCGGTGGCGGCATCGACCAGCAGGCCGACCGAGAGGATGACGAGGAGCAGCGCCCCCTGCTCATGGCTGCCGCCGAACAGCGACATCACCTGATCGCCGAACAGCAGGAACCCGACGAACACCACGAGCGAGAACAGGAAACCGGCCCAGGCGCAAAGCGCCGTGATTGCCTGCGCCTTGCGCATCTCCCCGGCATGGTAGTGGCGCGCGACCATCGGCGCGACGACCAGCGTGATGGCGAACATGAACAGGGTGAGCAGCCCCGCCGTGCGGAACGCGTTGAAGTAGACGCCGGCCGCCGCTGGAGTGACCAGCAGGCCGACGAAAATGATGTCCATGTTGAGCGCGGCGCTGTCGAGCACCGTGCCGAAAAAGAACGAGCGGCTGGCCCTGCCGTGTTCGGCCCAGTAGCCCCTGAGACCGCCGAAGCCGGCGGCGATCTCGTAGTGGCGGGCCCGAGCAAGGACGTATTGCAGCGCCAGCGCAAGGGCGAGGACGGCCGCAGTGAGCAGCAGCGCGGCCCAGCCCGAGAGCGCCACACCGCTATACCACAGGCCGACCACCGCGAGCGGCAGCGCCGTCCGCCAGATCAGGTCGCGCGGGCTGAGGCCGGTCCACACCGAACCCTGGGCCCTGAGCGCCGAGCTCCAGTATTCGGCGAGCGCCAGCGGCAGGATCAGCACGGCAGCCGCGTAAAGATGCAGCACCGGCCCCTGCCCCGCAGCAGCGGTCGCCACGCCCACCAGGATCAGCCCGAGCGAGATCGCGAGGCCGGCGATGATGGTGAGCGCCCCGCCCGACCGCAGCGCCGCCAGCGCCTTACTGGGATGGCCGGCGACCATTTCGGCCGGCCAGTAGCGCAGGATCGCCGTCTGCTGGCCGAAATTGGCGCCGATGGCGAGGATCGTCGCAAGGCTGAGCCCGAAGGCGAAATAGCCGTATTCGGTGATCCCCATCAGCCGCGACAGGATCACGTAGCTCAGATAGGTGAGGCCCGCCGTCGCCACCTTGATGAGGAGCGACACCAGCGACTTGCTGAGGCCCGAGCGCAGCAGCGCCCGCAGATCGGAGCGGGGATTGTGGTCCATGGCACCCCGACTATGGTCTCGATTGGCTGAGAAGGTCTTACCGCCTACTCGACAATAGCGCCGAAGCGCCGCACTGTCGGAGCGCCGCTTGGTCATGGTGAGGGGGGCCGTAGTACCCATGGATGTGGTCCTGGATACCCGCCGCGGCATGCTGGACAGGGCCGCGGCGCTCAAGGACAGCGAACCCAACTTCGCCCGCTTCATGCTGGCGATGGTCAACGCCACCGAAACCGACGATCTGAGCCGCTACTCGCCCTCCGTGCTCGAGGCTTTGCTGCGCAAGACCTACACGCGGCTGGGCAAGCGCGAAGGGCGCAGCCATGTCGTCTTCGAGTTTCCGCCCGACGATGTGGTGCGGGCCGAGATGCTCGAGGTGTTTTCGGCCGACATGCCGTTCATCGTCGACAGCGTGCTCGCGGCGATCCGCGCCAAAGGCGGCGTCATCCGCTTCATGTCGCACCCCGTGCTGCACCTCGATCCGGAGTCGCACCGCGTGCTCGACGAGGAAGCTTCGGTGAGCATCAACGAGAGCCTGTTGATGGTGCACATCGAGCCGGTGGCCGACCCCGAGCAGAAGGCCGCGATCCTTGCCGAAATCGACGGGACCCTGACCGAAGTGTACCGCGCGACGCGCGCCTGGCGCACCATGCTGGAGCGCGTCCGCCGCCTGGTCGAGGAATGGAAGCTGAGCCCGCCCAAGGCGCCGGCCCCGGCGATCGCCGAAGCCAAGGAATTCCTGGCCTGGCTCGCCGAACACAATTTCACCTTCCTCGGCATGCGCGAATACCGCCTCGACGGCGAGGGCGCGGACGCCCGGCTGGTGCCGCTGGTCACCACCGGCATCGGGCTGCTCGAGGACAAGGACTTCCACTTCCTGCGCGAGGGCACCGCCTACGTCGAGACCACGGCGCAGCACGACGCCTTCATGGCCGACACCGACCCGCTGATGGTCACCAAGGCCAATGTGCGGACACGGGTCCACCGCCGCGCCCACATGGATTATGTGGGCGTCAAGCTCTACCGCGACGGCCAGGTGTCGGGGGAGCTACGGATCATCGGGCTGTTCACCTCGATGGCGCTCGCGACGCCGCATTCCGAGGTGCCGCTGATCCGCCGCAAGGTGAGCGAGGTGGTGCGGCGCTGGGGCTATCCGCCGGGCAGCCATTCCGCCAAGGCGCTGCTCGCGGCACTCGATTCGTACCCGCGCGACGAGCTGTTCCAGATTTCCGAAGACCAGCTCTTTGCCTTCGCCAAGGAGATTGCGACCCTCGCCGACCGGCCGAGGGTGCGGGTACTGCCGCGCATCGACCGCTTCGACAATTTCGTCTCGGTCCTCGTGTTCGTGCCGCGCGACCGTTACACCTCGGAGGCCCGCGCCAGGATCGGCAGCTATCTCGCCGACGCCTATGCCGGCCGCGTCTCCGCCTACTACCCGCACTTCCCGGAAGGCGAGCTGGTCCGCGTCCACTTCATCATTGGCCGCAATGGCGGGCCGACGCCGCGCCCGACGCGCGACGAGCTTGAGGACCGCGTCAACGACATCATCCTGACCTTCGCGGACCGGCTGAGCGCCGCGGCCGGCCATCGCGACGTCAGCAACTGGGGCACGGCATTTGCCGCCGCTTACCAGGCGCGCAACTCGGCCACCGATGCGCTGGCCGACATCGAGGTGATCGAAAGGCTCGCCGGCGACACCTCGCTGGCCTTGAAACTCAGCGCCCGTACCGAAGGCGACGGTGCCTACGCGCTCAAGGTCTATCACCGCGGCCGGCCCATCCCGCTCAGCGACCGCGTGCCGATGCTCGAAAATTTCGGCTTTCGCGTCATCGACGAGCGCACCTACACGGTGGAGCCCAGGAGCGGCGAGCCCTGCTTCATCCACGACATGGTGCTCGACGTGCTCGGCCCCCGGCCGGAGGATTTCGCCGCGCGCGCGCCGCTGGTCGAGAGCGCCATTCTAGCGGTGTGGCAGACTGACGCCGAGAGCGATGGGCTGAACCAGCTGACGCTGCGCGCCGGGCTCGACTGGTCCGATGTCGGCATCGTGCGGGCGCTGGTGCGCTATCTGCGGCAGGTCGGCGCCAACTGGTCGCGCGCCTACCTGGCGCAGACCTTCAACGCTCACCCCGACGTGGCGACGGCGCTGGTGAAGCTGTTCCACAGCCAGCTCGACATGAACTATTCGGGCAACCGCGAGCGCAGCGCCGCCGAGGCGCACGAGGCCATTGCCGCGGCGCTCGAGGCGACGCAATCGCTCGACGAGGATCGCATCATCCGCCGCGTCCTCAACCTCGTCGATGCGGCCGTGCGCACCAATGCCTTCCAGCGCGACGGCGCCGGACACCGCCGGCCGGCGCTGGCCATCAAGTTCGACTGCAGCAAGGTCGACAACCTGCCGGCGCCGCGGCCATTCCGCGAGATCTTCGTCTATTCGCCGCGCGTCGAGGGCCTGCATCTGCGCTTCGGCGCCATCGCCCGCGGCGGCCTGCGCTGGAGCGACCGGCCGGAGGATTTCCGCACCGAAGTGCTGGGGCTGGTGAAGGCACAGCAGGTCAAGAACGCCATCATCGTGCCGGTGGGCGCCAAGGGCGCCTTTGTGCCGCGCATGATACCGGTGGGGGCCGGCCGCGAGACGGTGCTGGCCGAGGGCACCGCCTGCTACAAGATCTTCGTGCAGACGCTGCTCGACGTGACCGACAATCTCGAGGGCGACGTGGTGTTGCCTCCCCCCGATGTGCGGCGCCGCGACGGCGACGACCCCTACCTCGTGGTCGCCGCCGACAAGGGCACCGCGACCTTCTCGGACACCGCCAACGCCATCGCCATCGAGCGCGGCTACTGGCTGGGCGACGCGTTCGCCTCGGGCGGCTCGCACGGCTACGACCACAAGAAGATGGGCATCACCGCGCGCGGCGCCTGGGAGGCGGTGAAGCGGCACTTCCGCGAGATGGACCGCGATATCCAGACGGCGCCGTTCACCGTGGTGGGCGTGGGCGACATGTCTGGCGACGTGTTCGGCAACGGCATGCTGCTCAGTCCGCAGACCCGGCTGCTCGCGGCCTTCGACCACCGCGACATCTTCATCGATCCCGACCCCGATCCCAAAACGGCGCTGGCCGAGCGGCGGCGGCTGTTCGACCTGCCCCGCTCGAGCTGGCAGGACTACGACAAGGCGGCATTGAGCAAAGGGGGCGGCATTTACGCGCGCAGCCTCAAGACCGTGCCGCTATCCGCCGAGGGACGCAAGGCGCTGGGACTCGGAACCGATCCGGTGACGCCGCAGGAGGTGATGACCGCCATCCTCAAGGCCGACGTGGACCTGCTCTGGTTCGGCGGTATCGGCACCTATGTGCGCGGTTCCGGCGAAACCGACACGCAGGCCGGCGACCGCGCCAACGACGCGATCCGCATCACCGGCCGCGACATCCGGGCCAAGGTGGTGGGCGAAGGCGCCAACCTCGCCGTGACGCAGAAGGGCCGCGTGGACTATGCGCTGCACGGCGGCCGCATCGACACCGACGCCATCGACAATTCGGCCGGCGTCAATGCCTCGGACATCGAGGTCAACGTCAAGATCGCGATGAACGCCGTGCTGCGCGCGCGCCAGCTCGACATGGACGGCCGCAACGTCTTCCTCGGCGAGATGACGGACCAGGTGGCGGCGCTATGCCTCCGCAACAACTATTTGCAGCCGCTCGCGCTTTCGCTGGCCGAGCGCGCCGGGGTCGCCGCCCTGCCTGATCATCGCGCGCTGATCGAGAGCCTCGAGGCGCGCGGCGAGCTCAGCCGTGAGGTCGAGGCGCTGCCCGACGACGCAACGCTCGAGGCGCGGGCGCTGGCGGGCAAGGCCCTGACGCGGCCGGAGCTTGCGACCATCCTCGCCTACGCCAAGAACTCGCTCAATGCCGACCTGCTCGCTGGAGCGGCGCCGGACGAGGCCTATCTCGGCCACGAGCTGTTCAAGTATTTTCCGCCCAAGCTGGTCGACCGCTTTCCCGATTCCGTCGCGACGCACCGGCTGCGCCGCGAGGTGATCGCCACCGTCATCGCCAATGCCATGATCAACCGCGGCGGCCCGGCCTTCGTCGTCAAGATGATGGCGGCGACCTCGACCGACCCCGGCCAGGTGGCGGCGGCGTTCACCCTCGCCCGCGACGCCTACGGGCTGGAACGGCTTTATAGCGAGATCGACGGACTCGACGGCCAGATCGCCGGCAACACGCAGCTCGCGCTCTATGCCGAGCTGCAGGCGCTGCTCGAGCGCGAGACGCTATGGCTGTTGCGCAATGCCGACTGGACCAAGCCGCTCGAGGACCTGGTGCTGAGCTACGCCCAGGGCGTGACCGACGTCTCCGGCCTGCTCGGCACGCTCGTGCCGCCGACGGTGGAGCACAGCATCGCCGAGCGCGCCGAGACCTTCACCTCGGGCGGTGCACCCTCCGGCATCGCCCGCCGCATCGCCGAGCTCGGCGCGCTGAGCTTTGCGACCGACATTGTGCTGGTCGCCGACCGCACCAAATCACCCGTGGCCGCGGCCGCCGGCGCATTCTTCGGCGTGCTCGACGCCTTTGGCCTCGCCGAGATCGTCGACAAGGGCAGCCGCATCGTGCTTGCCGACCGCTTCGACCGCATGGCGCTCGACCGGGCGCTGGCCAACCTCATGCGGGCGCAGCGCGATTTGACCGCCGACGTGCTCGGTTTCGGCCGCGGCGAAGTCGCCACCCGCCTCGCCGCCTGGCGCCAGGCCCGGCCCGATGCGATCGACCGCGTGGCGGCCGCGGTGACCGGGCTGACCACGGGCGAAATGACCGTGTCGCGGCTGTCGGTGGCGGCAGGGCTGCTGTCGGA
>Ga0207667_10010258_pt1 | contig 10965 bp, 9 predicted proteins | sample KBSCornC52_FD_184301 | JGI IMG/M metagenome (GOLD analysis project Ga0207667, IMG submission 184301) | Corn rhizosphere microbial communities from Kellogg Biological Station, Michigan, USA - KBS Corn C5-2 (SPAdes) (version 2) | ecosystem: Host-associated > Plants > Roots > Rhizosphere > Soil ...
CCTTGACACGTGCGATCGCGACCAGATCGAAGGGTCCGGCAACCGAGTAGACCTCGGCGATGCCCTCGATCTCGAGCAGCCCGTCGGCTACCGCCTTCATGTGACCGCGCTCGACGTTGAGCAAGATGAATGCCGTTACCATGAGAGGCGCCTTCGCGGCCGCCCGATGGTCATCCGCCCGGAAGCCTTGTCGAACATGTCCGACCGAGGGATTGAGGAGTGCCTGGGGCGTTTCGATGGTGTCGATTCTCGCACGCTCCAGGTGCCGGGGCCTTGTCCCAGGCCCGAGATCACACCATCGTCGGGGCATCCAGCTTGCTGGGTGCCCCGATGGCATTTCCGCCCTAATGGTGCAGGCGGCGTTCGCGGTCGATGCGGATGCGTTCGGCGCGATCGGCGGCGTCGGGGACGTGCATGCTCCTCTTACCGGTCGCGGCCGATCGCAGACGCGCGACGCCGATCGAGACGAGCAGCGCGATCGCCAGCAGCGCGAGCGGCAGGCGCAGGCCGATCGGGAACGCGGCGGCGCTGGCCAGGATCACGGCCAGCAGCGCGAGCATCGTCTCCCACTTCTTCATAGCGTCTTGATCGCTTGCAGGATGGCGCCCGGCCCGACCGTAGTGCCGCCGCAGAACGGGAAATCGAGTTGGACCGTCAGCCAGAACAGGGTGGCGAGCGCGGTGGCGAGCACGAGCGTCATGCCGATCTGGAATCCGAGATGTTCGTGGTAGCCGAAGAACGTGATGCCGAGCAGCAGCGCCGAGAGCAGGATCAGCGTGAACCAGATCTCGATCGGGATGCCCGGCCCGCCCGCCTGAAGACGCGCGTCGCGCAGGTTCGCAAGCGACGCCAGCTGCACGTACAGATCGGCGCGAACGGCCGGATCGGCCGGTTTCGCCCGGTTCTCGAGCCGCGCCAGCAGCGCGGTCGTCCTCGGGCTTCCGCCGCCGCCGCACAGCAGCGGCCAGTCGTCGGTCACGATCGAGCGCGCGTAGTCGCGCAGCAGCCCGCGCTGACCCGGCGCGATGTCGCGCGCGAGCAGACGGATCGCGGCCGCTTCGCCGTCGACGCGGGTCCTGGTCAGGTTCGCGTTCTGCCACAGGTTCGCGACCACGAACGTGAACAGCAGCGCGGTCAGCGCGGCCAGCGCCGTCGACCAGCCGGCCATCACCGGCTGCGTCTTCGCCACGCCGGCGCGTTCGAGCGTCCACCGCACCGCCAGCAGCCCGACCATCGCGTAGGTGTAGTACGCGAGCAGCGCGAGCACGAATGCCGCGCCTTCTGGCAGGTCGGTGAAGAGCCTGATCATCGTGCCGAGGTGCCTTCGGAGGCATGCCCGACGGTCCTTCGGGAATGCCCGGTACGATCGCGGGCTCGCGGGGAATACGAAGCCGCATGACGTCGATCGGCCAATATCCGGCACTCCTCGTCGAATTGGGCGCGGTCTACGTCCTCTTCGCCGCACTGCTCGCGCGCGGACTGATGCGCAGCTTCGGCGTCCCGTCGATCGTCACGCTGCTCGCGTGCGGGCTGGTCGTGGGCCCGAGCGTCCTGGGCGTGTTCCGGCTGAATCTGACCGAGCCGAGCACGCGCGCGCTGTTGTCGCTGGCGGTCGTCATCGTCCTGTTCGAGGCGACGCTGCGGATGGATCTGCGCCACATCCCCAAGGCGACCCTCGCGGTCTTGGCCTGCCTCGGTCCGGCGCTCGTGCTCGTGGTACTTCCACCGGTCGAACGCGCTTTCGGCTTCTCGTCCGCGGTGGCGATCGTCGTCGCGGCGGTCTGCGTGGTCACCGGACCGACCGTGACCGGTCCGCTCCTCGCACGGTTGCGGGTGCGCACGGGGGTCTCGCACCTGCTCGAGACCGAAGGCCTCGCGCTCGACGCTCTGGGCGTCATCGTCGCGGCGGGCATCTTCACGTCGCTCACGTCGGGCCACGGGAGCGGCTTGGAGACGACCTGGCATACCGTTTCTCGCATCGGCATGGGGCTGGCGATCGGCCTTGCGATCGGGTATGCGGGCCGGCGGACGTTTCCGCTGATCGCGCGCTGGCCGAGCGACATCGGCAAGATCTACCTGCTCCTGCTCGGATTTGCTGCCTACGCGCTGGCCGAGTACGTCGCTCACGAGAGCGGCCTGACGGCGGTGATCGCGTGCGGCCTGACGATCGACTTCAACGAACTGCCGCACGAGCGACTGGTCCGTTCGTTCAAGGAAGACCTCTCGATGCTCGCGCTCTCGACGGTCTTCGTGCTGCTGGCATCCCAGATCGATCTGGGCGCGATGCGCGGATTGGTCGGGCCGGGTGCGGCGATCGTCGGCGTCCTGATCGCGCTGCGCGTCGTCGTGGTCTGGGCCGCCACCGCGCGATCGCCGTACTCGTGGCGCGAGCGCATCTTCATGATGACGATCTTCCCGCGAGGGATCGTGGCGGTCTCGCTCGCGACCTACTACGCCACGCAATTCCCGGCGTGGGCCATCCCCGGCGGCGAGACGGTCGCCGGCCTGCTCTTCCTGGTCATCGTGTTCACGGTCGGCATATCGACGGTCGCGGCGATCGTCGCGACCCGCGCGTTCGCGCTGCAGCAGCCGTCGATCCTGATCGCCGGGATCTCGTCGGCGACGATCGAGGCCGCGCGCCGGTTCGCCCAGAGCGGCTATCTGATCCTCATGGTGGACGACGAAGAACGGCGCGTCGCTTCGGGTCGCGCCAACGATCTCGACGCGGAGTACGCGGAGTCCGCCGCGCGCGTCGTCGCGTTCGTGCGCGAGCGCAACGCGAAGTTCGTCATCCTCGGGCGGGCGCGCGCGTGGCCGGATCTCCCGGCCACGCTGTTCCCGCAGGCCGTACGGACCTACGCGCTGGCGGGCCAGGAGCGGGCCGGGTTCGAGCGGCTCGGCGCCGAGGAAGACCCGAGCGCTATCTTCCGGTGAACTTGGCGGTGCGCTTTTCGTTGTAGGCGGCGATGCCTTCTTTCGCATCGGCGCTCTTGAAGAGCAGCGACTGCAGTTCGCGCTCGAGCGCGAGGGCCGCATCGAGCGGCAGTTCCGCGCCCGTCTGGACGGCGCGCTTGATGTGGCCGACCGCCATCGGAGCCTTGTTCGGCGTGCAGAACTGCTTGGCGTACGCCAGGGCCTGCTCGCGGAACGACGCGGCGTCGCCCTCGTAGATGTCGCTGATCATGCCCCAGTCCAAGGCCTGTTCGAACGAGAACGTCTTGCCGGTGATCATCAGCTCGATCGCGCGCGGCTTGCCGACCAGGCGCGCCAGGCGCTGCGTGCCGCCGGTGCCGGGCAGCACGCCGAGCGCGACCTCGGGGAGGCCGATCTTGCCGGCGTCCTTGCGCGCGATCCGCATGTCGGCCGCCATCGCGATCTCCAGCCCGCCGCCGACGCAGTGCCCGTTGAGCGCCGCGATCACCAGCTTGGGCGTCTGCTCCAAGCGCGAGAGCGTCTCGTTGGCGTGCAGGCAGAACATGTACTTGAATTCCGGCGTCACGCTGTTGAGCATCGCGATGTTCGCCCCGGCCGAGAAGAACTTCTCGCCCTTCCCGGTGATCAGGATCACCTCGACGTCCTCGTCGAAGCGCGCGTCGAGGATGGCCTCGTCCAACTGACGCATCATCTCGTGGGTGTAGGTATTGGCCGGCGGATCGTCGATCTCGACGACGCCGACGTGCCCTTCCTTGAAGAAATTGATGACCCGCTTGCCGTCGAACGGACGCGTCTCGCGGCCGAAGGGAGTGGTCTGCGTCGAACCGTTGCTGCTCATGTCAGGTTGCCTTTCGGGGCGATCCAATCGGGGTTCTTGAAGAGGTCCGTAAGGGCCGCGTCGTCGGCCGGGCTCGGCAGGACGGTCGGCGCGTAGGCGTTCCATTCGTCTTCGGTCAGGCGGCGTCCGTCGGTGCTCCAGCGTTCGCCGCCGTGCGCGCCGATCGAACGGTTGAACCGGATGTCGGGCACGTAGAGCTTGGTCGGGGCGACGTTGACCTCGTTGACGCGGTCGACCGTCTTCGAGATCTCGTCGTAGAACTGGCCGCGCGCGCGCTCGTTGAGGTGCTCGCGGTCGGCGACGTCGCCGGTCTTGTCCTCATCGACGCGGCCTTTGATGCCCCAGGCGTAGGCCCATTGCGCCGAGCCGGAGCGGTCGGTTCCGAACAGGTCGAGCGAACCGGAGATCCACTTGTTGTAGTACTTCTGCTGGATATCGACCGGGATCACGCCGGCCTTGGCGATCCGACGCAGGCCCGTGATGCCGGTGCCCATGTGGAAGGCCTCTTCCTTGAGCATCGGCCCCATCGAGCGCGCCAGCGGCGCGAAGCCGGAGTGCGAGAGCATGGTGAGCTGGAACTTGCCGTCGCGATCCATGAAGTTGGTGTAGGCGAAGAAATCGAGCCAATGCGTGACGTCGTCGTTGAACGCGTTGAGCAGGCGGTTCTTCTTGCCGTAGGCGCGGCGCTCGAGCATCTTCTGCGCTTCGATCTTGCCTTCGCTGCCGAACTGCTCGATCAGCAGATGGCACATCTGGTAGCCGTGACGGGTCTCTTCGACCATGATCCGGATCAGCGACGCGAGGTCGTACTCCGACGGCGCGTTGCCGACCAGGAAGCGCTGCTGCTCGTTGGAGGCGAACTCGGTATCGCCCTGATAGACGACCATGTTGAGGACCGCGTCGCGCATGCGCTGGTCGGGGATCTCCATGACCGTATCCCAACGCCGCTCGCCCTTGTAGTCGCCGAAGTAGATCTCGGGGGTCGCCATCTCGCCGTACTTGGCCTCGAACGTGTAGCCCGGCATGTACCGGTCGATCAGGTCGCGATCGAGCCCGATATCGGATTGCCACGCGTCGAGCAGGTCGACCCAATCGTCAAACGTAGAAATGCGGCTCAAGCGCGTTCCTTTCGGCTTTATGACGGAAAATCGTCATATCGTGAGAATACCGTTATGCTAGCCGTCTCGCCCTGAGGTGTCAAGTTCGGTGAACCGCCCGGTCACCCGCCCCAATTCGTTCATCTTCGGCCTGTTCGGAGACTTCATCCACCGTCCGGGCCGGGCCGACGACGCCATCTGGATCGGCAGCTTGGCCCGTCTGATGGCCACCTTCGGGATCTCCGAAGCGGCCGTCCGCCAGGCGGTCTCCCGGATGTCGCGCCAGGGTTGGCTCCAGGCGAGCCGGCGCGGGAACCGGGCCTTCTACACGGTCACCGAGCACGGCCGCCGACGCATCGAGCAGGTCAGCCCACGCGTCTACGGACCGGTCGTCGAATGGGACGGCCGTTGGCGGATGCTCACCTACAGCGTGAGCGAGACCACGCGCGAGCGGCGCGACCGCCTGCGCAAGGACTTGAGCGTCCTCGGCTGGGCCCCGCTCTCCGCGTCGACCTGGATCTCGCCCGCCGACGCCCTCGAAGGTGCGCGCGAAGCGGCCGAAAGCGCGGGCGTGCTGGCCGAGATCGATCTGTTCGCCGGCGAGTACCGCGGCCCGCGCAGCGACCGCGAGCTGCTCGAACGGTGCTGGGATCTGGAGGCGATCGCGCGCGCCTACGACGAATTCGTGCGGGGCTATCGCCCGCGATTCGAGCGCGAGTGCGCGGGTCCGGGCCTCGGCGACGAAGCGGCCTTCGTCGAGCGCCTGTGGCTGGTCCACGACTTCCGGAAGTTCGCGTATATCGACCCCGGGCTGCCGAGCGAACTGCTGCCGGCCCACTGGCACGGCAACGTGGCGGCCGCGCTCTTCCGCGAATACTACGCCCGGCTCGCGAAGAAGTCGACCCGCTTCTTCGAACGGATCGTGGCCCTCGGGACGCTTGATAGCTGAGAACCTGCCGAGAGGCCAAGGGATGGCCCCGTCGAACAGGTCGGCGCTATGCCCATCAGACTCCGCATTTCCCTCGCGGTCGCCGCGCTTGCTCTCGCCGCGTGCGGCAACAAGACGACGCCCGACGTCCTCGTGAGCCCGTCGCCGAGCCCGGTCCCGACCGGCACGACGACCACCGTCACCGTCCGGTATCAGGGCACGCTGCTCTACGACCAGCCGGTCAAGCTTTGGACGAACGGGGGCTCGACGACGAGTCCGCAGACGGGCACGCTGATCACGACGGCCAATACGGATCCGTCCAGCCGGCCGACGGGCGGCCAGGCCTTCTTCACCGGCCTGACGCCGGGGACGATCTACTGCTGGACCTACGACTACGCCATCCCGACGCCCCCGGGAAATGCGCACGCCCAGGTCTGCACGAGCAGCTGGCAGACGGGCTTCACGCTCGGTTCGTAGCCCGGACCGCTCGAAGACGAAAAGGAGAGGCGCGGATCGTACGATCCGCGCCTCTCCTTTTCGTGCCGCGCGCCTCGCGCTAGCGGTTGATATGCCAGCGCAGTTGCAACCGCACCGTCCGCGGCTGCGCCGGGATCAGCGGGTAGGGCAGGTTGCCGGCGATGAATGCGGGGCCGTATTGGCCCGCGCTGTTCTCGCCCACGAACGGCGACCCGGCGTTCGGACGGACCAGCCCGCCGAAGACGTTCGTGTTGAACAGGTTCTCCGTCGAGACGATGACGTCGAGGTTCTTGTTCGCCGGATGCTTGAGCACGAGATCGTAGATCGCGAACGGCGGCTGGAAGTACGTGTTGTTCTTCCCTTCGAAGTCCATGCCGAGTCCGACGTAGTCGCCGTTGTCGAACGTATACGTCACGCGGCCGTATCCCTTGAGGTACGGCACGCAGACGTTCGAACCGCCGTCGCTGCACTGCTGGATGCCGTTGGCCGGCGCGCCGAACTGGCCGCTGGCCGCGGTCGGGTAGGCCGAGAGCGGAACGCCGTTGACGATCGAACGAGCGGCCGTGATGTTGGCGAAGTAGCCGAGACCCTTGGCCGGCTCGTAGCGATACGAGAGCATCGCCAGTTTCGAATCGAGGTTGGCGGCGTTGATGGTGAAGTTGATCAGCCCGATCTGCGGCTGGGCCGGATCGTTCACGATCTGCTGCGCGTTCTCGAAGACGTCGTGGATGACGTTGCTCGCGAGATCGAGACTGAGCACCGCGCCGTTGCCGAAGCGATGGTCGAACCCGAGATCGGCTTCGATCGCGTGCTCGGGCGTCAGGTTCGGGTTCTTCTCGTTGAGCGTGCCGACCGCCGAACCGGTGCCCGACGGCGGCAGGTAGGCCGGGATGCCGCTCGCGATGCCGGCGTACGGGAACGTCGACGACGAACCGAACGAGAAGCGGTAGGAGGTCGCGTCGTCCGGACGCAGCGTCAATGCCACGTGCGGGTCGAAACGGGTGATCGTCTTGTCCAGCGGCGACGCGGGATAGGTGGTGCCGTTGAACGGCCCGGCCTGGATGCCTTGGATGCGCCACTGGGTCAGGTAGCCGCCGGCCTTGAGGCCGAGCGTCGGCGTCAGGGCGAAGTCGCCGGTCAGCGAGAACGTGTTGAACTTCTCGAACGTATCCGGGACCTGGACGCCGCACGCACCGCCGCCCGCGCACGCGAACGTCTCGTCGCTGTGATAGTCGTACGTGAAGTCCAGAGAGTTCTGCCCGAAGGGGTGGATGAACGAGACCGTCGTCCCCTTGAACTTGTCGTGCTCCCAGGTGCTGTACGGGCCCTGGAAACATTCCACGTAGCCGTTCACCGTCGGTCCGACCGAACCGTAGTTCGGCGCGCCCGTGCAGTGGCTGGCCGCTTGGCCGACCGGATACCAGAACTGCGGATATTTGGCCTCGCCCGAGCCGTCGATGATGCGCGAGATGGCGCCCTGATACGGACGGACGAGCAGCGTGTTGTCGCCGATCGCGGTGCGGAATTGGCCTTCGAAGATCGGCATCGTGTTGAAGACGTTCGATCCGGGATAGAAGAAATAGCCCTGCGTCGGCTTGCCGATATAGCCCGAGGCAAACGGCGAACTGCAGGCCTGGTACGCACCCGCGCCCGTGCCCTGCCCGATGCATTGCGAGATCGGCACTCCGCCCGCGTCGACGCCGTAGGCGGTCGCCTGCGGAAGATACGACGACTGCGTGCTCAGATAGCCGAGCTCGATCGAGGTCGACGGCGAGAAGTCGTAGCGGATCTTGGCCTCTTGGCCGCGCGATCCGTACGCGCTGCCGATCGGCCCGCAGAACGTGATGATGCCGTTCGACGCGGGCGTGTTCCAGGTGGTCTTGTCGATGGTCGAGAGCACGCAGCCGTTCTTGCCTTGGAACGGCCCGTTGACGCCGCTCGAGCCGCCGCCCGCGACGTACGAGAACTTGCCGAACGACCCGGTCGCCAGCAGCGTCGAGAACTGCGAACCGTACGAATCCAGGCCGGTCGTGAACTCGAACGTGCTCTTCTTGGTGAAGCTCGGGGTCAGCAGGTTGGCGGTGCCGCCGACGGCCGTGCCGGCGAACGGGGTGGTGTTGCCGGGGCCGATCTGGGTCTCGATCCCGCTCAGGAGATACGAGCCGACGAACTGCGTGAACAGGCTGCCGTAGCGGCCGCCCGAGAGCGGATGGCCGTCGAGCAGGACCTGCGTCTCGTACGACTGCGATCCGCCCAGCGAGAAGGTCGTGTTCGGCGAGCTCGAGCCGTGCGAGACGCTCGCGCCCGCGATGCGCTGGACGTATTCGTTGACCTGCGGATTGGCGAGGTTCACGATCTCGTCGCGGGCGACGAACGCGGTCGCGGCCGCGCCGGCATTGATCGAACTTCCGCGTCCGCGCGAGGAGACGCGCGCGATCGTGCGCAGCGAGCTCAGGTCGGCTTCCGTCAGCGAGACGGTCAGCGGAAGGGTCTGGCCGGCGACCAGCACGACATTATCGACGCTGGCCGGGAGATAGCCGCCCTTGTTGACGGAGACGCGGTAGATGCCTTGCGGCACCGTCAGCGCGAACGCGCCGCTCGCGTCCGACGTCGCGGTCTGTTGGACGGGGCCGTTCGCGACGACCTGCGCGCCCGATACCGGCGCGCCGGCCGACGTGCGGACGGTCCCTTGGATCGTCGCCGTCGCGTCTGCGCGGGCGATCGCCGGCACGAACGCACACAACGCGGCGACCACGAGGAGCAAGCGGGATAACAAAGACGTAGTGTCCTTTCGCAAGAAGGGTGGTATGCGCGCGGTTCGAGGCGCGCGGTCCAAACACTTGCGAGCGGAAGCGACGCCGGCGAGGGGCGCAAAGAGCGACCTAGGTCATTCTTCTTCGTGCAGGTGGAGGTGACAGCCGTCTTCGGCGTCCGAGAGCACCTCGCGCGCCTCGCTCAAGACGTTCTCGGCGAGCGGCTTGGTCGCCGCGACCGAACCTTCGGCCGCCAGGAACTCGCGCTCCGACCAGTCTTCCCACGTCTCGAGCGGCTCGCCGTCGACCTCGAGCGGGAAGCGCACGCAGAACCCCTGATCGAGATGCATGCCGACGACCATCACCGCCGTGCCGCGCGGGAAGTACGTGCCGTCCTTCCACAGCGTGCCCGAGGTGGTCGCATAGGTCGTGCCGATCTTGACCGGCTCGATCGGTTCGCTCATCGTCGCTATACGCCGAACGGGTTGATCGGCTTCTCGCCGGTATAGGTGAGCACGCTCTTCGTCTCGGAATAGAGCCGCATCGTCTCGAAGCCGAGCTCGCGTCCGTAGCCGGACTGTTTGTAGCCGCCGAACGGCACGCCCGGGAAGACGGCGTACGGCGTGTTGATCGCGACCGTCCCGCTGCGCAGCGCGCGGGTCACGCGCCCCGCGCGACCGACGTCGCGCGTCCAAACGCTGGCCGAGAGGCCGTACTCGGAGTCGTTCGCGTGGGCGATCGCCTCGCGCTCGTCCGCGAACGGCACGACCGCGGCGACCGGCCCGAAGACCTCCTCGCGCGCGATCCGGTGTTCGGGACGCGCCTCGTACGCGGTCGGCGCCCAGAACATGCCGCCTTCGAAGCCGGCGCCGGCCGACGCGGGCGCGCCCCCGAAGAGCTCGTTCGCGCCTTCGTCGCGCGCGACGTCGCAGTAGGAACGCACCTTGGCGAACTGCTCGTCGAGGGTGATCGCGCCGACCTGCGTCTGCGGATCCTCGGGATCGCCGACGCGAAGCGTCTTGGCCTTCTCCACGAACGCGTTGAGGAACCGGTCGTAGATCGACGACTGCACCAGGATGCGCGAACGCGCCTCGCAGGTCTGTCCGGCGTTGTAGTAGATGCCGTAGAGGGCACCGGCGACCGCGGCGTCGATATCCGCGTCGTCGAAGATCAGCGACGGCGACTTGCCGCCCAGTTCGAGGGTGACGCGCTTGAGCGTCTCCGACGCGGTCCGCGCGACCAGCTTTCCGGTCGCGGTGCTGCCGGTGAACGCGATCTTGTCGATGCCCGGATGTTCGACGATGGCCTGACCGAGGTCGCGCCCCGAACCCGTCAGCACGTTGAGGACGCCCTCCGGGAGCCCCGCTTCGAGCGCGATCTTGCCCAGCTCGATCGCCGAAAGCGGGGTCGACGGCGCGGGTTTGAGGACGACCGTGCAGCCGGCCGCGAGCGCCGGCGCGACCTTCCACGACGCGAGCAGGAGCGGGAAGTTCCACGGGACGATCGCGCCGACCACGCCGAGCGGTTCGCGCAGCGTGTAGGTGAGATAGGTCGAGATCGGACCGGGAATCGTCTCGCCGTAATTCTTGGTGGCGGCGCCGGCATAGAATTCGAAGCACTCGACGATGGCGCCCAGCTCGCCCTTGGCGGTCGAGAGCGCCTTGCCGTTGTCGCGGACCTCGAGCAGCGCGAGCTCGTTCGCGCGCTCGGAGATCAGCCCGGCCATCTTGTAGAGGATCTTCGCGCGGCGGGCGGGCGGCATGGTCGCCCACTTGCCGCCGTCGAACGCGGCTCGCGCCGCCCGGACGGCGGCGTCGACGTCGTGCGCGGTCGCTTCCGCGACCGGGCCGAGCGAGCCGCCCGTCGCCGGGTTGCGGTTCTCGTAGGTCCGGCCTTCCGACCCGTCCGTCCAGTCCTTGCCGATCAACAGCTGCATCG
>Ga0207667_10010260_pt1 | contig 10964 bp, 16 predicted proteins | sample KBSCornC52_FD_184301 | JGI IMG/M metagenome (GOLD analysis project Ga0207667, IMG submission 184301) | Corn rhizosphere microbial communities from Kellogg Biological Station, Michigan, USA - KBS Corn C5-2 (SPAdes) (version 2) | ecosystem: Host-associated > Plants > Roots > Rhizosphere > Soil ...
ATGTACTGGTTAAATTAAAAGACAGTGCTAAGTATGTAGAACTGTCTGTAGAGTGCTTGCGGACGAGGGTTCGATTCCCTCCGCCTCCACCAGTACATCGTTTAAAATCAAGCACTTATATGCTTGAGTTAGTCTTAATTTTGGTGGATTACCTGTGTATTTTGCACAGTAATGCCAACATAATGACAACCTGATCAGGGCGCCTCGGATAGCTTCGTGGCGCCCTTTTTATTTCCGTACACGGCTTCTGCCCGGCTGCCTGCGTTGCTGTCCGCATCAGGCATCCATCTGCCGTAGCGGCGGATGATCATCGACCAATCCCGGTGCCCCATCTGCTGAGCTACCCACATTGGATGCTCGCCAGATGAAAGCATCATGCTCGCGTACGTGTGGCGCGTCTGGTACGGGTAACGGTAACGCACCTTTGCTCGCCTGAGTGCTGGCGTCCACATGGTCTTGCGAATCGGCTGGTCTCCGCTCCACCGCTCAAGAGTCTGCGGATTCTGGAATACCTCCTGCCCCTTGAGGTATGTGTGCACCTTTTGCGCCGTCAACGCCTCGACCGCCAATTGTAGTAGCTTCACTTCCCGCCGCCCGGATTCGGTTTTCGGCACTTCGGGCTCGTCCGCGTGCTGCGTCATCGCGCGAGACACCCGCACCACGCCGCGCATCAGGTCGATGTCGCCCCAGTCCAGCGCAACGAGCTCCGACGTGCGCATCCCAGTCCAGAATGCGAACTGTACCAAATTCCGGCCCTGCCCTTCCAGCGCAGCCAGGATCGCGGCCTGTTCCTCTCGGTCGAACGGGTCGATCTCGTCATCGTCCTTCGGAGCTTCCTTCTTGCGGTAGGTGTACCCTGCCAATGGATTAACGTCAAGCAACTCATCCTCGTCTACTGCATCAGCCAGCGCGGCGCGCAACACGCTCTGGATATTGCCGAGCGTCTTATTCCCAGCTGGGTAAGCGGCCAACTTCTCGCGCACGTCCTTGCGCTTCAACTCTGCCAACTTCATCTTGCCGAACCACGGATCAAGCTTACCCATGACGATCTTTCGATAGGTGTCATAGGTGCTTGCCTTGCGCTCCAGCTTCTGACGGCCAAGCCATTTGTCGAGGTATTCCCCGACCGTCATCAGATCAGCCGGCGCTGCCGGTCCGTCGAACTTGTCGGCCATCTTCGAGTTTGGAAATGCCGCCCGGTACTCGAAGACCCCAATCGAAATCTCATGCAGAATCGCCGCCCGGTGCTGCTCGGCCCGCTTTAGGTTAGCGGCCGTAGGTTTGAGCGGGACACGCTCCCGGCAGCGGATGCCCCGGTACGTGAAACTGATTTCGATGCTGCTTTCTGACGCAGCTTTAACACCCCGCCCGTTTCTACCCATTCTGCGTATCCTTCCGTACTTATTAATATCCGGTTATCTGGAGCCTTCTTCCAGACCTTGCCCTCTGGCCAGATGCCGTCATGAATCTTTGCCCTGATCGCCAGTTCGCTATAGCCCGACTCTTCGGCAAATTTCGAAATTGTCACATAGCGCAGCATTGCCCCTCCTATTCAGTTTCAGACTTAGACTTTTCCACCAGCGGCCAGGTGCACTTGCTCAGCGCGTGGTTCCCGCCGCACCTCGTGCACTCAGCGGTCCACATCTCCCACATCAGGCGGTAGATCGTTATGATGAACATGGCGGCTCCTCGACTGCGACAGCGGCATCGATCGCTTCCCGTCCAGACGCGCTCCAGTCACGTTGCGAGATGTCGCCCCACGGCCAGCGCACGCGATACAGCGGCACGGCGCCGGGCCGGTCCATGTGCTCGATCTGGCATTCCTCAGCGATCATGAAGTCGAGGCGCGCGGTGTCCTTCTCCGTTCCAGCTTCGATAGCTGCGCGGACTCTGTTGACGAGCGGGACAATGTATCCATCCCAGTCGTTGCCATTCGCATGCGCCTCTTCAGCCAAATTATTCAGCGCAGCCAGTGCATCATTCTCCGTTCCAGCTGCGGGAGCCGCGATTTGCCCAGCGCCGCCAAAGCCAGTATCCATGCGGGTTTCAGCGTTTTCCACGTTGATTTCGGGCGCTTTCCCCAGCACCGTGATTTCCGCCCGCAGCCGCTCGACTTCGGCGATCAGTTCAGGAACCATTTCGCGGCAGGCGGCGATGAACTCGGCATCAGCCGCGTTCTCGAAGTAGCACTCGTCGTATGACCTTGGCGGCCCATTGAGGTATGCGCAGTCGGCGCTGCGTTTGTCTACGGTCCAGTTTCCTTGAGTCGCCGCCAGTGCCAGCGCCTTAAGCTTGTCGGTGTCGATGGTCATGCTGTCTCCATGGAGTTCGGTTCCTTCATCGCCTTCACTTTCGCGAGGTGCGACGTTGCGCGCTTCAGTTCAGTCTGAGCCCGTTTCATACGCGCTTCGGCCCTCGCCAGCATCCAGTCGTGCGCTTCCTTCCACGTCGGGAAGTAAGGCCGGAACTGGGCGTTGAACTCATCCCAATTGCCCACTGACCGATACGTGATCTTGGCGATCGGACTGGTGTGCCATGCTTTCGGGTTAGCTTTCGCCATTGGCTGCCTCCTTGGTGGCGATGTTCATGCTGCTTGCTTCGTTGGCCCAGTCGCCAAGAAGTCTCCATGCCGTTGCAGCCACTCGCGGGTCTTGGCCGTTTCCAATGGCGCGGTTCCGGTCCATCCGATCGGCCATCCCATCAGGCTTTCCCAGAAATCCGGGTTCACATACAATTTCCCGATTGGCGAGTTGCGCAATTTGTTCAGGCTTCCTCCAACCTCCTGGAAGGTTCCACCCCAATGGCTTGAGCCATGGCATGGAGTCGGCCACGATCCAGATCCTTTGCCTTCCGTGATCGGCGCCCAGGTCGTCAGATCCAAGCACTCCCCATCGCGCATCGAACCCCATCGAGGCCAGATCCCCGAGAACTCGGCCAAGTCCCCGAGCAGTGAGCATTGGCGAGTTCTCCACACGCACGAATCGCGGTCGAACTTCGCGAACGATCCTGGCCATTTCCACCCACAGTCGGCTTTGGTCGCCCTCGATGCCGGCTTTCTTTCCGGCGGAACTGATGTCTGTGCAGGGAAACCCGCCAGATACCACGTCAACAATGCCGTTCCATGGTCGTCCGTCGAAGGTACGAACATCGTCCCAAATGGGGAACGGTGGCAGGTGGCCTTCATTTTGTCGCTGCATGAGTCGTCGGGCGCAGAAGGCATTGATTTCCACAGCACAGACTGTGCGCTCTCCGAGTAAGTGGCCCGCGAGTATTCCGCCTCCAGCGCCTGCGAAAAGTGCCAGCTCATTCAATTTTTCTCCTTCTCTTGTTGAGAGGCGGCGATCATGGCGGACCAGACAGCGGGCGGGAAGTCGTCGTTTCCCGTACTCCTGACGATCGCGCGTACGGCTGCAACGTGCATTTTTTCGGTCGGCACCTTCGGCACGAGCACATAGCCATCCGGCGCTGCCCCAGCGGCGCGACCGTCGATGTAGGCGATGATCTTGCCGTACCGCTCGGCAGCTTCGTCTCCTGCCTTCGAGAGTGCCCATTCCAGCATCATGTCGGCGAACTCGGGCGTGTCGATGCTCCGCGCCGGCAACTCCACCTCTCCCACAGGAGCGGCGCACTTAGCGATCCATGCAGCCTTCTCGTCGGCATCCAACTCGCTCCACTGGTTGTGCTGGTCGGCTTGTGCATTCCAGAGCGCAGCGGCGCGGTCGTCGTCCATGTTCAGTTCAGACATTCTTCTCTCCTTGCGTGTCGCTGATTTCCTCGTAACGGTAGACGCTGTAATTCAATGTGGTTTTTCCGGTGACGGTCGAGATACTGCGCTGACTCCCGAGGTATGGATGCACAATCCAACCTTCTTCTTTGCCGTTCTCGATCAGCCATGCGCGCATTTTGTCGCGGTCGTCGTAGGATTTGCCGGGGTAGACGATGGAGCGGGTCTCCGTCACTTTCCGCTTGCCAACTGCGTCCAGACCAATGACTTCCGCGCTCTGCGCATCCACGCTTGAAAGTCCGATCAGCGCCATCATGAAATCGTGCGGAGTGAACTCCATGCGTGCGAATTCGATGTGGCTGGCTCTGTCCTCAATGCGAACGTTGATAATGTCATTGCTGTCGCGCGAAATCGTGATTGATGCCTTGATCTTCAATTCTTCTCTCCTTGCGTGCCTTGCGTGTCGTGAGATGCAGACTTGTCTGCGCGGCTGGATTCGGCTTCTTCCAATGCCTTGCGCAGACCATCGATGTCGTCGCATGCGATCCAGCCAAGATGCGACATCACTCGCTTTACGCGGTCATCCACCTCATCGTTGCTCTTGACCGTGCCGAAATTCAGGAACACGAACGCATGGCCGGGATTGGCCTTGAAATTGGCGCGCATCGCCGGTCGCGGGCCGGGGTCAGTGCGCACCTCGATTTTGTTGGTCATGATCAGGTCGCCGATTTTCATTCTGCCTCCCGCTGGTCTTGGGATGCGGACATGGCGGCTCGGTCGATCTTGCGCGCTGCGGTAAGCCATGCACGGTAGCGGCCGGTGCCGCGCACTTGAAGCGCGCCAGGACCATCACGCCCCTCGTTGGAGAATTCAAGCGCAAACCGGCGGACTTCATGTGGGAGGCCGCAATCGCTTCCCTTGTCGCGCAGGCCCATTTTCAGCATGGCATCAGAAGCAATGAACAAAAGGTCATCTGCCTCACGCAAAAGCTCGAGCAACTTCTCATCCGTAGCCGGTGCATCGCCCGCTTTCGCTGGGGCGGCGACGGGCTCACCCCTGTTCCACAACATCATGGCGAAGTTACCGACGTCGACCGGATCGCCTTTCGCCAAGTGGTCGATCAGCATGCTTTGCAGGCGCCCCGCAGGACACAGCGCTTCGTTGTCCCAGCCGTTGCGACCCTTGGCGCGGCTCGCAGCCATCTTTTCCTTCATGGCCGTAGCGAAGCGGTCCACAGCCGCGTCGTCGGGATGGGCGGCAGTTTCCGTATCAGGCGCGGCGATGGCTGACAGCATGGCTTCGACGTTGCGGAACTGGTCGGCGTCGAGCATCCATTTCAGCCGCTCGGACAGCCTGCGTACGGCGCCCACGTTGGTAGTTCGGCGCATCCCCGCAACCATGTTGTCGATCTGCGATATGACGCCGGCAAGGTCGTCCAGCGGTTCCCAGTTCGGAACGGTGGTCTTGTAGTTATCGCGCCAGATTGACACCGCCAAATCTCGGGCAGAGCGGTACACCCATTCTGGCACGACGATTTGAGCGGGCAGCGGTGCGCTGGCTGCGTTCACCTTGCCGACCAGTTTGCTGATAGCGGTTTCGAGGTTCTGGCCTTCGGGCGTGACGGCGATGTGCTCAGCCCATTCGCCATCGTCCAGCATCTGGTACATGATGGCGATTTCTTCGCGCAGTTTGTGCAGGCGATGTATGGCGTCATCGTCGGGCAGCGGTGCGCGGGCGAGGGCGGCATCACGTTGTGCGACTACAGCGCGCAATTGAGCCTCAAGATTCTGACAAACGCTGCAATGTGGTGCAGCATCCCGGCTGGGTGCTGTGACGCGGCGGGCAACAGGGCAATCGAGGTCATGTAGCGGGCGCTGGCTGCCACAGTCGGCGCACGGACCGCTACTCGCGCTTGCCGTGGTGGCCTTTGATGTGGTGTCGTTCACAGTCCATTCCTCCGGTAGCTTTGAATAAGGTTTTGGCTGCACGAAACTGCGCCGCCGTTATCGTCGTCGGTGCTTGTCGTGGTGGCCGCAGCAATGGGCCTAAACAGCACCGGCTCACCCATGTGCGCCGGACTTTCGCGCTCGTGGATGGCGTTCATCGCCTCGCGGTAAGCCGACAGCTTTGCCATTGCGGAGTCGCACCACTTGCCGCTGTAGTCATACAGGATGCATTCCAGTTCCAGCGCAAGGCCGTGAGCGTGATCTTGCGCAATCTTATTCATCGCACGAACAAAGGCATCCGGTTCAGCCGCCCCGTCCTTCTGGCTGACTGCCTGCTGTGTGGCCGGTGAGGGTGCGGTGGACCAGCCTGCCGCCCAGTCCGCCATGAACTTGCGGTAGGGTTCGACTGAGAAACCCTTCGTGGGCGGGTGTGCGTGCACAAAGCCGCATCCATCCTCGCGTACATACATGCGGCCTTCGACACGCGCGGCAGCGATCTGTGCGGTATTCAGCGATGCCGTGCTGACGATGGCGCCGCCTTTATTAGCCAGTGCATCAAGAAGCTGTGCCGCACCATCTACAGGTACTTCGGGCGCGGCTTTCTGGCTGACTGCGGGCGCCGCTTTGACCATCGCACGGTAGCTGGCGTTGTATCCGTGCGCGCCGGGCGTATCGTGGCCCGCCTGCTGCTGGGCTGGCGTCGGCTCGATGGGAACCAGCTTGTAGCCTTCGGGGACTGCGGGCGATGCGAGGGCGGCGCGAGCATACCGGCGTGCGTCGTCTTGCTTGTTGCTGTTGCCTCCTTCGACCCATGGGTGCGTCTCGGCGCCGTCGAACAATCGGTAGATAGCTTTCGCGGCTTCTTCGATTCGCGCCCGCTCATCTGCCGCTACGCTCGGCTCTGCGCGGCGGGCGAGGTCGATCAGGGCATGCAGGTCGAAAGCGTCGTTGCCCTTGCCTGCGCGCGCGAGCCATTGGGCGATGCCTTCGACGCGCTTGGTCAGGCTGTCCAGGTCGATGCCAGCGTTTGTGGTCTGGTTCATTTCGATTCCCTCTCAAGCAGCCTGATCGCACAGGCCATAAGATGATGTGCAAGCAGTCGGCTCGTCCAAATCGTGCAGTAATGAGAACTGGCGCCCCCCTCGTGTGGTCTGCGCCCACTCCACAACTTGCCAAACCTCGTTGCGGGTATATATCGCTGCGTCTCGCTGGGCGCCTTGATCGTCGACCTTGTGGAAGAACGTGCTGTAGCCACGCTTGCTGGACATCGAAACGATCCGCTCCCATTCGCTGATACGCTCGATGTGATGGCGCCGGCGCAGGTTCGTTTGCCGGATCTCATCCTTCTTGGAATTGATACATGGCATACAACCAACGCGATCGCATCCTTCTAGGTAGAGTGGATTTGGTCTCCGGCCGCGTGCGGAGCAATATGCAAAGACTTCCATTTTTGTCATATCTACCAGCGGGCGATAGATGAACATACGCCCTCCGAGAGGCTCAAATTTCAATGCGTTCCTGCGAGCTTCGGATTCGTCGCGACGAACACCTTGCCAACTGACGACGGTATGCCCCTGATCGATTAGACCCAATTGAAATTCGACGGCCATGTTGCGTTTTAATTCCTCAGTGCAGAACTGGGCCTTGCGGGATGGGAACCGTCCCTTCCAGATGCATAGGTCAAGGAAGGCGTTACCGGTCGCGTACAGCACCGACAGCGCGCGGCGCTTGGCCTTGTTCGACCAGCGCCGACGGCGGCCGCCACCGACCTTAACTGTCTTCTGCACCGGCTTGCCCTTCTTCATGACGATGTTGCCGAAGCCGTCGCGCTTCCATATCGGCGTTTTTCCATCCGCATCGAACACCGGCTTGGTGTCGTATTCGCGGCCCACGCGCACGTCGCGAGCTACGAACTTGCGCTTTTCAGCGATCTGCTCGGTGAAGTCGGCCTTCAAACGATGGATGCGCACACCGATCTCGCGCTCCAAGTAATCCAGGTGGTCGTAGACGGCCTGGTCCTCATTGTCTGTGTCGCAGAAAATGCCGATAACTCGATGGGCGCCGAATCGTTCGACGGCCATCTCTAGCGTGGCTTGGCTGTCGATGCCGCTGGAAACCGAAACGACGTGAATGATGCTCACTCGCCGCTCCTCTCTGCGCAGGCCGCGTCCTGCTCCATCGCATTCAACTTCGTAATAGCCCTCGCCAGCAGGGCACGCTGTTCTTCTTCGTTTGCGACTGGCACAGGGACGAAGTTGATTCCCGCCTTGACGAAGTGGTTAGCCATTTCCAGCGCCTTGCGAAGCTGTACCGGAGATGCTCGCTCAATCATGCCGCACCTCCATCGGCACTAGCCTTGAGAGCGCGGATAGCGGCATCTACGCACTGTTTCGCTTGGCCGATGAAGGTAAGCGTCGCCTCTGCACCGTATGGGCCATCCGTGGACACGTTGTCCACGAAACTATTGAGAATTTGTGCCGCTTCCGTCACCTCCTCCAGCGCTGCATGGGCGCCTTCCTGCGATGCGGGGGCGAGGTAGGTTTTGCCGGCCGCGACGAGCATCTTGAACACGTCCGAGTGGCGAACCAGTGCGCCTGGCTCGTCCAAGCCCCACAGGACCGGCAGCGCGGAAAACTCATCCAGCAGCCGGCCAATCGCGGACACCTGTTCCGGCGTCGAAGTGGCCTGCACCTGTCTTTCGAGGTGAGCGGCAATCGCAGCGCGGGCAAATTGGCCTGCGTCGGCTGCGTTTTCGATCTTCACATATTCATCTTCACGCGATACGTACCGGACCGTGCCGAACAGGTCGGTCGCAATCTTCCAAGCCTGCTCATCCGTCAGATCGCCGGTCGGCTGGCTGGCGATGTGCAATGCAATCGCAGCGCGGGCATAGTCATGCATCGCGGCGGCCACGTCTTTCTGACGGCGTGGCTCCAGCCATGCTTCGAAGTCGTCGCCCCACGGCAACGGAGGCAGATCGCCGGTCGGCTTCTCTGCTGCGGTGACCGGGGTTACACTGGCGAGTGCGGCTTTGACCGCATTGCGCACGCGGGCATCGATGCTGTCGTAGATTTCCTTGCGCAGCAGCTTTCGCGTGCGGCTGTCTGCGGTCGAAAGACGCTCGATATCTTCGCTGAAATCGGCGTGATCGCGGATGCTGCGTTGCGTGAATTCGGTTAGGTCGGCGATATTGCCTTCCTCGCCCATCATCTTCCCCACCATCTGCAGGATGCCAGGGAGCGTACCGGCGATGGCGTATTTCTGCGGCTGCGTGTCAGGGATCGCGGCTTGTGCGGCCGATGCGCCCATATAATTCAGCAGTTCCGCTCCCGCTTCTGCAAAAGCGTTCGCAAGGCCAGTGCGTGCGGTTTCGAATTCAAAGTCCATGTGTCGTCTCTCTTTCGTTATTCGGGGTTCGTGAGCTTTGCAATCGCCGCGTCGATATCCGCAAGAGCCTTCGCGGCTTCGAGTTCAACTGCTGCGCGAAGTGCACGCAATGCGCGCTCCTCGGTGCTGAATAGATGGAGGCCATTTTGCGATGCAGACCGAGTAAGATTTGAATAGACGCCATTTCCGTGGCTCGTACTCTTCGACCACACCTGAAACACCGTCTTGTTGTATGAGTTGAAATCGTAGCCTTGAGACACGCCGCCCATGGCCGGTGGTGGCAGATCCCTGTCTACAGGATCAGTCCAGCGCAGGGCGCGGTTGATGGCAACCTGCTTCTTCAGCGCCTCGAATTCCGCCTGCTCTTTTTTGTTCATTGCCATCGTTGTCTCTTCCGTTATAGGGTTTTGGCTTCGGCGCGGCGGTTCGCTTCGATGGTCCGCCACACTTCGATCTTTGCTTGCGCGGCGACGATCATCCATCGCAACCGTTCCTCCTCTTCGACCGCGGCGCGCAATCCGTCCAGCAACTGCGCGTACTCTGGATCGGCGTAGGCGTCGCGCTCCTGAGCGCTGATGGCATTGACGCCGCTCGATTCCGCTGCCCTCATGCACAAGGCCTTTTTGGTCTTGCGGAATTCTTCCAAAAAGACGCGCTCCGACTTCGCCTTGGCATACTGCGGGGCATGGTCCCGGATAAAGTCCAGCGCCTTGAAGATGTTGATTTCGGTTTCGGGCGTCATCGCAATCCCTGTCAGTACGGTACGTCCTCAGCCGGAACCTCGGGAGCGTCTTTAGACTTCTCGAAGTAATAGGCGCCGTTCAACTCGAAATGCAGCGTGTCAAAACCGGCTTTCAGCTCATCCAGCTTGTAGGTTTCTACTTCTCGCCACGCACTGGTGTGAAAGTGCTTCTTCAGCAGTGCAATGACCTTTTCTTTCCCCTCTTGCGAGCGCGCGGAGATACCGTGTTCGGTCATGAGTGCCTGGATCTTCTCAAGGTAGATTTCGCGCTGGGATTCGATGTGCTTCCAGTCGCGGTTAGAGTTCTGGTCAGGAATGATCCCGTCACTGGTGCGCGAAGTGTCAACGCCCAATTGCGTGCCGCCGAGGTTCAGCAGTTCGATGTGCGGCAGGAAGTGCTTGAAGTTCGGATTAACGAACTCTTTGCCGTCGATGACGTTGAAGCGCTCCTTCAAGATGTAGGCTTTGCGAACCTGCTTCTTGCTGTCCAGGTTCTCCATTTCGCGCTCCATGCACACGAGGATGGACGGCTCGTAGCCGGTCTCCGTCTCGGCCTTCATCTTGACGCCGGTCTTCTCCAACTCGCGCTTACCGTTGTCGTTCGTGAAAAAATCGTACTCGTAGCCCATACGGCCGCACATGATGATGTGCAGGGACGAGTTAACATAGCGGTCAGTGAAGCGGCGCCACTCCTGTTTGAGCCACGCCCAGTCCTGAAATTCGAGGCCGCGCGAGCGGTTGCGCTTCCTTGCATACGTCTCGGTAAACTCGGTCCAGAAGTGCGAAATGGAGTCGATAATCAGGATGCTGCCGTGCTTCTCAGCCTCATCAACTGCCGAAATGAGATCCGAAAAAGCACGCGTCTTCGCCTGCATCAACTCGATGCCGTTCTTTTTGAACAGGGGCGTAACATAATCACTGCCCGTCTCGGTATCGAGGAAGAACGCCGGTTTCTTTGCGTACTCGATGCCGTGATCCCGAAGGTATTGGATCAGGCCGATTGCAAGGTTAGAAGCCGTGAAGGTCTTGCCGCTGCCTGGACCTGTCAGAAATTCTGTGTGCGGGGCCAGAATTCATAGTTAGGTAATCGCGTTGGTGAAGCGCTCGCCGAACATGATGGCGAACTGGTTGGCGGCCAGCTTCCAGGTACGCTGCGGCATCTTCC
>Ga0207667_10010262_pt1 | contig 10961 bp, 10 predicted proteins | sample KBSCornC52_FD_184301 | JGI IMG/M metagenome (GOLD analysis project Ga0207667, IMG submission 184301) | Corn rhizosphere microbial communities from Kellogg Biological Station, Michigan, USA - KBS Corn C5-2 (SPAdes) (version 2) | ecosystem: Host-associated > Plants > Roots > Rhizosphere > Soil ...
GAAATAGGCCCCACCAGAAAAATGGAAAAATGCAAATCGGAAAACGCCCTAGGCCAGGGCTTGCGGAGGAGGGCGAATATAGAGCCGGAAAGAACTCAGGACGGGCTTCGGGCGCATCTGCAGGGCGCCGACAAACAGCATGCTGCTGGCCATGGCAAAGAATGCAACCAGCAGAATCACTGCGCTCATGGACGGAGCCATAAGGCAAGTGAGACAGACAGGACCGGCTGAAGTGGCCTGATCCAGCTGTACCGTTGTTTGCGTCTCAAGTCCGCGAAGACCGCAGAAATGGGTGGCCTGCACAGTAGTCGAAAGCAGAACGCAGACAAAACACAAGACCGCAAGGCAGGTGAACCACTGCGGCCGGTTTCGGTTATGGAAACTCAATGTTCTCAATGCCACTTTCCACTTGGATGCGGCCAGGAGACCACTCAGTGGTTCCAGGTCAGCCAATCTGGTTGATTCTAGCATCGGGTAGGGCCGGCAGCCGCTATCAAAATGAGGCCGGTTGGAGGCCGGGCGTCCCCGCCCGGCTGGACGGGCGAGACGCCCGGCCTCCATCAACTGTGCTTGTTTTTCAACAGCAGCCTGCGCGCTGCTTCCAGTTCTTTTTGTTTCTGTGCATTCACCTTGGGATAGGAGAGGTCGAGCTCGTCGAGCGCATCCACGACGGCCGCTGCCACCGCCAGGCGGGTGAACCATTTGTTGTCCGCGGGAATGACAAACCAGGGCGCATTCGCCGTAGAAGTGTTGGCGATCATGTCTTCGTAGGCGTCCATGTAGTCGTCCCAACGTTCGCGCTCGTGCAGATCGGCGGAAGAAAACTTCCAGTTCTTTTCCGGCTGCTGCAGCCGGTCGAGGAACCTTTTTTTCTGCTCCTTCTTCGACACGTTAAGGAAGAACTTGCGGATCACAAAGCCGTTGCGGGCAAGATAGCGTTCCATGCTGCAAATATCCTGAAAACGTTCTTCCCAGATGTTCTTTGTAACCAAGGGCGGGGGTATTTTCTCGTTGGCCAGAATCTCCGGATGGACCCGGACCACCAGCACTTCTTCATAGTAAGACCGGTTGAAGATGCCGATGCGGCCGCGCTCGGGAAGGCATTTCATGTTGCGCCACAGAAAATCGTGATCCAATTCCTCCGGGGAGGGCGTTTTGAAGGAAAAAACCTGGCAGCCCTGCGGATTGACTCCGGACATCACGTGCTTGATGGCGCCGTCTTTTCCGGCTGCATCCATGGCTTGAAAAATCAGGAGCAGGCCCCAGCGATTATCGGCGTAGAGCCTGTCCTGCAGTTCGGCCATGCGGGCCACGCCCTTCGCCAGCAATTCTTCCCCGTGCTCCTGGGAGTGAAGCTTGGCGGTGTCGGCGGGATCGTGGTCCTTGAGCCGGAATTTCTTGCCGTGCTCTACCCGGTAAGGCTTGGAAAACTTGTTGGCCCAGCTCATTGCGAGACCTCCTCGATGACACCTGCTGCTCTCGGATCTACTCTCGGACTAGCTTTCTCAAAGCCGCAACATTCCTGAAATCGTCGCCTGGTTCGTCAATCGGAGTTTCGGCGATGAAGGCGGCATGGGCCAGCCGCGGGTCATTCAACAGACGGCGGAACGGCTCCAGCCCGATACTGCCCTTACCGATGTGCTGATGACGATCGAGCTTCGATCCCCGGGCCGCCTTGGCGTCGTTACAGTGCCACACGCGCACATTGTTCAGGCCCACGGTTTCGTCCAGGCGCTTCAGTGTACCCTCCAGTCCCTGCGGGTCCACAATGTCGTAACCGGCGACATGAGTATGGCAAGTATCTATGCAGGCGCCCACCGGAACCAGGTTGCGCAGATATTCCAGCACTTCCGCGACCTGTTCGAAGCTGCCGCCGAGCGAGTATTCCGCACCGGCTGTGTTTTCGATCAGGATCGTGAGGCCCTGCCGGGCGAGGTCCAGCCCCTGCGCCGCTGCGGCGATGGCAGCCGCTGTTCGCATCAACCCTTGCTCCCGGCCGGATCCGCGAAACGATCCTGGATGCAGCACCAGATAATCGGCGCATAGCGTCAGGGCCCGTTCAATTTCCCCGCGAAAGGCTTCCACCGATTTCTTCAGGAACGACTCATTTGCACCCGCCAGATTCACCAGGTAATTGGTGTGGATGACGAGAGGCTTCAGGTCATACTGGTCGCGCAGCCGCTTCATGGCATCGCAATCGGGGCGGCTCAGGTCATGTGCGGCCCACTGCCGTGGACTCGACGAAAAGATTTGAAATGTATTGCAGCCCAGGCGATAAGCCCGTTCAGCTGCGTTCTGCACACCTCCTGCGCTCGAAGTGTGGATCCCAATGCGCCGCGCAGTCAGACGGGGCGGGCGTTTGAGGGGCCGTTTGAGAATGTCCTGTTCTTGCGCAAGGGAGCGAGGCACTGCATCAGTTTGCCATTTCCTGGACCGCAGTTTCCAGTTTATGGTTTCTTAGGTTTCCAGGTTCCTTCCAGCGTGCTCCATTTGCGATGCCGCGGGAAACAACGATAAACTCAAGCCAGCGAGGGGAATCCATGTTAGTCGTAATGAAGGCGCAGGCCACCGAAGAGCAGATCGGCGCGGTTTGCCAGAAGATCGAGGAACTGGGCTACCGGGCCCATGCCATGCCGGGTGCACAGCGCACGGCTATCGGTATCACCGGAAATCGTGGCGAAGTCGAACCCGGCACGCTGGATGAGATGCCGGGCGTGCAGGAACTGATCCGCGTCAGCAAGCCATACAAACTGGTCAGCCGCGACGTCAAACAGGACAACACGGTCATTACTTTTCCCTGCACGGACGCCACATTCGGCGGTCCCGGATTGGCCGTCATCGCCGGACCCTGCGCCATCGAGAACCGCGAACAAGCCATGGCGGTGGCCGAGCAGGTATGCCGCGCCGGGGCGCAATTCTTCCGCGGCGGCGCCTACAAACCGCGGACCTCGCCCTATTCCTTCCAGGGGCTGGGCGAAGCGGGCCTGCAGATTATGGCCGAAATTCGAGACAAATTCGGGATGAAGATTGTCACCGAGGCCATCGACAACGAGTCGCTCGAACTGGTGGAGAAGTACGCCGATGTGATCCAGATTGGCGCCCGCAATATGCAGAACTTCTCACTGCTCAAGCGGGCGGGACGGGCCCGCAAGCCCGTACTGCTCAAACGCGGCATGTCGGCCACGCTGGAAGAATTTCTGATGGCGGCCGAGTACGTGATGAGCGAGGGCAATTACAAGGTCATCCTGTGCGAACGCGGGGTACGGACTTTCGCCGACCACACCCGCAATACCCTCGACCTCAGCATCGTGCCCGCAGTGCAACGGCTCAGTCACTTGCCCATCGTGGTCGATCCCAGCCACGGCACCGGAAAGCGCAACAAGGTCACGCCCTTGTCGCGCGCCGCGATCGCGGTGGGCGCCGATGGGCTCATTGTCGAAGTGCACCACGAGCCCGACCGCGCCATGTCCGATGGCATCCAGTCGCTCTATCCCGAGCAGTTCGACGAACTGATGAAACAGGTGCGGCAGATTGCGCCCGTCGTGGGACGAATGGTGCCAGCCATCGGGACCCACGCCCGGACTTCTGAAGCCCTGCCGCGGCAGTCCGGCGTTCGAACTGTCGTCAGCCCATTAGCTTGAAAAAAGTTCTTTTTCTTGCGGTCACTCTGGCTATCGCTGGCGGCCTGGGCTGGTGGTACTTCCAGGAACGCCAGCTGCCCAGCTATGGCCCCGCCTACCGCGAGTATGCCTATGTTACAAACGGCAAGAGCAACACGGTTTCCGTGATTGATCTGCGCACCTTTCAGCCTGCCGCCAGTATCCGGGTGGGGAACGATCCGACCGGCATTGCCGCCAACAGCAGGAAGAACGAAATCTATGTGGTGAATACGGAGTCGAACAGCATCAGTGTGATTGATGCTGAACGCAATGAAGTAGTCGCCACCATCGGGGTGCACGCCGCTCCGTATTTCATCGATGTGTCGGTGGACGGCAAACGCGCCTATGTCGCGAATTCCAAGTCAGCCAACGTTTCCGTGCTGGATCTGGACCGGCGCATGGTGTTGGGCAATATCCGGGTGGGGGCTTCGCCGGGACTGGCGCGGGTTTCGCCCGACGGCGCAACCGTCGTGGTCAGTAACCGGGGCGACCGTACCGTGTCGCTGATCGACACCAGGCAGCTCAAGGTCCGGAGCACCCTGCCCGTCTGCCAGGAGCCTGAAGACATCGCCATCCTACCCGACAGCAGCAAGGCGTTCGTGGCCTGCGCCGGCTCGGGGCAGGTGGCGTCCATCGACTTGAAGACCGAGAAGCTGCTGGCCCTGCTGGACGTGGGCAAAACCCCCGTCGATCTCGAACTGAAGCCGGATGGCGGCGAGCTGGTGGTGGCCAACTTTGATTCCGACAATATTTCGATCATCGAAACCCTCACCAACGAAGTCGGCGGCAGCTACCTGATCGGCACCCACCCTTCGCGAGGCCTGGTGACCGGTGACAGTTCGCGATTGTACGTCAGCAATTTCGGCTCCAACACCATCGCAGTCTATGACATCGACATTGGCAAGCTGATCGCCACTCTGCCGGTAGGAAGCCATCCCGACGGGCTGGCCCTTTCCCGCAGCGAAAATTATCTGCTGGTACTGGATTCGCAATCCGGCGATGTAACGGTCATCCAGAAGCGCAATCCCACCAGGCTGGAACCGACGGAGTACTCCCTGCTGACCATGATCCCCGTGGGAGTGCAGCCTAATAACATTGTGGTGAAGTCGTTTGTGCTAGCGAGGCCCGCGCCATAAATGGAGACCGCCACCATGTCCTCAACCGCTCGCTGAACCCGGTTACCCCTGTTACTTTTGTGCCATACGGATGGCACCAGCGGTTCATTGACCTGCTGGTGCCTGCTTGTTAATTTGTGCTGGTATGGTGCGGCTTATCGCACTCCCCCAATAGGCGAGAGAGCATCTAACGATTTGGGGTGAGCCATGAAGCTAGTCTATGTTTGCTATGCGGCCCTGGGCTATGCGGTGGCCCGCTGGATCTTTCAGCGGCAATCGGTTCCGGTTCCGGTGATGGACCCGGTTACGCGTTTCCGTTCTTCTGGCCTGCTGTAAGCAGGGCGAACAACGGGCGCTCGGTGCCGGTCAGGTGTCGGTTCGTCCCGCCACGTGTTTGGCGACGTCCCGTCGTTTCCCGGGCCGTCGTTCCGAGGTTCTACGACCAACGTTTGTGCCCGTCCGGTCGTTCCCGCCTGGACTCCTGAGTACAATTTCCTAAGGACAAGCTCCCGCTAGTTATCAATCGAATGCCGGCCACAGCGCGGACGGCGCTGGTGACCTGCTTGCGGCACAATATAGGGGAAGAGTCCGGGACGCTTTCATGACGCGCAAATTATTCCTGCCGCTCACCCTCATCGTGCTGGGAGTCTTTCTCCCGGTGTGCGCAGCTGCACAATCCGATAGCGGGGAGCCGTCCCTGGGCGACTTGGCTCGCCTGTTCCGGAAGGGCAAAGCGGCGCCGGAGCACACCGTAATCGACAACGACAACCTGCATCAGGTCATGGATGAAGTGCAGGACCGGAAGCTCAAGGGCAGCCTGTTGTTCAGCATTGACGCCATCACAAAAAAGTTTCAGGTCTCTTCACCTGATGTGACCTGCGACCTCTCCTTCAGCGCCGCTGCCACATCCTTGCTGTCGGACGCATATGCCCCGCAGGACCTGCCGGCGGGCGAGTTGGCAAAACTGGATGGCCCGGCCACGATCACTGGAGACACGCTGCAAGTCGCAGTGCACAACGGCACGAGTTGGAACATAAAGGAAATCACCGTCGGGCTGACCATCCTGCGCAGTCCAGAGGCGGACTCGGCGCGGAGTGGCGCTGCGCGTCTGATGCCGGCAGCGCAAACCACTACGCTGCTTTCGGAAAAACATCCTGACTCAACCGTTCTCTACCACCTCAAAGGCTCGGCGGCGCCGTCGAGCACCACGGTCTTCCACGAGAATTTAGGCGTTGCTCCCGGGCAGGACCAGGAGTGGCATTGGGCGATCGTGCAAGCCAAGGGTGTTCCTTCAACCAAGCCGGAGACGGTGGCCCCGGCGGCTGCTCCATAGGCTTTGATAAGGTCGAATTCTCACCTCACCTGGACTACGTCCTCAGTTTTTCCACTCAGCATGCTGCGGTAGGCTGCGTCCAGAATTTCCTGGTTTTGCCAGCCTTCTTCGCCCGGCACCGGAAATCTGCTTTTGCCTTCGACCGCAGCCGCGAACGCGTCCACTTGCCGGGCATAGGCCATGCGGTTGGAGATCTGGTCAGTCTCAACCACGGAGCCTGCGCGACGCAATTCCAGCGTAATGGGCCGTTCCACGTTCAGCGCGTCATCCGCACGCAGAACGCCAGTCTCTCCTACTAATTCCAGGGGCGTGCGATATTCTGCGCGGAAGGAAACCGCCACCGTGCCCAGAGTGCCGCGAGAAAATTCCAGCGTGAGCACGGCAGCCGATTCCACGGCACCCGACCCGAGGTCGTGCTGTCCCCGCGCGCTCACCCGCACTACTTCATCCTGCAGGACGTAGCGCAGGGCGTCCACGCAATGGACGCCGACGTCGGCGATGGGCCCTCCGCCAGCCACGGCGGGATCGTGGATCCAGGCCCGCGGATGCCCCGCACTTCCGGGAAATGAAAACTCGGAACGGGCAAAAATCACTTTGCCGATCTGTCCCGCGGCCACGTGGTGGCGCACCCGTGCCGTGCTCTCCTCGAAGCGGAAAACCTGGGCCACGCCCAGCAATAATTTTGCACTGCGGGCGGCTTCTACCATGGTGCGGCATTCGCCGGCGTGGATCCCCATAGGCTTCTCGCACAACACCGGCTTGCCACAGTGGAGAGCAAGCAGAACATCGGCCAGGTGGCAGGCATTGGGGGTGGTCACAAACACGGCATCGACTTCGGGTGACCGGCACAGCTCCTCAGCTGAATCAAACGCCAGCGGGATGTTGTACTGCCGGGCGGAATCGCGTGCTTTGTCGAGAGTGCGTCGCGACAGCCCGGTGACGCGGCAGTTCTGCGCCAGCGCGAACCCCGGCATCAGCCGCTTGACCGCGTGCAATCCAAACCCGAGAATGCCAAAGCGAACCATCGAATTGAATGTGTGGTCGCGGGCGACTCGCCAGCGGCTTTTAAACTTGATTGTGGTGGTGCTTCTATCCGGGAGTCTGTTGCCGATTTCCCTCAGCAGTTCGCGGCACCCACCCGCGGGCGAGTCGCCCGCGGCCACACACACCCAGACACATCCCTACTTTGCGAACGCTATCGACGCCGGCGCCGAATTGATGGTCGCAGCCACGGTGCTGCCGGGAAGCCCGCCGCCGTCCGGATTGATCGTGAATTTGGTGATGTTCTTCGATGTCTGATTGCAAACATAGAGAAATGTCCCCGCGGGATCTATCGTCGCGGACACCGGTGCGGTCCCGGCGCTAAAGGGGGACTTGTCAAGCTGGGTGGTTGCGCCCGTGGTGGGATCGATCGAATAGGCCGAGACGTTGCCCGATCCCAGGTTGGTTACATACAAAGTTTTTGCGGAGGCCGTGACCGAGATCGGCCCGGTGCCGGCGGTGAAAGGAGAATTCAAGGCGGGGCTCAGGGCGCCGCTGGTGGAGTTGATCGCCAGACCCGAGACGGTGTTATCACTGAAGTTGGTTACGTAGAGGAAATGCTCCGAAGCATCCACCACCAGAGAACGTGGTCCATTGCCCACGGCAAAGGGGGAATTCGGAACTGCCGCCAGGCTGCCCGTCCCGGCAGCCACGGTATACCCGAATACCAGCGGAAGATTTCCACTCACGACGTACAGGAATTTGCCCGAAGGCGCCAGGGCCAGCGCTATCGGCCGGACGCCGGTGGAGAATGGCGATCCCGCGACTTCGGTAAGAGAACCATCGCTCGAACTGACGGAATAAACGGAAATTGTATTCGAGGTCGTGTTGGCCACAAAGATCAGATCGCCGCCGGAGTCCATCACCAGCGACGACGGATTCAGTCCCGCCGGAGTGCGAGGCATGACCTCAGAGAGCTCTCCGGTATTGCTGTTGACGGTGAACAGGGAAACATCATTGCCACCCTGGTTCGCGGCATAAACGAACTTTCCCGAAGGGTGGACCGCGATCGCCGCCGGAGAGGTCCCACCAGCGAAAGGGGAACCCAGCACGCGGGTGAGATCGCCGGAGTGGGAGTCTACCCGGAACGCGGCGATGGCATTGCCCTGGGGCACGGCGACATAGGCATTGCGGCCGGAAGCCGATCCACCGCCGCTACTGCCCCCGCAGCCCGCTAACCAGGCCAGGGCAAAGGCGGCGCTCAGCAAGCCCGCTCGTCGGATCCGTATCATCAAGTCCCTTCCAAAACTTTTTTGCATCATGCCGCGAGTTGCTACTGACCCAGCGGAGGCGCCCGGTGCCCCTTCTTAATCGCGCCCCAGCGATAAACCAGGCCGGTTGAAAAGCGCAGGTTGTTCTGGGTCTGCGAAAACAGACTGGTGTGCAGATAATCCACCTGAAATACGCGCACCGCGAAGCGGGAAGTGAGATCGAAGTCCATGCCCCCGCCCAGAACCACGGCGCGGGCCGTGTCTTCTTCACTGTTTCCCACCCGCACCAGCGAGCGGGCGCTGCCAATCAGCGCATGTCCAAAAAACAAGGCCTTGCCCTTGGGATAGAGGAATTGCGGACCCACGGCGATATCGCGCAGGTCGAGGTTCGAGCCGTATTGCCCGCTTACCTCCGCCACCACGCCGAAGTTGCGGATCAGGTTGAAGGCGGGTGCAAAATTGTAACCGTTCAGGCCGGATGGGCTGGAGAAACCGAATGACGGGCTATCGAACCGGGTGTAGGAGTAGCCGCCGAAAACCTGCACCCGGGGCGTGTCCTGCGCCCCCGCCGGCCATGCGGTACCAAGCACCAGCAGCAAAAAAAGAAACGCCGCCATCGCTGGAATTGCTCCCAGCTGGACAGGCTTCAGGTGAACCAGAGGCGTGGCCACAGGTTGGAGGGCTGTCATGAAATATTTGTGGAGTCTTCTTCCTAAACCCTACTTCAAGCGAAAGTTGCGCGCCAACTCTTCAAATGGATTGGATGCAGGAAACCCCAAAACAAACCCGGGAAACCGCGTTATTTCAAAGCCATGGCTCCGACCATGGACTCGAAGATCCTGAATCCCTCCGTGCCGCCCAACTCGGGCTCGCTCGAGCGCTCCGGATGCGGCATCATTCCCAGCACGTTTCGCCCTGGACTGCAGATTCCCGCGATATTTTCCAGGGATCCGTTCGGGTTGGCATCGGCGGTAATCTCGCCCGCGGGCGAGCAATAACGAAACACAATCTGTTGGTTGCGCTTCAACTCGGCCAGAGTTGCTTGGTCGCAGAAATAGTTGCCTTCCATGTGGCCGATGGGAATCGTCAAGACGTCGCCCTGGCGGCACGCGCCGGTGAAGGGAGTTTCCGCATTTTCCACTCGCACCTGCACCGGTTTGCAGATGTATTTCAGCCCTACATTCCGCATCAATGCCCCCGGCAGCAGGCCGGATTCGCACAGAATCTGGAAGCCGTTACAGATCCCCAGCACCAACCCGTCCGAGGCGGCGAAGTTCCGCACCGCCTCCATCACCGGAGAGAATTTCGCGATCGCTCCGGTGCGCAGGTAATCGCCATAGGAGAACCCGCCGGGCACGATGATGGCGTCGCAGTTCTCCAGATTATGGGATTCATGCCAAAGAAACGTGACGGGCTGGCGGGCCACGTGCTCGATCGTCCAATATGCATCATGGTCGCAATTGGATCCCGGGAAGATGATGACGCCAAATTTCATCTGATTTCCTCGGAGATGAGACTATTGAAAGTTTAACACGAAGAAAACCGCCGCCCGTATTGCCGAAAAGCATTCAGAGGTTCTTGTAGCGCCGGCATCTTGCCGGCTGACCCAGGGGCATCCTGCCCCCAGGGGCGGGCGGGATGCCCGCCCGACAGCCGGCGGGACGCCGGCGCTACAGAACGTCCACAGGCGGTGGAATTTTTCAGTACATCTCATCTCCGGGAGGAGGGGGAAGGGGAGGCAATGGAATCGCGTCCGGTGGCAGAGGCGTAGTCGAGGGCGCAGCGCCGGGCGGCAGCACTTTACGAAAGAATATCCGGTCCCCGCCGGGGCTCCCACCCTGTCCCTGAATCGACTTCAACTGCCGCCACTGGTCGAGTGACAGCACTTTGCGCAGATCGAGATTCATCATGGTGAATTCGCGCTCCAGCTTGCCGCGCGCGCCCAGTACCTGATCCACCTGGGCTTCGACCTGGCCCTCGTTGGGGACGTCGGCGTCGAGCAGAGTCTGCAATTTCAAGTCCTGCTTTTCCATTTCTGCCCCGTAGTCGATCAGCTTCAGCTTGTGATCGTAGAAAGTTTGATCGAGCTGAGAAATCTGACCGTCGCTGAGTTGTAACTTCCTGGCCACCTCCGAGTTCTGCCACCATTTTCCCAGTTCGCCACGGTACACGAAGGTGGCTCTGGTTCTGGCGGTAGCGACTCCCGCTGACGGTGGGGCCGTTCGCACCTGCGCCGGCATGGAGAGGGGGAAGAGAAGCATTGCGAATACGCCTGGATATCTAATTTTCATGAGTCGGCTCCTTCTTGTGAACAGGGGAATGTGCGGTGGGCAGGTCCTGGACCATCTCCTCAGCCAGAAGCGCCGCCGGATCGAGCGCTGCCGGTCCGTCATTGTGCACCGCGCGCTCTACCGCCAATAACAGTTCATGGTCAGGATCCACCTGTGCCCTGGGCGGCGGAGCAACAGATGCACGGTCCAGCATCAATCCTGCCAGCACGATCATGGCCGTCAGCGCCGACCATGCCAACACGAGCGGGCGGCGAACCTTCCGATCGTGGGGATTGCGGTCGCGAGCAATCCGTGACCAGACAGCCACGCGC
>Ga0207667_10010263_pt1 | contig 10961 bp, 12 predicted proteins | sample KBSCornC52_FD_184301 | JGI IMG/M metagenome (GOLD analysis project Ga0207667, IMG submission 184301) | Corn rhizosphere microbial communities from Kellogg Biological Station, Michigan, USA - KBS Corn C5-2 (SPAdes) (version 2) | ecosystem: Host-associated > Plants > Roots > Rhizosphere > Soil ...
TGGCTTCCACGGCATTTTTTACGACATTGGTCAGCGCTTGCGCGAGCTGGCGCCGGTCGCAGACCATCGGAAAATCGCCGGTTGGGGGTTCGAGCGTGAAGGTGATCGCCGGATGCGCGACCTCGTGCAGGAACAGCGCCTGGCGGGCGATCTCGTGGACATTCTCCTGCCGGAACACGGGCTTGGGCATGCGCGCGAAATTGGAGAATTCGTCGACCATTCGACGGAGGTCGCCGACCTGGCGGACGATCGTGCCGGTGAGGCGCTCGAACGTCTCCTTGTCGGACACGATCTCTTCGCCGAACCGGCGCTGCAGCCGCTCGGCGGCGAGCTGGATCGGGGTCAGCGGGTTCTTGATCTCGTGGGCGATCCGCCGGGCGATGTCGGACCAGGCGGCGCGGCGCTGGTCGGTCAGCTGGTCGGTGATATCGTCGAAGGTGAGCACCGACCCGTCCTGGTAGCGCACGCGCTTGACCGCGAGGGTTCGCTGGACGCCCTCGGCGGCGATCAGCACGTTAGCCTCGGACTGCTGCCCGCGCATGAACTCTTCGAGCTCGGGTGAAACGGTGCTGAGCGCCTTGCCCTCGATGCCCTCGCCATGCTCGAGAAGCGTCTCGGCCGAGCGATTGAGCAGCAGGATGTGGTGGCGGGCATCCAGCGCGATCACGCCCGCGGTGACGCTCGACAGCACCGCCTCGATAAAGGCGCGGCGCGTCTCGATCTGCGTGTTCGCGGTCTTGAGCTCCGTCGTCTGCTCCTCGAGCCGCTCGGTCATCTGGTTGAAGGCGGTGGCGAGCGTCTGGACCTCGTCGTCGCTGCTCGATACCGGAACGCGCGCCGAAAAATCGCCGGCCTCGATACGGCCTGCGGCATTGACCAGCTCACCCACAGGCCTGACGAGCCGATCCGCGAGCTTGAGCGCGGTGAGGATCGACAGAGCGACGATGATGAGCGAACCGAGGAGCAAGGCGGCGTTGAAGCGCAGCTGATTAATCCGCGATCGCTTCAGGAGGGCGTGATAGTCATTGACCACGTCGTGCGCGCGGCTTGTCTGGACCGCGATTTCGGGGTCCACTTTTCGGGCGACGTACAAGTAGAAATCGTCGCCGTAGTTCAGCTTCGTCAATACCGCGATGCGGCCGGGTGTTCGCGCATCTACATAGTTATCTTGGGGAGAAGCGGCCAAAGCTGCACTCGCGGCGTGCAGGCGGTCGGAATTGATCATCCCGACATAGCCATTTGCCAAACTGAATGTCTGGACGTCCCGACCCGGAGCGATTCTCACGATCGCGCCTTCGTTCAGCGACCGGTAAAAGGTCTGAGCTGCCAAGGCCACGCCGACTTGTGGATCGTCGATTGGCACTTTCGCGAGGCCATCGGACATGTTTGTGGCCATTGTGACCGCTTGGGATCCGACTTGCCCAAGCTCGTAACGGTAGACGCCTTGAGCGACCTCAACGGTATTCTCGAGCATGTTTCGCGCGCGATTGGAGAACCAGAACTCGAGCCCGCTCTGGAACAGCACGGAAGCAAAAATTGCGACGAGAACCGTGGGGACTGCTGCAATCGCAGTGAACAGTGCGACCAGCCGGACGTGCAGACGTCCGCTTCCGAGCCCTCCCCTCTCTGCTCGCTGAACTGCGACCTTACGTGCGTAAAGAGCCATCAGCGCAATCGCCGGCAGCAGGATCGCGATCAGCAGAAGTGCAATGACGGGCGCCCTGAGCGTGGTGCCGGGCTCGGCGCTCCGGCTAAGAGTCCAAGCGCTGAGCGCCAGCATGCCGAGAAGCACCAGCCCGAGCAGCGCCATCAGCCGGTCGTAGAACCGACCGCTCGCGCGCTCGCGCTGGAGCCAGTTGTCCCGTTTGAGTGTCACCGCCGAGTCGGCTGCACGCGCATCCATTCGGCGCGCCACTAGCACGACCGTTGCAGAATCAACACAGTTGAGTTGGTGCTATTCCGCTCACGCCGCCGAGCGGGCGAGCCACGGCGAATAGAATTCCTGCAACATCCGAACCACGACCGCGGGATCGTCTTGCTGGTTCACGCGGTTCCTCAATTCGGCGGAGCCGGGGAGCCCCTTCGTGTACCAGCCGACATGCTTGCGGGCGAGGTTCACGCCGGTCTGCGTGCCGTACAGGCTCAGCATCTCGTCATATTGCCGGAGCATGGTCGCGAGCTGCTCGTCGAGACTCGGATCGGGGCGATGCCCTCCCCCGCAAAGGTCGCTCATCGCCTGCGCCACGAACCACGGCTTGCCGTAGGAGCCGCGGCCGATCATCACGCCGTCGGCGCCCGACTGGTGGAGCGCCTCCCGCGCGTCATCGATCGAGTTGATGTCGCCGTTGACGATCACCGGGATTGAGACGGCGTCCTTCACCCGGCGCACGAACCTCCAGTCGGCGGTGCCCTTGTAGAGCTGGCAACGCGTGCGGCCGTGGATGGTGATCATCTTGACGCCCAGATCCTCGGCGATGCGCGCGAGCTCGGGCGCGTTGAGGCTGTCGTGGTCCCAGCCCATGCGCGTCTTCAGCGTGACGGGGACCTGCACCGCCTTGACCGTCGCTTCGATGATCGCGGCGGCGCCCTTGAGGTCGCGCATCAGCGCCGACCCGGCCCAGCCGTTCACGACCTTCCTCACGGGGCAGCCCATGTTGATGTCGATGATCGCCGCGCCGCGCTGCTCGTTGAGCTTCGCCGCCTCGGCCATCACCTGCGGCTCGCACCCGGCAAGCTGCATCGACACCGGCTCCTCGCACGGGTCCCAAAGGCTTTTCTGAAGCGATTGGCGGGTTTCGCGGATCATCGCCTGGCTGGCGATCATCTCGCTCACCGTCAGCCCCGCGCCGAAGCGCTTCACCGCCCGCCGGAACGGCAGGTCGGTGACGGCCGTCATCGGCGCCAGGATGACCGGCGACGCGACCTCGATCGGGCCGATCCTGATGGGCGTGAGCCTGCTCATGGGAAGGCGGGAGATAAGGGAAGAGCCCTTGGCGGACAAGGACAGCGGTCCTAGAGGCCCGGCTCGTGAGCACCACCGCCCTCATCGTCGCCGCCGGGAAAGGCGAACGGGCCGGCGGCGGAGTGCCCAAGCAATATCGCCTTCTCGGCGGAAAGCCGGTGCTGCGCTGGGCGGTCGAGTCGCTGGTCCGCCATCCCGCCGTCCAATCCGCGCGCGTGGTGGTCGGCAAGGGACAGGAAGAGCAGGCCAGAGCCGCACTTAGCGGTCTGGACGTCGGCGAGCTGATCGAGGGCGGCGCCGAGCGTTCGGACTCCGTGCGCGCCGGCCTTGCGGCGATCGATGGCGATGCGGTGCTGGTCCACGATGCCGCGCGCCCCTTCTGCCCGGCGGAAGTCATCGACCGCCTGATCGCCAGCCTCGAATTCTACGAGGGCGCCGCGCCGGTCCTGCCGGTCGGCGACACGCTCGCGCGCATCGGCGAGACGCTGGAGGGACCGGTCGACCGCTCCGGCCTTGTCCGCGTCCAGACCCCACAGGCCTTCCGTCTCGATGCGCTCCAGTCGGCGTACGAGCGTTGGTCCGGCCCCTCCCCCACCGACGAAACGACGGTCCTCGGCGCCGCCGGGATGAAGGTCGCTGCGATCGAGGGCGATCCGGCGCTCGACAAGCTCACCCGTCCCGCGGATTTCGACCGCGCCGAACAATGGCTCGCCGGCGCGCTCCGTCCGTCGACCGGCATGGGTTTCGACGTCCACGCCTTCGCCGGAGAGGGCCCGCTCATGCTCGGCGGCATCGAGGTGCCGCACGACCGCGGCCTCGCCGGCCACAGCGACGCGGACGTCGTGCTTCACGCGATCACGGACGCGTTGCTCGGCGCGGCGGGCCTCGGCGACATCGGCGAGCATTTCCCGCCGTCGGACGCCCGCTGGAAAGGCGCGGCTTCGTCCCTATTTCTCTCCCATGCCGTCAAACTGCTGCACGCGCGCGGAGCGATCGTCGACCATGTCGATTGTACCATCGTCGCGGAGGCGCCGAAGATCGGTCCTCACCGCGACGCGATGCGTGCCCGCATTGCCGATATCGCGGAATTGAGAATCGAACAGGTGAGCATCAAGGCGACCACGACGGAAGGGCTCGGCTTCGCCGGCCGGCGCGAGGGAATTGCCGCCCAGGCGGTCGCGACCATTCGAACGGGGTATGTGCGTTGAGCGAGTTCCTCCTTCCTGATGCGTTGGTCAAAAAGGCGCGCGAGGTCGTCGACGCGAACCGGTCGGCCGGCCGCCGACTGGCGATCGCCGAAAGCTGCACCGGCGGGCTGGTCAGCGCGGCGCTGACGGAAATCCCCGGATCGTCGGACGTGTTCGAAGCGGGCTACGTCACCTACTCGAACGCCGCCAAGATCAGTGAGCTCAAAGTGTCCGAAGAGGTGGTCGATACGTTCGGCGCGGTCAGCGTCGCGACGGCGTGGGCGATGGCGCGCGGTGCTCTCGCTGCTTCCGACGCCGACGTCGCCGTCGCGATCACCGGGATCGCGGGTCCCGGCGGCGGCACCCAGTCGAAGCCCGTCGGAACCGTCGTCTTCGCCCGCGCCGAACGCGATGCCGACCCGGCGAAGATCGTCGCCGACCAGAAATTCTTCGATGAAAAGACGCGTTCGGGCGTCCGCCTTCAGGCGGCGCTCTGTGCGCTCGACTTGCTGATGCCGTAAAGCGCCGCGGCGCGCTGCTCGAATGCGCTCGTCATGCGCCGCAAAGCCCGGTCGAACATCGCGCCGGCGAGGCTCTCGAACAGCCGCGAGCGGAAAGCGAAATCGACCGAGAAATGGAGGTTGGTGCCGCCATCGGACGCCCGCTCGAACGACCATTCATTGTGGAGATATTTGAGCGGTCCTTCGACATAATCGACGCAGATCCTGTGCGGGCGATCCTTGACCACCCTGCTGGTGAAGCGCTCCTTGAACGCGTTGAAGCCGACCACCAGGTCCGCGACCGTCTCTTTTTCGCTGGATGAGCGCACCCGCACCGCCACCACCCAGGGCAGGAATTCGTCATAGTCCTGGACGTCGGCCACGAGGTCGAACAGCTGCTCGGGCGTATAGGGTAAGTGCCTGGTTTCGCTGTGCCGCGGCATCAATCCTCCCTGCGAGCGCAGCTCGTGGGGACGGAGGGGACTCTCCACCACTCAGCTGCGCTGAGCGGTTCCCCTCCCCGTCGCTTCGCGACAGGGAGGAAGTTCACGAGGCCGAACGCTCCAGCTGCGCCATCCGTGCGTCCTGCATCTTCTTGAAATCGTCGCCCGCGTGATAGCTCGAACGGGTCAAAGGCGAGGCCGCGACGAGCAGGAAGCCCTTGGCCCGGGCAATCGCCGCATAAGCTTCGAACGCCTTGGGCGTGACGAACTCCTCGACCTTCGCGTGACGCGGAGTCGGTTGGAGATATTGGCCCATGGTCAGGAAATCGACGCCGGCCGAGCGCATGTCGTCCATCACCTGGTGCACTTCCAGCCGCTCTTCGCCGAGCCCGACCATCAACCCCGACTTGGTGAAGATGTGCGGCGCCTTGCGCTTCACGCTCTCGAGAAGGCGCAGCGACGCATAATAACGCGCTCCGGGGCGGATCGTCGGATAGAGACGCGGCACGGTCTCAAGATTGTGGTTGTAGACATCGGGGCCGGCCTCGACGATCGCGTCGACCGCCGCCTCGTTCTTGTTGCGGAAATCCGGAGTCAGGATCTCGATCGTCGTCCGCGGCGTGTTGCGGCGAAGCGCCTCGATCACCTTCACGAACTGCGACGCCCCGCCGTCGGCCAGATCGTCGCGGTCGACCGAGGTCACGACGATATGCTCAAGGCCCAGTTCGGCGGCGGCCGTCGCGACATGCTCCGGCTCCAGCGGGTCCACGGGGCGCGGCATTCCGGTCTTCACGTTGCAGAATGCGCAGGCCCGCGTGCATGTGTCGCCGAGGATCATCACCGTCGCGTGCTTCTTGGTCCAGCACTCACCGATGTTCGGGCAGGCCGCTTCCTCGCACACGGTCGCGAGATTGAGCTCGCGCATCAGCCGCCGCGTCGCGTGATAACCTTCGCTGACCGGCGCCTTGACCCGGATCCAGTCGGGCTTGCGTTGCTTGGGGACTGCGGCCGGAGCGTTCATGGCGCGGGAGATAGCGACTGCTACCGGCGCTTGCCACCCCTCCCCAAATCTCGCTAGCGGCGGGCCATGCCTTACCTCAACCAACTGATCGAAGGTTACCACCGCTTCCGGGAGAACAACTGGGGGCATGAACGCGAACGCTGGGCGGAGCTCGCCGAAGCGCAGAACCCCCAGGTGATGATCCTCGCCTGCGCGGACAGCCGAAGCGATCCCGCGCAAATCTTCGACAGCCGGCCCGGCGAAATGTTCGTCGCGCGCAACATCGCCGCCCTCGCCCCGCCCTATGAGACGAGCGCCGGATTCCACGGCGTATCGGCCGCGCTGGAGTTCGCGGTCACGCAGCTCGAGGTCGGCGAAATCCTCGTGATGGGCCATGGCATGTGCGGCGGCTGTGCCGCAGCCCTCACCGGCAGCTTCGACGATGTCCCGCCGGGAGAGGGCCATTTCATCGGTGACTGGGTGCGCATGCTCCAGGACGCGCGCGACCAGGTGAGAGCTCGGCACAGCGAGCTGGACCGCGCGGCATTTCTCGACATGGAACATGAAGCGGTGAAGGTCAGCCTCGCGAACCTGCGCACCTTTCCATGGATTGCGCAGCGCGAGCACGCCGGAACCCTGAAACTTCACGGCGGCCACTTCTCGATATCGGAAGGGCGCCTTTACTTATTAGACGAGGCGGAAGAAACCTTCCGCCCCGTCTAAGGAATACAGTTTAACACCTTACGCTATAATTATAATGCGGCTGGCCGTACTGGTCGACGTAATAACAATAGCCGCGGGTGTCGCGATAATATTGCCGTCCGCCGACGACCGCTCCGATGACTCCGCCCAGCACTGCGCCTGCGACGGCTCCGGCACCCGTGCCGATTCCCGGCAGGACCGATCCGGCGACCGCGCCGGCGCCCGCGCCGATGGCCGCTCCGGTGGCTTCGCTTGCGATCATGTGGTCGGTGGCGGGATTGGTTGCGCAGCCGCCAAGCGCAAGACTGCTCACGGCAGCGGCTGAGATAAGGAGACGTTTCATCCGATTGTCCTCCAGGTCATTCCCCGCCCCTCAGCAGTTTCAGTGCATTCGCGGCAGTTTCGTTCCCGGGAGCCCTGCAGGCGGTCCATGAACCGTGTCGAAAACGGAATGGAACGGAACTCCTGAAACAGACGCAGATCGACGAGGCGGAAGCATCCTCCCGCCTCGCCTGACCGGCTTGCTCAAGAAACAGGTGCGGCTTTCGCCGCGCGACTAGCAACGAATGTCGTAGCTGTAGTGCGGCTGCCCGTACTGGTCGACGTAATAGCAATAACCGCGGGTATCGCGATAATATTGACGGCCGTGCACGGTCGCGCCGAGAACGCCGCCTAGGATCGCGCCGGCGACTGCGCCGGTGCCCGGCCGGATCCCCGGCAGGACGGCGCCGGCGATCGCGCCGGTGGCTGCGCCGATGGCGGCGCCGCCGACGACATTGCCGGCCTGCGGATTGCCGTAATAGCCGTTATTGTAGCCGTTGTAGTAACCGTTCCCATAGTACGGCGACCCATAGCCGTATGGGCTATAGCCGTACTGGTCCGGGTAGGTGGCGCAGCCAGCCACCGACAAACCAGCGGCGGCGAGGGCTGCTGCAAGAGCGAATTTCCTCATCTTCTTATCCCTTCCGTTACGCGCCCACTCATTGCGGCATTAGCGGTTCAGCCGCCGTTTCGTTCCAGCTACGGGGATTTACGTTCCATGTACGAAACGTCCGTCTGCGCCGAGGTGTGGCGATTCCGTGATGCGGCGCTACAGGGCAGCAAAGAGAGACTCGAACGATGCGCGAACGCCAAGCAGAGCAGGAAGCCAATATCGCCCTGCTGATCGATGCCGATAACGCCAGCCCCGATCATCTCGACGAAGTGCTGCTGGTGCTTGGCGAACTCGGAACGATCAACATCCGCCGCGCCTACGGCAATTGGGCGAAGGCCAGCCTCAAGGGTTGGGGCCAGCTCACCGGTCTCCACTCGATCATCCCGATGCAGCAGTTCGACGTGGTCAAGGGCAAGAGCGCGACCGACATGCGCATGACCATCGATGCCATGGACCTCCTCTACCGCGGCAATGTCGACGGATTCGGGATCATGTCGTCGGACAGCGACTTCCTGCCCCTCGCCCAGCGCATCCGCGAGGACGGCCTTCCGGTCTACGGCTTCGGAACGGCGAAGACTCCCCTCTCCTTCCAGCAGGCGTGCACGCGCTTCTTCGACGTCGGCGCGCTCGTGCTCAACGACGAGGAGCAGCTCGAGCAGCCGACCGCGGGCAAGGGCCAGCGTCCGGTCGACACCGAGCTGCTCCAGGTGCTCGGCTCGGCCTACAAGGCGTCGAAGCGCGACGAGGAGGGATTCGCGCCTCTGTCGGAGCTCGGCCAGCGCGCCAAAGCGGTATCGAGCTTCGCCGCGCGCAACTATGGCTACACGCGTCTTTCCGACCTCATCAAGGCGGTGCCCAATTTCGAGGTCAAGACGGGCGAGGACGGAGGCCTCCTCGTCAAGCGCCTCCGCTGAATCCGCGGGGACTGTGGGTGGATCATCCACAGGATTTTCTCCGCGCCGCCGATTCGCCGGCTGTTGTCCAAGCGACACAGGCCGATAGGAAAGGCGCCCGACCGGAACCCGCACGCTGCTGGCCGGTTGAGGGGGCTAAGCTGGAATCTACTTCGGCAGGGGCAATCGTGACCGCACAATATCCCGAGCTGTTTCTCGAGACGGCGCTTGACGCCCTCTCGAGCGCGCCGGACTGGCGGGCGGTTCTCGATGAGTTGCCGGTGCCTATCTATACGACCGACCCCGAGGGTGCGGTGACCTACTGGAACCGGGCCTGCATCGCGCTCGCGGGACGCGTGCCGCAGCTGGGCCAGGACAGGTGGTGCGTCAGCTGGCAAATCTACACGACCGATGGCGACCGCATACCGCACGATCAATGTCCGATGGCCGAAGCGATTCGGCAGCGGCAGGAGGTCCGTGACAAGGTCGCGATCGCGCTTCGGCCCGATGGCTCGCGGGTGGCGTTCCGTCCCTATCCGACGCCCTTGTTCGATGCGGAAGGAAAGTTCACCGGCGCGGTCAACATGCTGGTCGATGTCAGCGACGAGCAGGTCGAAGCCTTGAATGCCCAGGCCGAAAAATGCCGCCGCCTCGCCGGCGCCACCTATAATCGCGAAATGTCGCAAATTCTCGCGGACATGGCCGAAGGCTACCAGCGCGCCGCGGGCGATCTTTCGAGGAAGCCCGCCTAGCCTTTTCCCGAAGCGCGTTTGCGGGGCTTGATCGTGATGCCTTCCTGGCGGGTCGCGGCGATCAGGATCCCCTCTTTCTCGAAGTCGGCCAGGATCTGCCGGGTCATCCGGTCCTTGATGTGGCGGATGCCGTGATCGGGTCCGAGGAAGCGGACCGTCATCTCCAGCCAGTCCTCGGTGACTCGCCAGAAGACCTTGGGATCGATCTCGCCGGCGTCGATTCCGAACCGCTCCTCGAGCCGTTTGATCTCTTCCTTGCCCAGGACCTTGGCGGTCTTCGCCTGCTCGTTCGCCGCCTTCAACATGATCCGCTCGGCGTTCTGGAAGTGCTGGTGGAAGTGCACCGGAAAGCTCATCTCGTCCCACAGATAGGCGAACTCGTGGGTGTAGTTGTACACCGGGCAATCGAACACCTTGTCGTTGGTGACGGTGACGATCCGGCCGGTGAACTGGCGGCTGTAGACCCAGGAATCCTTGTCGTCCTTCTCCCTCGGCGATTGCCCCATCTCCATGATCCGGGTCTGCATGAAGGTGAGGCCGATGACATCGCCGCGCACGCCGCCCATCAATATCCTGTCGCCGACATTGAAGGTCTTGCCTCGGAGGATCACGAAATAGCCGGCGACCGCGGTGATCACCCGCTGCAGCGCGAAGGCGACGCCGGCACCGATCAGGCCGAGCACGCTCGCCAGCCGCGCCGGGCTGTCGAACCAGATCGACATGACGCCCAGGATCAGGATCGCGGCGACGACCAGGCTGACGCCCTGCTTGGCCCAGAACTGGAACCGAGTCCCCGATTGGCTGCCGATGAACAGCTTGAGGATCTGGCGCAGCAGCCACGCGATCACCCAGGCAATCGCGATGAAGGCGATCGTCAACAGCAGCTTGTGCCAATTGTGCTGCGTGGCGCCGATCATGGTGACGCCGAAAATCTTGAGGCCCTGCACCTGCCCATGGGCAGCAACTGGGACGGCGCCCGCGCTGTTCGCCAACGCGCTTAATGGGTCCTGCATCATCCGCTTAACCTGACGTGCGTCGTGATGGTTCCGTTACGAATGTGCGGCCGGGAACGTCCGACGGCGCCGCCCGTTCGCTCGAGCGAAGGAGAGCGATATGGAAAACCGCCGGACCGAAACCGCGCGCGACACCGACGACAGCGACATCATCGACCGCGACGCCGCCGAATTCGAGCCGAGCCAGGGCGGAAGCTCAGGCGGCAACCTGCAGGAAGACATCGCCACCCAGGCCGAGCTCGAGCGCGTCCGCGACCCTGAAGCGCATGAAGGCGTCGACAAGCAGGACGACATCGACCACCAGCAGCGCTATCCGGCGCGGCACCCCGCCGACAAGTCGAGCGGGGGTAGCGGCTCAGAGTAGTTCGAGCTGGACCGTGACTTCGTCGCCCGCGGCGATTCCCGCGCTGCAGCGGACCTCTTTCTTCACCGGCAGGAAATAGCCGCCACTCTTCATCGGGAAGACCGAAGTGCGCCAGCTGACGTCGCCGATCCGCGCCTCGACCCGAGCCGATTTGAACCCGCGCATGCTCGCCAGGCAGTGCGCGCGGATCTCGTCCGATTGCTCCTCCGGA
>Ga0207667_10010264_pt1 | contig 10961 bp, 11 predicted proteins | sample KBSCornC52_FD_184301 | JGI IMG/M metagenome (GOLD analysis project Ga0207667, IMG submission 184301) | Corn rhizosphere microbial communities from Kellogg Biological Station, Michigan, USA - KBS Corn C5-2 (SPAdes) (version 2) | ecosystem: Host-associated > Plants > Roots > Rhizosphere > Soil ...
TCCAATGCCTCGGATCCTTTCACGTCGGCTGCAGTGCCGCCGGGTGGTGACCTCCTCGCAAACTGCGAGATCGGGTCATCCCGTTATTGACCCCGGACTGACCCCTGACCCCCAGTTGACCCCCGGAAACAAGGTCAATCCTGGATCCATTTGGTACAACCGTGGCACAACGATTTCGCTTGGTTGAGTCGCGAACGGCCGATTTCGGTTCGAGAATTGAGGAGCGGACGACGGGTCTCGAACCCGCGACCTTCGGCTTGGGAAGCCAACGCTCTACCAACTGAGCTACGTCCGCGAGGCCGCCATTCTAGCGAACCGCGCCCTCGGTCAGCGCGTCGCCAACAGCCGATCCAGCGAGGCCCGCATCGAGGCCAGCCGGCCCGGCAGGTCGACCGTCTCGGCCGCCGCGCCGGTCGTCTCGATCGCGCTCACCGCCGAGCGGATCGCGACCAGGTCGCGCAGCAGGTCCTCCATCGCCGCCCGCGCCTGATCGTTCGGCGCGGCCGGCTGCAGCCGCCTGGCGTCGGCCGTCAGCTTGTCCAGCATCGGGTCGACCCCGGCGATCGCTGCTCCGGGCTGCGGCCCCAGCGTCGCCAGCCGGTCGTGCAGGGTGACGCCCTCCGCGTAGATGTCGTTGACAGCGCGGCTGTAGCGTCCGCGCGCGCCGCGACTGCGCGCGACCAGCCAGCCGATCAGCGCCACCAGCACCACCGCGCCTGCGATCAGCACGATCAGCGCCCAGTTTGTCGACTCGCTTTGGTTGTTCGTGTTCGTCTTCTGAGTCTGGGGCGGGGACACCGTCTCGGTCGTCGTCTGACCACCTCCCCCACCTCCACCACCGCCGCCGCCGTTCGGCAGCGTCGCGTTCGAGGGCAGCGTGAACGAACCTCCTCCGCCTCCGCCGCAGCCGACCACCAGTACGGCCGAGAGCAGCATCGCAAGGCACAGCCCGCCCAGCCTGCGCGCACGCATCCTCCCCAGGGGTGCCGTTCGCATCACCGGCACCCTAACCGGTCTCGGCCGGCGCCACCGGCAACCGCAGCCGGAACCGCGCACCGTGCCCCGGCTCGCTCTGCATCTCCAGCTCTCCGCCCGCGACCCGCACGCGCTCGGCGCACGTGTCCAGCCCCAGGTGCAACCGCATCTGGTCGCGGTCGAGCGCGCGGTCGAGGTCGAACCCGACGCCGTCGTCGCGCACATCGAACACCAGCTCGCCGTCGTCTACGGCGCCGGACACCCGCAGCTCCGATGCCTGCGAGTGCTTGCGGGCATTGATGATCAGCTCGCGGATCGTCCGGTAGACCAGCGCTTCGGTTGTGTCCGACTGTCGTGGCACCTCGATCTCGACCGTGTGGCTGCGCCACGGCCCTTCCGCTGCCAGCTCCTCGATGGCCGCCGCCAGGCCCTGCCGCTGCAGCACCTGCGGCCGCAGCTCGAACATCAGCCGTCGGGTGCGGTCGAGCGCGTCTGCCAGCATCGTCTCCAGTTCGGCCACGCGCGGGTCGTCGCCGCCCAGCCTGCGGACCTGCATCAGCATCGCCGTCATCACCTGCACCGTGTCGTCGTGCAGCTCGGCCGAGATCCGCGTCTGCTCCGCCTCCGCCGCCGTCACCAGCGCCTCCAGCGCCTCGCGCCGCCGCTGCTCAGCCACGCGCTGGTCGGTCACGTCCACGATCACGCCCTGCAGCGCCAGGCGCGCCCCATGTCCGTCGCGCAGGTCGCGCGCGATCATGTGCACGTGCCGGGTGCGCCCGTCGGCGTGTCGCATCCGCAGCTGGATGTCGTAGCGGTCGGTCTCGCCGCGGTACAGCCGCCCGCCGGCCCGCTCCATCAGCGGGCGGTCGTCCTCGACCACGAACTCCTGGCGTGCATCCGCGCTCATGCCGATCAGTTGCTCCGGCGTCACCCCCAGGATCGGCTCGATCTGCGGGCTGATGTACGTGAGCACGCCCTCCGCGTCGGTCACGAAGGTGGCCACCGGCAGCTGCTCGACCAGCGTCTGGTAGCGCTGCCGCTGCTGGGCCAGCCCCTCCGCCGCCCGCATCTCGGCGGTTACGTCGAACGCCAGCGCCTGCACCAGACCGTCCGTGTCCGGCAACCTCGCCGACACGGTGCGAAGCCAGCGCGTGCGGCCGTCCGGCCGGATCCATCGGAACTCGGCCGACCGCATCCGTCCGAACCGCGGCAGCCCGCCCTGCTCCGGGTAGTCGTCGGGATGCACGCGGCTGCGGAACTCGTCCAGCCCGCCCGGGCGCGTCCAGTAGGCCGGCGGCATGCCCGTGATCCGCTCCACCTGCGGGTTCACGAACAGCGCCTGGTCGGTGTTCATGTCCAGCACGGCCACGATCGCGGGCAGGCCCTCCACCATGTCGTGGTAGCGGTTCTCGGTGACGTCCAGCCAGAACCCGATCCGCGTATACGGCGCGTCCGGTATCACCACGCTGTGGTGCCGCACCCAGCGGATGCGGTCGTCGTCACCGCGGATCCGGTAGACGCCGTCGAACTGCTCGCCCCGCTGGGCGGCGGCGTCCGCCCGGGCGCGGTGCTCCGCCAGCGTCCGCTCGTCCAGGAACTCGCCCAGCACGTCCAGCGCATTCGGCGCCAGCCAGCGCCAGGCCGACACGCCCGTCACCCGCTCGGCCTCAGGGCTGACGTAGCTCATCCGGCGCTCGGCGACGGCCGCCTGGTCGCGCAGGAACACCGCCCCCGGCATCGTGTCGACCAGATGCTGGAAACTGGCCGGCTGCTCCCCTTCGCCGCCGCCGCTCATCACCGCATGCTACGCGGTCGGGCGACGGTCAGGCGGCTTCGGCCAGGCCCTGCTCGACGTGCGCCTTTAACCGTGCCAGCGCGTCTGCCACCGACTTGTGCAGGACCGGGATGATCAGCGGCTTCATGAACCGATAGCGCCCGTGCGGCTGCGCCTGCAACCGCAGGCTCACGCGCGTGCCCGACCCCGACGGCTCCAGCAGGTACATGCCGTCGATCGTGCACTCCTTGCAATCGACGCTGCTGAATCCCACCCGCCGGCCGTCCGCCCCTGCCTCTACCTCGAGCACCGCCGAGTGCTCGGAGCCCAGCACGTGCATGCGCAGCCGGTAACTGCCGCTGACGCCGTCGCCGGCATCGCTGATCCGGGTGACGGCGATCTCCGGGTCCAGCCAGTCGAGCGCGCAGGCGGCGCCGTAGACGGTGTCCGGCGAAGCGGCGATCGAGGTGCTGTCGACGTGCTCGAGCATAGAAAACCATCGACCGATTCGCGGCCGGTCCTGAGACCCCTTCCCCGTCCGGGGATTCTTCAGTCCTACAAGAACGAGCCGCAGGCGCTGAACACCGTGCCGGCCGCACCGCGGGTGTGCTGACGCAGCCCGATCAGGCCGACCCGGCTGTACGGCCGCTGGCCGGCGCCCTGGTCGAACCAGGTCAGGGCGGCGGTGTAGGCGGACAGGCTGTGAACGTAGATGCGAAGCGCGCGCTCGCAGGCGCCTCCGGCCGGGAACAGGACGCGGGCGTTCGACACGGCGGCGTCGACCCGCTGGTGCAGGCCGTTCACGACCCGGCCGATGCACCCGCCCAGGCGATTCGGATCCGTGACCGATCGCCGGCAGTGGTCGACGCGGTCGCCGAACGTCTCCGCCGCCTGCTCCGCGTCCACGTCGGCCCGCGCCCACAGGGCTAAGGCGTGGTGGCTGAGGCTGGACGGCACGAACTCGCCGGGATCGGTCGGCTGCAGCGTCTGCGCGACCGGCGCCGGCGCGCCGCCCGCCGCCAGCAGCACCGCCATGCCCGCCAAGGCGACGGTCACCGCCACCAGGCCCTGGGCGCGTCGTCCGATCATCGCCGATCAGGCTTTGATGCCGTGCACCGGCCGGCCCAGCGCTCGCCATTGCCACAGGGTGATCGTGGGCAACGAGTCCTCGTAGCGCACGATCTTGGGGTTGCGGCCGACCTGGGCGGCGCGGGCCGCGTGGTCGATCAGGTCGTCGCGCTCCGGCGTCACCACGACATGGTGGCAGGCGGTGATGTAGTCGAACACGTCTCCGCACGCCGGGCACGGCCAGGGGTCGGTGCGGATCGCGTACCACTCGCCGTCCCCGGTGTCGGCGTGGTCGCCCGAAAGCAGGTCGGCGAGCTCGTCGACCTCGTAGACGCTGGGAGCTTCGGGAACGCTCATGGGCGTCAGGGTAGCAGCGCCCCGCGGGCCCCTACATCTGCTCCGGTGCGTCCACGCCGATCAGGTCGAGCGCGGTCGCCAGCACCTGCTTGGTGGCCGTGCACAGCGCCAGCCGGCTGGCCTGGATGTCCGGCGCCTCGCCGATCACACGGCACTGGCCGTAGAACTGGTGGAACTCCTTGGCCGTGTCCTGCATGTAGCTGACCACGCGGTGTGGCCCACGCCACTCGGCCGCCTCGGCCACCATGTCCGGGAACTCGGCCAGCGACTTGACCAGTGCAGCCTCGGCCGGCTCAGGCACCCACGACGCGGCCGGTCGTGCGCCCTGGGCCGCGTCGCCGGCGTTGCGCAGCACCGCGGCGATCCGGGCGTGCGCGTACTGGCAGTAGTAGACCGGGTTCTCGGCGTTCTGCTGGACGAGCAGGTCGAGGTCGAGGTCGATGGTCTGGTCGTGGGATCGCTGCACCAGCACGAACCGGGCGGCATCGACGCCGACCGCGTCCATCAGGTCGTCCAGCGTCACCACCAGCCCCGCCCGCTTCGACATGCGGCCCTCGGTCAGGTGCACCAGCTGGTAGAGCTGCACGTCGATGCGGTCGGGGTCGTATCCGAGCGCCGCGGCCGCCGCCTTCAGGCGCCGCAGGTAGCCGTGGTGGTCGGCGCCGAGCACGTAGACGGCGGTGTCGAAGCCGCGCTCCATCTTGGAGACGATGTAGGCGATGTCGCCGGCCAGGTAGCCGGGCTCGCCGTTGGAGCGGACGATCACGCGGTCCTTGTCATCACCCAGCTCTGAGGAGCGCAGCCACAGCGCGCCGTCACGCTCATAGGTGTGCCCGGCCGCGCGCACCCGCTCGATGGCGCGCTCCACCGAGCCGTCCTCGTACAGCGATCGCTCCAGGAACCAGGAGTCGAAGTGCACGCGAAATCGCTCCAGCGTGGCCCGGATCTGCGCCATCATCAGCTCGCTTCCGGCCCGCGTCCACTGCTCTAGGGGCACGTCCGGGTCGAGCCCGAGCTCGGCCGCGATCGCGGCCACGTACTCGCCTTGGTACCCGTCCTCCGGCACCTCCTCGCCGCGGACGCGGGCGCGCAGCGACTCGCCGAACAGGTCGACCTGGCGGCCCGCGTCGTTGAAGTAGTACTCGCGCTCGACCTCGTGGCCGGCGAACGAGAACAGCCGCGCCAGGGAGTCGCCGTAGGCGGCGTTGCGTGCACTACCAACGGTCACGGGGCCGGTCGGGTTGCCGCTCACGAACTCGACCTGGAGACGCTGCGGACGTGCGGCCGCGCCGGCGCCGAAGCGCACGCCCTCGTCCAGCACGCGCTCCACGACGTGGCCGTACCAGCCCGGCTGCAGCCGCAGGTTGATGAACCCCGGCCCGGCGATCTCGGCATCCTCGATCCAGGGAGACTGCAGCTGCTGCACGATCCGCTCCGCGATCTGGCGCGGCGCCGCCTTCATCGGCTTGGCCAGCGCCAGCGCCACCGCGCTCGCGTAGTCGCCGTGCGCGGGGTCGGCCGGGCGGTCGAGCCGCACCGGCTCGCTATCGCCGCCGGCCGCGCTGACCGCAGCCCGCAGGGGCTCGGCCAGCTCGCTGAGAACGCTACCGCTCATGGAACCATCGTAGTAGGGTGGCGTGATGGAAGACGCCCCAGGTGAACGGCACCTGAACATCCACTTCACGCCGGAGATCATGGCCGGCGTCTACGCCAACTTCGCAAACGTCAGCCACTCGCCCTACGAGTTCACGATCACCTTCGCGCGAGTCGACCATGAGGTCGAGGAGGAGGAGGTGCCGGGTGTCGTCGTCTCCCGCGTCAACCTGTCACCGCGCTTCATGCAGGAGCTGATCGAGGCGATGGAGGACAACTACTCCAAGTGGAAGACCCGCGAGGGCATCAAGAACCTGCCCGAGTTCGACGGCGAGAGCGACGACGACTACGGCGCCGAGGAAGAGGACGCCGAGGAGTAGCCGCGCGCGACCGCGATCCGGTCCATCACCGGCGGATGGTCGAACAGCGCCCACACGATCCACCCCGGCGGCGACGGGTTGGAGAGGTTGGTGATGGCCAGGCGCCGCTGCAGCGCCTCCATTCCGGCCGGATCGTGCGTGGCCCGAAGGCCCGCCCAGTCGGCCTCGGCCTCGATCCGGCGTGAGATCAGGTTCTCGACCGGCAGCAGCAATATCGACGCGGTCAGGGCGCAGGCCAGGATCACCGGCACCGAGGAGGACTCGAGCAGCCGTCCCCGGCACAGCCGGGAGGCCGCCGCCAACACCAGCAGGATCGCGGGCACGCCGATCACCACGAACCAGAGCACGCCCTTGAGCGTGTGCATGCGCTGCACGTGGCCGAGCTCGTGTGCCAGCAGTGCCCGCAGCTGGGCCGGCGGTGCATGCAGGGCGGTGTCGTCGACGACCACGCGCTCGGTCGGCCCCAGCCCGTCCACCTCGGCGTTCTCGCCGGTGGTGCGCGATGACGCGTCGGCCACCCGGATCGAGGCCGGGTGTACGCCCATCGTGTGCTCCAGTGCCGCTGCCTGCGCGGCGGCCGCGGCCGGCAGCGGCCTCGTCGACATGAACAGCGGGTCGATTAGCACCGGCTGCACCAGGGTGAAGACCGCGACTGCGATCCAGGCGGCGACGGCGACGCCGGCCGGCCCGAACCGCCGGTAGGCGATCCGGCCCAGCCCATACACCACCGCCACGGCCACCGCCTGGACGGCGCAGGCCAGCAGCGCGTCGCGCGCCCAGCCGGCGTTGCTCTGCAGGTCGAGGCCGACGTCGACCGCGCGGCGGTGCGCCCAGTAGTCGAACGGCAGCGCCGCGGCAGAGATCGCGAATGCGCCGGCCGCGGCCGCTAGGATCGCCGGCATGCGGGCCGCCAGCGGGCGCGCCCACAGCGCCAGCAGCCACGCCGCGAGCAGCTGCGCGGCCAGCGCGGCCAGCGTGATCGCGTAGCCGAGGTTGCGGTAGTCCTGGGCGCGGTGGATCTGCGCCGAGCTGAAGACGGACGTGGCCGGCGGCACCGGCGAGGAGGCGGGCAGCACCGCCGATGTCCACAGCCACACGCTCAGCGCGATCAGCATCAGGGCGGGCAGAAGGATGCGGCGCACGGCGTCGGTAGAGTACCGACGCATGCCGGTCGACCCTCTCTCCGCGGCGCGGCACCCGGTTCCATGAAAGCGGTCATTCTCTCCGACGTCCACGGCAACCTGCAGGCGCTCGAGGCGGTGCTGGAGGCTGCGGAACAGGAGGGCGCCGAGGAACTGTGGTGCCTGGGCGATCTGGTCGGCTACAACGCCGACCCCGAGGCATGCACGGGCGCGGTGATCGAGGTGTCCGACATCTGCCTGGCCGGCAACCACGACCTGGTCGTGAACGGCACCGTCGACATCAGCGTGTTCGCACACGATGCTGCGGTGGCCGCGCGCTGGGCCAAGGAGACGCTCAGCCCGGAGGCGCTGGAGCAGCTACGGGCGCTGCATCCCAGCGGCGAGCGGGCCGGCGTCGAGCTGCACCACGCGAGCCCGCGCGATCCCGTATGGGAGTACGTGATCGACCAGCGCACGGCGCAGAGCTGCCTGGAGGTGATGACCCGAGACATCTGCCTGATCGGCCACAGCCACGTGCCGCTGGCGTACTCGCCGGGCCGCGGCGGCCGCGCCAACGGCGGCTACTCGGAGCCGGGCACGCGCGCGCTGGACGGCGGCCGCTGGCTGTTGAACCCCGGCTCGGTCGGCCAGCCGCGGGACAGCGATCCGCGCGCCGCCTACATGGTGCTCGACCTGGACGCCGCCTTGGCCACGTGGCGGCGGGTGGACTACGACATCGAGCGCGCACAGCGCGCGATCACGGACGCGGGGCTGCCGGCGAGCCTCGCGTGGAGGCTGGGCGAGGGCCGCTAGGCGGTGCTCAGGCGGTGCGCTTGGTACCGCGCGGCGCGCGGCCGTAGCCCTGCAGCTGCAGCTCGGCTGCCACCGTCTCGCGGGCCTTGTAGATCCGCCACTTGACCGTGGCCAGCGTGGTGTCCAGCGACTCCGCGATCTCGGCGTAGCTGAGGCCGACCACGTCGCGCAGCAGCAGTGCCATCTTCAGATCGATCGGGAGCGCGCCGATCGACCGCCAGACCGTGTCCATCTCCTCGATCGCCTCGGTCTCGATCCGCACCGGGTGCAGGTGCGCGACCACGTCCAGTTCGACCGCCGGCCGGCCGCGCCGCTCGCGCGCCCGCAGCTCGTCCACCACGCGGTGCTTCGCCACCTGGAACATCCAGGTGGTGAACTGGCAGCGCGCATCGAAGCCGGGAAGCGCCTGGTAGACCCGCAGGAACACCTCCTGGCACATGTCCTCGGCGAGCGCCTGGTCACCCGCCAGCACGCGGGTGATGTAGTTCAGCAGCGGCACCTGGTACTGGCGCACGATCACAGCAAACGCACGCTCGTCTCCGTGCCGTGCGAGCCTCAGGACGTCGGGGTCTGGCTGCTGGAGTGCCAAGTTGTGTCGGGATGGTTACGAAAAACCGCGGGAACTGTACACCAGGTACATGCCGAGGGGGCAAAGCCTTCCTCACAGGACACCGGCCAGCAGGCTGCGGCCGTCCATCTCCTGCGGCTGGGGCATCCCCAGCAGCTCCAGAACCGTCGGTGCGATGTCGGCCAGACGGCCGCCCTCGCGCAGCGAGCCGGCATAGCCGACGGCGATCAGCGGCACCGGGTTGGTGGTGTGCGCGGTGTGGGGGCTGCCGTCCGGTTCCAGCATCTGCTCGGCGTTCCCGTGGTCGGCGGTGACAAGGCAGACGCCGCCGGCTCGCTCGATGACGGCGGTCACACGCCCCAGGCAGCGGTCGACGGTCTCCACCGCTTCCACCACGGCCGGGATCACGCCACTGTGGCCGACCATGTCGGCGTTGGCGAAGTTGACCAGGCCGAATCCGTACCCGCCGGTCGCGATGCCGTCGCAGAACAGGTCGCAGACGCCCTCGGCGCTCATCGCCGGCCTCAGGTCGTAGGTGGCCACGTCGCGCGGCGAGTCGACCAGCGACCAGCGCTCGCCCTCGCTGCGGTGCTCGCTGCCGCCGTCGAAGAAGTAGGTGACGTGCGGGTACTTCTCCGTCTCTGCCACGTGCAGCTGCGACACGCCGCTTGACGCCAGCACCTGCGCCAGCACCGAGGTCACCGGCGGCGACGGGTAGGCGACCGGCGCGTGGAAGTCCTCCGAGTACTCGGTCATCTGCACCAGGGCCGGCAGCGGCGGGTCGTCTCCGCGGTCGAACTCGTCGAAGCCGGGCTCGAGCAGCGTCCGGAACAGCTGCCGGCAGCGATCCGGCCGGAAGTTGAAGAACACCACGGCATCCTCGCCGCGCACCCGCCCCTGCGCCGGGTCGCCGACCACGATCGGCTCGATGAACTCGTCGGTGGTGCCGCGCTCGTACCCGGCCCGCACGGCCGCCACCGGATCGTCGGTGACGGCGCCGATCCCGTGCACCATCGCGTCGTAGGCGCGCTTCGTCCGGTCCCAGCGGCGATCGCGGTCCATGCCGAAGTAACGCCCGCACACCGTTGCCAGATTGGGCACCGTCTGCAGGAACCCGGCGCCGCTGGTGGGCGAGACGTCGCGCCCGTCCGTGAAGGCGTGGACGTGCAGCCGCTCGACGCCCTCCCGGCGCGCCATCTCGATCAGCGCCTGCAGGTGGCGGATGTGGCTGTGCACGCCGCCATCCGACACCAGCCCGACCAGGTGCAGGGCGGCGTCGCGGGCGCGCGCGCAGGCGTCCAGCAGGGCCTGGTTGCGGGAGATCCCGCCGAAGGCGACGTCCTCGTCGATCCGCACCAGATCCTGCAGCACCACCCGCCCCGCGCCCAGGTTGAGGTGACCTACCTCGGAGTTGCCCATCTGGCCGTCGGGCAGGCCGACAGCCCGTCCCGAGGCGGCCAGCGTCGTGCGCGGGCCGGCCGCCCAGAGGCGGTCGAAGACCGGCGTGTCGGCCAGGTCGACCGCGTTGCCCGGCCCTGGCGCGGCCAGCCCCCAGCCGTCCAGCACCACCAGGCAGATGGGTCCGCTCACGTCGCCGCGGCCACGATCGCCAGGAAGGCGTCGGCCTCCAGGCTGGCGCCGCCGATCAGGCCGCCGTCGATGTCCGGCTGCGCCAGCAGCTCGCGGGCGTTGTCGGGCTTCATGCTGCCGCCGTACTGGATGCGGATGCGCTCGCCGATCTCGGCCGGGAACAGCCCGCGGATGAAGCGGTGGGCCTGCTCGGCCATTTCGGGCGTGGCCGTGCGGCCGGTGCCGATCGCCCAGATCGGCTCGTAGGCGATGGTCAGCCGGGCGGCGTGGGACGCGGCGCCTGAGTCGGCGATCTGGCCGGCCAGCACCTGCTCGGTCTGGCCGGCCTCGCGCTGTTGCTCGGTCTCGCCCACGGCCAGGATCACGTCCAGGCCGGCGGCGTCGGCGGCGGCCAGCTTCTCGGCCAGGGCCTCGTCCGTCTCGCCGAAGTACTGCCGCCGCTCCGAGTGCCCCAGCAGCACGCCGTGCACGCCCAGGTCGAGCAGCATGGCCGCCGAGATCTCGCCGGTGAAGGCGCCCTGCGCGGCCTGGTGCATGTTCTGGGCGTAGACGCGGAGCGGCGATCCGGCCGCGGCTCGCACCGACTCGGCCAGCGACGTGAACGGAACGCACACGGCCACATCCGGCCCCTCCGGCAGCCGCGCGGCCAGGTCGGAAACGAACGGGCCGGTCTCGCCGGCGGTCTTGTGCATCTTCCAGTTGCCGGCCACGAACGGCCGCCG
>Ga0207667_10010267_pt1 | contig 10959 bp, 6 predicted proteins | sample KBSCornC52_FD_184301 | JGI IMG/M metagenome (GOLD analysis project Ga0207667, IMG submission 184301) | Corn rhizosphere microbial communities from Kellogg Biological Station, Michigan, USA - KBS Corn C5-2 (SPAdes) (version 2) | ecosystem: Host-associated > Plants > Roots > Rhizosphere > Soil ...
TCGTTGTCCGCTGCCCACGCGACCATTCGCTTGGCGTGGTCGAGAGTGCGCGCCGGGACACCCGCCGTGAAGCGAAATGCCATGAGGCTTGATCGACCGGAAACGAACTGTCGGATCTCCTCGTCATCAATCTCCTCCTTGCCGTACAAGATCCCCCATAGGCGCCGTCGGATCAGGTGTAACGAACCGGTGCGCCAGATCGAGTAGCCGACGGCGACGACCAGAGCGGTCGTCCCGAGCAATTCTGCGGACTTGAGGTAGTCCGCCAGGGAGGTGAATAGTTCCTTGTCCATCTGTTCGAAGGTGCGAGGTCAGGGTTGGCTGCGAATTGTCAATCGCCTCTGCTCGGCCCTCGTCGGGTCATTCGTGGGGTGTCGGCGTACACACTGCAATGAACCGCCCCGGCCTTTGAGGACGCTCCTTCAATCGAGGAATGGCGTCATGAGGGGTTCCTTGACCAGCGTCGAGAGCGCTTCGCGGTCGAGTCGGGCTGCAGGGTGCTGCGGGTCGCCCGTCGAGGGCGTTAACACGGCGGCGCGTTGCGCAAGCGACCACGCCACCGTGCGCCGCGCCAGTGCCGCCGTCGCGTCGACCACGGGCAGTGGCGAGTTGGATGCGTCCAGCACGACGGGGATCTCGGTGCATCCCAGGATGACGGCCACGGCCCCGCGCTTCCTGAGCGCGTCGGCCGCCGCGACCAGCGCGCGGCGGCCCTTGTCGCGATCACCGGCCTTGACGGCCTCGATCCCCGGCATGATCAGCTCCGTCATTTCGCGTGCGGTCGGAAGCAACCACTGCAGCCCGTCCGTCGTTTCCCGATTGACATAGAGCCCCGACGCGATCGTGGCATCCGTCCCCAGAAGCCCGATGCGCGCATGCCTGCCGGCGATCGCCGCGGCGTCCGCGATGGCGGCGTCCACCAGGTGGATCATGGGCAGGTCGATGCTGGCTGCGAGTTCGTCGAACCAGAGGTGGGCGGTATTGCAGGCGATCACGAGCATGCCGGCACCCGCGGCCTTCAGGCGCCGGGCGCTGTCGACCAGGGAAGGCAACGGCGATTCACCTTCGCCCCGGAAGGCTTGCGTGCGATCGGGAACCTGCGGGATCGCGCTGACGATCATCGGCACGTGCTCCTGGTCCTTGGCCGCGGGCGTGACGGCCAGCAACTTGGTGAGGAAGTCCACCGTGGCGAGCGGTCCCATGCCGCCCAGAACGCCGACGATGCCCCCGGCGGCGTTGGTGGTGGACAGTTCGGTCATGTCGGTCATCCTTGGCCTGCGCGACGTTCAGCGCCCCGCGGCCTGCGGCACCGCGGTGGACAAGGGGGTCGCGTCGCCAACGGCGGCGTGCCACGGCTCCAACTGCGCCACGACGGCCGTCGCGATGCTGTTGCCGATCACGTTGGTCATGGTGCGGCCCATGTCCAGCAACTGGTCGATCGCCAGCACGAGGGCGACACCTTCCATCGGCAGCTGGAACATCGGCGCGATCGCGGCGACCACGACCACCGAGCCCCGCGGGACGCTGGCCATGCCCTTGCTGCTGATCATCAGCACGAACAGCATCGCCACCTGCTGCGATATCGGCATGTCGATGCCGAAGGCCTGCGCGATGAAGATCGCCGCGAACGACTGGTACATCATCGAACCGTCGAGGTTGAACGCGTAGCCGAGGGGCAGCGTGAAGCCGACCACCTTCTTGTCGATGCCGAAAGACTCCAGCCGTTGCGCCAGGCGCGGGAACGCGGCTTCGCTGCTGGCCGTCGAGAACGCGATGAGCGCCGGCTCGCGCACCGCGCGCAGCAGTGCGCCGATGCGCTTTCCGAGGAAGACGTAGCCGACCGCGACCAGCACGGCCCAGAGCGCGGCCAGGCCGAGGTAGAACGTCGACAGCAGTCGGCCGTAGCTCACCAGGATGTCCAGGCCCTTGATCGTGACGGCGGATGCCAATGCGCCGAACACGCCCAATGGCGCGAAGCGCATCACATAGCCCGTCAGGCGCAGCATCACCGGCACGATGCCGTCGACCAGCCGGATGACGGCATCGATCGCCGGCGCTCCTTTGAGCGCGTTCAGCGCCAGCCCGAAGAACATCGAGAACACCACGATCTGGAGGATGTCGTTGCGAGCCATCGCATCGAGCAGGCTGGTGGGAACGATGTGCGTGACGACGTCGTGGACGTTCAGGCCCGCCGTGTTCAGGCCGGTGTCGTGCGTCGCGGCGCCGGCAACCAGGTGCAGGCCGGCGCCCGGCTGCAGGTCGTTGGCCAGCACCAGGCCCAGTGCGAGCGAGATCAGCGAGGCCCCGACGAACCATGCGAACGAGCGCAGGCCGATCCGGCCGATGTCGCGGCCACCGCTCATGCCGGCCAGGCCCGAGACCAGCGTGGAGATCACGAGCGGCCCGATGATCATCTTGATCAGGCGCAGGAACACGTCCGTGAGGATGGCGTAGCGGTCGGCGACGGCCTTCGGGTCCGCGGCGTGGTGGCCCATCCAGCCAGCCAGCACGCCCAGGACCATGCCCAGGCTGATGAAGAGGGTCAATCGATTTTTCATGGCGCTCAATGTCGATGGAACTGCGCCTCGTCGGGATGGCGAGGACCGCGGGCTGCACTTGCAACAAGCCCGTATCGACATTCTGGAAACGCGTGGCGCGCGCGCGATGCGAAAAGCCGATGGCCCAATGCGGCTGCCGCATGCGAGCCGCCTGCCAGGCTAGTCGGCGCTGGACCCGGGACGATCCTGGAGGCTCTTCCACAGAGTGGCCACCAGCGGGTTGCGTTGCGTCGCGTCCCGATAAACCCTGATCTCGAGTTCCATGCACCATTCACCGCCGCCCGCAGCGATCAGGTCGCCGCGTTCCAGCTCGCCGGCAATGGCGCTGCGCGGCAGCCAGGCAACGCCCTCGCCGGCGAGCGTCATCTTCTTGAGCAGTTCCGCCATGTCGGACTCGTAGTGCCGTTGCAGCGCCGGCTTCGAACGCGCCTGCTGCAACAGGAAGTCCAGGCAGCGCCCGAAGTAGCTCGTTTCGGAGTAGCCCAGCAGCGGTGCCGGCCGACCCCGAGGGGTGACGGAAAGGCGGAACATCGGCGCATTGCCGTTGGTGGCGGCGCAGACCGGCAGCAGCACGTCGTGGCCGAGCACCAGGTGTTCGTACTTGACCGGGTCCAGGTGCAGCGGCAACTGCGGATGGTGATAGGCGAACATCAGGTCGCAGTTCGCGTTGGCCAGCATCACGATCGAGTCATGGACGTTGGTCGGGATCACCCGCGTGCGCACCGCCCGGAATGCAGCGGGCAAGCCGGTCAGCCAGGTCGACAGGAAGTTCAGGGCGATCGTGTGGCCGGCGGCGATCTGCAGATGGGAGCCGGGACTGCAACGGTCGTCGCGGATGACCGCGCGCACGTCGTTCAGCTTCAGGAGGACCTCCTGGGCCGCCTCGCAGAAGAGCCGCCCTGCGGCGGTCAGCGACGGCGGATAGCCGCTCCGATCGACGAGATCGGCGCCCACCCACTGCTCCAGCGCCTGTATGCGGCGGCTGAATCCCGATTGCGACACATTGCGCTCCTCGGCCGCGCGCGAGAAGCTCTGAAGGCGGGCCAACGCGACGAAGTCCTCGATCCACTTGATTTCCATGCGTCGACTCGCCGCCCCACATGACGGCCCTCCGCGATCGATTCTGCGGCAGAAAGGCGGGAGCGGGCGTGCCGGCGGCTGCCGAACCACTCCGCCGCCCGATTGCCGATGCCCCGCGCAGCGGATGCGGACTGACGACCCCGGCGCCAGCTGCCGCTGGCGATTGACAGCGCTCGGGTACGCTAGGGTGCCGGCAACCCGCGCCACGACATGACCCCTGCAGACCTGGTTCGATTGGTTCGCGCCGCTCTCTTCGCGCGGGAGCGGCGAGAGACGATGCGCCGACGCGGCCGTGACTCCCGGCGGACTGCTTCGCGGGCGTGGTGCCGACAGCGCGCCGCACTTGCCCTGGCCCTGTGCAGCGCACTGGCCAGCGTCGACGCCGCGTGGGCGGACGTCACCGCGATCCCGCCGGCCTCATGCCGGGAGATGAAGGACCGCCACGTGCTGACGGACGCCAGCCCCGTGCCCTGCGACCGCCTGCGGGAGGTCTCGTTCCGCTTCATCGATTTCCTGGGCGAGACCCGGGTCGGCCGCGTGGTGGTGATGGACGCCGTGGCACGCCCCGTGCAGGGCCTGTTCGACGAACTGCACGCACGGCACTTCCCGATGCGGCGGGCGGCGCCGATGCAGGTCTACCTGGGCGACGACGATGCGTCGATGGAGGACGACAACACCTCGGCTTTCAACGCACGCCTGGTCGCCGGCAGCAGCCAGTGGTCGCTGCACGCCTTCGGCCTGGCGATCGACCTCAACCCGGTCGAGAACCCGTTCATCGAGGTTGCCGACGACGGCCGGACCTTGCGCGTCAGCCCGGCCGCCTCGGCACGGGCCTTCGTCAACAGGCGCGAGCCGCGACCGGGCAAGGCGCCGCGGCAGGGGCTCGCAGAAGAAGTGGTCGGCGTGTTCGCGGCGCACGGCTTCCTCGTCTGGGGCGGTGACTGGAACTTCCCCATCGACTACCAGCACTTCGAAGTGGGCGACCAAGACTTTGCGCAGCGCCTGCTGCAGGCCACGCCAGCCGAGGCGGCGTTGCTGGTGGACGAGCGCATCGAGCGCTATCGGCGCTGCAGGGCCGCGCCGGGCGCAGGGAGTTCCCCGGAGGCCTTGCGGGTACGCTGCGTGTCGATGGCGATGCATCCCGGCGCGGATTGACCGCGGCCGCCCCGCCGAGCGTGCGCATGGCATCTTCCGGGCTGGGTCACGAGCGCAAACGACAATCGACTTTGGCCGATCTGTCGCGTCCTGCGAGAATCGGCACTGGGTGGTGAACGAGGGGCTGTCGCCGTGCTGGACGAGGAACTGCGTGCGCTTGATGCCGCCGTCGAGGAAGTCGGCGGTGCGGCGCTGTCCGCCATCCAGTCCGCGGCCGGGCGGATGCGCGAGCGCGACGAGCGCGAGCGCCTGATGTGGCTGTCGCCGTTGCTGGCGCGCGCTCTCGCGTTCCACCGGCAGTACGACGCGGCGGAGGCGGTCGCCAAGGAGGCGCTGTCGCACTTCCGCCAGATCGGTTCCGCGCGCGGGCAGGCGATGGCGCTCATCGTGCACGGGCTCGTGCACGTCATGCAGGGACGCGCTGCGCCGGCGCTCGATGCGGTGCTGCGTGCCAACGCGCTCGCGCGGGCCGCGGGCGACCTGTCCCTGCTGGCGCGTGCGGCCAACGTGCGCGCCATCGCGCTGATGGACTTCGGGCTGGTGCCCGAGGCCACGCAGGTGCTCGAGGAAGCGCTCAAGCTCACGGCCCGCCATCCGGACGAGCCAGCCACGCTGCGGCTGCGCTCGAACCTGAGCTGGATCCTGGCCAGGACGGCGATCGACCTGCGCGAGCGCAACGTCTCCGAGCTGACATGGGAACCGATGGCCCGGCGCGCCATCGCGATGGCCGAGGGCGTCGCCAAGGCGTGGATCGGACGCGGCAACCAGCACGAGGCCTACGAGGCGCGCGACTGCCTGGCGCTGTCGCACGTCGCGCTCGGCCAGCTGGCGCAGGCGCATGCGGAGCTCGACGCCAGCAACCAGCGGCTGCGCGGCGAGATCCCGGCCCTGTCGGTCGTGCCGTTCCATGCGATCCGCGCCCGCGCCTACCTGCAGGCCAACGACACCGCCCAGGCGATGAGTGCCATCGAGCAGGGGCTCGTCCTGGCGCTCGAGCACGACGGCGAGATCAACGTCGAGGAGCTGTGGCGCCTGAAGTCTGCCGTGCACGAGGCGCAGGGCGAGCCGGTGCAGGCGCTCGAGGCCTATCGCCGCTTTCACGAGCTGCATGAATGCCAGGTGCTGCAGCGTGTCGAGCGCATGCAGCTCGAGGCGCGCCACGACGCGCTGACCGGCCTGGCCAATCGCCGCCGCTTCGACGAATACCTCGCGGGCGTGCTGCCGCGCGCGGGCGTCGAGGCGCCGGTCTGCCTGGCGCTGATCGACGTCGACTATTTCAAGGCGATCAACGATCGCTTCGGCCATCCGATCGGCGACGCCGCGCTGCGCTGGGTGGCGGCGCAGATGGAGGCGCTGAGCCGCCAGACCGACCTGCCCGTGCGCCTGGGCGGCGACGAATTCGCGTTCGTGCTGTCCAGCTCGCTGGCGGATGCGCACGGCGTGTGCGAGCGCCTGCGCGCGGCGATGTCGACGCGCCCGGGCGAGCTGCCGCGCGACATGGCGATGACGCTGAGCATCGGCATCGCCGAGACCTGCGCACCGTGCGCGGAGCACGAACTCATCCAGCGCGCGGACCTGGCGCTGTACGGCATCAAGGCCAAGGGGCGCGACGGCGTCGGGGTAGCGCTCGCGTCCTGAGCGCGGGTGTCCCGTCCGGCGCGGCCGGGCCGCCCGCAGCGCCCGGCGGCGTGATTTTCTTGGCCGGCGCGGGCTGCGCCGCATCAAGACCAGGCCGTCTCCGGTCGATATCGCTCTCTACGAGGGTCGATTCCTGCGGCTCTCGGCGGCGCGGCATGCGCAGTCAGCCCGGGAGATGCCCATGTGGAAGTGGTTCGACGACCTGCGGATCGGCACCAAGATGCTGGTGGTGCTGGCGACAGTGCTCGTCCTCACGACGATGGTCGGGGGGCTGGCGGTGATCGAGCTGGGACACGTCAGCAGCCAGGTGCGCGGCGTGGCGACCGACGCGCTGCCGCGCGTGCGCATGCTGGGCGCGCTGCGCGCCACGGTGCTGGAGTTGCGCGCGACGCAGTACGCGCACATGGTGTCCGATTCAGAGGACGACCAGAAGCGGCTCAAGGCGCACGTCACCGAGCTCGCCGCCACGCTGGCGGCCACCAGCAACAAGTTCCGCGCCGGCGCGACGGCCGCTGACGAGCGCGCTGCCTTCGACGCCTTCGCGCACCAGTGGGACGGCTACCTGCAGGGCAACGAGAAGGTGCTTTCCCTGTCGGGTGACTTCGGCATCAAGGCGATGGAGGGCGACTACCGCAAGCTCTTCGACGCGATGAACGAGAGCCTGAACACGCTGCTCAAGCTCAACGATCGCAGTGCCGACGCCCTCGTGCAGTCCGCCGAAAGCGCGGCCGCGGGCACGCGCGCGGTGATCTGCGGGGCGGTCGTGCTGAGCGTCGTGCTGGGGCTGGTGCTGGCGCTGGCCGTCGCGCGCCGCATCGCGGGCTCGCTGACGGCGGCCTCGCGCAGCGCGCGCGACGTGGCCCGCGGCGACCTCACCTGCGACATCCCCAGCGGCGGCGCCGACGAGGCCGGCCGCCTGCTCGCGGCGCTGCGCGAGATGCAGGGCGGGCTGCGCGAACTCGTGGGCACGGTGCGCCAGGGCGTCGATTCCGTGGCCACCGCGTCCGCGGAGATCGCCACGGGCAACCATGACCTGTCGGTGCGCACCGAGAAGCAGTCGAGCAGCCTGCAGTCCACCGTGTCGGCGATCCAGCAGATGGCCGGCAACATCCGGCACAACACCGAGTCCGCGCGCCAGGCCACGCAGCTGGCCAGCAGTGCCTCGGAGATCGCCGTGCGCGGCGGCGAGACGGTCGAGGGCGTCGTGCGCACGATGGACGAGATCAGCGGGGCCTCGCGCAAGGTGGTCGACATCATCGGCGTGATCGACGGCATCGCCTTCCAGACCAACATCCTCGCGCTCAACGCCGCCGTCGAGGCGGCGCGCGCGGGCGAGCAGGGCCGCGGCTTCGCGGTGGTGGCTGCCGAGGTGCGCACGCTCGCGCAGCGCAGCGCCGTCGCGGCCAAGGAGATCAAGTCGCTGATCCAGGCCTCGGTCGACCGCATCGAAGTCGGCTCGCGGCTGGTGCAGGACGCCGGCGCGACGATGACCGAGATCGTGCGTGCCGTGCGCGGCGTCAACGACGTCATCGGCGAGATCGCCTCGGCCGCCGGCGCGCAGAACGAAGGCATCGAGCAGATCAGCACGGCCGTCGGCGACCTCGACCAGATGACGCAGCAGAACGCCGCGCTCGTCGAACAGAGTGCCGCGGCGGCCGAGAGCCTCAAGGAACAGGGCGGCCGGCTGCACGACGTGGTGGCACGCTTCCAGCTGGGCTGAGCCCGGCGCGGCGCATGGCGCGCGCCGCGCTACAACTCGCGCAGCTGCGCGATCACCGGCCCGAGCCGGCCGTCGACGGTGCGCACCAGCGGCGCGATGGCGGCGTCGTCGGCGCCGGCGATGCAGGCGCGTTCGAGGTCGGCGGCGGCCTCGTGCACGGCGACGACGGCCAGCGAACCACTGACGCTCTTCAAGTCGTGCGCCATGCGCATGGCCGCGGCGGCCGCGCCGTTGTCGCGCGCGGCCTGGAAGCGCCGCGCGAAGTCGGTCTCGCGGTCGCGGAACATGCGCAGCAGGTGGCGATACAGCGCGTCGTCGCCCATCATCGCGGCGACGCCGGCGCGGCAGTCGATCCCCGCCACGCCCGCCAGCGGATCATCCCGGCCGCCATCGACGGCCGCACTGGCCGCGTCGGCGCCGGCCCCCGCGGGGCGGATCCAGCGCGCCAGCGTGGCGAACATCTCGTCGACCTTGATCGGCTTGGCGATGTGGTCGTCCATGCCCGCGGCGATCGCCTTGTCGCGGTCGCCCACCATGGCGTTGGCCGTCATGGCGATCACCGGCAAGGCCTGCCAGCGTGACTGGCGCCGCAGCTGGCGCGTGGCGGCGTAGCCGTCCAGCACGGGCATCTGGCAATCCATCAGCACGCCGTCGAAAGCCTGGGCCGCGAGCATGTCCAGGGCCTCCTGGCCGTCGCGCGCGACGCTCACCCGGATGCCTGCGCGCGTGAGGATCGTCAGCGCGATCTCGCGGTTGATGGCGTTGTCCTCGGCCAGCAGCAGGTGGGCGCCACGCAGCTGCGCCTGGTGCGCGAGCAGTGCCTCTTCGCGCTTGCTCGCCCGCGTGGGCGGCCGCGCCGCCAGGCCCAGCACGGTGTTGCAGACGTCGAACAGCGTCGACGGCGTCACCGGCTTGACCAGCAGCGCGCCCACCGACACGCCGCATTCGGCCAGCCGGCGCTGCACCGCGTCGCGGCTGAATGCGGTGAGCATCAGCACCGCGGGCGTGGGATGGCGGCCGCCTGCGCGCTCGGCGAGCCGCTTGGCGCACTCGACGCCGTCCAGGCCGGGCATCTTCCAATCGAGCAGCACGGCGCGGTAGGGCTCGTCGCCGGTGTCGGCCAGCGCCACGGCGTGCAGCGCCTGCTCGCCGTCGGCCGCGGTGTCCGCGCGCAGGCCCAGCGCGGCGCTCATCGCGGCCAGGATCTCGCGGGCGGCGGCGTTGTCGTCGACGATCAGGATGCGGTTGCCCAGCGCCGGGTCGACGGGCAGGGCGGCCTGCTCGTGCGCCTCCGACTGCACCGCGAAGCGGAGCGTGAACGCGAAGCGGCTGCCGGCGCCGGCGGTGCTGTCGACCTCGATGTCGCCGCCCATCAGCCGCACCAGCTGGCGGCTGATTGCCAGGCCCAGGCCCGTGCCGCCGTAGCGCCGGCTGGTGGACGCGTCGGCCTGCGAGAACGGCTGGAACAGGCGGCGTTGCTCGGCGGCCGTCATGCCGATGCCGGTGTCGCGGACCTCGAAGCGCAGCGTGACCGCGTCGGGCGTGCGGTCGACGATCGCGATGGCCACCACCACCTCGCCGCGCTCGGTGAACTTGACCGCGTTGTAGCCGAGGTTCAGCAGCACCTGCCGCAGCCGCGACGGGTCGCCCACCAGCGCCGCGGGCAGGCGCGGCGGCTCCGCGAAGATCAGCTCCAGCCCCTTCTGCTCCGCGCTCATGCCCACCAGGTTGGCGAGGCCGTCCATGACGTCGCCCAGGTTGAACGGGACGGACTCGATGTCGAGCTTGCCGGACTCGATCTTCGAGAAGTCGAGGATGTCGTTGATGATGCCCAGCAGGGACTCCGCGGCGGAGTGCACCTTGTGCACGTAGTTGACCTGCTCGGGGTTGAGCCCGCTCTGCAGCGCGAGGTAGGCCATGCCGAGGATGGCGTTCATCGGCGTGCGGATCTCGTGGCTCATGTTGGCCAGGAAGTCGCTCTTGGCCTGGCTCGCGGCGTCGGCCACCTCCTTGGCCACGCGCAGCTCCGCGGTGCGTTCCTGGATCATCTCCTCCAGGTGCTCGCGGTGTTGCCGCAACTCGTCGTCGGCCCGCTTCTGCTCGGTGATGTCGCGCGAGATCCCGAGCAGGAAGCGCGGTTCGCCGCGCGCGTCGAGGATGGGGATCTTCATCGTGTGGAAGAGCCGCGTGCCGTGCCGCGTCAGCACCTCCTCCTCGGGCACGTCGACCAGCTGGCGCGACTCCAGCACCGCGCGGTCCTTCAGCGTGAAGAAGTCCGCCTCGTGCCGGGGGAACAGGTCGTGCACGTTGCGGCCGATCAGCTCTTCGCGCCGGTAGCCCAGCAGCTCCTCGCCGGCGCGGTTGAAGCGGATGAAATTGAGCGTGGCCGCATCCTTGACGAAGATCATGTCGGGGATGTTCTCGACGATGCTGTCCAGGAAGCCCTCGCTCGCACGCAGCGCCTCCTCGGCGTGCTGGCGCTCCATCACTTCGCGCGTACGGCCGTCGAGTGCCGCGCTGAGCTCCGCGGTGCGCTGGCTCACGCGCGCCTCGAGGTCGGCGTTGAGCTGCTGCAGCGCGTCCTCGGCCTGGCGGCGCTGGCGCCGATGCTCGAGGAACTGCTCGACGGCGCGCGCCATGTCGGCGATCTCGTCGCGCCCGTGCACCGGCACTTCGCGCGGTGCGTCCTCGCCCAGGCCGTGGCGCAGCGAGCGGCTGACCTCGCGCAGCCTGGCCACGAGGCGGCGCCCCAGCAGCTCGCGCACGATCAGCCACGCCAGCAGCAGGCTGGCGACCACCTCCGCGATG
>Ga0207667_10010269_pt1 | contig 10958 bp, 9 predicted proteins | sample KBSCornC52_FD_184301 | JGI IMG/M metagenome (GOLD analysis project Ga0207667, IMG submission 184301) | Corn rhizosphere microbial communities from Kellogg Biological Station, Michigan, USA - KBS Corn C5-2 (SPAdes) (version 2) | ecosystem: Host-associated > Plants > Roots > Rhizosphere > Soil ...
AGTCGAGGGCCTGGTCGATGTGCCGGTCGAGGAAGGACCCCGAGTAGACGAGGCTCAGCGGCCCGACCTTGCCACTCACCGTCAATGCGGTGTTCTCGAACTTGTCCTTGTCGAAGGATGGATTGAACAGGTTCACCGAATAGGCCGGCAGCGGCTGGCCGCCGATCGGCACACCACCGGGATTGGTAAGGCCGGCGCCTTCGCTGCCGCGGGGCATCTCGTAGAAAACGCCCTCCGCGTCCATGTTCTGATACATCTGACTGAGCAGCACGCTCCAGTCATCGTTGACCTTGAAGAGGAGCTCTGCGCGGATGCCGTTGTAGGTGAGCGGATTGATGTTGTTGGCGGCGATCTGGTAGTTGTTGATCACCACGCTGTCGTTGGGTACGACCCCGCCCAGGGCATCCGCGATCCCGAGGTCCTGACTGCCGCGGGCGAAGAACGCCGGCTGATTGTCGATGTATCCGCCGCGCCGGTCGTTGAATATCGCCACGCGGGCCGCCAGCCTGTCCTGGATCAGCGGGATGTTGAAGGTCGCGTTGACTTTGGTGCTGGGATCGCCGCCGGCGGTGACGCCGTAGCCGGCGGTGGCGTCGACCGCAAACGTATTGAGCTTCGGCTTGTTGGTGATGAAGCGCACCACACCTGCCTGCGCGCCGGCGCCGAACAGCGTCCCCTGCGGACCCTCGAGAACCTCGATGCGCTCCAGGTCCACTGCGTAGACGTCGAGGTCGCGGCCCGGGAGCAGTTCCGACTGATCGTCGAGATACACGGCAACGTTCGGGAAGAGTCCGACGGAGCCCTGTCCCTGAGTACCCAGCACGCCCGTCGACAGTCCACGCATGAAGAGCGTGCCCATGCCCGGGCCCTGGGAACCCGTGCTGACGTTCGGCAGGTACTTCACGTAGTCGGCGAACGTCTGCACGTTGAGGCTCTGCAGCGTCTTGCCGGTCATGGCCTGGATCGTGATCGGTACGTCCTGGATGTTCTGCTCACGTCGCTGCGCGGTCACGATCACCGTTTGCAGGGAGCTGGAGCTCGCCTCGGCCGCCGCCGGCGTGTCTGCCGCGGCAGGTACATCGGCAGCCGCTGGCGCCGCATCGGCACTCGTTGGGCCGGCGTTCGCGGCCAGTATGGCGTGCGCGGCGGAGGCACTCAGGATTGCGGCGATGGTGCGCGACAGCTTGTGATTCGGTTTCATTCGGTGACCTCGGCGGTTACGAACTTGTTGTCTTCCCGGCGGTAGGCCAGCCCCCTTGGCGGCCGGGCGCCCCGTCGCACCGGCTCGCGTTCGATGCTCCCGTAAACGCGGCGCCGCGGCTTGTGAGTTCGCGACGCGCGGATTGCGGATTTACGACACCCCGCCAATAAGCCCGATGCAGGCTTCCACATGACCCCATGGCGCGAAAGCCGAGAATTTCTATGGACCCATCGGAAAAAGGCATGCTGCCACGGGTCCGCCCGGCGCGGCGCCGAGCTATGCTGCCACGATACATGGGGGAATTCGACTACATCATCGTCGGTGCGGGCTCTGCCGGCTGTGTACTGGCCAATCGCCTGAGCGAAGGCGGCCGGCATCGCGTGCTGCTCCTCGAGGCCGGCGGCAGCGACTTCAGTCCCTGGATCCGCGTGCCGGTTGGCTACGCGCGCACTTTCACCGACCCGCGTTACAACTGGATGTATCGGACGGAGCCCGAGCCTGCGCTGGACAACCGCAGTGCCTTCTGGCCCCGCGGCAAGGTGTTAGGGGGCTCGAGCTCGATAAACGCCATGGTGTTCGTCCGCGGGCAGCCCGCGGATTACGAGGACTGGCGCAGCGCCGGAAATCCGGGCTGGGGCTGGCAGGACGTGCTTCCGTACTTTCGTAAGCTCGAAGATCACGCCTGGGGCGCCTCGGAGTACCACGGTGCCGGCGGGCCCGTGCACGTTCACGATCCATCCGCTACGGTCCACCCGCTCTGTAAAACCTTCCTTACTGCCTGCGCCGAGGCCGGCATCGCCCTCACCCGCGATTTCAACGGCGCCGAGCCCGAAGGCGCAGGACTCTGGCAGGTCACGATCCGGGACGGCGTACGCGTCTCGAGCGCCAGCGCATATCTGCGGCCGGCGCTGCGCCGACCCAACCTCGAGCTGGCGACTGGAGCGCGCGCGGCCCGTGTGCTCTTCACGGGGAAAGCGGCGAGCGGCGTGGAATACTCACGCGGTGGAGCGCGGCTCACCGCGACCGCCCGGCGCGAGGTCCTTCTTTCGGCGGGCGCCATCGGCTCGCCGCAACTCCTGGAGCTCTCGGGCATCGGCGACCCGGCGCTGCTGCGACCGCTCGGCGTCCCGGTGATCGCCCCACTCCCTCCGGTCGGGCGGGGTCTGCAGGACCACGTTTGTGTGTCGTATTTCTACCGTTCCAGGGTGCCGACCCTCAATGACGAGCTCGGGCCCCTTCTTGGGAAGGCTCGAGCCGCCCTGCGCTATGCGCTGCGCCGCCAGGGTCCGCTTGCGATGAGCGTCAATCAGGCCGGCGCCTTCGTCCGCAGCCGCCCGGAGCTCAGCCGCCCCAACCTGCATATCTACTTCAACCCCGCGAGCTACAGCACCACGACCAGCGGCCAGAGCCGCCGCATGCTCAATCCCGATCCGTTTTCGGGCTTTCTCATGTCGTTCAACACCTGCCGCCCGACGAGCCGCGGCAGCGTGCACCTGCGCAGCCCCGACCCGATGGCGAGCCCCACGATCGCTCCCAACAGTCTGTCGACGCCCGAGGACGTGGCGGACGTCTACGAAGGGGCTCGCATGCTGCGGCGGATCTCCGCCGCGAAGCCGCTCGCAGCCGTGATCGAGTCCGAGCTCCTGCCGGGAGAGCGAATCCGCTCCGACGCCGAAGTCCTCCAGGACTTCCGGCGCCGGGCGGGCTCGGTATTCCACCCCTCCGGCACCTGCGCGATGGGCCCGCAGGCAGCGAGCTCCGTAGTCGATCCACGCCTGCGGGTCCACGGTGTGGCCCGACTTCGTGTGATCGACGCTTCCGTTTTTCCCGCGGTCACGTCCGGCAACATCAATGCGCCAACCCTGATGGTGGCCGAAAAGGCCGCCGATCTCATTCTCGAGGATAACCGCGGATGAATGAGACACGGGTCGACCTCGATTCCCCGGCCCCGCTCGGCGAGCGCGGCCTAACGACAGCCACCTCCTCGATCGCACAGCGGTGGTATGTCGCGGTGATGATGTGCGTGGTGTACACGCTGAGCATCTGCGACCGTTATTCGATCTCGACCGTACTCGAGCCGATCCGCCGCGAGCTGCATCTCTCCGACGCCAACATCGCCTTTCTGACCGGCGTCTCGCTCGCGATCTTCTATGTCATCTTCGGCTTCCCCCTCTCCTGGCTGATCGACCGCAAGAGCCGCCGCGCCATCATCAGCGTCTGTCTCATCGTCTGGTCCGCCTTCACGGTCGCAACCGGCTTGGCGCGCAATTACTGGCAGCTGCTCTGCGCGCGCATCGGCGTCGGCGTCGGGGAAGCCGGCGGCACGCCCGGTGCCAACTCGCTGCTGTCGGATTATTTCCCGGCCGCGCGTCGGGCGATGGCGCTGCAGATGTTCTCACTCGGGGCGCCGATCGGCGCCTGGCTCGGCTCACAGGTGGCCGGAGCGATCGCCTACCGCCTCGGCTGGCGTGTCATGTTCCTCGCGCTCGGCGTCCCCGGCATCGTGATCGGCGCCCTCGTTCTGCTCACGATTCGCGAGCCCAGGCGCGGCTGTCTCGACCGCGGCGGGGACCCACCCGGCGCCCCGCCCGTCCTCGAAACGATGCGTTTCATGCTGCGCCAGCCCTCCGCGCTGCATCTGATCGCCGGCGGCTGCGTGGTAGCGCTGTGGGGCTGGGGACTGATGTGGTGGACACCCGCCTTCCTGATGCGCAGCTACGGACTCAACGTCGATCAGGCGGGCGCGATGCTCGGACCCATTCACCTCTTCGGGGGCAGTATCGCCATGATCGCGAGCACGTGGCTCCTGTCGCGCCCATGGCTTTCGAGCTCGCGACGCGTCCTGCGCCTCATCGGTGTCAACATCGCGCTCGCCACCGTGGTGACGGCGGTGATCTATTCCACCCACTCGCTCGCCCTCACCCGCGCGCTCTTCTGGCTCTACATTCCTTCGATCTATGTCTACATCGGCCCGGGCTTCGGCATTCTCAACAATCTCGCGCGACCGGCCATGCGCGCGGTGTACTGCGCCACCGTGCTCTTCGCTGCCAATGTAGGCAATCTCATCGTCGCCCCGCAGATGGTCGGCATCCTGAGTGACTGGTTCGCGCCCCACCACGTCGCAAACGCCGAGTCGTTGCGGCTGGCGATGTTGTGTCTCGTACCGACGGGGTTCTGGGCGGCATGGCACTACTTCATGTCGGCCCGCCACGTCCTTGCCGACGAGCAGCGCGCCGCCAGCATCGCCTGACCGTCTTCTTCCAGGCACAGGGATGTGCCCCGCCGCCGCAGGTGGCGGAGCTTTGGGCAAAAACCACGCTTTTTGCCCAAAGCAGCGCTGGGCCGGGCAGGATGCCCGGATCCAGCGCTCAAACAAGAGGTGGCGCACCGCCCTCGGCGGTCCGCCGGGCAATGAGCTCATCGAGCGCCTCAGCGCAGGCGGTCGCCGCCGGTGGAGCGGCGAACTCGGCGAGCACCTGCTTCCACTTCGCGTGCGCCCGGTCGGTGGAGGTGAGCGCGCCGCGCTCGGTCCAGGTGCCGAAATTCGACCAGTCCGCGATCATCGGCTCGTGAAATGCGGTGCGGTAGCGCGCCATGGTATGGGCTGCCGCAAAGAAGTGCCCGCCGGGCTGCACCTCGGCGATGGCGGCATACCCAAGCGCCCCCTCGTCCGCCTCCGGCGCTGTGCAGAGCTCGGCCAGCATCTGCAGCATCTCTACGTCCGTCACGCACTTCTCGTAGGAATTGGTCAATCCGCCCTCCATCCAGCCGGCAGCGTGCAGGCACACGGTCGCTCCGGCGAGCACGCTGGCCCAGAGAGAGAACTGAGTCTCCAGGGCCGCCTGCGCATCCACGACGTTGCCGGCGGTACCGGCGCCGGCACGCCACGGCAGCCCGATGAGGCGCGCGAGCTGACCTGCGCCCAGCGTCGCCTGCAGGTGCGTCGGGGTGCCAAAAGCAGGCGATCCCGACTTCATGTCGACGTTGGATAGAAAGCTGCCGTAGAGCAGCGGCGCGCCGCGACTGGCGAGCTGCGCGAGTGCAATGCCCGCGAGCGCCTCCGCATGCTGCAGAGTCAGGGCACCGGCAATCGTGATGGGCGCCATGGCGCCCGCGAGGCAAAACGGTGTCATGATCACGAGCTGCCCGTAGCGTGCGAAATCGATGATACCCTGCGCCATCGATCGGTCGAGGGTGCGCGGCGAGTTGCTGTTGATCACCGTGTAGGTGTAGGCATGCCGGCGGAAGTCCTCTGCAGATTGCCCGCGCGCCACGCGGATCATCGCGAAGCTGTCCTCCACCTGAGCCGTACCGCGCGCCATCACGACGGGCATCTTGTCGGAGAGCGTCAGCTGCGCGCGCATCATGGCGTAGTGACGCAGGTGTACCGGCACGTCCTGGGGCTCAGTGTGGTTGCCCAGCATGTGCAGCACATCGAAGTGCTGGCTGAGCTTCACCAGGTCGATGAAGTCGCCCAGCGAGCCCGGACGACGCCCGCGATCGAGATCGCTCACGTTGGGGCAGCTCGAGCCGCCGATGAAGATTTGCGCACCGGCAGCGAACTCGACGGCGCGCCCCGGGTCGCCCCCGAGCCCCTCGAACGAGCGCGGACAGCTCGCGAGCGTGTCCGCAACGATGTCCCGGCCGAGCCTCACGATCTCGGTGCTTTCATCGACCAGGGCACCTGCGCCAGCATAGAGCGCGCGCGCCTCCGGCAGCAGCACCTTGATGCCGAGGTTCTCGAGAACCTGCAGCGCGTTCTCGTGCATCGCCGCTACGGCGTCGTCCGAAAACACACCTTGCGGAGTGAAAGGATTGCGCAATCGCCGGTATGCGGTCGCGCGAGCGTGGCTGGGAGATCGAGTCGCCGCACCGGATTGCCGTCGGTTCTGCCGCATGAGCACACTATAGCCAACCGCAAGAGCGACGCCGATCACAAAAACTCATACGCTGATCGCGCCGGTGCATCCGGGTAGAATCCCCAACAAATGAGCGCAATCGCGGCGACCTGGCAACTGCTTCTCGGCATGGGCATCCTGATGCTCGGCGCCGGGCTGCAGGGTACGGAAATCAGCCTGCGCGCGACGCTCGAGGGGTTTCCCGCGCCGCTCACCGGCGCGGTGATGTCGTGCTACTACATCGGGTATCTCGCCGGCACTGCGCTCGCGCCGCGTCTCGTGCGCCGGGTGGGCCACATCCGGGTCTTCGCCGCGATGGCGGCGCTCGCCTGCGCGTCGATCCTGGCCCAGGGTCTTTTCATCTCGGCGCTGCCGTGGGCGCTGTTGCGCGGACTCTCCGGCCTCGCGTTTGCTGCGATATACGTGGTCGCCGAGAGCTGGCTCAACGATCGCTCGAGTCGCGCCACCCGCGGCAGCCTCTTCGCCGTCTACATGGTGGTGCTCTACATCGGGCTCGGCAGCTCGCAGTTCCTGCTGATCCCGACCGGTCCGCGCACCGACGCGCCCTTCATGCTGGTGGCGATGCTCATCTCGCTCGCCATCGTGCCCATCGTGATCGCGGCGCAGCATGCGCCCGAGATCGCCTTGCCGCAGAAGGTGAGATATCGCGATCTGTACCGCGACTCGCCGCTCGGCGTGGTGGCGGTGACGGTGGCGGGCATGGTGACGTCGAGCGTCTACTCGATGGGCCCGGTGTACGCGAGGCTCAGCGGCCTCGACACCTCGGGAGTGGCCACCTTCATGGGCGTCAGTGTCCTCGCAGCCGTCATCCTGCAAGTCCCCGTCGGCCGCCTGTCGGACCGCATGGACCGCCGCACCGTGATCGCCGGGATCTGCATCCTCGCAACATTGAGCGCCGCCGTACCCACGGCCTTGCGTGCCCTGCCGCACGGGCTCGTCCTGTTGGTTACCGCCGTGTTCAGCGCACTCGCCTTCACGCTCTACTCGCTCGGTGTGTCTCACGTGAACGACCATCTCGAGCCCGCACAGATGGTGGCCGCGAGCGGCGCGCTGCTGAGACTCAACGGAATCGGCGCCGCCTTGAGCCCGGTGCTGGTGGGGAGCCTCATGGCGCGCTTCGGCCCGCAGGCCTACTTCGGCAGTCTCGCCGGGCTCACGGGCCTCCTCAGCATCTATGATCTGTGGCGCAAGATGCGCCGCCGGTCCCCGCCGCCGGAGCGCAAGCAGCCTTTCGGGCAGCGAAAGAGCATGGTTTAAGGCCGCCATCTCGTATTGGCATAATGCCTTGCAAATCCGCATCGTGGCTGTCGCCTGCGGACATGCGGGGGTCGCAAATTCACCCCATGAGGCAGCCCCCCTCGGCTACCATTTTTCCTCGAGGGCGTACGCCCCCGAGCCGAGGGCCGAGCATGCCAGAGCAGTCCGAGTTCAACCTGCGCGATTTGAACGACCAGGAGCTCACCGAGCAGGTTCACGACGATCTTTACAACGGTCTGCGCGACGAGGTCGTGGAGGCGACTCACATCTTCCTCGAGCGCGGCTGGGGCGCAGAGAAGGTGCTGAACGATGCGCTCGTCGAGGGAATGAGGATCGTCGGCATCGATTTCCGCGACGGCATCCTGTTCGTTCCCGAAGTGCTCCTGGCGGCCAACTCCATGAAGGCCGGAATGGAGATCCTGCGCCCATTGCTCGCGGAGACGGGCGCCGAGCCGATCGGCAAGGTCGTGATCGGCACGGTCAAAGGTGACATCCACGATATCGGCAAGAACCTGGTGTCGATGATGCTCGAGGGTGCGGGTTTCGAGGTGATCGACCTCGGCATCAACAACTCGGTGGAGAAGTATCTCGACGCCCTCGAGAAGCACAAGCCGGACATCCTCGGCATGTCGGCGCTGCTGACGACCACCATGCCTTACATGAAAGTCGTGATCGACAAGCTGCGTGAGGAGAACCTCCGCGAGAAGTACATCGTGCTGGTCGGCGGAGCGCCGCTCAACGAGGAATTCGGCAAGGCCGTCGGCGCCGATGCCTACTGCCGCGACGCGGCGATCGCGGTAGAGACGGCGAAGAGCCTCATCGCCAGGCGCCGCTCGATGCGTGCCGCCTGAGCGCCATCGGAGCGGATCGAGTGGATACGGCACGCGGCACGCTGATCATCGCCTGCGGAGCACTCGCGCAGGAGATCGCGGCTCTGCGTCGCGCGAGCGGCTGGACCGCCCTCGATGTCCGCTGCCTGCCACCGGAGCTGCACAATCGTCCCGAGCGGATCGCCCCGGCGGTGCAGGCAAAGATCCGTGAGCACCGCGGCGAGTACCGCAGCATCTTCGTCGCCTACGGCGACTGCGGCACCGGCGGCAAGCTCGATGAAGTCCTCCAACAGGAAGGCGTGGAGCGGCTTCCCGGCGCCCATTGTTATGAGTTCTTCGCCGGCGCCCGCGCGTTCGCGGAGCTGGCGGACGCGGAGCCCGGCACCTTTTACCTGACGGATTTCCTCACGCGCCACTTCGAGCGGCTCGTGGTGCGAGGGCTCGGCATCGACCGCCATCCGGAGCTGGCGCAGGAGTACTTCCGCAACTACCGCAAGGTGGTCTACTTCGCGCAGATGCGCTCTTCCACGCTGCTCGAGCAGGCCCGCAAGATCGCCTCGGATCTCGGCCTCACCTTCGAATACCGTCACACCGGCTACGGGGAGCTGGGAGCCCACCTCGCCGCTCTGGTAGCCGCCGACCGCGCGCCGACATGGCCAGCCTGATCATCATCGGCTGGCGCGATATCCCCGCGCAGGTCGTCGGACGCAAGGGCCGCGAGACCGCCAAGGCGCCACTGTCGCCGCGGTTTCAGGAGGCCGTGGACCGCGCGGCGATGCGCGCCGGCCGCGGAACCTCGAACGCCTACCTCGAAGACTGGAAGCGCAGCCCTCCCCGTCCGTGTGGCGAGGACATCGCGGCGGAGGTCGCGGCGGAAGCCGCGCGGCTCGAAGCGCGCTACACCGATGAGTATCTCGAGCGGCTGGTGAAGTCCAAGGGCATCGATCCGGACGCGGCCCCGGGCAGCGCCGCGCCGGAATCAGCCGGTGTCTGATGTACAGCGTACGCCTGTGGTCGGTACGGCATGCTCGTGGTCTCAACAGCTTCTACCGCGGTTTTGAGCGGGCGCTGACCGGACTGCACCCTCTCTTCAAGGGAATCGGCTATGAGCGTCTCGAGCGTCCCGTGGCGGCGGTCGAGCGCTCGGTCAAGGGACTCCTGTTCGACTGCCGGATGTGCGGGCAGTGCATCTTGAGCTCGACCGGCATGTCCTGCCCCATGAACTGTCCGAAGGGCCTGCGCAACGGACCCTGCGGCGGCGTGCGCGCCAATGGCAACTGCGAAGTGCGGCCCGATATGAAATGTGTCTGGTATCTGGCCGTTGCCGGCAGTGCCCGTATCCCCGGTGGCCCCGAGGCACTGAGCAACGTGCAGCATCCGGTGGATCACCGGTTGACCGGAAAATCCTCCTGGCTGAGGGTGGCGCGCGAGCGCGCCGGAGACGCCGCTTGATCTTCGAGGACGAGCCGGTACCCGGGTATCCGCTGCCGATCCTGCCGGGCCATACCTCCCCGGGCCGTCTGGAGCGCGTTCTGCGCGCCCGGCAGTTCGCACTGACCACTGAAATGGCGCCGCCCGACTCCGCCGACCCGGAGGAAGTCTACAAGCGCGCGCGCATCTTCGACGGTTATGTCGATGCCATCAACGCCACCGATGGCAGCGGTGCCAACTGTCACATGTCGAGCGTCGCCGTCTGCGCTTTGCTGACGAGAGTCGGCTACGCCCCCGTCATGCAGATCTCCTGCCGCGACAAGAACCGCATTGCGATCCAGGGCGACATCCTGGGCGCGGCCGCGATGGGGGTCTGCAACATTCTCTGTCTGACGGGTGACGGCGTGCAGGCCGGCGATCATCCGCAGGCGCTGCCGGTGTTCGACCTCGACTCGGTAACCCTGCTCGAGACCGCGCGGATGATGCGTGACGAGCACCGCTTCCTGAGCGGCCGGAAGCTGACCTACTCGCCCAGGGTGCTGCTCGGCGCCGCCGAGAACCCCTTCGCTCTGCCTCTCGAGTGGCGCGCGCAGCGGCTCGCGAAGAAGGTCGCCGCCGGCGCGCAGTTCATTCAGACGCAGTACTGCTACGACGTGCCGCTCCTCAAGGTTTTCCTGCGCCACATCGAGGATCTCGGCCTTCTCGAGAAGATCTTCATCCTGGTCGGGGTGGGGCCGCTGCGCTCCGCCAAGACCGCGGAGTGGATGCGCACGCACGTTCCCGGGCTGCATATCCCCAACGAGATCGTCGCACGCATGGCAGGCGCCGCCGACCAGGCACGCGAAGGCCGCAATCTCTGCATCGAGCTCATCCAGGAGATCCGCTCGCTGCCGGGTGTGAGCGGCATCCATCTGATGGCCTATCGACAGGAAGACAGCGTCCCCGAAATCGTCGAGCGCTCCGGCGTGCTAGGTGGGCGTATCCCCTGGTATCCCGGCCGCGACCCACAACGCAATTCCAACAGGCTCGCATCATGACCGATACCGTCATCAGCTCTGCAACCCGCGAAGTCGTGATCGGCTTCGAGCGCCCATTCGTCATGATCGGCGAGCGCATCAATCCGACCGGGCGCAAGATCCTGGCTGCGGAGATGGGCAGCGGGGATTTCACCCGCGTCGAGGCCGATGCGCGGGCGCAGGTGGCCGCGGGCGCTCACATGCTCGATGTCAATGCCGGCATCCCGCTCGCCGACGAGCCGGCGATACTGGCAAAGGCCGTGCAGCTCGTGCAGTCGGTGACGGACGTACCGCTCTCCATCGA
>Ga0207667_10010271_pt1 | contig 10957 bp, 14 predicted proteins | sample KBSCornC52_FD_184301 | JGI IMG/M metagenome (GOLD analysis project Ga0207667, IMG submission 184301) | Corn rhizosphere microbial communities from Kellogg Biological Station, Michigan, USA - KBS Corn C5-2 (SPAdes) (version 2) | ecosystem: Host-associated > Plants > Roots > Rhizosphere > Soil ...
GTCCCAGCAGTTCCCCCGGTGGCTCATGCTGCCCACGATTCCGTGCTGAGCGAGCACCCGCTGGTAGTCCCCGCTGGCGTACTGAGACCCACGATCCGAATGATGCAGCAGGCCTTGCGGTGGACAGCGACGCGCCAATGCCATGCCGAGGGCGTCGAGGGTGAGATCGTCGGTGAGGCGCTCGCTCATCGCCCAGCCGACGGCCAGACGCGAGCAGAGATCCAGCAAGACAGCCAGATAAAGCCAGCCCTCGCCGGTCGGGATATACGTGATGTCGGTGACCCAGGCGCGGTCCGGCTGGGGCCGCTCGAACTGCCGCGCCAGGACGTTGGGCGCGACGGGAAACGGATGCCGCGAGTGCGTCGTCACGCGAACCCGCCGGCGGCGCCGGGCGGCCAAGCCGCGGGCCCGCATCAGCCGCGCCACGCGCTTGCGACTGATGCGGCAGCCGCGGTCGGCCAACTCGGCGTGAACCCGAGGGCTGCCGTACCGCTCCCGGCTCTCGGCATGGATCGCCGCGATCTCGAGCCCCAGCCGATTATCCGCCCGCGCCCGAGGCGCCGGGGGGCGCCCCTGCCAAGCGTAGAACCCCGCGCGCGACACCTGCAGTGTGCGGCAGCAGCCGGACCGGGAAGGCGGCCTTCTCCTCGGCGATGAACGCGAACCTCACGGGTTCTCCTTCGCGAAGAAGGCCGTCGCTTTTTTTAGGATGTCGCGCTCCATCCGTAATGTCCGCACCTCGCGCCGCAGGCGCGCCAACTCCTCCCGCTCTTCCGTGGTCAGCGCCCCCGGCCGGCCCCGGCCGGCGTCAACCTCGGCCTGCCGCACCCACTCCCGCAGCGCCGTCTCGGTGAGATCCAGTTCCCGCGCGATCGCCCCGACGGACTTCCCGCTGTCCCGGACGAGCCGCACGGTCTCCGCTTTAAACTCCTTCGTGAACGCCCGCCGCTTGCGCTTGGCCATGACACACTCCTATCGCACTTTCGTGCGATTGGGGGTGTCTACCAAACCGGGGCAGGCTCACACCACCCAGAGCGCCAGAGACACCGGCGTGGCGATCCAGAGCACGAGACGCTGCCGGCGCCCCCCGGCGCCTTGACGGTACGCGAAGTAGTGCCCGAGGGCGAGTGAAGCGATCGACACAGGAATCAGGACGATCTGCAGCGCCGCCATCCTGGCGGCGACGGCTCCGCTCGCCACGCCCAGCACCCCGAGCGCGGCGGTCAGGAGCGTCGCCGGTCAGAGAACCCAGAGGAATGCTGAGCCCGCCGACAGCCCACCGGCCCATCCGACCTTATGATCATGCACCATATGCGACCCCTTTCTCGGTCCACGTGTTCGTGTCGAGGATTCGCCCGCCAGTGACGGGGCGGGCGATGCCCCGATAGAGGTACCCGCCCACCCGGGGCCCCGCGAGGTAGCCCCGGTTCATCTCCAAGACCTCGAACCCACCCAATCGCAGGAGCCGATCGATCGGCCGATTCAGGTGGCAGCCGCCCGCCACCCTCCGCCAGAGCGGCGTGAGCCGGTCCTGCCATCGGACGACTGCCAGATCGGGCGAGCGCCCATGCTCGACGAAGATCAGCCGACCCTCTGGCCGCAGCACGCGACGCATCTCCTGGAGAGCTACCACAGGATCCGGGATCGTGCAGAGCGTCCAGGTTGTGACGACATCGTCCACCGACGCCTCCCCGAGCGGAATAGCCTCGGCCGACCGGCACAGGAACTCCACCGAGAAGGCCACGCGCGCGGCCCGCGGGCGGGCCCTCCAGAGAAGCTCCTCCGAGGGGTCAAGCGCGTAGAGCTTCCTCACCTCTCGGCCGTACATCGGAAGATTGAGGCCGGAACCCGCCCCGATCTCGAGCACCACACCTTTCGCCAGCGGCACCCAGCGCGCCCGCTCCGGACGGAGCGTGTGGCTCCGCATAGCGAGGTCGGTCAGCGCCGGCAACACGTACTTGCTGTAGAGACCCATCAGCCGCCTCCTGATCAGGACCAGCTTCTCCGTGGATTGGAACGCTCTCCCCCCGTCGTGGAAGCCGGGCGCTCATGCGTGCACATCGTTGCTCAAAGCTCTGACCAGCATCTGCACCACCGTGTCCTGCGCCACTCGCGGATCAACCGGCTGCGGGGACGGATCCCAGTGGCGGTGAACGGCCCAGAACACCAGCGTCTCAATCATGAGCTGGGCGGCCACGACCGGGTCCGGGACCGGGCGCAACGACCCCGCACGGATGCCCTGTTCGAGGTACTGCGTGAGCTGGATCAGCAGTGCCTCGCGCCCCTGCGTAAACCACACCTTCGCGAGCGCCGGGTATTCGACCGCGCAGCGATCGACGAGCTTGATGCCGGTCCTATTCCGCGCCATGGCTTCGTAGAGCTCGCTCAGGATCCTGGTCAGCTCGCCGGCGTCCCCGTCCCTCCCGCGCCGACGGAAAGCGGCCCGGAGCGTCGGGCTCGCCGGCTGCTCGGCGAGCCAGTCCTTGACCCACCGAAGCGTCCGGCCGCTGGCGGGTGTGCGGACCGGAAGACTTGGCGGCAGGGCAATCGGGCGGGGCACGTCAGCTGAGCGGAGCACGACATCGAAGAGGGCCTCTTTGCTCTCCACGTAGAGATACACCGTGCCCTTCGCGACACCCAGCGCGTCGGCCACGTCACCCATCTGCGTGTGTCGATACCCCTGGGCGATGAAGACACGCGTCGCCGCGTCGATGAGATCCTGGAAGCGCGAATCGGGGATCTTGCGTGGCATGGTTCCGATGCTATACATGACCGACCAGGTCAGTCAAGAGCATTCCTCCGGGGCAAGAGCAGGAGGCGCGCGAGGCCAACCTGGACAACGGCTTTGTGCGATAGTCGGCCGTGCCCCCCACCCACAACAGGAGGCCCACATGGCCGCGACGGTCCGAGAGGCAATCCGCGAGTTGATGACCCAGACGATGGCGACGATGGACGCCCTGCTCGAGGCCTCCGACCGCGAGCTGACGGCGGCGTCGTCGCACGCATGCGCGCAGGGGAAGGATCTGTGGTCACTGATCACCAATGACATCGACCACGAGAAGATCCACACGGGCCAGATCCTGGAAGCACGCTACGAATCGCGAATCACGGCCTCGCGGATGCAGCGGCTCCTGGCCGAGTGGCTCGAAGAGCGCGCGCGTCTCATCGGCTCACTCATCGGGCTGACCGACGAGCAATTCAACCGCGAGACGGTACCCGGCGAGTGGACCTATCGCGTCGTGGCCAAGCACGTGCTGACACTGGAACAGGATTCGCTCAAGACCATCGCGGTCGATCAGGCAACCAGGCCGAGCCACGGGTGACAAGCCCACGAGGGGCAAGTCAGTCGGCACAACAGGTACGCCCCCGAACCGCCTCAAGACCTTCCCGGGCGATGATCGGCACCATCGCGACGCCCGCAAGCGGATCGGCCCACAAGTAACCGAGCCACGCGTTCAGGCCAAGGCCGACGAGCAGAATCGCCGAGAGATAGGCACAGACTGCGTTTGCCGCGCCTCGGCTTCGAGCGCCCCGCTGCGGAGCCGGCTCGCCACCCGCCGCTTGTAGTGGACCAGCAGCGGCATGACGATCAGCGACAGCCCGGCGAGCACGATGCCTACCGTCGAGTGGTCCGGGGCCTTCCCTCCGACGAGCGCTCCGATGGCGTCATAGAGCACGTAGGCCGCGAGCAGGAGGAAGCAGACGCCGATGATCTGCATCGCTCGGTGCTCCGATGCTTCCCTTCGGGCCTCGTCAGGGTCGCGCCACAGGCGCCACAGCGCCGCGACGCTACTCGTCACCTCGATGGCCGAGTCGAAGCCAAACCCGACGAGGGCAATGCTGGCCGCGACGAATCCGGCGGTCAGGGCCACGACGCACTCGGCAGTGTTCCAAGCCATCGTGGCGTACTGGAGCCATCGTCCTGCCCGCACGACGGCTACGCGGTGTGCTTCCCCCGGCGGATTGATCGGACGGTTCACGCAAGATCCTTCTTCTTCGCCTCGAACTCCTCCTTGCTGATATCGCCCCGCGCGTAACGCTGCCGGAGGATGTCGAGCGCTGCGTCGGTTCGGCGCGGTTCCCGACCCTGGGTCATCAGCCAGCGAATCCCCAGCACGAAGACGACAATGATCACGCCCCAGAAGACCAGCATCATCAACATCATCCCGATACCCCACACCCCCCACATTCCCCACATCGGGTGCATGCCCGGCCCCCACCCGTATGGACGGTCTTGCGCCGCGGCCAGAGTGGGCCAGAGCCATGGAATGATCCCGACGAATGCGCGCTGTGCCTGTCTCATGTCCTTGTCCTCCTTCTCGTATCGCTACGGCAGTATCAACCTACCCCATCACGGAGCGGGCCCGGGCCCGCCCCGGCGACACCGCGGCCTGCTCTACGAGCATGGCCACGAAGGCCCGGGCCCCCACCGACAGGGTCCGCGCCTCGCTGTGGATGGCGTGGAAGTGCCGGCGGATGCGCACACCCCGGAGCCGGATGGCGGCCAGGCGGTGACTGGCCACCTCGCCACGCACCGCATGCACCGACACGAAGGCGACGCCGAGGCCGGCCATCACCGCCTGCTTGATGGCCTCGGTGTGGTTGAGCTCCATGCCGACCCGCCAGCGCACCCCCGCCTGCTCGAGTGTGCGCTCGGTGACCTGCCGGGTGGCCGAGCCCTCCTCGCGCACCAGCAGCGGCTCCTCGGCGAGACGCGCCGAAGCCACCTCCCGGGACCGCGCCCAGGGATGCCGCCGGCCCACCACCAGCACCAGCTCGTCGACGAGGCCCGCCGCCAGGCATTCTTCCCCGGGGGCGAGCCCGTGCCCACCCACGACCGCGAGATCCAGCTCGTGCGCGCGGACCGCCTCCTCCATCACGCGCGAGTTGGCGATCCGGAGCCGTAGCTCGACCCCGGGGTACCGGCGGCGGAACCGGCCGATGAGCGCCGGCAGCACGTAGATGCCCGGTGTCGTGCTGGCGCCGATCAGCAGAGAGCCGCGCTGCAGGCCGTGGAGCTCCCCGACCGCCTCGCGGACGTCGGCCAGGGTCGCGAAGACGCGCTGGGCACGCTCCTCGAGCACGCGGCCCGCCTCTGTCAGCGCGATCCCCCGGCCGAGCCGGTCGAAGAGCCGCGCGCCGAGCTCTCGCTCGAGCTCCCGGATGTGCTGGGAGAGGGCGGGCTGACTCGTGTGCAGCGCCTCGGCCGCGCGCCGATACCCCTGGGCCCGGGCGATGGCGAGGAACACCTCGAGCTGACGGAGCGTCATGCCGGTAAGTCTAGCCTTATCGCTCCGTTAAGAAAACGGTATTGGCGCTTATCGGTCCAGAGGGCTACGAGTGGACCCAGCGAGCCGCCCCGAGGACGGGCGGCAAGGAGGCCACCCATGATCTTTCGCCAGTTCCTCGCGCCCAAGACCGGCTGCGCCAGCTACCTCTTCGGCTGAGGGGGCGCAGCCAGCTGCGCTGTGGTGGATCCACAGCACGAGATCGAGCCCTATGTCGAGGCGGCCGCGGAAAAGAACATGCGCATCACCCACGTCTTCGAGACGCACGTGCAGGCGGACCACGTGTCGGGAGCCCGTCGGCTGGCGGTTGTCACCGGCGCGCCGGTGCTCGTCCACGTCTCGGCGCCCGTCGAGTTCGCGCACGTGCCTCTGGAGGACGGCGAGGAGCACGAGCTGGGGAACGTCCGGATCACCGTGCTGCACACGCCCGGCCACACGCCGGACGGTGTCTGCCTCGTGGTGACCGATCGGACGCGGGGGCCCGAGCCGTGGTTCGTGCTCACCGGCGATACCCTCTTCGCCGGCGGCGTCGGCCGGCCCGATCTGCTCGGGCACGGCGCGGAGGCCCGGCTCGCCGAGCAGCTCTATGACAGCCTCTATCGCCGGCTCCTCGAGCTCCCCGACCACCTCGAGGTCTTTCCGGCGCACTTCGGCGGCTCGGCCTGCGGCAAGGGCTTGAGCGGCAAGCCCGGGTCCACCATCGGCTTCGAGCGCCGGTTCAACCCGGCGCTCCAGTTCCCCTCGAAGGCCGAGTTCGTCCGCTTCGTCCTCGCCGACCTGCCGCCCCAGCCCGAGGCCTTCGCCGAGCACCGCCGCCAGAACCTCGGCCAGGCGTGAGCCCGCCCCGGCTGGGCCTCCGGGAGAACCTGCCCCAGTTCTCCCTCCTCGTCCTGCTCAACGCCTTCGTGGGCGGGATGGTGGGGCTCGAGCGGACGGTGCTCCCGCTCCTCGGCGAGCAGGAGTTCGGGCTCACCTCGAAGACCGCGATCACCTCGTTCATCGTGAGCTTCGGGATCACGAAGGCCATCATCAACCTCGTCGCCGCCCGGCTCTCCGATCGGATCGGCCGCAAGCCGATCCTCGTCGCGGGCTGGGTCCTGGCCCTGCCGGTCCCGTTCCTCATCATCGCCGCGCCGGCCTGGTGGTGGATCGATCTCGCCAACGTGCTGCTCGGCGCCAACCAGGCGATGGCGTGGTCCATGACCGTCATCATGAAGATCGATCTGGTCGGCCCGCGGCGCCGCGGCCTCGCCCTCGGGCTGAACGAGTTCGCGGGCTACTTCGCGGTGGGGGCAATGTCGTGGGTCAGCGGCTACATCGCGGCCCATTCGGGACTCCGCCAGCCGTTCTACCTGGGCATCGGCATCGCGATCATCGGGCTGCTGCTCTCCGTGGTGGTGATCCGCGAGACGCGCGGGCACGTCGCGCTCGAGGCGCCGAGCGCCCCCCACGGCCCGCGGCCGCCCGGGCTTGGGCGTATCTTCTGGGTGACCAGCGCCGGGAACGTGAGCCTGTTCGCCGCGTGCCAGGCCGGCCTCGTGAACAACCTCAACGACGGCATGTCCTGGGGCCTGTATCCGCTCTTCTTCGCCGCGCACGCACTGCCCATCGAGCGCATCGGGACCGTCAAGGCGGTGTACCCCGCCGTCTGGGGCCTTCTCCAGGTGGCCACCGGCCCGCTCTCCGACCGCTGGGGGCGCAAGGGCCTCATCGCCTGGGGCATGATCGTGCAGGCCGGCGGAATCTGGCTGACCGTGCTGGTGCCCAGCTATGCCGCCTGGATTTTCGGCGCCGTGCTCCAGGGCCTCGGCACCGCCATGGTCTATCCCACCCTGCTGGCGGCGATCGTGGACCACGCGCACCCCACCTGGCGCGCGTCGAGCCTCGGCGTGTACCGGTTCTGGCGTGACCTCGGCTACGCGGTGGGGGCGTTACTCTCGGGCCTCATCGCCGACGCGATCGGCCTCGGGGCGGCCATCCATGTGGTGGCGGTGCTCACCCTGGCATCGGGGCTCGTGGTGGGCGCGACCATGCGGGGACCCGCGCCGGCGCCGATCGCGACCCGGTGACGACGGCGGGCGCCGGCTCCTTCGATCCCGCGGCGTACGACGCCTGGTTCCAGACCCCGGTGGGTCGCCTGACCGATCAGCTCGAGCACGAGGCCGTGCGCGCGCTCTTGCCGGAACCCTCCGGAGTCGCGCTCGACCTGTCGTGCGGCACCGGCAACTATGCCCTCGACCTGGCCGAGCGCGGATGGCAGGTGATCGGCATCGACCTGACCCCCGTCATGCTCGCGGCGGCGCGACGCAAAGCGGCCGCGCGACGCTCGTCCGCGTACTTCGTGGCGGGCGATGCCGGTGCGCTGCCGATCCGTGAGCACAGCATCCGGCTGGTCACCTTCGTCCTCGGCCTCGAGTTCATGGCCGAGCCTCTTCGCGCCTTGCGCGAGGTACGGCGCGTGCTCCGGCCGGCGGGTGGGACCGCCATCGTCGCCATCCTGGCTCCCTCGGGCGCGTGGACCCGCTGGCGACGTCTCAAGCGACGGCTCGTCGACTCCGGATGGCGGCGGGCACGCTTTCGCTCCGAGGCCACGATCCGTCACGCGGCCGAGACGGCCGGCCTGTGGCTGACCGGACGCCGCGCGGCCGTCTACTACGTGCCCACGCCCGGGCCCGTCCGCTGGCTGGAATGGTGGGAGCGGACGGCGGCGCGCCGGTTCCCGGCGCTCGCGACCTTCGTCGCGCTCCGGTTCGAGCCGGTGCCTCCTCGGCAAGAGTCACCTCAGGTGGCCCGCTGCCGAGGTGCGACCGGTGGTGATGCAGGACCTGGTGCCGGTCCTCCTTCTCACTGACATCTACGGGATGGCGTGGGCGGTCCTCGACGAGTTCCTGGCTCAGCGCGCCCGGTGAGCGAACGGACGGCGGGAGGCCGCCCGTTGCCGGCCTCCCGCGCCCTCCGGTCAAACCTTGGTGAGTTGCCCGGCTTGGATCATCTCCACGAGGACGTTCCACTCGTCCTTCTTCAGCACCGCGAGGTTGCCCACCTCGCCGATCCGGACTTCGTCACCGGCGAACTCGACCTCGGGGCACGCCCCGCAGCCGGCCGGGCACAGCAGAACCTTGTCCATGCTCCTCACCTCCTTCCCTTCACGAGCGCCAGGCGCTCGATGTGATGGCAGACGGCGGTCTCACCGCGTCGTGGCGGACGCCCTGATGATCGAAGCAATTCCTTTAGTCCGCGGCGGACTTCGGTGAGGTCAGCCAGGGTTCGGTCGAGCTCCTCGACCTTCCCCCGCACCAGCTCGAGGACGTGAGGACACGGGCACCGACCGGCCCGCCGCATCTGCACGATCTCCTTGATCTCCTCGAGCTGGAAGCCGAGCCGGCGCGCCCGGGCGACGAACGCGAGTGTCGTCAGGCTCTCCGGTCCGTAGACCCGATAGCCCGACGCGGTGCGGCGAGGCGCCGGAAGAATGCCGGCGGCCTCGTACAGGCGGAGCGCCTTCCGGCTCACCCCACTCTTCGCCGCGACCTGACCGATCAAGAGGCCCGCGCGTTCCATGGCGAAAGCGTAGACCCTGTCCCGCGGGGCAAGGTCAAGCGGTTTTTTCACGCGGCGGCGTAACGGCCGCGCGGGAACTCCGATGCACAGATCACGAGTTCTTCAGCGCCTCGGCGCGCAGGAAGAAGCTGCCCTCTGTGACCACAACATCCCCCAGCTTGAGGCCGGCAAGGACGAGATAGCCGGCGCCCACGGGGCTTCCCAGCCGGACCGTCCGGGCCACGAACTTCCCTTCCTCGTCGGGAGCGGCCACGAACACGACCTGGCGGTCCCCGATGGTCTGCACGGCGGCCCGCGGGACCATCATCGCCGGCTCGCCTCGCGGCGTGGTGAATGCCATCGTCGCGAACATGCCGAGGCGCAGGCGGCCGGCCGGGTTCGGCACCTCCACCCTGACCTTGGCCGTCCGGGTCTGCGGGTCGACACGTGGATCGATGTAGGTCACCCGGCCATGCGTCACCAGGCCCGGGTACGCCTGCGTCGTCACGGCGGCGTCCGATCCCACCCGGACGGCCCGAAAGTCCTGCTCGTAGAGATCGCCAACGATCCAGACGCTCGAGAGGTCGGTGACGGTGAAGAGTTCCTGGCCGACCGCCGCCACCTGGCCGAGGTTGACGGACCGCGCGGTGATCACCCCGTCGATGGGGGCCGGCACCAGGATGTCGGACGCGATCTGGCCCGGTGCCTTGAGACCCCGAGCCGCTCGGGCGTGAGCCCCAGGAGCACGAGCCGCTGCCGCGCGGCCTCAAGGTCGGCTTCGTGAGCGGCGTGCTGCGCCGTGACCTCCTCCAGCTCCTGGCGGCTGGCGGCGCCGATCGTGACGAGCTGCTGAGTGCGGTCGAGCTTCTTGTGGTCTGCCTCGAACGCGGCCTGCATCGACAGGTACTTCATCTGGGCATCCGCCAGCTCGCTGCTGAAGAGCGTGACCAGGGGCGTACCCCGCTTCACGGTCGCGCCGAGCTCCACCTGGACCTTCGTCACGACGCCCCCAGCGACGGGCGTCACCTTGACCTCGCGGTAGGCATTGGCCATCACGCTGCCGGGCAGCTCGATCGACGCAGTGGGCGTCGTGGTACCGACCTTCGCGGTCTTGATCCCGAGTCGGCCAACCGCATCCGACGTCAGCAGCACCTCCACGTCGGCCGAGTCGTCCCCCGGGCCCGCCGGCGTGGTGGGTGCGGGTGTGTCGGATCCCCTCGACGGAGCCGCCACCGGCGCAGAGGCGCCCGATCGCGAGCGCAGAAACAGTGCCGTGGCCAGGCCCCCGAGTCCGAAGAAGACCACGGCGACCACCGCCCATGTCAGGATCTTCATGTTTTCTCCTTCGTCAGCGGGCCGGAGATCCGATCACGCGCTCGACTTCCACCGCCCCGTCGTAGACCTGTTTCAGCGAGTCGGTGTAGCCCGTCTCGATCTCGATGTAGCGGCGCTGCTCGGCGATCACGTCCAGCAACGGAACCCGGCCGAGCTGGTAGCTCTGCCGGACCACGTCCAGGTTCTGACGGGCCACTTCCCGGACGCCGCGGGCGTAGATCTCCAGGGATTGCCGGGCCGCGAGCTCCTGGGTGTAGGCTGCCTCCACCTCCTGGCGGATGATGAGCCGCATGAACTCGAGCCGCCGCTCGGCCGCCAGCGCCTCGGCCTTCGAGGCCGCGACATTGCCCTGGTTGCGATTTCGGACGGGCAGCGTGATCGTGACGCCACCCCCGACCATGTGGAACACGTCCTGGATGGGCCGGGTGCCGCCGCGGTCGGTCAGGCCGTTAAGGGCGAAGCCGGTGTCCTGTCGCTGGTAGCCGACGTTGACGCTCGCATCCCACCGGCCCTCGGCCTCCTCCTTCTGGATGCGGGCACGGGCCACGTTCAGATCGGCTCGGGCCATGCTGAGATCCGGCCGGCCCTGGAGGGCCCGCTCGACTCCCAGATCGCGCGCCGGCGCCTCAGGCGCGCCACTCAGGTCCCCCTGGACCGACAGCGGGACCTGCGGCTCGACGCCGACCATCGCCCGGAGCTGGAGCGCGAGCACCTGGACGCGGCTCTCCAGGCCTCGGCGGCTGGCGTCCAACCGATTCACCTCGACCAGCAGGAGGCTCTCCTCCAGCGGTGGC
>Ga0207667_10010273_pt1 | contig 10956 bp, 8 predicted proteins | sample KBSCornC52_FD_184301 | JGI IMG/M metagenome (GOLD analysis project Ga0207667, IMG submission 184301) | Corn rhizosphere microbial communities from Kellogg Biological Station, Michigan, USA - KBS Corn C5-2 (SPAdes) (version 2) | ecosystem: Host-associated > Plants > Roots > Rhizosphere > Soil ...
CCGACTTGCTCACAAGGGTAGGCTCCAGCTACAGTCTCTGGTTTCGTCCGCCCGATGCGAAGCCGGGCACGGTTCGGCGAATTACGGTGGAGCTGACCGAGGAAGCGAAACAGCGACACCCTGGCGCGGAAATTCAGGCACGCAAAGGCTACATTGTACGCTAGCGCTACTTCTGTTTCTGCTTCGGTTGCGGCGGCACCACATGGACATCGTACAGCGTGTAGTCGCCATCGTACACGGTTGCGCTGATCCGGTCGCCGACCTTCACCGTCTTCAGAATGTCGGGCTTATCCACCTTATACGGCATGGTCATGGCGTCCATGTAGCCTTCGACTTTGCCATGATTCACCGTGAGGCGGTCGGTTTGTACACCCTCAACTTTCCCTTCGAGCGTGTGCGATTTGCCTTTGGCTGGTTGGGCCGTCCCCGTTGTTCCCAGCAAGCAGGCCATCGCCAAAGTCACTGCCAAAAGATGCAGGATGCTATGTACTCTCATTTCAAGACCTCCCTTAAAAAGAAGTTTAGCATCGGCCTTCCGCAGTTTACCTTTAACATTCTTAACCTACGTTTTACCTGCGCTTAGCAGCAGCGGCAAGCCCGCTCGCTTATGTTAGATGTAGATGGACCCGGATCAGATCCGCCGCCGAGCTCCTTTGCTGTGGCTCTTTATGGCGCTGCTGGTAGCGCTGGTCTGCGTGTTGGCGGTGCTGCAGTACAACTGGATCGGCGAGATCAGCGTCGACGAGCAAAAGCAACGCCAGTATGATCTGCAAGCTTCCGCCAACAAGCTAAGCAGCGCCTTTAACGCCGAGCTGAACACTGCTGCCGAAGCCCTTCAGCCCAACGATCAGCAGGTACAAGAGGTCGGGCGGCAGAAGGCTTACGAAGAGCGTTACGTTGCGTGGCATGCTTCGGCCGCCCATCCCCGTCTGTTTCGACGCGCTGCTGTCGTGGACGAGGAGAAGGGCAAGCTCGTGCTTCGCATGTTCAATGCGGATAGCGGCGCTTTGGAACCGGCGGAATGGCCTACCGATTGGACGGCCGCAAAGGAATTTTTCATCGCGCGATTGGCGGGGAACAATGTGCGGAACAATGGTCCACTCATCGACTATCCGCGTTTCCGTCCCCAGCCGGATACTGGCCAGGGGCGTCCGGAAGAGGACTGGCTGCTGCTGGAAATCGACACCAAGTATGCAAGCGATACCATACTGCCGGAGTTGCTCACTCAGCAGCTTGGCGATGATTTCCGCTCGCAATATCGAGTGGAGGTTGTTTCCCGCGTCAATCCGTCCGAGATGATCTTTGCAACCGATTCCACCCAGGCATCGCGCAGTCAGCCGCAAGCCACGGTGACGTTGTTCGATCCCCCCCGCCCGAATCGCGGCCGTGGACCGGGCGCGCCAGTCATATCACCTCGAGGCGTTTCGAACGATTCGGGACGGGGACGGTGGCTGCTCTCTGTGTGGCTGCGTAATGGTTCGCTCGAAACCATCGTGGCCAGCACACGCCGCCGTGATTTAGCGATTTCGGGAGGCATCTTGCTTCTGTTGCTCGCCACCGGCGCCGCATTGGCGCAGTTCTCGAGAAGAGCGCAGCGATTAGCCGAGGTGGAAATGGAATTTGTCGCGGGAGTGTCCCACGAGTTGCGCACGCCGCTTACAGTGATTCGGACGGCGGCATTCAATCTGCGGGGTAAGGTGGCGTCGAACCCCTCGCAGGTGGAGCGCTATGGTGCGCTCATCCAGCAGGAAAGCGAGCGTTTGGGCGCGATCGTCGAACAGGTCCTCCGTTTTGCCAGCGCGAAAGCCGGGCGCGTGGTGCAAGAACGTCAGCCGGTTTCCGTGCCTGGTTTGATCGAGGAGACCGTGCAATCCAATAAGGGCATGCTCGAAGACGCCTTGTGCGAAGTTCAGACCCACATCGAACCTGGTCTGCCTCCCATTACGGGAGATTCTATGGCGCTGCGTCATGCTCTACAGAATCTCTTAGCCAACGCGGCCAAGTATGGGGGATTGGCAGGCAGGCAACGGGTCGAGATGTCCGCACGGGCAGTGCGTGGCGCTAAAGGACAGGAGATTGAAATCCGCGTCATCGATCACGGCTCTGGAATTCCTCCGGAGGAACAGAAGCGCGTATTCGACGCGTTCTTCCGTGGAAAAAAAGCCGTGCAGGATCAGATTCACGGCACCGGACTCGGCCTGCATCTGGTCAAAAGAATCGTGGAGGCACACGGTGGAACCGTGAGCGTGGAGAGCGAGCCGGGCACCGGATCCACGTTTATCGTGCGCATTCCCGTTGCCGCGGCGGAGCATCAGGATGAACTCGCGCCTACTCTTGGTTGAAGATGAGCCCGGCCTCAGCCTCACGGTGACCGATCTTCTGGAGGCCGAAGGCTACCAGGTGGATACGGCCATGGATGGCCTCACCGGTTTGAACAAAGCGGGCACCGGCGATTATGACGTCGTCATTCTGGACGTGATGCTTCCCGGCATGAGCGGTTTCGATGTATGCCGCGAGCTGCGTCAGAAGGGTTGCGACACTGCGATCATGATGCTCACTGCCAAGACCCACGTGACGGATCGCGTCGTCGGGCTTAAGCTCGGAGCAGACGATTATCTGGCCAAGCCGTTCGATCCTTCCGAGCTCCTCGCGCGCGTCGAATCGTTGCTGCGGCGCATCCCCAAGAAGAAACGGATTCCCGTGGCGCAGTTCGAATTCGGCAACGTGAGCGCTGATTTCGCCGTGGGCCAGGTTCACAAGAAGGGCGAGCCTGTCACCATGGCCGCCAAGGAATTACAGCTGCTTCGCTATCTGATCGACCGTCGCGGTACCGTGGTTTCGCGCGAAGAGCTATTGCAGAACGTCTGGGAATATCAGGCTGACGTCTCTTCCCGGACCATCGACGTGCATGTGGCCTGGTTACGGCAAAAGCTCGAAGATAATCCGCAAAGCCCTCAATACATTCACACCGTGCGTGGCGTGGGTTACCGCTTTACGGCATAGCCGGTCCGTTAACTCTCTGCCAAACATCAGTTAAGAAGGTTAAGCGCCTCACACCTGTGCCTGGCAACGTGCGTCTTTGCTGGTATGGAAAGACAGTCGCATAAATGGTTTCGCGTATGGATGCTGACCGGAGCCGGCCTCGCGATTCTGCTCCTGGCGAGCAGCGTGATCAACTACGTCATCTCAGAACGCTCCACGGAGCTATTCAACACACGGCGTGAGATGGCGCGGGAGATGGCCGTTCTGGATCAGCTGATGCACGTCCAAAAGCCGGCTGCGGGAGCCTTGAGCGGCGTTCTCGAACAGGTGGTGCGCGAGAGTAAGGGCACGCTGGCGTGGGCGCAGATGGTGGATCGGGAGGGTACGGTGATCGCGCGCTCGGATACTGCCGCGGCTCCGGCTTTTACCGGCGATTACGTCGCGTCGAGGATTCGCGAGCGCCGCCCGGTCTTCGCTGTTCGCGACACCAGCGCCGGGAAAGTCGTGGTGGAGGCGTTTGCCATTCGTCTCCCGTCGTACACGCCCGCGGCATCGTTCAAAAGTGTCGCACTGAAAACTGGTCCGGGAAATATGGCCTTTGTCGAGCTGGCGTCGTTTGCCAACGCCGGCCTTCTGGCTTGGCCCGTCCGTTGGACTCTCATCCTGGGTGTTACAACGGGTTGCGCTCTTCTCGGCGCTTTGATTGTGTTGGCGGTCCGTTTCCGCGCGCATCTTTCCGCGAGACGTGTAGAACGCCAGATGGAGATCGCGAGCCAGGTGCAGCGTGGGCTGCTACCGGCGGCCGATTCTTCGCCGCGCGATTTTGAGGTGGCGGCCGAGTGGCGGCCGGCTTCCAATGTCAGTGGCGATTTTTATGACGCCTTCGACCTTCCGCAACCAGGCGCGGCCTTTGTAGTCGGTGACGTATCCGGCAAGGATGTTCCTGCAGCGATGTTGGCCAGCCTGATTCAGGGGACGGCGCACGCCTCGGATTGGACTCGTTCCGCAGCCGACCACAACGCTGCCACTGAACAGCTCAATCGGCTGCTTTGCGAGCGCGCTTCGCAGGAGCGGTTCGCCAGCCTGTTTTGGGGCTATTTCGATACTCCGACGGGACTATTGCACTACGTCAATTGCGGACACTGCGCGCCGCTGCTGTTCCGCCCCCGCAGCAAAAGCATTTTGAGGCTCAGCGATGGAGGCCCCGTTCTCGGTCTGCTGCCGCGCGCCCGCTTCGAACAAGGCGCGGAGCGGCTGGAGCAGGGAGACCTGCTGGTGCTCTACTCAGACGGCGTCATCGAAGCCGCCAACGCGGCGGGCGAAGAGTTTGGCGAGCATCGTCTGATCGCGGCAGTCGAATCTGGGATGCACGAAGAACCGAGCCACATCCGCGATCGAATTCTTCGCGCGGTGCGCGAGTTCACCGGCAGCGACGTGCTGGTTGACGACCAGACCTTGCTGGCGATCCGCTACACCGGCGAATCCGCCGGGGTGCTGGAGAGTCAGGCTGCGTGATTATCGCGATCGCCGGAAGACGAAATACGGGCCCCGTGACTCCGGGCCCAGTAGCTCCAGCCAAAGAGGCTGTTTCGCTGCCTACCCTGGGGCAAAATCACGGGGGTTCCATTGGGATTGCTCTAGTTAAAAAGCGCGAACGTTGCTGGCGGAGAGGGGGGGATTCGAACCCCCGGAACAGATTTAAGTCCGTTCGACGGTTTAGCAAACCGCTGCTTTCGACCACTCAGCCACCTCTCCGCGAAGTGGGTCGGTTCACCTGCGATATTAACACTAGCGAACCGGTTCCTGCATTCAGCCACATCATTCGGACCTCGCTCGCCGGGCTGACGGGCGTCGTCGCGGGAATGGGGCGGGGAAGCTCTGCATCACATTGTTGAACTCTGCCAGCCGCTGCGCTCAGCTCGTTACATTATCTTCTATGCAAATCCACGCCAGAGCGCCGCTTCGGCTGCGCGTGGAAACTCCGCTGGGTTTCACGACGGTGAAGTACATCGGCGCGATTGAGTTCGTAGAAAAACTACAAAACCCTTGGCAAGGATAAAGGTGGCTGGCGCGAAGATTTTCAATATTTCAGCCAGGAAGCTGGAATTTAGGTCATCGCCGCGAGCGATTCCTGAACGCTGGGATGTTTGCCCGCCTCCACATCTTTGCGGCGCAGAGTGTGGAATGCAGTCAGCACCGTATTCGCCTTGGCCAGCGCCGCCACTCGCTCGGTGAACGCCGCGAGCTTTTTACCCGGAATCGCGTACACCGCAACGCCGGGCTTCAGAATATCGAGATAGGCACGAGCCCCGCAGCATCCCAGGCTGAGCACGGTCTGGTTGTTGTTCAATGCTTGCGGCACCACTGCACAGGCTGGGCGTCCCATGGCCGGTGGAAGTCCGCCTTCGAGCTGCTGCGAAGCTTCTGACAGCACCAGCGTTTGATCCGCATTTGCAAACAGCAGGACCACGTCGGGCGGCAGAGGAATCTGACTTAACGGTCCATAGATCACCGCCTGCGGCCGATTCTTCAGAACCGGAATAAGCGGGATATCCTGTTCCCGTACATAGCCGAGGTCGGCGAATACTTTCAGCGCGTCGCTCAGGTCTTTTTGCGCCGTGGGCGAGGCTTCCAGGTTGTGCGTGTAAATTCCAATACCGCACAAGTCGTGATCGCGCGGTACAGTGGCGAACACGCCCTTAGTCGCTTCCTGCCAGAATCGGCATCCGGCTGGAACGGAGCCGGTAAACTGCTTCACTCCAGGTGGAACCGCGTCGGCGAAGCAAACGGCTACCGGGGGGCGCTCCAGCGTCAGGGAATCGATCAGGGTTTGGGCGATGGCAGGGTAGGACGGCATCGATCCATGGTACACCGGATGCTTATGGGCGCCGAAAACGAAAATGCTCACCCGAGGGTGAGCATTCGCGCCTCCCCGCTGTCGCGGGGTGATGTACATGGGAGAATCAGATTCGACGGTTTCGCAACCGCCAAAACCTGGGTTGTGATTGCGATATTAGGGCGCGGAGCCGATGAAGTCAAGGGAAAAAACTTAGCTTGCGATCATGCCTGTAATCCATTGAATAGACTACACTTGCCTCAAAAGTCAGAAGTGGGCTATTTGTGGAAAAACTGTTGCTAACCCGACGCATCCACGGTCCGCTTTCCGTCTAAGGGTGCGGAACGTCAAGGCTTACTTATCGCCGATCCTCAGCAGCTGAAAGGGGTCGTCGTGACCGGGTTTTCCGAACTTTCTGCGCAAAACCCGGAAGCCTCCGAACCCTATTCCTACAATAATACTAAGGGCCCCAAGTACCCCCGTGAGGACGAAGACATTGAGAAACAGCTTGTACATCAATAGCCCCTGATTGACCGGAACCTTCTCATTCAACGTGAGATTCCCCGCATATTGGACCCGGGCCAGCACCCGTTCCGCGGCATCCTGATCGGGTGGCTGGACGATCGCAGCTACTAGCGGACCGCTCCGTTTGGCGATAGTACCAGGGAGTTTGGTGAATTCCTGCTCCCGTTCGCGGGCGATGTTGGGGGTCGGGTAGCTGAAAATGGCTAGGCTTAGCTCGCCTTTAGGCGTCCTGTAGCGGCCCAATTGGCCCTCGGTACCTAGGTGGAAGGCCGCCAGAGAAGGGGCGATCCTGGGTTCAAAGCGGGCCAGGGAGACTGGACCCAAGATATACCGCTCGGAATTAGGGATTAGGCCGTCCTGAGGAAGATAGCCGGCCAACGCAGGGAGGGGAGCATTGTCCAGTTGAGGGAGCTGGGTAAAAAGCAATTCCAGGTCCTTTTGTTCCGGGACGTCGCCAGAAACCTGAAAAACGTAGTTTCCGTACGCAAATAGGGCCCCGTCGGGGGTTTTGGCCGAAAGAGCGGATATCTTTGCCGGTGTAGCATTATCCGGCCGGCGGGCTTCGAATAATGCCAGGGCGCCGGTGGAGTCGCGGAGCCTCCAGGCGGCCGCCATAAAACGTTTCCCAGATGGTTTGTCAGGTATCGTGGTGTACTGCGCCTGTTCGGCGGAGATGAACCCGAATTCCTGATACAACGACGCATCGTCTGCCGCCAACGACTTAGTCGCGCCCCTGGCAAAGTCGCCGATGTGGTCCGGCAAAATGGCGGCGCGGAGCGGCAACGATGCGATAACCAGCAGGCTTAGCGCACAGGGCGCGGCGGTAAAGCGTGCAAGAAATCCTGCCGCCACACTCCGTTGTGCGCGTTTAAAACTTAGGCTCCGCAGCATTTTTTGTACTTCTTTCCGCTGCCACATGGGCAAGGATCGTTGCGGCCCACCTGCTTTTTCGCCAGGACGGGCTGTTTCGTAGTCGACCGTTCGCCGCCCACGAATTGCAGCTCGGCCAGTTCCTTTTCCTTCTTACGCTCGATTTTCCGCGTGAAGTCCATCACGGAATTCTGCGCGGCGCGCGATTCGAGCTGGCGCTGCTCGGCCGCAACCCCCACGGCTTCGGGCTCGTCTCCGTCCTCGTCTTCCTCATTCCACAATTCCGGATGAGGGACATTCGCGTCCGTGGGACCTTCGCTTCGCTGCAGGAAGAACAGGTAGCGTATCGTCTCATCCTCGATGCGATCCATCATGTCCTGGAACAGCACGTAGGATTCTTTCTTATACTCGACCAGCGGATCCTTCTGGCCGTAGCCGCGTAGCCCGATGCCTTCCTTCAGGTGATCCATCGACAACAAGTGATCTTTCCACTGGTTGTCGATGACGTTGAGCATGATCATGCGCTCGGTCTCGCGCAGCAGCGGCGCGCTGAGCATGTCTTCTTTTTCCTGATACTTCTTGTTGAGCTGCTCGAGAATATCCGCCTCAGCCTGGCTGCGATGCAGGTCCATCAGGCCTTCGGTGCGAATCTTGACCCCGAATTGCGTGAGCACGTCGGTTTCGAGGCCGGTCCAATCGTAGTTGCTGGGGTGCGTTTTCTCAGGCAGGCGTGCATCGACGAACGAACCCAGGATGCCCTCGATGATTTCGCCGACGCGTCCTTTCTGGTCGTTGCCTTCCAGCAGGCCGCGGCGCATGCTGTACACCGCCTGGCGCTGCTTATTCATCACGTCGTCGTATTCGATGATATGCTTGCGGGCGGCGAAATTCTGCGCTTCCACGGCCTTCTGCGCGGCTGCGATGCGCTTGGTGATCATCTTGCTCTCGATCGGCACATCTTCTTCCATGCCGAGCCGCAGCATCAGGTTCTGCATGCGCTCGCCGCCGAAAATTCGCATCAGATCGTCTTGCAGCGACAGGTAAAAGCGAGCAGACCCGGGATCACCCTGCCGTCCCGACCGTCCACGTAGCTGATTGTCAATACGCCGGGAATCGTGCCGCTCCGTGCCCAAAATGTGTAGGCCGCCCAGCTCGACCACCTCGTCATGCTCCTGTTGCGTCTCAGCCTTAAACCGGGAGAAAACTTCATCCCATTCCTGGCGTTCCGGCGATCCGACGGCGGCGGTCTGCATGGCGTCGGGATCCTTATTCTCCTTGCGCAGCCGCTCCTTGGTCATGAACTCGGGATTACCGCCGAGCAGAATATCGGTACCGCGGCCAGCCATGTTAGTCGAGACTGTGACCACGCCCTTGCGTCCCGCCTGCGCCACCAGGAACGCTTCACGCTCGTGGTTCTTGGCATTCAAAACTTCGTGCCGGACACCCATCTTGCTCAAGATCTTCGAGAGCTTTTCCGATTTTTCGACGGACACGGTGCCCACCAGAATCGGCTGTCCGGTGGCGTGAATCTGCTCGATCTCTTTCGCCGCGTTGCGGAATTTCTCTTCTTCCGTGCGATACACCATGTCCTGAAAATCCAGGCGCTGCAAGGGGCGATTGGTCGGGATCTGGGTGACTTCCAGCTTATAGATGCTGTCGAATTCAGCCGCTTCCGTATCGGCCGTGCCGGTCATGCCGGCTAACTTTTTATACATGCGGAAATAATTCTGGAATGTGATGGTCGCCAGTGTCTGGTTCTCGCGCTGGATCTTCACGCCTTCTTTGGCTTCGACGGCCTGGTGTAGCCCGTCCGACCAGCGCCGGCCCGGCATCAGACGGCCGGTGAATTCGTCCACGATGATGACTTCATCGTCCTTCACCACGTAGTCTTTATCCCGCTGGAACAGCACGTGCGCCTTGAGCCCCTGCTGCACGTGGTGGTTGACCTCCATATTGGCGGCTTCATAGAGATTGCCCATGCCCAGCAGCCGCTCGATCTTGAGGGAACCTTCTTCCGTCAGCGCTACGCTGCGGTGCCGCTCGTCAACGGTGTAATCGCCCGTGGTCCATTTCTGGCCCGGCTCTTTGCCCTCGATCACTTCGCCGCGAATCAGGCTGGGGATCAGGCGATTGATCTTGTAGTACTTATCGGTGGACTCCTCGCTCGGACCCGAAATAATGAGCGGCGTACGCGCTTCGTCGATCAGGATCGAGTCCACTTCATCGACGATGGCGTAGTTGAACATCTTGAACTGGGTGCCCTTACCGTCGACGGCGGGCACAATTATGGGTTCGATGGTGCGCTGTACACACTCGGCGATCCGGAACTTCATGTTGTCGCGCAGGTAATCGAATCCGAATTCGTTGTTGGTTCCGTAGGTGATGTCGGCGGCGTAACTGTTGCGGCGCTCGCCGTCATCCAGATCATGTACGATGACGCCGACGCTCAATCCCAGAGCTTTGTAGATCCGGCCCATCCATGCCGAGTCGCGTTCTGCCAGATAGTCGTTCACCGTGACCACGTGAACGCCAAGCCCCGAGAGCGCGTTCAGGTATACCGGCAGCGTCGCGACTAGAGTCTTCCCTTCGCCGGTCTTCATCTCGGCGATTTTGCCGCGATGGAGCACGATGCCGCCGATCAACTGGACGTCGAAATGCCGCATGTTGAGGATGCGGCGGCCAGCTTCGCGCACGGTGGCGAATGCTGGGATCAGGATATCGTCGAGCGAAGCGCCCTGAGCGAGTTGTTCCTTGAATGTGACGGTCTGCGCGGCGAGTTCCTGATCCGAGAGTTCCTTAATGCGGCCCTCCATATCGTTGATGGCCGCGATCAGAGGGCGCATCGCCTTGATATCGCGCTCGTGCTTGGTGCCGAAAACCTTGCCCATCACTGACTCGAAGTCCATAATTGAGCCTCCCGGTGTTAAAGATTAAACTTGCGGTTGAAATACGGATCGGGTTGCGAGTTGATGGTTTTTTAGCAGCGAAGCTGAACGAGATGCTGCGATCGTGGGGAGAAGGGAACTACGGTTTGGCTCGCGACCATCCACAACGAATGCCGCAGAGGAGTCTCGGCCAAAGCAATGATGGGGAAGATAGCCTGAGGCGACGGCCTGTCTGCGCGGACATTTAAAGCCGACGATTCGTCCATCGGTGTCGCCACCGACAGCAACAGACGAGTCAGCGAATTCGACTTGTGTTCGTTCGAAACAGCGGGCCCCTGGGCGATGATCGCCGACAGGGCCGAAAGGCCGAGCAGCGGAGCCAAAGTTACCAGGATAATTCGCCCGAATCGCACGGAAGTCCTTCTATTTGTGATTTTAGCATAGGGCGGCTCCGCGATTTGAGGGTGAGATAATCGACCAAGAATGCTTGGCGATCTCAAGCACGCTCTGCGCGGGTTGCGCCGGGCTCCGGTCTCCGGCGCGGTCATCATTCTTCTGCTGGCCTTGGGAATCGGCGCGAACACCATCATCTTCAGCCTCATAGATGCTCTGCTGTTGCGGCCGCTGCCGGTCCAGCGGCCCCAGGAACTAGTGCAGTTGATGAATCTGGGAGGCATCGTTTATCCCGAGTTTCCACGTGTTGTTTGCCACATGATGCGTAGTGATTCACCCCCGGCGCTGTCCGAGGTCGCCTGCGAAGGAGAATTGGATCTCGCAATCTCCGATCGCTCGCAGATCGAGCGGATCCATGTGAACGTCATTTCCCCCAATTACTTCAGCTTGCTCGGCGTGAGTGCT
>Ga0207667_10010275_pt1 | contig 10956 bp, 11 predicted proteins | sample KBSCornC52_FD_184301 | JGI IMG/M metagenome (GOLD analysis project Ga0207667, IMG submission 184301) | Corn rhizosphere microbial communities from Kellogg Biological Station, Michigan, USA - KBS Corn C5-2 (SPAdes) (version 2) | ecosystem: Host-associated > Plants > Roots > Rhizosphere > Soil ...
GGGTGTGATTGAAAGTGGTGCCGGTTGGTTTGGGTCTTCTGGATAAAGGTGTGTACTTTTGCGTCCCAGTGCTTAAATGTGATCGTCCATGGAAACATCTCATGGCCAGCCGTCGGATCCACGGCGCGAGAAGCAATTGTTGGAGAAACTGCGCAGCCATCCTGAGTTGATGGAGCGTTTTGAAGCAATTCTGGAGCTGACGGAGGCGCCGACGGGCACCGCGGACCAGATTGAGGAGTTGTTGGTCGCAGAAATGCGGCGCTTGGGTAACAAAGCGATGCAGACTTGGGCGCAGAGCGCGGAAGAGCAAGCGGCGGAGGATCTGCAGCAAAAGACGCCAGGGGCGAGAGTGCGAAAAAAAAGATCCTGAGTTGGTGGTGTAGCTTTGGCGCGGTCTGCCTGGAGGAGCGGATTTGGCGGGCTCCAGGGCAGAGCTATCTGCGACCCTTTCTGGCCCGGACCGCCATGACGGCCCGTGGCAAGTCAGGACGTTTGCAGCGGATCTTGAGTGATTTCGGTGCAGAACATTCCTTTCGGCAATGCGGCCAGCGTCTCAAGGAACATTACGGGTTCGAATTGAATGCGACCGCGGTGCGTGACGCCACCTTGCAGCAGGCGGGGCGTGCGGCCAGAGAGTTGGAAGCGCACTACGGCGAGAACTTCCGCGTGCTGCCCAAGACGGGGCCGGAGTATATCGTGGCACAAGCCGATGGGACCATGATCTGCACGGTGCCTGAGGGTCGCAAACGCAGCCAAACACGGCCGCGTGAATGGAAGGAAATGCGCCTGAGCGCCGCACGCGCCCATGGGCGTGTCGAAACCACGTATGCAGCGGGGTTCCTGACGGTGGAGGAAACCGGACGGCGCTGGGCCCATTGTGCGCGGGACGCCGGTTGGTCGCTCAGTGCCCGGTTGCACGTCGTGGCCGATGGGGCGGAATGGATCCGCTTGCAATGCCAGGAAGCCTTTGGGGATCAAGCCGAACTGCTCATCGACTTCTTTCACGTCAGCGAATATCTGGCGGCCGCCGCCGAATCCTGCCGGCCTAAAGCCCCGCGAACGTGGCTGCGGACCCAGCAGCAGCGGTTGCGCCAGGGAAGGGCGGACAAAGTGCTCGAGTCTTTGGCCGCCTGCCTCGAACCTGCCACCGTCGCTGACGAGGAAGCTCCGGTGCGCAGCGCTCACGGCTATCTCTTCAGGCGCCGGCCATACCTCGACTACCCTAAAGCGCTGGCCCGCGAACTGCCGATCGGTTCAGGCCTCATCGAGTCCGGACACAAACATGTTCTCCAAGCTCGGCTCAAAAAGCCGGGCAGCGCTTGGTTGCCCCACCACGCACATGCTCTCGCCCAACTGCGCGTCCTCCGAGCCAACCATCTATGGGAACTCTTCTGGCAGGACCGCAAAGCGGCCTGATCCTCTGGCACCACTTTCAATCACACCCGATGAAGGCGGAGGGATGAATTGATCCGTTCCGCCTGACACGCTCGGAATGATTCTGCGCGGTCTCGATCCACGCGCGGCTTCGCACCAATTCCTTCATCCTTCCGTCTTCATCCTTTCCCCGCTCATCCCCGGTTCCGCACCCGGAATTGCCGCGGCGTCACCCCCGTCCGTTTGCGAAACTGCTGCGTAAACGCGCTCTGGTCGCAGAACCCGTGCTGGATCGCGATCTCGCTGATCGGCGTGGACGTTTTCACCAGGGCTTCCGCCGCGGATTGAATCCGCGTGCGCAGCAGCAGTTCATGCGGCGTGAGCCCCAGCGTGCTTCGCAAGAGCCGGTGCAAATGCCGTTCCGAAACGCCCGCGGCGCGCGCCAGTTCCGTGGTGGTGAGATTTCGCCCGCAATGCTGCCGCGCGTATTGCACTGCCGCGGTGACCTCGCGCACATCGTAATGCCGCATGCGGTCCTCGTCGCGTCGTGTGATCCCCATCACGCCGATCACCTTGCCGCTCCTGTCGCGCACTGGCAGTTTCGTCGTCAGAAACCAATCGAGATTTCGCTGCTCATTGTACCAGAGTTCCAGGCGATTGATCAGTGGCTTGCCGCTGCGAATCACCCGCTGGTCATCCTCACGAAAGGCCTTCGCCCACTCCGCGGGAAAGAATCTTTCGTCCATCGCGCCGACGAGCTCGTCTTCCCTCTCGATGCCGAAACGGGCGAACGTTTCGCTGTTTGCGGCGATGTGCCGTCCGCGCGCATCTTTCACAAAGAAGAACACTCCGGGCAGATGCTCGAATATCGCGCGCACCGCGTGTGGATCAGCCATGCGGGCGAAAAAGTCAGCCTGAAAGCGCTTAGAACGCATGGCGGGATTCTAACAAAAAATGGCAGTCTGTCACCAGACAAGGCTGGCCCGCGGCGGTATAAAAATGGCGCCATCGTTCATCCCCGCCATGAGTATTCCCCGCTCCATTCTCGTCTCGTTGCTCGGTTTCACTGCCGCCGTCACGGTGGCCGACGACGCTACGGATTTCCCCTCCAAGCCGCCGGTCAAAGCACTCTCGCCCACGGACGAAGCGAAGACTTTCCAACTCCCGAAGGGCTACCACCTCGAGCTCGTGCTCAGCGAACCGGACATCCTCGAGCCGGTATGCATGGCCTTCGACGGCAACGGCCGTCTCTTCGTTGCCGAGATGCGCAGCTACATGCGCGACATCGATGGCACGAATGAGATTGTCCCCACTGGCCGCGTCTCCGTCCACTGGTCGAGCAAGCACAACGGCGTTTATGATCAGCATCGCATCTTCGCCGACAAGCTGACCCTGCCCCGCCTGCTCCTGCCCCTCGCCGATGGCGTGCTCATCGGGCAAACGGACACGAACGACATCTATTTCTACCGCGACACGAAGGGCGACGGCGTGGCCGACGAGAAGAAGCTCGTCTATCAGGGCGGCGCGCGCGGCGGCAATCTCGAGCACCAGCCGAGCGGCCTCACCTGGGGGATCGACAACTGGATCTACTCCGCGGTGAACAACTATCGCCTGCGCTGGAAGGCCGGGCAGATCAGCAAGCAGGACATTCCCGGTAATGGCGGCCAATGGGGCGGCACGCAGGACGATGACGGCAAATTCTGGGTGGTGAATGCCGGCTCCGAAAAGGGACCGATCAATTACCAGCAGCACTTTCTCTACGGTCAATTCAACGCCCACCATCAGGCCGACGAAGGCTTCGAGATGGTCTGGCCGGCGATGGGTCTCCGCGATTTCCAGGGCGGCCCCGGCCGCTCGCGCGACGACAGTACGCTCAATCACTTCACTGCCACCTGCGGCGGTGAGATCTATCGCGGTGACCAGTTGCCCGCGGAACTCAAGGGCAACCTCTTCTTCGGCGAGCCCGTCGGCCGTCTCGTGCGCCGCGCCCAGATCGAGGTGAACGACGGCATCACGATCCTGCACAATCCTTATCCGCAGAATGAATTCCTGCGCAGCACGGACCCGCTCTTCCGTCCGGTGGATATGAAGACTGCACCCGATGGCACGCTCTTCATCTGCGATATGTATCGCGGCATCATCCAGGAGGGCAACTGGACGCGCGAAGGGAGCTACCTGCGCAAAGTCATCAACCAATACAGCATGGACAAGGTCATCAACCACGGCCGCATCTGGCGCCTTGTGCATGACACCACCAAGCGGGTGCCCGAGCCGAAATTGCTCTCCGCCACCTCCGCGCAACTCGTGGCCACGCTCGCGAATCCGAACGGCTGGTATCGCGATACCGCGCAGAAACTGCTCGTCTTGAAGCAAGACCAGGGCGTTGTGCCCGCGCTGACCAGCATGGTGCAGAAGGAAAAGAATCCGCTCGGCCGCATGCATGCGCTGTGGACGCTGGAAGGGCTCGGCGCGCTCACGCCTGATCTCGTGCGTATGAGCTTGAAAGATGCCTCGCCGCAGGTCCGCCGCGCCGCAATCCGTGCCAGCGAATCGCTGAACGATCCCGCGTTGCAACCAGACGTCGCTGCGCTGGCGAAGGACAGCGATCCTTCGGTCGTCATCCAGGTCTGCCTCACCGCGAAACTCATGAAGTGGAAGGATTACGCGGACTTCATCAACCGCGCGGCCATGGCCACACCGTCGAAGGGCGTGAAGGAGATCGCCATGCAAGCGCTGACCAACAGCAGTGAATTCCCGCGCGAATTGAGCGGCACGCAAAAGGAAATCATGAACCGCGGGCAGGCCACCTACCAGGAGCTGTGCTTCACCTGCCATGGTCTCGATGGCCGCGGCATGAGCGCCGAAGGCATGCCGCCCGGCACGACGCTCGCGCCGCCGCTGGCCAATGCCAAAGTCGTGCTTGGCCATCGTGACGGCCTCATCCGCGCGCTGTTGCATGGCGTCACCGGCCCGGTGGGCGGCAAGACCTACCAGGGACAGATGATTTCCATGGCGACGAACAGCGACGAGTGGATCGCTGATGTGCTCAGTTATATTCGCAATCGCTTCGGCAACTCCGTGACCTTCATCGAGGCGAAGGACGTAGCCCGTGTGCGCAAGGAAACGCAGAGCCGCACCACGCCGTGGACCGAAGAGGAAATCGCCGCCACCGCACCACCCGTGCTGAAGAATCGCCCGGAGTGGAAGCTCACCACCAGTGAAAATGCCAAGGGTCTCGAGGCGATCACCGATGGCAATCTCAAGACCAAGTGGAGCAGTGAAAAGCCGCTGGCCAACGGGATGTGGATTGCGATCGAACTGCCGTCCGAGGAGACGCTCAACGGCCTGCGCCTCGCCTTCGGCGAGCATGGCGGCTATCTCTCGCGCAATGTGCGGGTCGAGACCTCGCTCGATGGCCAGACCTGGAGCAAGCCGGTCTACAACGGCACCGCCGTGACCAACATCACTGAAATCGCCTTCAACCCGACCAAAGCGAAGTTCGTCAAAATCACGCAGACCGGCGGCGGTGACAAACGCACGCCGTGGAATGTCCACGAGTTGGACATCACCACGCCAGCCGCGGCGACGCACTAATCGTTCAGCATTTCGCGGCAGCGTCTTGGAGTGCGGCGTTTCATTCGCCGCTTTGGATGCCGGTCCTCGAAAAGCGGCGGGTGAAACGCCGCACTCCAAGAACGCAAGCGTTGGTGGCTTCCGCTTTCGACTGCGCTACGCTATCACTGTGCACCCGCCGGTTGCACGACAAGCTCCCGCAGCACCTCCGCCGCGATCTCGAACGAACGCAACCGCGCGGCGTGATCGAAGATCTGTGCGGTGACGATCAGTTCATCCGCGCCCGTATTCTCGATGAGCTCCGCCAGTTGCGCGCGAATCGTCGCCGCCGAGCCGACTGCCGAGCAGCGCGTCATGCGATGCACATAAGCTTCCTCTGCCCCGGTCCATTGCATGACATCGACCGGCGGTCGTAGTTCTGAGCGGTTGCCACGGACCATGCCGAGAAAAGCCTGTTGCAGCGACGTGAAGAGCCGCGCGGCCTCCGCATCCGTCTCCGCGGCGAAGACATTCACGCCTACGATCACATGTGGTTTTGCCAACTGTTCCGAAGGTTGGAAATGGTCACGGTAAAGCGCCAACGCTTCGTAGAGGTAATCCGGTGCAAAATGGGAAGCGAAGCCGAACGGCAACCCGAGCTGCGCCGCCTGCCGCGCGCTGAAATCACTCGAGCCGAGCAGATAAATCGGCACCGAAAGCCCAGCCCCCGGAATTGCCCTTACGGGCTCGAACGGCGAGGCCGGTGCAAAGTAGGACCGCAACTCCCGCAAATCCTGCGGAAAGGTATCGCCACTACTGCCCAGCCCGCGCCGCAGCGCTCGCGCCGTATTTTGATCCCCACCTGGCGCCCGCCCGATGCCGAGATCAATCCGCCCCGGATAAAGCGACTCTAGCGTGCCGAATTGCTCGGCGATCACCAACGGCGCGTGATTCGGCAGCATGATTCCACCCGAACCCACCCGCACATGCGTCGTCCCGCCCGCCACATGCCCGATGAGCACCGAAGTCGCCGCGCTGGCAATGCCTGGGATATTGTGGTGCTCCGCCAGCCAGTAGCGATGGTAGCCCCATTTTTCCGCGCGCTGCGCCAGGTCCAGCGTGCGACGAAAGGTCTCCGCAGCAGTTCCGCCTTGGACGATGGGAGCGAGGTCGAGCAGGGAATAGAGGGTCATGCCAGTGCAACGTAAGTGGTGTTGATCGACCGCGCAAAAGCGAGCCGCCGAGGAAAAGGATGAAGGCGGAGGGATGAAGGATGAAGAAATCAGTTTCGCCCGGGAGAACCGCTGGTATCTGGCCATAAATTTTTCGCGTGGAGGTGGATTTCGTCTTTCCCCTCCCTCGGGCTTCTTCAAGAATGTCCGCCCTCGCACAAACGACTTCATCCTTCATCCTTTCACCATGTCCGTCCTCGTTGTTGGTTCCATCGCGCTCGATAACGTCAAAACTCCCATCGAGGAGCACTCCGATCTGCTGGGCGGTTCCACCAGCTACGCGTCGGTGGCCGCGAGCTTCTTCGCCCCGGTCAACCTGGTGGGCATCGTCGGAGACGACTTTCCCGAGGCGCACATCCATTTCTTCAAGCAGCACAACATCGACCTTGCCGGCCTGCAGATCGTTCCCGGCAAGACCTTCCGCTGGTCGGGCGAATACATGTGGGACCTCAACACCCGCGAGACCCGCAGCATCGCGCTGAACGTCTTCGAAAGCTTCGAGCCGAAACTGCCCGCCGGTTACGAAAGCACGCCCTACGTCCTGCTCGGCAACATTCACCCGAATCTCCAGCATCACGTGCTCGACCAGATTAAGAACCCGCGGTTCGTCATCGCCGACACCATGGACCTGTGGATCAACAACACGCCCGAGGAACTCAAGCGCCTGCTCACCCGCATCGACATGCTCATCCTCAACGACAGCGAGGCCCGCATGCTCACCAAGCAGACCAGCCTGATCAAGGCCGCTGCCCAGATCCGCAACGCCGGCCCGGCCTATCTCTGCATCAAGAAAGGCGAACACGGCGCGCTCCTCTTCGGCCCGGAAGTCCAGTTCTTCAGCTGCGGCGCCTATCCGCTGGAGGACATCCATGATCCCACCGGCGCCGGTGACACCTTCGCCGGCGGCCTCGCCGGCCACCTCGCCTCGCTCAATCACGAAAAAATCAGCTTCGATTCCCTGCGCAAAGCCGTTGTCCTCGGCAGCGTCCTGGCCAGCTACAACGTCGAAGCCTTCTCCCTCGAGCGCCTGCGCACCCTCTCCAAGGCCGACATCGACGAACGCTACCAGACCTTCAAGCGCATGAGCCAGTTCGAGGTCATCGGGTAGGGCAGGGAGCGGCGCACGCTTCGCGTCCCGGAGGGATGCCAGAAATCATGGGGTTTTCCCGCTCATAGCCGGGATCTAACAACATAGTTCCGGGTCACGCGATACACCACCACCGTTGAACACAGGAACAGGAGGATAGGAGGAATCATGGCCAAAAGTCCTCTTCCGCCTGCGATGATCATATTGGCCGCGCCAACGGCGAGTGGCCCGAAGAGCAGCCACATGCCAATAAGCACAATGAGCTTGGGCGGCCCCTCGACCGCCGACCGATAACCGAAGCCCTCCGCGCGGATACTTTGCATCGGGTCGGTATTGGCGACCATACCGATAGGTGCACCGCAAGCCGCGCAAAACGCCGCGGTCGCCGCATTACTGGACAGACAGTTGGGGCAGACAACACCGTCTGGAGAAGCGCTCGGCGAGGGAGATTCGGTGTTCATGAGATTGGCGTTTGGTTACAGCACATGGCCGGGTGCAGAGGCCGATTGGAAAACTGTGATGAGCAAAAGGACCACGAACATGATCGCGGACACGAGCAAGAGGAGATTCAGCATCGGCCGAATCTCGCCGACACTGCGCCCAGGCTTGAGGACCAACTGCTGGAACGCCGGGAAACGAATCGTCGCGATCACCGCGGCGAGCAGCAGGCCGATGGCCAGCAGGGAAAAAGGACCGGGGATGGAAGGTCTCGGATGATTGCGGGCGCCGATCATGAAAAGCCCGTTCCACATCACGATCACAACGACGATGACCTGCCAGCGAAGGGCAAACCCGCGCCGTGCCGGAACCGCAGATGCCGGAGCCCGCGGCTGAAATCCGGCCTCACCGATGCCTCTCAAAACCGCGTCGGGATTGCCAAGGCACCAAAAAATGAAATTCGCGGGATACTCGGGAACACAATGCTCGATCCGAATGCCCCAGCCCAGAACGGGAATCATCGTGTAGCGAGTGATGGCGACGACAGTATTGGGAGTGAAGTCGTATTTGCCGGAAAGCAAAACCACGACGCGGAGCGAATTGGACGTCGCGGTGAGTCGGGCGAGCGGCCAGGTCGCGTTCGCCCAGCCGACCCTCGCTCCGCCAGTGGCTTCAAAGACTCCGTTCATGAATGCTGGAAAGCGGTTTGCTGTCCTGCATGGTCTGGCGTTTTGTTCATCGAGGGCAGGAGGTTCTGGGGACAGTCTTCCGCGTCTTCGGGCCACCGTGCGAAGGGACGGCGTAAACAAGAGCGTCCACGAGTGCTTTCATATCTGGAAGGGAGTGCATTGTACACCTCAGATACCTGGGCTCAATGGCGGTGAGGGTCCTACGTCAACGCTCGCCGTACGGCTTCCTCCACCACCGTGACCGGCAACCGGACGAGAAGACCATCCGGCGCCGTCACAATGGTGACCTTCTCGTTGGCCGGCGCCCAGATGGCGGGATCCGTCGGCCCGAAGAGCAGCACGCACGATGTGTCCACTGCGGCGGCGAGATGCGAGATGCCGCTGTCGTGCCCGAGGAAAAGCCGGCAACGCTCCAACACCGCGGCCAAATGCGGCAACGGCAGATTCTGCGCGAGCAACACCGGGGTTCCGCGCAACGCCTGCTGCACGATGGCCAGGGGCACGGCGTCCGCCTCTCCGCCGATCAAGAGCACCCTCGCTTCCGGCGCATACTGCGCCAAACCTTTGGCAATAGCCGCCCAGTTTTCCGCCGGCCAGTTTTTGCGCACGCCTCCGCTGCCGGGATGAATCGCGATCACGGGCGCGGTGGAATCGCCGAGAAATTCCTTCGCCCGGGCCCGGTCTTCCGCGGAGGGATACAACTCGGCCGCGGCGCTATCGAGGAAGAGCGCCATCCCTTGCAGGGGCTGTGCGAGTTGCTGGGCGGCGTGCTGGGAATCGTCGATCTTCGCGTAAGCCGGCAGAAAATTCTTCACCCCCGCGCGGCGCAGATTGTTCTCAAAGAACAGATCGGGATCGAAGAGATAGCTGACGACTTGATGGAAGCTCGCGAAGTATTCCACGAGGTCCGGCGCCAGCTTCGAGTTCGGCACGAAGAAGCCGGCCATGGCGCTGTATTCGATCGAGCGCGTGGCGTCGGCGTAGAAGCGTGCGCGGGCCAGCTCGATGATGTGCTCGTAACCGAGGATCTCGAGCTGGGCCTCCGGAAAGTTTTCCCGAAGGAGCCCTATTGCGGGGAGGGTGAGAATGAAATCCCCGATGGCTCCTCCCCGAATCACCAGAATGCGCGGCTTCACGTTGTTTGATCCTGAATCGTTACCGGCAAAAAAAAAACGCGCCCTTTCGGGCGCGATTTAAATTAGTGGCTGCCTGGCATCATCCCACCCATGGGTCCCTGGCCCTCCCATTTTTCCGGCCGATTCCATGGGATGGTGCTGACCTGATTGGGATCGCTCGCCTGCTTGTTGTCATCCGCGCAGGATGTCATCACCGTCATCGCCAAAACCAGCAGAAGGAAACCCAGAATTCGCGTCATGGCTCCTACGATCAGCTATTGGGGAGGCTGGGTGCGGGAGCGGTGGGGACAGCAGGAGCGGGAGCAGGGGCGGAATCGGGAGCAGGCTTGGAACTCTGCTGATTGCCACGGGTGCCTTCGAAGATCACGGTGTCGCCGGGTTGAACCGTCACGCCCTTGCGCACGGTGCCAGGCAGGACGTCAGCAATCGCGGTGGAAGGTTCCACGGAGGTAACCCGGAGGCGGGCAACCGGTTCATTGCCGCGGACGACGACGAGCGAGGAGTTGACCAGCACGCCGTTCTTGTCGCCGACGCTGAGCACTACGAAATTCCACCCGGAGTTCACCGCTAGAATGCGGCCATGCAGACCCGGACGCATGATGCCGAGATTGCGCTCGTGTTCCTTCTTGCGGAGTTCGGCGAGCTGACGGTCGTTCTCGGCGCCCTTGGCCACAGCGGCATCGGCGGCGAGCTTGTTGGCCTCGGCGTCCTTTTCGGCGGCCTGTTCCTTGGCCGTGACGTCAGCGAGCTGCGCCTTCAGTGCGTCCATCTGCTCCTTCGTCGGAGCGTTGGGGTCGAGCGGATTCGCGGCCTTTGCCTTCATGTCAGCGAGTTCCTTGTCCTTGCTTTCCATGACCGTCTTGGCTTCGGCGAGCTGCATCTTGGCGTCTTCGGCTTCCTTGGTCTTGTCGGCTGCCGTCTTCTCCGCCGCAGCCGCCTTGTCGTTAGCATCCTTGGCGTCCTTCTGGGCCTTCTCGGCATCGTTCTTCGCGGCGCGGGCTTTTCCTTCCGCGTCGGCAATCTGGCCCTTCGTTTTGCTCAGGGACGTCTGCAACTTGTCGACATTACCCTTGAGCATAAATCCGACGCCAGCGGTGGCGAGCATGAAGAGCAGTGCGATGCCAATGAAAACTTTAGCCATAAGGGAATTGTGAAAAGTATGTGTAGGGGGGCGGCTGGTTTGTTGGTTCAACCTAGCCGCGTATTGCGCCGCACTTTAAAACCATGAAAATTTATCAATGCAAGAGGTTTTCCCCTAATTTTTCGTGAATAAAGGATTTGTGTTGCCGTCCAGCAGCCCCAATAGTGTCGCCTCCGTCAGGGACTACGGATTGAAGGCAGACAAACCCCGCCAGGGCCGGAAGGCAGCAACGGTAGTCCGACCTTCCTTGTCGTAGCTCTCTGGCGGCTTTTTTGTCTTTAGGCAGCATTCTCAGGGGGACGGGCTG
>Ga0207667_10010276_pt1 | contig 10955 bp, 11 predicted proteins | sample KBSCornC52_FD_184301 | JGI IMG/M metagenome (GOLD analysis project Ga0207667, IMG submission 184301) | Corn rhizosphere microbial communities from Kellogg Biological Station, Michigan, USA - KBS Corn C5-2 (SPAdes) (version 2) | ecosystem: Host-associated > Plants > Roots > Rhizosphere > Soil ...
CCGAAAGCACCGGCGACTGGACGCTGGTGGGATGCACGGTTGCACCTGGTTTTGATTTTGCCAAATTCGACTTGGCGCCGAAGGGATGGGGGCCTTCTCGCTAAACGCGCCACATACCGTCGTCATTCTGAGGAGCCGCGCATTCGCGCGGCGTCTCGAAGGACGGCCGCATTTGCTGGAGTCATCCTTCGAGGCTCGCCCAAGAGGGCTCGCACCTCAGGATGACGGAATTCCTTTCTTCCCAAGCATATCTTTCGCCGCGATCAGGCCGCCGCCGGCGATCAGCACCGCGGCGATCGCGATGCTCGCGCTTGGCTTGGCAAAGCCTGCCAGAATCAGAAAGGCCGTCGAGAGCAGCGGCGTCGCGTAGGAGGCGGCACCGAGCACGCGGATATCGCCGCGCTTCATTCCGATATCCCAGGCATAAAATGCGGCACCGACCGGGCCAACGCCGAGCGCCATGATCGCCAGCCATTGTGCCAGGGTATCGGGCCAGATCGTGACCTCGACAATCCCGTGCACGATCGCCGCCAGCAGCGCAGTGGCAAGACAGAAGCCTGCTACCGCATCGGTCGGCACCGACTTGAGCTTGCGCGACATCACCGAATAGGCCGCCCACACGAACGCCGCGACGAAGGCTGCGATCAATCCGGGCACCTGGCCAGGCGCGAAATCACTGCCGCCATTGCCCGCAAACAACAGCACCGTGCCGGCGAGGCCGAGCCCGGCGCCGACAATATGATGTGGCGCCAGCCGCTCGCCGGGCAGCAGCGACGAAAACACTACGATCAAAAGCGGCCAGAGATAATTCAGCAGTCCGGCTTCGGCCGGCGGCGCTAAACGCAGCGCCAGGAAATACAGCGCGTGGTATCCGAACAGCCCGCCGACCCCGACGATCCACGCAGCGGGCGGCTGCCGCAAGGCGCCGACCGCATCCGGCCGCCCGATCCACGTCAGGGGTCCGACCAGCGCGCCGATCGCGAACGTCATCGCCGCCAGTTGAAATGCCGGAATTTTCCCGGTGGCGACGGTCAGCACCGCCAGCAGCGACCACATCAGGATCGCGGTCAGCCCGATCAGCGTGGCGGTGCGTGGGGTCATCTAGCTTGGCAATGCTGTTCCGTCATGGCCGGGCTCGTCCCGGCCATCCACGTTTTCCTAGTTGGCGGTTTTAAAGACGTGGATGCCCGGCACAAGGCCGGGCATGACGACTCATGAAACCGTTCGTTTGAGCTGGATTGCTTCGTCGCAAATGCTCCTCGCAATGACGACAAGCAATCACACCATATACTGCCCGCCATTGATCGAGAGCGTCGAGCCGGTGATGGCGCCCGCCTCGTCGGCGGCGAGGAACACCACGGCGCGGGCGATTTCGTCGGGCTCGCCGAGGCGGTTGACCGGGATCAGCGGCAGGATGCTTTTCTCCAGCACCTCCTTCGGCACCGCCTGCACCATCTCGGTGTTGATATAGCCCGGGCAGATCGCGTTCACGGTGATGCCGCCCCTGGCATTCTCCAGCGCGAGCGCCTTGGTGAAGCCGATGTCGCCGGCCTTGGCGGCTGAATAATTGACCTGGCCGAACTGGCCTTTCTGGCCGTTGATCGAGGAGATGTTGATGACGCGGCCGAATTTGCGGGCGCGCATGCCCTCGATCACCTGACGCGTCATGTTGAACAGCGAGCCGAGATTGGTGTTGATGACGGCACTCCACTGCTCGAGCGTCATCTTGTGGAAGGCGCCGTCCTTGGTGATGCCGGCATTGTTGACGAGCACATCGACCGGCCCGAGCTCGGCCTCCACCTTCTTGACGCCGGCGGCGCAGGCGTCGAACGAACTCACGTCCCATTTATAGACGGGAATGCCGGTCTCGGCCTTGAACTTCTCCGCCGCCGCGTCATTGCCGGCATAGCTGGCGGCGACCTTGTAATCGGCGGCCTTCAGCGCCTTGCTGATCGCCGCCCCGATGCCCCGCGTTCCCCCCGTCACCAACGCAACACGTGCCATGTCGAATCCTTCCCTTGGTGTTTTTTGAACTGCGCTTTTTAGGTAGCTTCGAATTAAGCGGGCCGTTTGACGAACATCAAGAACAAAACGCCCGGCACAAGGCCGGGCGCTTCATCTCTAGCAACAAGCTGCGCCGTGGCGAGGTGATCTTTTCATCACAACCCGCCGCACGATCAGTCGCGTGCAACGCACATGGCGATGCCCATGCCGCCGCCGATGCACAGCGTGGCGAGGCCCTTCTTGGCGTCGCGTTTCTGCATCTCGTGCAGCAGCGTCACCAGCACGCGCGCGCCGGAGGCGCCGATCGGATGGCCGATCGCGATGGCGCCGCCATTGACGTTGACCTTGGAGGTATCCCAGCCGAGGTCCTTGTTGACCGCGCAGGCCTGTGCCGCAAAGGCTTCGTTGGCCTCGATCAGGTCGAGGTCGCCGATGTTCCAGCCGGCCTTCTTGAGCGCGGCGCGCGAAGCCGGGATCGGCCCGGTGCCCATGATCTTGGGATCGACGCCGGCCTGGCCCCACGACACGATACGGGCGAGGACTTTCCTGCCCTCCTTGGCCGCCTGCTTCGCGGTCATCAGAACCACCGCGGCCGCGCCGTCATTGATACCGGAGGCGCTGCCGGCGGTGACGGTACCGTCCTTCTCGAAGGCCGGCTTGAGCTTGGCCATGGAATCGAGCGTGGCGCCGTGGCGCGGGTATTCGTCGTCGCTGACGACGATGTCGCCCTTGCGGGTCTTGATAGTGACCGGGACGATCTCGTCCTTGAACTTGCCGGCCTTCTGCGCGGCCTCGGCCTTGTTCTGCGAGGCAACGGCGAATTCGTCCTGCTGGCCGCGGGTGATCTGATACTGCCTGGCGACGTTCTCGGCGGTGTTGCCCATGTGGTAACCGTTGAAGGCATCCCACAATCCGTCCTTGATCATGGTGTCGACGAGCTCGAGCCCGCCCATCTTGACGCCGCCGCGCAGATATTGGGCGTGCGGGGCCATGCTCATGGATTCCTGGCCGCCGGCGACGACGATTTCGGAATCGCCGTTGAGCAGCGCCTGATAGCCGAGCGCCACCGTGCGCAGGCCCGAGCCGCATAATTGATTGACGCCCCAGGCCGGGCTTTCCACCGGGATACCGGCGGCGATCGAGGCTTGGCGGGCCGGGTTCTGGCCCTGCGCCGCGGTCAGGATCTGACCCATGATCACCTCGGAAACGCGGCCTGGCTCAATGCCCGCGCGCTCCAGTGCGGCCTTGATGGCGACGGCGCCGAGGTCATGGGCCGGCATGGTGGCGAAGGCGCCGTTGAAACTTCCGACCGGGGTGCGGGCGGCGCTGACGATGACGACATCGTCTGACATGGACATCTCCTGGGCTTGAGGGTCTGGGATGACGGGCGGCCGGATGGCGGGCCAGTCTCTGGGTTCTATCCTGTTAACCTAGGCATGAAGTGTCAATCGGCCAGAGGACGAAATCACCCCGCGGCGCACTCAAATCCATCCTCTTGGCAGTTTCCTGAGCAGTGTCTATGCTTTGGAATTAACCGTGGCGCACAAAACGGTAGCCGAACCGCACTGAAAATGCTTACTTTGCTGCGATGCGTTGCTCGTCTACCCTTCGGCGATGCCGTCGGTTCCTTGTCCTCGGTGTGCATGTGTGACCCATGGCGAAAACAGACCAACCCACCACGATCAAGAAATACGCAAACCGGAGGCTCTATAATACCGGTACCAGCACCTATGTGACGCTCGAGGACCTCGCGGCGATGGTGAAAGAGGGCGAGGATTTCCTCGTCTACGACGCCAAGACCGGCGACGACATCACCCGTTCGGTGCTGGCGCAGATCATCTTCGAACAGGAAAACAAGGCCGGCCAGAATTTGCTGCCGACCACCTTCCTGCGGCAGTTGATCCGATTCTACGGCGACAGCATGCAGATGGTGGTGCCGCGCTATCTCGAGCAATCGATCGACACGCTGACGCGCGAGCAGGAAAAATTCCGCAAGCAGCTCACCACCACCTTCAGCATGACGCCGTTCGCGCCGTTGGAAGAGCATGTTCGTCGCAACATGGAAATGTTCGAGCGGACATTCTCGATGTTCAAGCCGTTCGCCGCGCCCCGCACCGGGGCTGCCGCCACCACTGAACCGGAGAAGGCGCCGGAGCCTGCCGCCGAAGAAGACAACATCGACGAGCTTCGCCGTCAGATGAAGGACATGCAGGACCGCCTCGAGCGCATGTCGAAAGAGCCGAAAAAGGACGAGTGATATTTTTCGCCGTCGTCCCGGCGAACGCCCATACCCATAGGCCGTACCGTCTCGTTGACGCACCGTGTCAGACGACTTTTTTCATTACCAACGCCAGTGGCTATGGGTCGCCGCGTTCGCGGGGGACGACGACGTCAACCCGCCGCCGGCACCGCCGCTTCGCCGCGCACTTCCCAAGGCCGCTTCGAGGACGCAAGCCCGATCAGCCGCCCCTGGATATAGTCGCAGCCCCAGTCGCGCAGCATGGAAGCGGATGCCTCATCCTGAACCCATTCCGCGACCGTCTTGATTTCCAGCCGGCGCGCCAGGTCGACCAGCGTCTGCACGAAGGCGCGATCATCCGCCGAGCGCGCGATGTTCTGCACGAAGGCGCCGTCGATCTTCACGATATCGACGCCGAGCTTGCGCAAATTCCGGAACGAGGTGTAACCGGCGCCGAAATCGTCGATCGCGATCCGGCTGCCGAAGTTCTTCAGCCGCGTGACGAAGCCGCGAACGTTATCGATATCCTGAATCGCAACCGTTTCGGTGATCTCGACGATCAGCCGCTCGGCCACGCCGGGATGCGCGCGCATCAGCGATTCGATCGAGGCCCACCAATCGGGGTCCATCGTGGTATCGGGCGAGATGTTGAGGCTGAGCTGCACGTTCGGCGAATTCGCAAGTTCGGCCACCACGAGTTCGAGCACGCGGTGATCGACCAGCCGTATCAGGCCGAGCTTTTCGGCCACCGGGACGATGTCCGGCGCCAGCAGAACCTGCCCGTCATCCTGCTCCATGCGCACCAGGCACTCGTAGAATGAAGCATTGCGCGAGCGCGCCTCCACCACCGGCTCGAACGCCATCACAATCCGGCGCTCGTTGAGAGCGGTGACGATTTCGTCGGTGACGCGGATATTGACGCGGCGCTGGGCGTCGCGTTCGACATTGGGACGCCACAGCGAAAACGATCCGGCGCGGCGGCGCTTCGCCATGTCGAGGGTTTCCTGGGCGCGGTTGATCGCCTCGTCGGCGTTGCGGGCGTAGCGCGGCACGCTGACCGCGCCGATCGACGCGGTGACCGACACCGGACCGGATTTGGTCGGCACCACGTCGTCGCGAATGCCGGCAAGGAACCGCTCGGCGGCGACATTGATGTCGTCGACGGTGCAGTTCTTCAGGATCAGCCCGAATTTATTGCCGGAGAACCGGCCGAGCATGTCGCCGCCGCGCAAGCGCGTGCGAATGCGCGTGGCTACTTCCGAAATCACCGCGTCCGCAACATCGAAACCGAACGCGTCGTTGATGCGCGCCAGATGATCGATCCCGATCAGCATGAAGGCGAAGGACGAGCGGAAGCGCGCGGCCTCCTCGATCGCTTCCGCCAGCGATGCGACAAGATAGGTACGGTTGAGTTCGCCGGTCAGCGGGTCGTGCCGCGATAACCTCACGAGTTGCTCGTCGCGGGCGTGGCGTTCGTTGTTGACGCGGACAATGCCTTGGGCCCGCGCCGGCCTGCCATCGGCGCCGGCGAACCAGCAGCCGGTTTCCTCGATCCAGAGCACGGGAGCGGACGTAGAAGTCCGCACGCCATATTCGATCCGGTAAGGCGTCCCGGCGGCGCCATGCGCCGGCGGCGCGTGACCAATCGCATCCATCCGGATCGAGCGCTCCGGCTCGATCAGCTTTGAGAACTCCGCGCCGCTCGCAAGCGCTGCTGCCGGAATATCCGGAAGAACCGAGCTGGCGTGTTCGCTCCAGGCAATCGCGTCGGTTGCGATGTCCCACACGAAGGCCGCCTGGCCAAGCGAAGCCAGGATGGTCGAAGCTTGCGGAGGAGCGGATGCCAAGATCGCCTCGTTTCGGGACACTGCCGGGTGATTCCCGGTCTAGGATACTGCCTGTTTCGGCACGGACCAGCGCGTATTCCGCAAAAAAGTGGGTACCGGCTTTGCGGTCAGAATACGCGCAAATTATTAAAGGAGAGCATTTTCTGCGGCAAACCGGTCCACTTTGCTCGGAAAATGCTCTGTGCAAAGTTCATAAATATTCCGCAAACCATGTTGTTAAGCCGCCGGGAACAAACCTGCGAGAAGCGGCATGGCCCTTGCGAGGAAGAAATGACAGGGGGGCGCAACGTCCCGAAACGCGACAGTTCAGCCCGGATTTCGAGTTGCGATGTTGAGTAACGATCGACCAGAGCAGACGGTAGAGGATGGCGTCGTTGCGGACGCAAAGCCCGCCTGCGTGGCGCTGGTGCCGGTGATCCCCGTGGCGAAATGGTCGCGGGCGTCCCACCTTGAGCCGTCCCGGCCCAATTCGATTTTCGTCACGCATTTGATCGCAACCGCCGAGCAGGTTCCGCAAACCCGCAGCCTGCGGCGGGCAACGCCGGCCGATGCACAAACCGCCTACGGGGCGAGCCAGCACCAGGTCCTGGGCGCCGGCATCCGCACGCGGCAAATCATTTAAACCGCAGAAATCAGCGCCGCGGCGGCTCCGGCGACGGGGACGCGCTGTTGCCCGGCTGCAGGTCTGGCGATGGCACCTCCGGCGATGGGCCGGCCGGCGTGACGTCGGCATGCACGATTTTCGGCTCGGAGTGATCCAGCAGCACGGATTCGGCGACCGAAGCCGCGGCCGGCACCGATGGCGCAGGCGCCGGATCGAACTGGGGTTCGGGCGCGGCGGCGGGTGTTCGGGCGCGACGTCCGGAGACCTGGGCCGCCGACGTCACCATTCCGCGCCGCGCGCGCAACGCAATGCCCGACAGGAAATCCACCAGCGCCAGCAATGCCAGCAAGAAATAGGTCGAGGTGGCGAATTGCGGCAGCAGCACGAATTCCGCAGCCGCGCCACCAAACACGAGCAGCGAAAGCAGATGGTCCATGAGGAACTTCGCGCCGGGGCGCGCGCCCTTGATGACCTCAAGCAGCAACAACAAAATGCCGAGCGCCAGAAGCATATCGCTCAGCGTCACCGGCCACGCGGTGCCTGACGTCAGCGGCAACGTGAACAGCGGCGCGGCGAACGAGACGTCGCGCATCAGGAAGGCGATGATGTTGTAGATCGCGAGCGGAATCAGAAGCAGCGGAAAACCGACCATGGACATCGGCGAGGCCTTCTTTTCAAGCAAGAGAACCAAGGCGTTCCCGGGCGAAGCGCCGCTCGCCGCAGAAACCCGTCTTTACCTTACTCGTTGGCCGAATTCAGGCAGGCATTGCCAATCCTGCTACCAGCTGCCCGTCGCGTTGGTCAGGATTCCTTCTTGGCCTTCAAAACCTGGCGGCCCTTGTACATGCCGGTCTTCAAATCGAGGTGGTGCGGACGGCGCAATTCGCCGGAATCCTTGTCCTCGGCATAGGTCGGCTTCTTCAGGGCATCGGCCGAGCGGCGCATGCCACGCCGCGAGGGCGATGTTTTTCTTCGGGGAACGGCCATGTCGGGGTCCTCTAGGGGTGTTGTCGAAAGGCATCGTCCCAAAGCGGACGGCTGAAGCGTTTTGCGCGCGAGCTGAAATGCCGATAAGGCCGCGCTTATAGAGGATGGAGTTGCGCAAAGCTAGGGTGGTTTGCAGTCAAACCAGGCCAAATTTGGCTCAAAAAACGCGATTTTCGCGCCAGCATCGCTGCAACCCCGGAGCCTGCGCCCGGGCCGTATAGGTGCCGGCCAGCCGGCGCACCCCCGGGCCGGGATTTCGGGCGCTGCGCCGGGCCGGATTGGGGAGAATCGCCGCCAGCAGCGCCGCTTCGCGCGGGCTGAGCGCTGATGCCGGATGGCCGAAGGCGTAGGTAGAGCCGGCCTGCGCGCCGAACTGGCCGGTTGGGCCGAGCTCGGCGATGTTGAGGTAGATTTCCAGGATCCGCTGCTTCGGCAACACCAGATCGATCCACATCGCGAGCGGAAACTCCAGCGCCTTGCGAACCACGCTGCGGCTCTGCCACAGGAACAGGTTTTTCGCCACCTGCTGGGTGATGGTCGAGCCGCCTCGCGTGACCTCGCCGTCCTCCGCGTCGTCGATGACGTCGCGCAGCGCGTCCCAGTCGATGCCGTGATGGCTGCAGAATTTCGCGTCCTCCGCCGCGACTACCGAGCGCGGCAGCGAGGGCGAGATCACGCTGAAATCGGCCCATTGCCGCGACACCGGCGCGCCGGAGAGCCAGCGCCACGCCATCAGCGTCGAAACCGGATGGCCGGTGCGATACAGCGGCGTCAGCAGATACGGCAGCAACAGCGCGACCAGCAAAATCAGCAACAAATTTCGGGCAATGCGCAAATTTGGCGCTTCTGGTTAAAGGCCGCAGGCGCGGCTGGACAAGCAGCCCGCATCAAAATGATATCTCTATGATATTTCCGGCTTTTTCCAGCGGTTTTAAGGCGCCGCGATCCCTTCCCCCGGAATTGACGAAGCCGGTGCCATAACCGATTGTCCGGCCAACGCGATTGGGAGCTGTTTTTGATGACGACCGGCACTGCACTTTCAGACTTTGCGAAACGACTGGACCAGACCGCGGAGGATACCGAAACTCTGCTCGGGAACCTGTTGTCGGAGGCGCTGTTGCCCGACGAGATCGCGCGGCCGAAGCGGCTGATGGACGCGATGCGTTACTCGAGCCTTGGCGGGGGAAAACGCCTAAGGCCGTTTCTGGTGGTCGAGAGCTCCGCCGTATTCGGCGTCGCGCGCGCGGCCGCGCTTTTGGCGGGCGCCGCACTCGAATGCATCCATTGCTATTCGCTTGTTCATGACGATCTGCCGGCGATGGACAACAGCGACCTGCGTCGCGGCCGGCCCACGCTGCACAAGAAGACCGACGACGCCACTGCGATCCTGGCCGGCGATGGGCTATTGACGCTCGCCTTCGACATCATCACCCGCGACGAGATCCACAAAGATCCGACCGTACGCCTTTTGCTAACCCGCGCGCTGGCGCGTGCATCGGGAATCGGCGGCATGGTCGGCGGCCAGATGCTCGATCTCGCCGGCGAAGGCCGGTTCGGCGACCGCGAACCGGTCGACGTCGCGCGGCTGCAGCAGATGAAGACCGGCGCGCTGTTGCGCTACGGCTGCATCGCCGGCGCGATCCTCGGCCAGTCTTCGCCCAAGGAATATCAGGCGCTTGACGATTACGGCCGCGCGCTTGGCGAAGCCTTTCAGATCGCCGACGATCTGCTCGACGTCGAGGGCGACGCGGCCGCGCTCGGCAAGCAGACCGGGCAGGATGCGGCATTGGGCAAAACCACCTTCGTCACCCAGCTCGGGATCGACGGCGCCAAGCAGCGGGTACGCGATCTGCTGGCGCGCGCCGATGCCGCGCTCGCGATCTTCGGCGCCAAGGGTGACGTGCTGCGCGCCGCCGCGCGGTTCGTCGCCGAACGCAAGAATTGAGGCGCTGATGGCGGGCAAGGAAGCCGACGATCCACGTCTTCTCCGCTTCCGGAAAATGCCGAGGCCGGTCCGCGTGGTCTATGCGCGCCCGCGCACTTTCAGTTCGATCGCGATCGGTATCGTGTCGTTCTTTTTGCTGCCGGGCTCGCTGCGGCTGGTAACGCGTCTGCTGGTCAGCTGGGATATTTTCGTCTCGTTCTATCTGGTGCTCGCCTACATCATGATGTTTCGCAGCGGTCTTGCTCATATCCGCCGCAACGCCGTGTTGCAGGACGATGGACGCTTTCTGATTTTGCTGGTGACTGCGCTCGGCGCGTTCGCCAGCATCATCGCGATCGTGTTCGAGCTCGGCGCATCGCACGGCAGCGGGCCGCAACTGGCGCTGGCGACGGTGACGATCGCGCTGTCGTGGGCTATGGTGCACACGACCTTCGCGCTGCATTACGCCCATGATTATTACCGCGGCGCCAAACCCGGCGGCCTGCAGTTTCCCAGCGGCGACGAGCACGACCATGCCGACTACTGGGACTTTGTGTATTTCTCGTTCGTGATCGGCATGACCGCGCAGGTCTCCGACGTCGGCATCACCGACAAGACCATCCGCCGCACCGCCACCGCGCACGGCATCATCTCTTTCGTTTTCAATACCGCGCTGCTGGCCTTGATGGTCAACATCGCCGCGAGCGCGATTTAGATTGGTCCAGTCATTCCTTTACGATGCGCCACCATCTAATGCCCGCGTCCCTGCCCGCCGCCGGAGTCATTCTTGCGCTCCAAGATCACCGGGGCGTTGCCAGTACCGGTCTTGTTGGGGTTGCTGACGCCAACCGGCTTGACCGGCTGGACGGGGCTAGGTTTACGATTGGGCGGCCCCACAGTTCTGGGCGGGTTAGGACCGAGTACGGTGCAATGGATTCCTCTGCAAGGCGGCGGCGGAGTTTGCTGCTTATTTGTAACGCCAGCAAAACAAGATTGATAGTTTGTTAGGCATTGGTCATAACAAGCTTGGCCTCCACCACCGTGATTACAGTCAGCGTTGCAGCCGCGCCTGATGGCCTTACATGCGATGTCGTTTAGACTGGCAAAACTTTCTGTCGGCGAAACCACGCCTAACAAGCAGCAGATCGCCGCTAAAGCAAATCTGTTCGTGTTATTCGGTAATTTCATCATCATGCTGCCGCCCTGTCGTTGCGCGCTTTTAAGCGCCACCATCTAATGCCCGCGTCCCTGCCCGCCGCCGGAGTCATTCTTGCGCTCCAAGATCACCGGGGCGTTGCCAGTACCGGTCTTGTTGGGGTTGCTGACGCCAACCGGCTTGACCGGCTGGAC
>Ga0207667_10010279_pt1 | contig 10953 bp, 13 predicted proteins | sample KBSCornC52_FD_184301 | JGI IMG/M metagenome (GOLD analysis project Ga0207667, IMG submission 184301) | Corn rhizosphere microbial communities from Kellogg Biological Station, Michigan, USA - KBS Corn C5-2 (SPAdes) (version 2) | ecosystem: Host-associated > Plants > Roots > Rhizosphere > Soil ...
GGCATCTTGGCCACACTTCGGGTAGGAAAGGGGATTTACGGGCCGTTCGGCCTAGAAAACGAACGCCGGGAGCCGCTCAAGGCCCGGCAAAACCGGCACCACAGCGTCGAAAAGCGTCCGATACCCGTAATCGCCATGGCTGCGGGTCACGATGGTGGCCCGCGGCGGCTGCGTCGTGGCGAAAACCCCGACCAGCCGGCCGCCCTCCTTGAGCTGCCCGTAAAGCCGGTCCGGGGTGACCTCGGTCGCCCCTTGGAGCACGATCACGTCATAGGGGCCGTTGGCCGGATATCCCTCGGCCGCCGGAGCGACCGCGACCGTCACATTTCCAAGCCCGAGTTGGGTCAGAATATCCCTTGCCTTCGCGGCCAGCGCCGGGTCGCATTCGGTCGCCGTCACCCGCCCTGCAAGCTTTGCAGCCAGGGCAGCCGTATATCCGGTGGCGCAGCCGGCCACCAAAACATTGTCGGTGTCCTTGATATCGGCGGCTTGCAGCATTTTCGCTGTTACCGCCGGCTTGATCAGGAAGCGTTTCGCCGATGCCCCTTCGCTGACATCGAGATCGAGGTCCAGATAGGCCAGCGCACGTTGGCTTTCCGGAACAAATGCCTCGCGCGGCAGCGCGAGCATCGCATCGATAATCCTGAGATCGGTGACGTCGCTGGGGCGCACCTGGCCATCGACCATTTTCTGGCGCGCGGTCGAAAAACCGGACATTGGTGTACCCCGGGGAGTCGGGCGGACATGGCCGCGGGAGAAGCTGGAACCGGGTCATGTTTGATACAAGGTCAGCCAAAACGCAACACGGCCATTGGGTGCGCGGAAAGCGCGATCGGCTACCGCCTTTGCGACACTTTATTGGTCCGGGAATGCGATCTATTCGATCGTGACCGCGAGCCGCCCGATCAATCTTGCAACCTCGTCCAGACGTTCGGAATCGTGATCCTGGACGGCCTGCGCGAGCCGAATGAGGCATTCTTCATCGCTCATCGCGGGGAGGTCGTGTGGGACGATGGACGGCACCGGTCTCATCAGATCGGTCTGGATGTCTGGCATCGAATCACCTCAATGGCTCGAATCCGGCACGGGCGAGCCTCACGGGTGAATGCGTCTTTTTCGGGCTCGGTTCGTGGCGCGCAGATGCAGCCGGAGCGTCCGGTGAGGCAGCCGATTGCGATTCTACGTCGGTGCGAGAAGGATGACAAATCCTTGCGGCGCAGGCAGTTTGCATCGCTGCTTGAGGTCGCGTCGGAACTGCCTATTTGGTCCTTTGCAAGGCTCGGGGGCTTTGTTATACGCTCCCCGTTGCGAACAGGTTTCGCCTATTCCTCGGTAGCTCAGCGGTAGAGCATTCGACTGTTAATCGAATGGTCGCTGGTTCGAATCCAGCCCGGGGAGCCAAACAAACTCAGATGCTTAGTTGGTTTTTCAGGAGGCGCCTCAGGGCGCTTTTTTCATCAGGGGCCACGATGACTAGCGATTTCGCACAACTGCGAAACGTTCAGCTAGTCCAGGCCTGCTTTGCTCCGGCCTGCTCAGCATCGTATTCATTCAAGTCCGGACCGGCGCGTCCTCCTCGTCCAGTTGGCGCGGATGAGCGACGGCCCGCGTCTCGATGATTGCATTCTCGCAGCGGCGTTAAAGAAGCTGCCTTTATGCTTTCGGCCGCTAACTCCGCGATCTGGTCGATGAAAATCATGGGGCGCGCTCCCTGTCGCCAGCTCCCGATGGAGCAATAAGGCCAACGGGGATATGTCTGCGGGGAGCGCGCCGAGGTTCACGGGGGGCGGCTTCACAATCGATCAAATCTGCGGGATCATTGGCGCATGCCAATGCGCCACCATGATGCCGCTCCCCTCGGCGCAATCAAGCCGCGAGGTCCGCTTTGCCCCCATCAACGGACATCTTCAGCTTGGCGGGGCACGTCAGAAAAGTGCCAGAGCCGGACTCATACACCGCAGCAAACAGTATCGTTATTCGACTACCTCGTCGGCGCTCGCAAGCAGCGTTTGCGGCACCGAAAGCCCGAGAGCTTTTGCGGCTTTTAAATTTATGACAAGCTGGTATTTCGTTGGCGCTTGAACAGGCAGCTCAGCAGGATTCTCACCTTTCAACACGCGATCAATATAGCTGGCTGCTTCACGAAACTCGTCAACAACATCGGGGCCATACGAAATAAGGCCGCCCGCCGCAACGTCATATCGCAGACCGTACACGGCAGGTAACTTGTAGCGAGCCGCACCTGCGATGATTTCGTTGCGGTACAACGATGCGGTCTGTGTCACCACCAGCGCGCCTTTGGGCACTCGCGCGAAGTCTGCGATCAGTCGGTCGACTTCGTCCCGACTCCGAACATTGATCGAGATTGCTTCGGCACTGACAGACTGAGCGCATTCTGGAGAGCGCTGAAAAAGGCAATCCCAGCGGGATTAGCTGCGTTTCTAACGACGCCAACCCTGGTCGCGGTTGGTACTAGCTGCCTGAAGATTTCAAGCCATTTGGCGCTTAGATTGTATTCAAGCATGAAGCCGGTTGCATTGCCTCCCGGCCGAGCGAGACTATCGACAATGCCTGCTCCAATCGGATCGGCCACAGCGGCAAACACAATTGGCGACTCGTATCCGGCATTTTGCAGGGCCGTTACGTTCAATGTCCCACTCGCTAGGACGAGGTCCAGCGAAAGACCAATCAATTCCGCTGCGTACTTCCGGCTTAGGTTACGGTCGTCTTCGCTATAGCGAATCTCCAGTTTCAGATCGCGTTCGATATTCCAGCCCAACTTCCGAAGCCCATTTAAAACCGCAGCAATTCGGTCTTGGGCTTCTTGGCTGTTTTCGGCTCGATTCATCAGAATGCCGATGCGCCGCGTTCGCTCGACCTGTTGTGCGCGTGCGGCGAGTGCCCAGTTTGCTGCCGCACCGCCACCGAAAAATGTGATGAACTCGCGACGATGCATGTAACCCCCACAAACTGAAATATAGCAGGCTTCGACCAAGGTCGTTTACTAAAACACCAGCGGGTCTGGGTTTATTTCCCGCCGATCTGCGAATGTCTGTTCAGGGTCAATCGCGTCACTTCGACCGCTCGCCGCTCACTTCCGGTCTTCCCCGACTAACGGACATTCTTAGGGTCAATCGGCATGTCTCAAAGGTGCCAACAACCGACTCATGCTCCAGCGACGGGCATTACTATTCGATCACCTCATCGGCGCGGCCGAGCAGCGAGAGCGGCACAGTAATGCCGAGGGCCTTCGCGGTTTTTAGGTTGACGATCAATTCGACCGTCGTGGACCGCTGCACCGGTAGGTCGGCTGGCTTGGCTCCCTTGAGAATCCGGCCGGTGTAGATGCCGGCCCATCGGTACGATTCAATGATGCTGCCGCTATAGCTCATGAGGCCGCCGGCATTGGTGAACTCGCGGTATTCGTAAATCGCGGGCACCGCATAGCGGGACGAAAGGTCGCCGAGCAATTTGCTCCTGGAATTGAAGAAGGCATCGCCGCCGATCACGAGCACGCCGGCTTTCAGTTGGGCAAAGCCGGCGAATGCGGTTTCGATCTCCGGATCGGTGCTTGCACGCAGGATATGAAGCTCTATTCCCAGATGGTTGGCCGCGGCCTGCGTTTCTTTTGACAGCGTTTCAGCGCGAGCGGGATCAGTTGGGTTCACGAGCAACGCCACGGCGATTGCAGCGGGCATCAGCTCATGCGCCAGCTCCAGCCGTTTCGGGCCTAACGCCACATTTATTTGACTCACGCCGGTGACGTTGCCGCCGGGTCGGCTGAAGCTCGATACGAGGCCTATTTGAACCGGATCGCTAGCTGTGGTGAATACAACAGGGATCGTGTCGGTCGCTTTCTTCGCAGCCAGATTGGCAGGTGTGTTGGCGACGATGACCGAAACCTGGCGGCGCACCAGATCAGCAGCCATCTCGGGTAGCCGGTCATAGTGCCCCTCCGCCCACCGATATTCGATTGTTACGTTCTGACCCTCGACATAACCGGCTTCCTTCAGGCCACCGAGGAATGCGGCAACATAATTCGCATATCCTGCCGGCGAGGCCACGTTGAGAAATCCGATCACCGGCATTGCCTGCGCACGCGCTGTAAGCGGCCACGTAGCCGCCATTCCGCCGAGAAGCATGATGAAATCTCGCCGCTGCATGTGCCTCCTGTAAGGACCACGCCTTGTGCAATACTTAAAGCCTAGCGCACTTTGCGACCAGACAGCGAGGAAGAAATGGCGCCCAACCAGCCTCCGACGCGATCAGTCGCGATGTCTCAGATGGGTCAATCGCGTCACTTTGACGGCGCGCCGCGAACTTCTGCTCTTCCCCGATCAGCGGACATCGCCGACCGGGTGCGTCAGGTCCGAAAAGTGCCATGAAGAGACATTCTGAAATTCAAACAATTCAGATCAGAAGGACTGGCTTTACTTTGGCATTGCCGACCGATGGAAATGCACGATCAACCATTCCTGACCACGTTTCGCGATTACAAATGTAACGCGTCCTGGGTTGCTAAAGGGCTTCCCATCCAATACCCCCGTCGACTCGTTTAGCCCTGTGACGAGGACGGCGTTGTCGGCGAGCACCATCACCTCCGCGGAACTGATAGGTGCCGCGCGCGGCCTCCGCGTGAGGAGTGCCTTCTCGAAGTATTTGTGGATCGCCTGTGTGTCGGTTACGACGGTCTTGCTTCCGGTGCCTATGAAGAGCGCATCCGGCGCGTAGAGCTTTACAATGCCGTCGACATCCGAAGCTGCGAAGGCATTCGTCCAATTTTCAAGAACCGAGAGCGCGTCTTCCTTTGGGCCGGCAATTGCCGCCGATGAGAGCCCACACAAGGCCACAACGAAAAGAATTGCACGCATTTATTGCTCCTTTGAACACCATCAGGTCAATTTCCAAATGACGCTGATATGGCTAATTTGGCGTCATCAGATGACACCGCGGCCTTGTCGTTAGCTCCCCCCTCCTTGGCGACGCGACTGGCATGTCCGCTTTGCCCCAAAACTTATCACCGCGGCTCGAATCCATTGTCTGTCAAGGCTTGCTTGACCGCGGGCGACTTCAGGAAAGTGATAAGCTCCTTGGCGGCGTCAACTTGCTTGCTGTCCGCGATGATCCCCGCCACATACAACGAATAGTTCTGAACTTCGGCCGGCAGCGCGACGGAGTCTATCCCGGCCACAAGGCTCAAATCGCTCGCCACGCCGATGCCAAGTTCGGTCTCGCCTTTCGCCACCGCCTCTGCAATCTCGGTGCCGGAAGGTTCCAGCCGGCTTCTCGCCTTTACTTCCTCCGATATGCCCAAGCGTTTCAGCAAGCCGATCGTGTAGAGGCTGGCGCCGCCGCCGCGAGCGGGATCGCCAACAGCGATTGACTTTGCTGCCAACAGCGCACGCTTGAGTGCATCTGCCGAGCTAAGGTCGAGTTTGGCGGCGCCCTTCTTGACGAAAACGGTGAAGCCGACCTGGGCGATTTCCACGCGGCTCCCCGCAACCAGCTTGCCTTGCTTCTGCAATTCTTCGTTTTGTTTGCCGGAGACGATCGCCACGTCGACGTCCTCGCCCTTGATAACGCGCTCGGTGATGACCCCGAGCGGCGCGTAGGCGGCTGTAACCTTGTGGCCCGACGATTTCTCGAACTGTGGTAGGAGTTCGGGGAACAGAACCCGAAAGGAAGCCGGGCCGAGCAGCTTAATCTCGGCCGCACGCGCTGGGGCTAGCGTCGCTGCAATCAGCAGCAAACCAGACAGTAATACGCTTGTGAAGAGGGCAAATGTCGAAGCAACAGAATGTCTGAACACGGCGTCCCTCTCTTTTTTAGGCACGTCGCAAGTTTCGCGCGTAATTTCAGGGTAGCCGATGACAAAAAGGCGACTTCGCAACGCCACCGTTTCATTGGCAGGTAACAGCGGAAGTGCTGTTATTGCCGTTCACTAGCTGCGCTATTTGGTCGAATAGCAAGCTGCTTGTTTTACATCGCGACGTCTGCCTTGGGTCAATCTCGACCGAATTGGGTTGTCCGCACCAGGTCCGCTTTCCCCCCGATAGCGACCGAACTGCGGACATCGCTGCTGGTCCGGTTAGTGCCAATACCGGACCTCACAGGGTGTGCCGCTGCAGGTGTGCGGTGCCTGCCGTTGTCAGACGGTGCGGCCTTGGCGTTCAGTTCGGCGTTGCTGACCGATGGAAATGGACGATCTGCCAATCCGCGCCACGTTTAGCAAGGACGAAAGTATCGCGCCCCACCAGATTTACCGGCTTCTCCGCCATAACGCCCACAATCGTGTCGAAGCCAGTCACGACAACGGTCGTATCCGAGATTTGCAAGACAGAATGTTCGCCGAGGGCCGGAGTGAATTTGTTGTTGCGAAACACACCTTCAAAATACTTGCGTATCCCTTCTGGCGAGGTAATGAGCGCTTTGCTGCCGGTGCCGATCATCACAGCATCGGCCGCGTGAAGTTTGACGATGCCGTCGACGTCCGAATTAGTGAATGCATTGGTCCATTTTTCCACGACCTGCAGCGCTTCCTCTTTTGGGCCTGCATTCGCAGTAGACGAAAGCGAAATGAGCAAAACGACAGTTGACAGAAACGCGCGCATTATCTCCCTCCTCTGAGACCAGTCTCTCTGCGAACTTGGGACTTCTCCAATCTATATTCTGTGCGCCACGCCTCGAGCGCCTTGACGCCATGCTGCGGCCATGCGCGCCGCCGGCGATCGTGCCACGCCGCAAGCGCGCCAAGGCTTACAGGATCGTGCGATGAACTTTATTCTCGTCCGTCTCCTCCAATACCGTACTCTCGATAAATGGTTGGCCGATCAAGCTCGGGAAACAACCTGCACTTTGCCTGGGCCAGATGCAGGGCGACGGTTCCCGGTTCACAACCGGCGCCCAAAAGCTTCCTGATATCGTCCATATGAGTGCGCGGTTGGTGTTGCAGTGGAAGCTGTTCTAGCGCGATTAGCGCGGTTGCCAATGCTTCCGTGACCACCCATTCGTCGTGGCCGGTGATTCCCTTTCTTGGCATCAGCGCACTCCCGCATGATCCAGCGCTCAAGCATATAACCGTTCAGTCAAAAGAAAAACCCGCCGGTGTGAAACCGGCGGGCTAATGACGGCAGTTTTTGGCATAGGAGGACTTCAGTCCAGAAGGTTTCGCCACTCTTCCGTGCGACTGATTGCCCGAGACCAAACCTCGGGGGAAGTCTCGGTCTCGTTGTCAGCATCAAGGCTTTTCGACAGCGCGCAAATGGCGAGCCAGGCATCGGCCTGCACCATCTCAACCTCGTGAGATTGTTTGCCGCTGTTCTTGGTCTTGGTTCTTAGCGCACGAACCAAATCGGCTGCAGCAGCGCGCGGCTTGAGCCTTGCGTCCAGCAAGGTCAAATAGGCACTTTCGGCTGTTGAAAGGTCGACGACGTCAGTCATGCGGAAAACCAACACCCTCGCGGGTGAAAAATCCGTCAGGCCATTAGGTGCAATTCTATTGATCCACGCTTGGACCGTTCGATCCGTGGTGGGAATGGGCCGAAAAGCCGCTTGATAGCCCGCTGACAATATCGGCCGGCCTCAGCTCGTCCTCCGTGTTGGGGCTGGTTCTTTTGGGCGGCTCGTTCGAGGGATCGATAGGTGCAGTCGGAGGAAGTGTGGAGAAGCCAGATTAATCTTTATTAAGTTGTATTCTCGGATGCGGCGCGCATGCTCAAGACACCTGCTCGTGGGTGACGAAACGCGGCAAAGGTTCTCCCGCCGGCAGTTCTCTCCGGTGCCTGGGCTCTAGAATGCGTGGACTGATTATTATCGTCGTTGTGCTGGTCGCTGTATCGGCGATGAGGCACGGGTCCTACCGACCTTCGCCCACTGCTCCCGTGCCAGCGGTGAACGTGCCTTAACACTTTTCTTTATGCGACTATGAGATGAAATAGGAGCTGACTGCTAATCGAATGGTCGCTGGTTCGAATCCAGCCCCGGGGAGCCAAAACCAATTTCCCGCACTGAAATTCCACGATGATCCGGGCATCAATTTTCATCCCAGGAAGTCATGGCAATCCGGTCGCGTACAATGGTGCGCGGCTACGAATTCGCCGTGAGGCAATCCGTATTCAGGGTGCATTCCAAGGATTTTAAACGCCAGTACGACCGACTCTCCGGCAGTGAATTGCCCGGGCGGAATGTTTGAAACCACCATTTGTGCAGTTGGCGAGTTGTCACCTATCCCCTGCGAAACACCACCGCGAAAAATAGCAAGATTTTCGGCTACCATTCTGTCGAACTTCACTGGCACTGCGAAGATCAATCCGTTATCGCCGGACGGATTAGCCTGAAGCTTCGCCTGAAACGTGGCCATGCCCATCATGTATGTGACGTTGAATTGACGCCCCCACGCTTGGAGGGTTTCGGCTCTCGCGCCGATCTGCGGCGCGCTGAGCAAGATCGCCAGGCATAGTGCCTGTTTGAACGAGGCTCGCATATTTCCTCCCGCACGTGCCTTCAAATAACCTTTCCGCCGCGAGGCGCTGCCATCAACAGGGCAATTACGCGAAAAATTGCCCGCTAATTGTGATTTTTCTCACACTTGGCCGCAGCCAGGGCGGTCTACCCTGCGGACGGAATCAAGACTTCAGTAACCACGTCGGGTGTGATCGCCGGATCGATACAATTTGAGCGATCCGCTCAATCCGAAACCAAACCACTTTTGAGACCCTGCGCTCTCGGGAACCCGGAGAGCGCGATGAGCGAAGTTGAATACGACCGATTGCTGGAGGCCGTCAGAATGGCGATCGAGCCCGCGCCGCAGGAGGAGTTTTTGGCCCATCGGCCGATGTTCGACGAGGCGCCGAAAGCCGACAATGACAACCAACGGGCCTGGCCGCTTATCCCGTTTCCCGAAGGCTGGTACGCCGCCTGCTGAGCCAATTCAGCGCCTTCTTCCGGTCTCACCAATAATCGGTGCAAGTCATTGATTATATTGATGGAGGCCACGACCAGAATTGAACTGGTGTACACGGTTTTGCAGACCGTTGCGTAACCACTCCGCCACGTGGCCCCATGGGGGCGAACTCATATACGCCCGATCAGGGATAGGCAACCAAAGGCCGGTCAGGCCCGTTTGCGGCGGCGGTAATCCCGCTTCGGCCTCGGCTTTGGCGCAAGCTCGGGCAGCACGCTTTGGGCTACGCGGTATCTGGCCAGCATCCGCTCGAAACTGGCGTGCAGGGTCTCCGCGATATCCGGCCGCTTTTCGAGGCTGCCAAGCAACATCGCCGCCGCCTCGATGGTGGACAGGCCGTCGCGTCGCGGCTCGCGGCGCAGTTTCCCATAACGCGACGGATGCGCCGGGCCGAGGATGACGCGCTGGCATTTCAGCATCCAGGCGTTACGCCACCACAGCGCCTTGGCCTGGCTCCAGGTCCCGTCCAGCAGCACGATGCCTTCGATGTCTTTCAGGATGGCGCGCTGATTGTCCTCGATCTCGCCCTTGCGGTTGATGGCGACGATATCGCGGTCGGTCTCGAGCTCGGCGACCTTCGCGGAACCGAGATAGAGCACCGCCCAGCGCGAGGGATCGTGGACCGGCCGCCCCAGCGCCTTGGAGAGGCTCGGCCATGACAACCCGATCTTCAACACCGCATGCTTGAAATGCAGCGCCGTCAGCCGCGCCGTGCCGAGCGCCCTGTCCTGCTCCTGCGGGTGCTGCAGGATCAATAGCGAAACCTTGTTTTCGATCGGCGTGATGCTGTCGCAGATGCAAAGCGGCAGCGGCTTGAGGCAGCGCGGACAGTCCGGGATCGCCTCCACAGCTGTGGGGCCGGCTTCAGGCTCGGATTGTTTTGACATGCGCCCGCTATACGCCCCGCAGGCGCGCGCTTCAACCACGCTCGAGCATTCTCCAATGCGGTGGCTTCATCCTTCGAGACGCGCGCAAGGGCGCGCTCTTCAGGATGAGGTCCGCTAAACCCTCATGGTGAGGAGCGCGGCAACGCCGCGCGTCTCGAACCACCGGGGCGTTGGCCGCCCGGGGCCCGTTCCAAACTATTCTGCCGGCGCCGCGGCCGCGGCGGGCTCGGATCGTCGCCGCAGCCGGTCGATCAGCAGATAGATCACGGGCGTCGTGTACAGCGTCAGGATCTGCGAAACGATCAAGCCGCCGATGATGGTGATGCCGAGCGGCCGGCGCAGCTCGGTGCCGGGGCCGGTGGCGATCACCAGCGGTATGCCGGCAAATAGCGCCGCCATCGTCGTCATCAGGATCGGCCGGAACCGGACGCTGCAGGCCTCGAAAATGGCGTCGGCCGATGACAGTCCGCGCTGGCGTTCGGCGTCCAGCGCGAAGTCCACGATCATGATGCCGTTCTTCTTGACGATGCCGATCAGCAGGATGATCCCGACAAAGGCGATGATCGTCAGCGGCGTATTTGTCACTTGCAGCGCCAATAACGCCCCGAGCCCGGCGGACGGCAGCGTCGAGATAATGGTCAGGGGATGGGCCAGGCTCTCATAAAGCACTCCCAGCACGATATACATCGCCACCAGCGCCCCGAGGATCAGCAGCGGCTGCCGTCCGCTGGTCTTGTTGAAATCGCCGGCGTTGCCATCGAAACTGCCGCGAATGCCCTCGGGCATATGCAATTCCTCCACCGCGCGCTGGATATTGGTAGTGGCGATCTCGAGCGGCACATCGGGGAGCAGATTGAACGACACCGTGGTCGAAGGAAACGACTGCGAATGAAACACCGCGAGCGCCGACAACCCGCGCTCGTAGTGAACGACGGCGGATAGCGGCACCTGCGCGCCACCCGCGCCAGCCACGAAGACATGCTCGAGGTTGGATGGATCGCTCTGGAATTTCGGATCGATTTCCAGCACGACCATGTATTGGTTGCGCTGGGTGTAGATGAACGAGATCTGCCGCTGCGAGAACGCGTTATTCAGCGCGTTGTC
>Ga0207667_10010282_pt1 | contig 10950 bp, 9 predicted proteins | sample KBSCornC52_FD_184301 | JGI IMG/M metagenome (GOLD analysis project Ga0207667, IMG submission 184301) | Corn rhizosphere microbial communities from Kellogg Biological Station, Michigan, USA - KBS Corn C5-2 (SPAdes) (version 2) | ecosystem: Host-associated > Plants > Roots > Rhizosphere > Soil ...
TTGAGCTCGGTCTCGGCGATCAGCCGCGCCTGCAGCGCCGCCACCACGGCGCGTGTCTCCGAGGCGAGCGCACGTTCGGCATCGAGCGCCGCATCGTAGCCGCGCTGCACGAAGCCGCCATCGCGGCCGAGCAGCGGCGGCTCCGCGTCGATGGCGCGGGTGAGCTCGGCGGCGAGCGGAGCGGGCGCCTGCTCGAGGCGGGCGCGGATGTGTGCCAGCTCGGCGGGCAGCTCGGGCACGGCGCCGAGGATCGCTGCGAGGTCGCCCGCCGCTGCCACCGCCCGGGCCACCGCATTGAGGTCGCGCGGCCCGCCGCGCCCGAGCGCCAGCCGGGTCAGCGCGCGGGTGAGGTCGGGCGCGGATTTGAGCGCACCGCGCAGCCGGGTCGACAGGATCGTGTCGCCGAGGAGCGTCTCGACCGCATCGAGGCGGGCATTGATCGCGGCCGGATCGCAGAGCGGCGCGCTCAGCCGCCGCGCGAGGAGGCGCGAGCCGGCCGGCGTCACGCAGTGATCGATCTCGGCCAGCAGCGATCCCTTCAAGGTGCCGCGCTGGGTTTCGAGCAGCTCGAGCGAGGCGCGGGTCGCGGCATCGATCGCCATGTGCGTGGTGAGGCGCTCGGCAGCGGGTGGCCGCAGCGCGACGGCGACGCCCTTCTGCGACTCGCGGATGTAGCCGATCAGCGCGCCGAGCGCGGCGCGCTCGACCCGCGAAAAGGCGGAAGGATCGACGGTGGCGGCGTCGAACACCGCGCCGATGGCCGCGGCCGCGGCGGACGAGTCGAACGCCTCGGCCGGCAGCATCACCTCGGCGGTGTCGGGCAGCACCAGCCGCATCTCGTGCAAGGCGGAGCGCGTGGTTTCGGCAAACAACAACTCGGCCGGCGCGATGCGCGCCAGCTCGTCGCCCACCGCGGCCGCGCTCAGCGGCAGCACGGTGAGCTCGCCGGTCGACACGTCGGCGAAGGCCAGCGCGAAATCGGTGTCCCCGTGCCTGAGCATGGCGAGCGCGGCGAGATAATTGCTGGCCCGCGCCGGCAGCAGGTCGTCCTCGGTCAGCGTGCCGGCGGTGACCAGCCGCACCACGTCGCGCTTCACCACCGACTTGCTGCCGCGCTTTTTGGCTTCGGCCGGGTCCTCGACCTGCTCGCAGATGGCGACGCGGTGGCCGAGCGAGATCAGCTTCTTGAGGTAGTCCTGCGCCGCGTGCACCGGTACGCCGCAGAGCGGAATGTCCTGCCCCTGATGCCGCCCGCGCCTGGTGAGCACGATGCCGAGCGCCGCCGAGGCGATCTCGGCGTCCTCGAAGAACATCTCGTAGAAATCGCCCATCCGGTAGAACAGCAGATAGCCCGGATTGACCGCCTTGATCTCGAGATACTGGCTCATCGCCGGCGTCGGCGGCGCCGCGCGTGCCGCCTCGGGCCCGGTCTCGGCAGGATCGAAAGGCGCCTGATCCATCAGGGGGTCGTCGGTGCTCCAAAAAGAGGCGCGACCTTAGGGGCTCCGGCGCAAAATACCAACAGCGCGGCACGGGATTTCCCGCTATGGGCAGGGCAGACGGAGACGTGAAGATGATCCGCGCCATCGCCGCCGCTGACCGCGCCGCCTGGACGCGGCTGTGGACCGGCTATTTGACCTTCTACGAAACGACGTTGCCCGCGGCTGTCTATGACGAGACGTGGCGGCGGCTCAATGACCCGGCCGTGCCGATGTTCGGCGCGCTGGCCGTCGATGCCGGCGGCGCGCCGGTCGGCCTCGTCCACTGGCTCTACCACCGCACCTTCTGGGCGATCGGCGACAACTGCTATCTGCAGGACCTCTACGTCGACCCGGCCGTCCGCGGCGGCGGCCATGGCCGGGCGCTGATCGAGCACGTTGCCGTCGCGGCCCGCGCGCACCAGGCGACGCGGCTCTACTGGAACACGCACGAGACCAACGCCACGGCGCGGCGGCTCTACGATGCGGTGGCGTCGCGCTCGGGGTTCATCCAGTACCGCAAGGGGTTGGAGTGAGGGGGAGGCAGCGTTCCTGGCTCCGCACCGTCAGGCTTCCACGGAGTCATCCCCGCGCAAGCGGGGACCTCTGTTGATGGGTTGCGAGACTGGCAACGGAGGTTCCCGCTTTCGCGGGAATGACCCGGTGATGAGGGGACGATCCAGCTCGTCTAGTACCTGTCGCTCTCATGATGAACCGGCCGGTACACGAAACCGGAAAAGTCTGCGTGGAGCGCCGTTCCATTGAGGTCGGACGCAGCCATGCCGACGAAGGCGCCGGTGAAACTGCCGTGCTCGGCGTGGCCGCCGCATTCGTCGCTGAGGATCGAGGCGTCGAGCACCGGCCCGACCGTCGTCCACGTCCCTTGGCCGAGTGCGTAGAAGAACTGCAGGCTCGGGCCGCGGATTTCGAGCTTGAGCCGCACCGGCCCGTCATTGGGGATCGGCACCGGATCGGCCGGGTAGGTGAGGCGCCCGTCGGGCCAGGAGACGATCGAGCTCATGATGAGCAGCTCGCGCTTGCCGTCGGAGTGCGCGGTGACCGTCAGGTAATGGAAATTGTAGCGCGAATAGTAGCCGGTGAGGCCGGCGAACTGCCGCTCGTCGGTGGGCGAAAAGTCCAGCGTCACTTCCGCGTCGAACGAGAAATGCGTCTGCCGGCGCGCCACCAGCGCCTGCTCGAACCAGGAGCCGATGGATTCGCGGCCGAACAGGCGAAGCCTGTCGCCTTTGACCTCGAATATCCGCTCGGTCTCCGGCGTCCTGAGCCACTGGAAATCCTGGTGCAGGCCCTTCGAAAAATCATAGCGCTGCTCGGCCCAGTACTTGGCCTCGTCGCGCGTGCCGGGCACGTCGACCTCGAGCTCAGGCACATTGCCGCCGGCCTTGAGCCAGGGCCAGCCGTCGTCGCGCCATTCGAGCTCCTGGATCGCCGTTTCACGGCCGAGCACGCAGCGCCGCTTCTGCGTCGTCGGGCGCCCGGTGAGATGCACGAGATAGGAGCGCCCGTCGGGCGTATCGACCCAGTCGCCATGGCCGGCGCGCTGCAGCGGATTGAGCGGCGTGTCCTTGGCGGTGACGAGATATTTGAGCGGATGCAGCTCGTACGGCCCATCGATCTTCTTGGATCGCGCGAAGGTCACGGCATGCTCGTAGCCGGTGCCGCCCTCGGCGGTCAGCAGGTAGTACCAGCCGTTCTTCTTGTAGAGGTGCGGGCCTTCGACCAGGTTCAGATCGGTGCCCTGGAAGATGTTCTTGCGCGGCCCGACGAGCTTTTGCTGCTTCGGATCGTATTCCTGCAGCGCAATGCCCGCGAACAGCAGCGGCCGCACGCGGTGGTCCCACAGCATGTTGACGAACCATTTGCGGCCGTCCTCGTCGTGGAACAGCGAGGGATCGAACCCCGACGAATTGACATAGACCGGATCGGACCACGGCCCTTCGATCTTGTCCGCGGTGACGATGTAATTGTGCGCGTCCTTGAACGAGCCGTCCTTGCGCTTGACGTCGGTATAGACGAGCCAGAACCGGGTGCCGTCATGCGTCAGGCACGGCGCCCACACGCCGCACGAGTCCGGATCGCCGCGCATGTCGAGCTGGCTCTTGCGGGTCAGCGGCCGGGTGACGAGGTCCCAGTTGGCGAGATCGCGCGAATGATGAATCTGCACGCCCGGGTACCATTCGAAGGTGGACGTCGCGATGTAGTAATCGTCGCCGACGCGCAGGATCGAGGGGTCCGGATTGAAGCCGGGGAGAATGGGATTGCGCAGTGTGGGCATGGGATTCCCCGAGAAGGAGCGAGTGGTGAGCAGCGAATAGCGAGTAGGGAAGCGGGCGCCCTATTCGCTACTCGCTATTGCCTATTCGCTCGTCTCACACGAACCGGTTGATCAGGTTCTCGTAGTATTCCTGCTGACCGGAGCGCGGCTGTGGATTGAGGTTCTGCTTTTCGACGCGCGCGGCGATCTGCTCGAGGCTGCGCTTGCCGCCCAGCATCGCCTTGCCCTCCTTCTCGTCCCAGCCGGCGTAGCGCGCCTTGACCGCAGTCTCGTAGCTGCCGTCCTCGAGGATCGCCGCGGCGGCCTTGAGGCCGCGGGCGAGGATGTCGAGGCCGCCGACATGGCCGTACACGAGGTCGGCCGGATCGAGCGACTGGCGGCGGATCTTGGCGTCGAAGTTGAAGCCGCCATTGCCCAGCCCGCCATTCTTCAGGATCTCGATGAAGGCCAGCGTCATCTCGCCCGGATTGTTCGGGAACTGGTCGGTGTCCCAGCCGCTCTGCAGGTCGTTGCGGTTGGCGTCGACCGAGCCGAGGATGCCGAGCGCGCGCGCCAAATGCAGCTCGTGCTCGAACGAGTGGCCGGCAAGGAAGGCGTGGCCGACCTCGATGTTGACCTTGACCTCTTTTTCGAGGCCGTAATCCTTGAGGAAGCCATAGACCGTCGCGACGTCGTAGTCGTACTGGTGCTTGGTCGGCTCCTGCGGCTTGGGCTCGATCAGGATGGTGCCCTTGAAGCCGATCTTCTTGGCGTGCTCGATGACCAGCGTCAGGAAGCGGGCCGCCTGGTCGCGCTCCTGCTTCATGTTGGTGTTGAGCAGCGTCTCGTAGCCCTCGCGGCCGCCCCATAGAACATAGTTCGCCCCGCCCAGGTGATGGGTGAGCTCGAGCACGTTCTTCACCTGGCCGGCGGCATAGGCGAAGACGTCCGGATCGGGATTGGTCGCGGCGCCCGCCATGTAGCGCCGGTTGGAGAACAGATTGGCCGTGCCCCACAGCAGCCTGGTGCGCTGCTTCTGCATCTTTTTGGCGAAGATCTCGCCAATGGTCCACACGTTCTTGTTGCTCTCGGCCAGCGTTGCGCCCTCGGGGGCGATGTCGGCGTCGTGGAAGCAGAAGAACGGAATGTCCAGGATGTTGAAGAACTCGAAGGCCACGTCGGCCTTGAGCTTGGCGCCCTCCATGCCCTTGTCGTACCAGGGCCGGTCGAAGGTGCGGCCGCCGAACGGGTCGCCGCCTTCCCAGGCGAAGCTGTGCCAGTAGGCGACGGCGGGACGGATGATGTCCTCCATCCGCTTGCCCATCACCATCTCGTCCTTGTTGTAGAACCGATAGGCGAGCGGATCCTTCGCGCGCGGGCCCTTGAAGGTTACGGGTTTGATCCCTTTGAAAAAGTCAGTCACTTACGGGCCTCCTCGATGGCAGGGTAGAGCGCGCGGTAGCGCGCATATTGAGCGGTGTACGCATCCCGCAAAGATGCGTCCGGTTTGATGATCTCTTTGATGCCGGGCATCGACATCACCTGGGCCGGATCGGCGCCTTCGGCGGCGCAGAGCCCGAGCCGGGCGGCGCCGAGCGCGCCGCCGAAATCGCCGTCCTCGGGCAGCGCGATCTCGGTGTCGAGATTGGTGGCGATGAGCTTGAGCCAAAGCGGCGATTTCGACCCGCCGCCGACCGCGAGCAGCCGGCCGAACGAGGTTCCGGCATCCTTGAGCACGCGCTGGCAATCGCGGAAGGCGAAGGTCACGCCCTCCATCACCGCCTGCGCCAGCCGCGCCTGGTCGCTGAGATGGCTGAGGCCGACGAAGCTGCCGCGCGCCCCCGCATTGTTGTGCGGCGTGCGCTCGCCCGAAAGGTAGGGCAGGAAGATCTCTTCGCCGGGGCCCTTGAAGCTTGCCTCGGCGGCGGCCGACAGTTCGGCCTGCTTTTTGCCGGTGACGGTCGAGAGCCAGTTGAGGCTGTCGGTGGCGGAAAGGATCACGCCCATCTGATGCCAGGTGTCGGGGATGGCGTGGCAGAAGGCGTGCACCGCGCCGGCGGTGTTGGGACGGAAGCGGTCGTTGGAGACGAACAGCACGCCGGAGGTGCCCAGCGACACGAAACCATCGCCCGGACGGATGGCGCCGATGCCGCAGGCGGCCGCGGCGTTATCGCCGGCGCCGCCCGCCACCACGACCCTGCCGGTCATGCCCCAGCGCCTGGCCAGTTCGGGCTTCAGCTCGCCCGAGGGCGCCGAGCCCTCGACGAGCCGCGGCATGTGCGCCCGGGTGAGGCCGGTCAGCGCCAGCAATTCGTCCGACCAGTCGCGCCTGCCGACGTCGAGCCAGAGCGTGCCCGAGGCGTCGCTCATCTCCTCGACGGCCTCGCCGGTCATCAGCAGGCGGATATAGGCCTTGGGCAGCAGCACCCTGGCGATTTTCGCATAAACGTCCGGCTCGTGCTTGCGCACCCAGGCGATCTTGGGGGCCGTGAAGCCCGGCATGGCGATATTGCCGGCGATGTCGCGCAGCCGCGGCAGCGCGCGCTCCATCTCCGTGCATTCGAGCGCCGAGCGGCCGTCGTTCCAGAGGATGCAGGGCCTGAGGACCTCGTTGTCCTTGCCGAGCAGCGTCGCGCCGTGCATGTGGCCGCTCAGCCCGATGCCGCGCACCGCCGCCATCTCCGCCGGGTGCGATTTGCTCAGCGCGTCGACCGCCTTGAGGCAGGCGTCCCACCAGTCGGCCGGGTTCTGCTCCGACCAGCCCGGGTGCGGGCGCACCGGCTCGACCGCCTTGGCGGTTGCTTCGCCGAGCGGGGTGCCGGCCCGGTCGATCAGGATCGCCTTGACCCCCGACGTGCCGATATCGAGGCCGAGATAGCTCATGAGGCACGTACCTCACAGCGCATTGCTTGCATCACGGAATTTGCCTCCAGCCGCGGCTTGCCGCCGTCTCCTCGGCGATTGCCTACCTTAAATTGTCGCGCAGGAAAATCCCGATTTCGATGGGATCGGAGTGGATTTCCGCATCAGGCGACAGCGCCACCTGCCGGGCGGCGGCGATGGCCGCGCGGATTTCGCCATCCGGGTTCTGGTCGAGCACGACGTCGAGCGTACCGGCGCGCAGCGCGTCGCGCGTGGTGTCGGTCAATTCGTGCGCGACGACGCGGACATTGCCGGAGCGGTGCGTCTTGCCGAGCGCCGCCACCAGCCCCTCATTGCCGGCGCCCAGATTGTAGATGCCCGACAGGTCCTTGTGCACGTCGAGGAGCTTCAGCGCCGCCGCCTCGGTCGCCGAATCGTCGTCGAAGCCCTCGACCGGCCCGACGACCTCGAGATGCGGGAATTCCCGCCCGAGGACGCCCGCAAAGCCCTCGAAGCGCTCGCGGTGGTCGCGCAGGCCCAGCGAGCCGGCGATGATGCCGACCTTGCCGGTCTGGCAGAAGCGGCCGAGCAGCGACGCGGCGCTGCGGCCCGCCGCCTGGTTGTCGATGCCGATGAAATGCCGGCGTGCGGAACTGGGCAGGTCCGAGACCAGGGTGATCACCGCCACGCCGCGCCGGGTGGCCGCGTCGATCGCCCTGGCCACCGCCGGATCGTCCGGCGCGACGATCACCGCGCAGTCGGTCTGCCGGCCGGTGAGGGCCTCGAGCCGGCTGACGAGAGCCCCGGGATCGAGCGCGTGATATTGTGTCGCGGTCAGTGTCAGCCGCTCGTTGCGGGTCTGCCGGACGCGGCGGGCGATCGCGGCGTTGAGGCTCTCCATGAAGGCGTTGCTGCCGTCCGGGATGAGGAAAACCACCCGCAGATCGCGGGCCCGGGCGAGCAGCGAGGCGCTGAGGTCGCGGCGGAAATTGAGCGCCTTGATGGCATTTTCGACCTTCTCGGCGGTCTCGGGCCGTACGCCCGGCCGGGCATTGAGCACGCGGTCGACGGTGGCCAGCGACACCCCTGCCGTTCGCGCCACGTCGTGCACGGTCGCCCGTTTCGCCTCCCCGGTTTCGTCCAAGCCCAGATCTCCAAACCGTCCGGACGTTGCCGTCCGCGCAGCGCGACCGTCAACCCGTTTTCGGCTTTGAGCGCATGCCAAACCGGGCTACATCCGGCGCCGGAATGGCATGGGAGACATCAGATGGTTGCGGTCAAATCGTTCGGCAGCGTCAACGGCAAGCGCGTCGAGCAGTTCACGCTGACGTCGACCACCGGGGTTGAGGTCGACATCCTCAACTGGGGCGTGGTGGTGCGCGACTGGCGCGTGCCGGTCAAAGGCGGCAAGCGCTCGGTCGTGCTGGGGCTCAACAGCATCGAGGACTACGTCAAGCACTCGCCGCATTTCGGCGCGCTCGCCGGCCGCGTCGCCAACCGTATCGCCGGGGCGCGCTTTGCGCTCGACGGCAAGACCTACACGCTTCCCGCCAACAACGGTCCCAATTCGCTGCATGGCGGCCCCGAGGGGATCGGCCACCAGGTGTGGGACGCGGCGCCCGACGACGCCACCAATTCCGTGGTCTTCTCGCTGACCTCGCCCGACGGCCATGCCGGCTATCCCGGCACGGTCAAGATGCAGGCGACCTACCGGCTCGACGGCAACAAATTGCGGCTCGAGCTCGGCGCGACCACCGACCGGCCGACGCCGCTCAGCCTCGTGCAGCACCAGTATTTCAACCTCGGCACCGGCGACGACGTGCTCGACCACACCTACTGGGTGCGCGCCTCGGCCTATACCGAGACCGATGCGGCGCTGATCCCGACCGGCAACATCCTCGAGGTCAAGACCGGCGGCGAGCGCGACTTCCGCACGCCGCGCAAGATGCGCGATGCGTCCGGCAAGGCGCTCGACTACGACGGCAACTTCGTCCTCGATGCCGGCCGCGATCCGGCCGACCCGATCGCCATCGTCACTGCGCCGGCTGGCGACCTGACGCTCAAGCTCTGGAGCGACCGGCCGGGCCTGCAATTCTACAACGCCGTCACCACCAACGTGCCGGTGCCGGGGCTCAACGGCAAGCACTACGGCGTGCACTCCGGCTTCTGCCTCGAGGACCAGGCGTTCCCCGACGCGCTGCACCATCCGCACTTTCCCAACATCATCATCACACCGGACAAGCCCTACGCCCACTGGTGCGAGTTCGAGATCGCGTGACGCGCTACGTCGCGCTGCTGAGGGGGATCGGTCCGGCGACGCATGCCGCGATGCCGCTCGGCGAGCTGGCGGCGGCCTGCGCCAAGGCGGGGCTGCGCGACGTCAGCAGCGTCGGAAATACCGGCAATCTCGTCCTCACGGCGAGCCAGCCGCAGGCCGAAGTCGAGCGCCTCGTCACCGCTGCCGTCCGGACCTTCGGGGTCGGCGCCGAGGTGTTCACGCGGTCCCAGAAGCAGCTCGACAAGCTCGTCGATTTCGCGCCCTTCCCGGAGGCTGCAGCGGACCGGCCCGGCAAGCTCGGGATCTGCTTCTTTCATAGCGATCGGCGCTGGCCGCGCGAGTATCTCGACTACAAGGGACCCGAGCGCATGCTGATGCTCTCGAGCCATCTGATCGTCGACTATGGCGCGCAGATTTCGGTCAGCCGGCTGACGATCGAAAGAACCGTCGGCGCCCGCATGACGCAGCGCAACTGGAGCAGCGTTCTGAAGATCGCGGCCGCGCTGCGGACTTGACGTTCATGCCGCCAGGTAGTCCTCCGGCCGCTTCTCGAACGCCTCGGCGCATCCGGTCGAGCAAAAGTAGTAGATGCGGCCGTCATGCTCTCGCGTCGCCGCCGGAGCGACCTTGTCCACCTCCATGTGGCATACCGGATCGATGGCAAGCTCCTGCGAAGACGTGCGGCTGCGTGCGAGAAAAGGCGCGGTGTCCATGATCAGCGTGCTCGCCACGACCTTGCCGCCCTCGATGCGCAGGCGCTCGGCGACCCGCGCCTGGGCGACACGATGATCGAGATGCAGCGTGTAGAACGCGGCCACCTCGCTGCCGCTGGCGAACAGCTTTTCGATCTCCACGGTGCGCGTTCCTGCCGCGGCATGGCTGGAAGCCCTGAGGAAGGCGTCGGCGCCGTGGAAATGCGCCGAGGGCCCCGAGAAGTGAAAATCGTCGGCGAGCATGTCGCGAACGCGAGGGTCGCCCGCGTAGAAGGCGTTGAGGTAAGCTTCGGCGAGGGTAAGAGGATCGGTCATGGCGTATCTCCTTGCGGAGCACCCGGGCTAGAGCTTCCCATAGGGGCAAGGTCAAGGGCGGAGTGATGGACAAGACCGAGCGACTGTTCTCCGTGATGGATGCCCTCAGGCGGCACCGGCGGCCGGTGACGGCGGCGGCGCTCGCCGACGAACAGGGCGTTTCCGTGCGGACGCTCTATCGTGACATCCAGACGCTGATCGGGCTCGGCGCGCCGATCGATGGCGAGGCGGGCGTCGGCTACATGCTCAGGCCCGGCTTCTTCCTGCCGCCGCTGATGTTTTCGGCCGAAGAGCTCGAGGCGCTGGTGTTGGGTGCGCGCTGGGTCGAGCAGCGGCCGGATGCGGCCCTGGCCGGGGCCGCGACCAATGCCGTCGCCAAGATCGCCACCGCCTCGCCCGACGATCTGCGCGACCGCATCGGCAATACCGGCCTGTGGCCGATCCGCAGCAATTGGGACGACCACGGCGAGGGACCGCTGCTGGCGACGTTGCGCGAAGCGATCCGCGACGAGCGGGTGGTGAAGCTGAGCTACGCCGACGAAACCGGCCGGACCACCGAGCGCGCCATCTGGCCGATCACCATCGCCTTTTACGAGAACAAGCAGATCGTCGCTGCCTGGTGCACGCTGCGCGAAGACTTCCGCAATTTCCGCACCGACCGCATCGCCGGTGCCGAGATGGTCGCGGGCCGCTTCGGCAGGCGCCGGGCACAACTGGCGCGCGAGTGGGAAGACCAGTGGCAGAAAGAGCGGCGGGACCGCTACCCGACCGATTTCACCTGAAACGCGTCCGCTCCTGACCTGGTCTGTCAGGAGGGGTGCGCGACTGTCTCCTTACGGCGAATTTCGCCCCCAAGGAGACAGGAAAATGCAGTTCACCCCCTTCACCATCGCCATTTCCGACGCCGCCATCGACGACCTCAAGGCCCGGCTCGAGGGCACCCGCTGGCCGGCCGCAACCAGCACGGACTGGAGCCACGGCCAGCCCGTGCCGTTCATCAACGAGCTCGCGAGCCGATGGCTCAAGACC
>Ga0207667_10010283_pt1 | contig 10949 bp, 9 predicted proteins | sample KBSCornC52_FD_184301 | JGI IMG/M metagenome (GOLD analysis project Ga0207667, IMG submission 184301) | Corn rhizosphere microbial communities from Kellogg Biological Station, Michigan, USA - KBS Corn C5-2 (SPAdes) (version 2) | ecosystem: Host-associated > Plants > Roots > Rhizosphere > Soil ...
AGAAGTCCAACTTGCCATCATTGTCGTAGTCGCTGAATGCGAGCACGAGGCCCTTCCCGTGGACGTTCGCTGTGCCGGCCACAAGGTCCATGCCGGAGCCGGCAGTAACATTACGGAATCCGCCGTGTCCAACGTTGCGCCATAGCGTAGGAAACTCCGGGCGGTAGGTCGACGGCGCGCATCCACTCGTGACACCCGGCACAAATTCGCAGAATTGCTGCTCCCGTTCGCTGAACACAACGTAATTGAGTATGACGAGTGACAGTCGCCCCGATCCGTCCAGATCCATGAATCCCGCGCTGGTCGCCCACCGATCATTGTTATCGGGCGGCAACCCGGCGGCAACGGTCGCATCCTCAAACCGCTTGCCGCCGATGTTCCGCATCAGTGCCAGACGCCGGTATCCGGTGAACAGGATATCCAGATACCCGTCGCCGTCGGAATCGCCAACGGCGCATCCGGTCCACTCGCCATTCAGTCTGTCCAGTCCAACGGCATGGGTCACGTCCTCGAATCTCATTCCCCCGAGGTTTCGGTAAAGGATCGGATGGGGCTTCGCGACGAGGAGAATGTCTGTTAATCCGTCATTGTCAAAATCAAGCGCGCCGCATCCCACCCCAATGGTCTCCAGAATGCGAAGCGGATGGGCCTGCTTCGGGTAGACGTACTGGATGCCTGCCTTTTCAGCCACGTCCTCGAAGCGAATGCCATCGGACTGGCTGGCGGCCTGCCCGGTCCCGGAGGTTCCGGTGTGCGCTGCGCTCGATGCGGGAGGGGGCGTGGAATGCCGGCAGCCCATGGCGGCAAGCACGGCCAGATACACGGCCGCGGGAAGTGAGCGGAACACGCGATAACGTGTTCCGCTATTGCAGAAGATGGCGAGTCGATTGTGAAGCGCGATCGACCGAAGGGCCGGTGCGCAATCGTGGGATACGATCATGTGACGAAATCCGCGCAAGCGCCACTCACCTGCCAGCCGCTCCCTGGTCCGGAACGAGCGCTCCCCAAATTGGCGCGGCGTCCAGCCGCCTGAGTAACCTGTGTCGACAAGCGGCCGATTGAACGCTACATTCACCTGTGACGACGCGTAGTCCTCCGGCAGGGCCTGCCTGCACGTGCGGTCCTGAGAATATCACACAATCGGCCGGGGAGGGAGAATGGCGATGGAGGTGATTCGAGAGAAGCTGCTGCCGGACTATATCGCAAAGGGACCGGACATTATCGTCGTGCCCGCGGCATCAAGGTACTCCGCCGCAATCCAGCTTGACAAGTATCGCACGAAGGATTAAGATTGGAATGCATGTGCAAGACGCATTCGCCGGACCTGCCGCAACGGCAGTATTGAATCGGCTGGGTGCGGTGTCCTGCGAAGAACCGAAAAACGATGAATCGACCGTACAATTCCTGGCCACTGATCATACCTGTAATTCTGCTGGGGCTGATTGCGGCATTGTCCCGATTGGGACCAACGAAGCCGGAGCCCCCAACCGCTGCCCAATTGGAGCAGCGCCGTCTGGAAAGCGCCAGGCGGGAGATGGTGCAGACAGAGCGGCAGTGGATGAACCATCTGCGGGCGCTGGAGATCACGAAGCAGCAGTTGAAAACGGCAAAACATGTGCTGATAGTGGACGGGCACAAGGTGCCCAGCGAGACGGATGAGAGCGATTCCTGGTTTAAGAAGGGTAAGAATGGTGGCATCGAGGATATCAAGTCACAGCTAAAGGGCGACCACCAGGAAGCGAATAGGTAGTTCGTTCGCTTGGCAAAGCCTCTTAGTCCTTGCGATTCTGGTGAGCACCCACATACTTTTCCTGCAAGCGGGAATGGATGATGTCTTGTTTAGGCGATGGTAGCTGCCGCAACGAAGACGGCGCGAATTCCTGCAAGGAGGACGTATGGCCCGTCTCGGTCGATTGAGAGCCCGAGCTTTCCTCCCAGACAGCGCAGCCAGGTGAGTGCGCGCCGAGGCCAGCTTCTGGTGAGATGGCAGACAAAGAGGGCGGCGCGCAGGACCCGTGCAAACACGCGGCGCATTCTCTCCCGTGTCCGCACTCCAGCGTCCTCCACGTCCAGACCGTCTTCCTGTTCAAGCCGGTAGCAATGCTCGATCTCTGGCCAGTGGCTCCGGTCGGTATAGACCTGCCTGGCATCCTCTGCGCAACGGATCGCAATGCTCGTCGGCAGCACGATGTGCCGGTCTTTGTCCGGGTCTCGAATGACCAGCGCCCACCGGGGATTCTTCGTATCCGGCCAGCGCAGTTTCATCCAGCCCATCCGAAGGTCCGCGGTGCGCTCCCTCCGAGCATGGGGGGAATGTGCGCGCATCGTGACCGGCAGTGGCAGGGAACCGGCAAGGTCGTCCAGGAGCTCGCCCTGCCGGCAGTCGAGACGCTCGTTGCAGACCTCGACCCGTCGGTTACGGCAGGCGCGGATGATGAACTGGCCCTAAAAGCGCTCTATCCAGCGATAGACCTTCTGATCGTAAAGACCGGCATCGCCGACATAGCGCAGAGAGCGCGATGCCAGCCGCGAGTGGGTCATTCGAATGCTGCGGCAGACCTCCCCATTGGGATCGTCCTGGCCGCCAACGCTATAGGAGAACCGGTTGGCACAGGTCACCGCCGGAACCCGGAGATTGACGATGGCTGCCGTAATCGCCGGATAGCCGCGTGCCAGGCGCTTCTCGAAATTCACCGGACCAATCGCGACCACCACACGGCGCGACCACCACACGGGGCGGGTTGTCTCGCTCGACGGTTGCCTGAGCGAGCCGGTAGATGCCATGCAGGAGACGGCGTGAGAGGCAACGCGGATCATAGATGAAGCGATCGAGCCGTTTGCAGAGTGGCCATGCGCTTCGCTGATCACGCGCTACTCCACTGGCGCTCTCAGCGATGATGGGAGACGGACCGCTGAGTATGCCCTGCACGCCCGGCAGAGCAGCTTTTCCGAAACGCTTGTTCGGCAGCCGGTCAGCCAGTGGCTTCGCGAATGTCTCGATCGCGTGCCTGAGAGCCGGGACCGGCAGCCTGACAGGAGAGGGCTGAGTTGGTATCTTGTCCACGGCTCTGTCCTCGACGGTTGTTTGAAGGCTCTTCACCCGCAAACAAAACCGTTTCGGACAGAGCTCTGTTCGTCAACGCCGCTTATGGGTAATCACCAATTGCGACTGGGTTGACAGCAGGCTTAAAAACTGCTAACATTATCGCGCGAGTATGCTGGCCAACTCGCTGTCACCGGTCAAAGTGAATCAGGCTGGGAACGGGGTGAAGGCGTGAAAAATGAGATCAGCCCTGCAGTGATGTCCATCATTATTGTTGTGGTGGTCGTGGTGGTGGGTTTTCTCGGTTGGAAGTTTTTTCTGGCGAAGCCTTCCGCGGTTGACGTCCCTCCGCCGCAGCAGCAGAGCCAGGAGATGATGCAGCGCATGCGTCAGGGGTCCGGGGGCGCCCTCACGGGCCGCAGGTAAGATCTCGACATTCGGCTCGGGATTCGGCGCCTTACAAATGCTGGCCTCATAATGCTGCGCGTTCCCAGGATGCCGACAAACGTCACACGATTTCATCTGCACTACTCTGATGTACAGACCAGAAATGAGGAGATTCGAATGAGAAAGGCAAAGGCGTTCACACTCATTGAACTGCTCGTCGTTATCGCAATTATCGCGATTCTCGCGGCAATTCTCTTCCCGGTATTCGCTCAGGCTCGCGAGTCGGCCCGAACGTCGAGCTGCTTGAGCAATACCAAGCAGATCAGTCTCGCGATCCTTCAGTATCTGCAGGACTACGATGAGAAGTTTCCCATCGCCGTCTATTCCATGACGACAAACGGCGTCCCTGGCGCCGGCCAGCCCGATAAGCCGTGGGGACCGTGGCAGCAGGCGCACATCGGATGGGACAAGCTCGTACAGCCCTACGCAAAGAACGTCGCGATCTTCCACTGCCCCAGCGCGGCGGACGGCCCGTCGAGCAACAATACAGGCGTCGACGACGGCGCGACTACGGGCGCGGTGCAGTTCTTCATTAACAAGGATCTCTCCGGCGACGAATTCCCCGGCCCGCTCGAGTGGAACTCCGGGTTCAAGCCGCAGAAGCAGGCATCACTCAGCTTCCCGGCGGTCACCGTAATGATAGGCGAGAACGAGGCAGGCGGTTCCACGGGTGGAATGACCCAGCGGTTCGATGGATGGGGCTACGCCGACGGTGAGTTGAATCTTCTGAACGGCGACAACAACGGCGAGCCCGACAATACCAAGGATTGGGGCACGGGGAATGAGGCGAATTACCTCAACTTCTGCACCAACAAGAACAACGGCAAGGCTACGATGACGGACCGCACGACGGGAAAGGCCCCGCCCGCGTTCCGACGCCACAAGAACGGCGCCAACTACGGGTTTGCCGACGGCCATACGAAGTGGTACTCGGGGGATGCTACCTGCGTGGTGTTTGACACCAGAACGAACAACACCGGCTCGACGATGACGTACAAGAAGGGCGGCGGTCAGGACCAGTAGAGCGCTTGCCCGAAAGCATCGGGTCGCCTGGCTATAAAGGCGCGCCCAGTCTCGTGAACAAAGCGACCCTACCTCCGCGTAGGGTCGCTTCTTGCGCGGACAGGCCGGATCCCGCCGTTTACCTGTCGTGCGCTGCTCGTTTGGTTCCTGTATAATAGCCGGGTCAGGTGGCCGAAATCGAGCAGCCTGGGGACCCTTACACGGGATATCCCACTCAACGACTCCTCCATGGGAGCAGACGGTATACAAGTGCAACATTCGAGAACGCTGGCGATCATTGTGCCGGTCGCGGTCCTGGCGACAATCGGAGCGCTCTGGATCCGACACCGCATCGTTTCTTCGGCGGGCTTCATTGTTGCTCGGGCTGTGAAGGACCCCCGCTTTAAGAATCTGGATGCGCAGGCAGCCAAACTTCAGGCTGATGTTCAGGCATCTCCCAACAGCGTCCAGCCACGTTGGAAGCTGGCGGACATGTACCAAAAGCTCCACCTGCTTGACCTCGCAAGGCAGCAGATAGAGCAAATCACGCGATTATCCCCAGGTGACGCGACTCCAGCGCTAGCCCTCGCAAACGTCGACCTGGCTCTCCTTCACGACAATGTAGCCGAACAGGAGTTTCGAGCCGCGACGCGCCGCTGGCCCGGGATCGTCGCCGGATGGCAGGGTTTGGCAGCCGTGCTTTATCGGGAGCAGCACTATACGGAGTGCCTGGAAGCGACGGGCAAGGCGCTCGATCTCGACCCGAAGAGCAGGAGCACGAGATTCATTTTGGCGTCAGCACTCCTGCAGTACGCACGGCAGTTTCCGTCTCCCGAGATGTACGCACCCTATGCACGTGTTGCTCGCAAGGAGCTGGAGGACTTACTACCGACGTGGCCCGAACCATCGGAGATCCATTACCGGCTTGGGAGCGCATACTCGATTCTAAGAAAAACCGACAAAGCAATCGAACACTTTTCAAAGGCCGTCCAGCTTAGACCCCGGTCACCGCATTTCGTCGTATCACTGGTTGATGCGTACCTCGCGATTAACAAGCGGGACGAAGCGAAAAGAGTGCTTGCGTCCGCCCGGGCGCACAACGTGCAAAGCCCCTTGCTTCTCGACCGCGAAGGACAGATTGCACAAGCCACTGCAACGCCGGAGGGATGGAACGAAGCAATTCGTGCGTTCTCAGAGGCCCTCAGGATGGACCCGGATATCGAGGCATTTCATGAGCACCTCGGGTCGGCATACGTGCGGGCAGGCAAGCTGGACCTGGCGAGGCAGGAATTCGAGAGAGCGGCCATTCTCAACCCGGAAAGACCGTTCCCATATCAGCAGCTATCCGCTATATATACGCGATTGGGCGACAGTCAACGAGCGACGGCGGCCGCGAAGATGGCCACTCGGATGGTCTTCAACGAGCAGCAACTCCACCATTTCGAGCAGCTAAGCACAGCGTATCCAGACGACGTGAAGTTGCACCTGGTCATCGCCGATCGCTACCGCGACCTCAAGATGATAAGCGCCGCGCGAGACAAGTACCGCATGGTGCTTCGAATCGATCCCGGGAACGAGCACGCCCAACGGGAAATCGCTAAGCTCGATTCGAATCGCAAGGCGACTGTAACTGGCGGATAGGATTTGTCGAAAACGACACGCGCAGACTGGAAGCGGGTCCCGGATTTCGACTGGGCATAGTTTCTTTGGCTTGCTCCGCTGCTGACCGCGGCATGCCGCCCGCGCGGTAATATCGTCCACACTATGCAACCCGATTATATCTCCACGCGTTGCGGACGGATGCTCGCCCTGGCGTCGGCTGCCGCAGCCGTCCTGTCAATTGCTGGCTGTCATGGTAACGCGCGTCGTCCAGAGCACGCTGACGCAAGCGCGAATCCGATGGTCGTCCCGGCAGGCTCCGGCCACCTGACCAACGGTGGCGCGGCGAAATTCACCGACGTGACGAATCAGGCGGGCATTGCGTTCAAACAATCACATGGAGGTTGTGGAAAGCGTTACTTCGTTGAGCAGGTGGCGTCCGGCGCAACGATATTTGACGCCAATGGCGACGGCAACCTCGATATATACTTTCCACAGCCGAAGCCACTTGGCGATTGTGGGTCGGCCTACAGGGAGCGCCTCCGGCAGCATCTCTATCTTGGCGATGGACGGGGAGAATTCAAAGAGGCGCGGGGCGCATTCCTCGATCATGAGACCGTCTATGGAATTGCCGCGGCTGTCGGCGACTATGACAATGATGGAAGACCCGATCTCTACGTCTGCTGCTATGGCAGGAACACACTCTACCACAACAATGGCAATGGGACCTTTACCGATGTGACAACTCGGGCCGGCGTCGGGGTCGGCGGCTTCAGCACGGGAGCCGTCTGGTTCGATTATGACGGCGACGGACTGCTGGACCTCTACGTACTGCGTTACTGCGACTGGTCCCTGGCGACGGACATTCCCTGTCTTGGTCCACACGGGGAGCGGGATGTCTGCGAGCCTCGGATCTACAATCCTTCGACCAATAAACTGTTTCACAACAATGGTGACGGCACGTTCACCGACGTTACAGCCAGGTCGGGCGCGGCGCCGGAGCGGCGGCGGAGCCTGGATGCGGCCGCCATCGATTTCGATGGCGACGGACGGCTGGACCTTTTCGTAGCCAATGACCTCGGCCCAAATTACCTCCTCCACAACGACGGTGACGGACACTTCACAGACGTTGCAATGCAGCAGGGAGTGGCATTCGGAACTGCCGGGCAGTCCCAGGCCAACATGGGCCTCGCGGTAGGCGATTACGACGACTCCGGCCGCCCCAGTATCTGCGTGACGACTTTCACTAATGAGCCGTTCACCCTTTATCACAATGACGGAGTGGGATTTACGGATCGGAGCACCGAAACCGGCATCGGCCCGGCAACAGTTCCTTACCTGGCTTTTGGAACGAGCTTCCTCGATACCCGTAACACCGGCGTACTCGATCTGTTTTTTGCGAATGGGCATGTGTCTCCATACGCGTATACGAAGAACCCTGCGTTTACGTACAAGCAGCGAAACCAGCTCCTCCTAAACGACGGACACGGCCGGTATACAGATCACCCGGAGTCGCTGCCGAAGGGCGATGTCAAGGTCCATCGAGGCGTTTGTGTGGGTTCGTTTACGAATAACGGCAAGATCGATATTCTCGTTACTGGCAATGATGACACGCCAACACTGCTTCGTAACGACTCCAGGACGGGAAACTGGCTGCTGCTCAAGCTGACCAACAAGTGGGGATGCTGCACGCCCGTGGGCACGCGGTGCGTTGCGATAGTCGAAAAGAACGGCACGAGGCGGTTGACGCGATATGTGCTCGGCGGGGGAAGCTACGGAGGGGACAGCGACCAGCGTGTTCACTTTGGCCTTGGCGCAGCAACGGAAGTCGATCGGCTTGAGATTCACTGGCTGTCCGGACGGACGCAGATCCTCGAACACGTCAAGGCAAACCAGATTCTCGATACGCATGAGCCGAAATAGCCACCGGCGGTTGGCTGCCTGGTACCTGTCGGGTCAGGGTAGACGATGATCCGGCGGCGGTTCCTGTATCCTCACGAATCGATCAGCCTTTACGTTTTTCATCTCCTGCACGCGGCCATTGGGCCACCGTATGCGGAGCTCATCCAACACTGCGGTTCGGCCAAGCCCAAAGTGCACCCGGGAGTCGCTCGAGGAGAGAAAGCTGCCAGCCGGGGACACCATACTGCTCCACATCCCCGACAGGTTCGACGAACGCGCTTCCACCTTCGCGCCATACGCCAGACGATTGTGTCCTTCACCGCGAAGCTCAATCGTGATCCAGTGGTTACCGCTTGTGGAAATGTTGTGGAGTAACAACGGACTTCCCTCGTAATCCACGACCAGCAGGTCCACGCGCCCATCATTGTCATAATCTCCCGCCGCCAGCCCACGGCCCAGCAAGGATCGGTTCACGTCCGTTTCCTGATGCGGGCACTCGTCCACAAAGTGCCGTCCGCCAGATCCGTCGACATTGTGAAAGAGCATGATCGGCTGGCGAAATGACGTGCCGGGGTAAAGAAGGTCCGCATTATCATAAACGTGACCATTCGAGAAGGCGATATCCATCCAGCCGTCGTTATCCATGTCGAGCCACTTCGCTCCGAAGCCCAGTGACGTATACGTTGCGCCCATTATGCCTGTCTGGTCGCTTGCATACTCCAATATTCCGTGACCGGCATTATGGAGCAGAGAAAACGGCTCGTCCGAAAAGGCCGTGATCGCAAGGTCCGGCCGTCCGTCCCGGTCGTAATCGCCCCAGTCGGCACCCATCGCCGCGATTGCATGGCCCATGTTGTTGTATGCCGCGCCACTCTCGCGCCCGACGTTCCGAAAGCGCATTTGTCCGAGGTTCCGTATTAGCTCGGCAGGCTTTCCGTCGTTCCCGATATAGAAGTCGACTCTTCCACTGGCGCCCGTATCAGCGAAGGCGACAGTCATCGAGTTCCCGTGGAGGGGCCAAATGCCGCACTCCCTGGAGACGTCCTTGAACCGTTTTCCGCCGAAGTTGCGCCATATCTCCGCATATTCCGGGCGGTAATGGTTCGGAGGACAGCCGCTCCGTATTCCCGGCCGTATCTCGCAATACTGCTCGGCGGCAGGGCCGTAATCTACGTAGTTAGTTAGCACGAGCGACGGCCAGCCGCCGCCGTCGAGGTCCATGAACCCGGCGCTCAACCCCCAATGCATACGATTGCCAGGATCCAGTCCCATCGCAATAGTGACATCAGTGAACTTTCCACCAGGCTCGTTCCGCAGCAATGCAAGACGCCGATAGCCCGTTAGCAATATGTCCGGACGGCCGTCACCGTCGACGTCTCCGCAGGCGCAACCCATCCATACGCCTTTCAGGTTGCCCATTCCCGCAGCATCGGTTACCTCCCTGAAATGGCCGTTCCGCTCGTTGTGAAACAGGGCGACCCTGCTCGGGCCAACGAGGAGAATGTCCAGCCAGCCATCGCAATCATAGTCCACAAAGGCGCAACCGCCTCCTATCGCGTCGATTATTCGCATCGGCCGCTTTGCGACGGACCAGTGATATGTGATACCGCTCCTGGAGGTCACGTCATTGAATCGGATCGTTGAGGCGGGCGATCCGGACATCGGTTTGCCTTGTGGATAATGCGCGGAACGCCGATGGCAGCCGCCTGCCGCGAGGAACAGCAACAGGAGGGCGAAATACCGTCTTGCGCGGACTGGCTTATGGCGCGTGCGTGGCCGGCACAACTTAGTGAAACGTGGATGGCGCATACGTTAACGGAGCGGGATTATGGCCGCGAAGAATTCGATAGATAGAGTCCGCGCGAAGGTTATGGAACAGCTCGGTTGAGCCGTCCGGCCACCGAACGGACAGGTGGTCGACGGTTGCAGCGTTACCGAGTCCGAAATGGATACGCGGATCGCTTGAAGAGAGATAGCTCGAAGCTGGCGATACGATGGCCACCCATTTCCTCTTTCCGGTAGTCAACTCGACCTTTGCGCCGTATGCAAAGCGGTTTCCGGTGCTGTTCCGGAGGTCGAGTGTAATCCAGTGGTTCTTCGTTTCGGAAGCATTATGTAGCAGCATTGGCCGTCCTTCGTAGTCCACTATTAAGGTGTCCGGTCTGCCGTCATTGTCGAAGTCTATCACGGCAGAACCACGGCCAACCAGTGGACGCTGTATGTCAGGCGGCATTGATGGCACGAGGTCCTGGAACCCGCGGCCGGCTTCGTTGCGGAAGATCATGATCGGCTGCCGGAACGTAGACGAGGGATCGAGTAAGCTTACGTTGTCATAGACGTGCCCATTCGCAAACATTATGTCCGGCCAGCCGTCATTGTCGACATCCGCCCATTTCGCGCCGAATCCGAGCGGCTTAAGGGTCGGCCCCGCCAGATTAGTATCCTCTTCGGCGCTAGTGAACAGGTTTGCGCCCATGTTCTTGAAAAGTGCGTAGGATTCGTTTGAGAAGGCGCTGACGACAAGGTCGAGCCGGCCGTCGCCGTTGTAATCCGCCCAATCCGCGCCCATCGCGGCTATCGGTTTGCTCATCGACGATGCGTACAGCCCACTGCGCTGACCGAGATTCTCGAATCGAAGACCGCCGACGTTGTGCATATATTCGGCTGGCGTGCCGTCATTGCCAATGTAGAAGTCGACCGATCCGTCGTCGTCCGCATCAGCGAAGGCCACGACGAGCGCCTTACCGCTTGTCCGCTTCAAACCGCTCTTCGAAGTAATATCACGGTACACTCCATCCGGGCTGCGCTCCCACATCTCCGCAAACTCCGGCTTGTAGCTTTCCGGTGGACATCCGCTCTTGATGCCGCCCGTCTCGCAGTACTGCGGCTCCTTCGGACCGAAGACGACGTAATTGAGGATCACCAGCGCCAGCCGGCCCGTTCCGTCCAGATCCAT
>Ga0207667_10010285_pt1 | contig 10949 bp, 7 predicted proteins | sample KBSCornC52_FD_184301 | JGI IMG/M metagenome (GOLD analysis project Ga0207667, IMG submission 184301) | Corn rhizosphere microbial communities from Kellogg Biological Station, Michigan, USA - KBS Corn C5-2 (SPAdes) (version 2) | ecosystem: Host-associated > Plants > Roots > Rhizosphere > Soil ...
CCCCTCGGTGCAGCTAGCTATACGAAAGCCCACGTGTAGCGGGACGGATCCGATCCCACACGGGTAATACGTCCAGCGGAAGTGTTCACAAAATGCGTGCTGAAATACAGAGCGTCATGCTCAACGCACCACGCGAGGACACGCTGACGCGATATAGCTGCGCGCGGCTTGTCTTCGCAAAATGTGGAATTCCACTGCGGGTGTTCGACCTGCAGCGGGTTGTGCATCACATCGCCGCCAAACAGCGCGTATTGACCTGCGGAGGTCAGCACGATGGAAGCATGACCCGGCGTATGGCCCGGCGTGGACAGCCGTGTCAGCCCATCGCCGAGGTCGACTGGGTGCTCCGGATCGTAGGGCTCGGCAAGCCCGGCATCCAGGATGGGCTGCACGCTGTCCGCTAAAATTACACGGCGTCCCGGGTCACGTAGCCATGCATCCAGCTCACGTGCGGAAAAAACGTAGCGCGCGTTGGGAAACATGGGCCGCCACCGGCCACCTTCACAGTAGGTGTTCCAGCCGACATGGTCGTTGTGCAGGTGTGTCATCACCACGGTGTCGACGGCCTCGCGCTCGACACCGGCGGCGGCGAGGCGTTCCGCAAAATCCGTGTGCAGGTGGTCGAAAAGTGGGTCGCCATCGCGATCGCGATCATTGCCGATGCCTGTATCGATCACGATCAGCCGCCTTGGCATGCGTATGATCCAGCTATGAATGGACAAGGCGAGGTTGCCGTGTACACCCGCAGCAGCAAGTTCGGCCTGATGGTCGGGGAACAGCTTCGCTGCCGGTATTTCGATCATGTGTTCGGTAACGTGCGTGATCCGCGCGTCGCCGACAATGTAGGTGCCTGTGGATGCCATCAGATGCGCCCCCGAGACTCAGGTATGCCGATGTAGTGGCATTCGGCATGGTTTCAACCGCGACCGCAGGGGCAGGTGGATGCGAACCTCGAGGTTGGCGGCGCACAGTATCTTTGTGCATGCACCGTGCATCACGAGGCACTGTCCGTCATGGTGAAATCGATGTGGAAGCGGAGACAGCCCTGCGGGTCGGCCAGGTCCGCGCGTCAGCCTGTCGCCCGACCGAACAGAAGGTTAGGCGACAAGAAACCTGCAAGCTGTTGGATCACCGTCGCCGGAGCTTCCTCTGGCACGTAATGGCCGCACATTTATCAAAACACTCGCCGGTGCTGCTCAGATACCCGTCGTTCTGCCATCGGCAAATTGGATTGTCGAATATGTCGTGCTGTGGTTGTGAAGCTGCCAATGCAGTCGCCAAGCGCACGTCCGCGCAACTTCGCGTGTTGTGGCTGGTGTTGGTGATCAACGTTGTCGTGTTCATCGGTGAATTCGGCACAGGTTGGTGGGCGTCGTCCACGGCGTTGCAAAGCGATTCGCTGGACAGCCTAGGCGACGCACTGGTCTATGCGCTCAGTCTCATCGTGGCCGGACGGTCACTGCACGTCCGTGCCGGTGCGGCCATGGTCAAGGGCACTATCCAATTGGTATTTGCCTTGGCCGTGCTCGCGGCTGTGGCGCATAAGTTGATTGCCGGAACCGTCCCGCTGACCGTGCCGATGGCGCTTGCCGCTGGCGCGGCGCTGCTGGCCAATTTCACGTGCTTTGCGCTGCTGACAGGGTTTCGCCGTGACGACGTCAACATGCAGTCGGTCTGGTTGTGCTCGCGCAACGATATCGTCGGCAACGCCGGCGTGCTGGTGATCGCCGGACTGATAGCTGTCACCGGCTGGAGATGGCTCGATCCGCTGTTCGGTGCAGCGCTGGCATTGCTGTTCTTGCACACGGCGTTCGTGGTGCTGAGAGCGGCCCTCCCGCAATTCATGCGCCCTTCGCCAACTCGCTTGCACGAAAGGAATTGAATTGCCGTTCGGTCACCTGCCAAGCACGCTAAACTGATCCAATGCGGCGTTTCCGCCCGACCCGACGCACCCGCCTGCGGCTGACGCTGCTGGCGGTGCTCGCGCTGCTGTTTCAGCAAACGGCGCTGGCGGCCTACGCGTGCTCGCATGCCGACATGCCGGCGGGCAACACCGCCATGGCCGCGCACTGCGAAGGCATGCCGATGGCACAAGCGGAGCAGTCGCCGGCGTTGTGCCATGCGCATTGTGCGCATCAAGCCGTGTCCACGCAGGACATGCATGCACCCACGGTACCGCCGTTGCTGATGCCCGCATTGTTGCCGGCGTCGTCTCTGATGCTGATGGCTTTGCCCGCCTCGCACGCGCCCAACGCACGCGATGCAGCGTGGCGATTATCGGGCATTCCGCCCGCGCTGCGATTCCGTGTACTGCTGATCTAGACCTCCGCAAGTGATTCCGCGGCCGCGTGGGCGGCTGCGCGTGTCCGCTTGTCCCCGGAGGTTCTATGTGTGTCCATTCTTTGCGTTGGCGCATGTCTGCGCCACGTCTTTTGCTCGTTCTCCTGTTCGCACTGCTGCCGACGCTGGCAGCGCACGCAGCACAGGATCGCGTGCCGCTAACTCTGCGCCTTCCGCGTGCTGCGATCACCATTCAGGACAACACGTCGCCGGTTGTCGCCCAACGCGCAGGTACGGGTGCGTCGCTGAGTCTCGATGAAGCCGCCCGCATCGCCGCGACCCATGCACCGCAGCTGCAGGCCAATCATTACCGCATCGAGGCCGCGCAACAGGATGCGGCCCGCGCCGGTCGCCTGCCCGATCCCATGCTGACGGCCGGTATCAACAACCTGACGGTGACCGGTCCGCATGCCTTCAATGCTGCGGCCGACGACATGACCATGCGCCAGCTCGGCATCACCCAGGAGATTCCCTCGCACATCAAGCGCGTCGCGGAAAAACAGGTTGCACAGGCCGGTGTGCAACTGGCCAACGCCAACGAGGTGACCCTACAGCTTGCGACGCAGGAAGCTGCAGCGAGCGCTTGGGTCGCGCTGTGGACCGCGCAACAGGAACGCGCGTTGCTGTCGGAGCTGCGTGGTCAGGACCAACTCGCCACCGAGGCCAGCAAGGCACGGCTGGCCGGCGGCACGGGGACCGCCAGCGCTGTGCTGGCGACGCGTGCGGATGCCGAGGTACTGGCCAATCAGATCGATGCGGCGGATGCGGAGGTCGCGGCGGCGCGCGCCGGACTGCAACGCTGGCTGGGCGAGGCGGCAGACCGACCCTTGGGCGATCCGCCGGATTTTTCGACGCTGCGGGTCCCCGAGGCGCAACTCGAAGCCAAGCTGGACCAGCAAGGTGCGTTGCTGGCCTGGGGGCCACGCGAGGACCAGGCCGACGCGGCGATCGCGTTGGCGCGCGCGGGCAAGCATCCGGACTTCAGCGTGTCGTTGATGTACGGCGAGCGGATCAACCGGCCCGACATGCTGGCCATCGAATTCGGTGTCAGTTTGCCGCTGTTCCCCGGCAACCGGCAGGACCGCAATATCAGTGCACGCTACGCCGACCGCGCCGCGGTGCGAGCTGAATTCGAGGACGCGCGTCGTGGCCAGCGCCGAGCGGTGGCGCAGGCGGTCGCGGATTGGCAGGGCTGGAATCGGCAGGTCCGCCGTTTTCGCAAACAACTGCTGCCGCTGGCGGCGGATCGTTCCCGCACTGCACTCGCGCTGTATCGCGGCGGCGGCTCACTTGAGCCGTGGTTGGAAGCACGCCGCGATGAAATCCGTACCCGCATCGACTACGCAAAGGCCTTGTCCGCGTGGGGCAAGGCTTGGGTCGCGCTCGCCTATTTGCTGCCTGACCAGAACATCGTGGAGTTGCCGCAATGAAACGTCTACTTGTTTTCGCCGGTGCGCTGCTGGCACTCGTGGTGGCTGGCTTCATTGGCTACTGGGTTGCCGCGCGTTCGCACTCGTTCTCGACCATCGCCCAGACGACACCAAAATCCGAACGCAAGGTGCTGTATTGGTACGACCCGATGCAGCCCGAGACGCACTACAGCCATCCGGGCATGTCGTCGATGGGAATGAAACTCATACCCAAGTACGCGGGCCAGGGTGCCGCCGCGGGTGTGGTCAAGATTAATCCGGAGGTGCTTGAGAACTTCGGCGTCCGTACGCAGGCGGTCGAGGTCGGGCGGCTCGCCGACACGATAAACGTGCCGGGCCGGGTTGCGTGGGATCAGGATCTGGCCGTTACGGTCAGCGCACGCACCGACATCACGATCGAGAAACTCGACGTGCGCGTGCCTTTCACTGCGGTCAAACCCGGGCAACCGCTGGCCCAAGTGCTGGCGCCCGAGTGGAGCGCCGCGGCCAACGAGTATTTCGCGCTGGCCGGTGCACAATCAAAGTACGCACGTACGCTGCGTGCGGACGCGCGCATGCGCCTGCACGCCTTGGGCATGGACGATGCCACGATCCGCGGCCTGCGTGCAGGTTCGGGCGCGTTCACGCTGCGCGCGCCGACGGACGGCGTTGTCAGCGCGCTCGATGTGCGCGAAGGCCAGCAAGTCAATGCCGGCAATCCCCTGATGACGATCAACGGCCTCGACCAGGTCTGGGTCGAAGCCGCAGTTCCACAGGCGCAGACGGCCGGCATCGAAGCGGGCACGCCGGTGACGGTCACGGTCAGCGCGCTGCCCAACAAAACCTTCCATGGCACGGTCCAAGCTTTGCTGCCGGACGTCGACCCGACCACGCGCACGCAGCAGACGCGCATCGTGCTGAAGAACCCCAAGCGCGAATTGGCGCCGGGGATGTTCGCCGAAGTGGCGATCGCCAGCGCGCCGGGTACGGCACATCCACTTGTGCCGGTCGAAGCGCTGATCTCCGATGGCATCGATACGCGTGTGATCGTCGCACTCGGCAACGGCGGCTTCACGCCGGTGCGCGTGCGCACCGGGCGCTCCTCCAATGGCATGACCCAGATCCTGGCCGGCCTGCATGGTGGTGAACGCGTCGTCACCTCGGGCCAATTTTTGATCGATTCGGAAGCGAGTTTGTCCGGTGCATTGCAGCGGCTGGGTACGAGTGGTGAAAGTCCGGCCCAGCCCGAATCCTCACCCCCAACCTCTCTCCCGGCGGAAGAGGGGAGCAACGCCATGCCGGGCATGGCGATGCCACCCGCATCGAGCACCAAAGCCTCACCGCCTTCCTCGGCATCCTCCAGCATGTCAGGTATGCCGGTGCCTGCGTCGTCAGGGGCACAACCATGATCGCGCGGCTGATCCGCTGGTCGATCGCCAACCGGTTCATGGTGCTGCTGGCGGCGATCGCACTGGCGGTGATCGGCACGCTATCCCTGCTGCGCACGCCGCTGGACGCGTTGCCGGACCTGACCCCGACCGAAGTCATCGTGCACACCTCGTGGCCGGGACAGGCGCCGCAAGTCGTCGAGGATCAGGTGACCTATCCGCTCACGACCGCAATGATGTCGGTGCCGGGTTCCACCACCGTTCGAGGTTTCTCGTCCTTCGGTAATTCGTTCGTGTACGTGCTGTTCGAGGACGGCACCGATCTGTATTGGGCGCGTTCGCGGGTGCTGACCTACCTCGCCCGTGCACGCGCCCAATTGCCACCCGACGTGCAGCCGGAGATGGGGCCGGATGCGACCGGTGTCGGTTGGGTCTACGAGTACGCGTTGATCGATCGCGCCGGCAAACATGATCTTGGCGAATTGACCGCGCTGCAGGACTGGTTCCTGCGCTATCGCCTGCTCTCCGTGCCCAATGTCGCAGAGGTCGCCACCCTCGGCGGGATGCAGAACGCTTGGCAGGTGGTGCTCGACCCCGGCGAATTGGCCGCGCGCGGCATCACGGTTGCGAAGGTCGTCGATGCCATCAAGCAGGCCAACGGCGCCACCGGCGGTTCGGTGATCGAGCAGGGCGAAGCCGAAATGATGGTGAACGTCACGGGCTACCTGCAATCGCGGGAAGATTTCGCGCGCATTCCGATCGGGACCAGCAAGGACGGGACACCGATCTTGTTGCGCGATGTCGCACGTACCCGGCGCGGACCGACCGAGCGCCGCGGCATCGCCGAACTGGATGGTCAGGGCCAGGTCGTCGGCGGTGTGGTGATCATGCGCTACCACAAGAATGCGCTCGCAACGATCGAGGCCGTCAAGGCCAAGCTCGCGCAACTGCAAAAGAGCCTGCCGGCGGGTGTCGAGATCGTCCCGACCTACGACCGCTCCAAACTCATCCAGAGCTCGGTCAGCAACCTCAACCAGAAGCTGATCGAGGAGTTCATCGTCGTCGCGCTGGTGTGCGTGTTGTTCCTGTGGCACCTGCGCTCGTCGCTGGTCGCGGTGATCACGCTGCCGCTCGGGGTGCTGACCGCGTTCATCGTGATGGAACTGCAGGGCCTGTCGTCCGACGTGATGTCGCTCGCGGGTATTGCGATCGCCATCGGAGAGATGGTCGACGCCGCGGTGGTGATGATCGAGAACACGCATCGGCACCTTGAAACTTGGCAGCGCGAACATCCAGATCGTTCAAGGCCCACCCCCAAGGAACATTGGGAACTTGTCGCGGCCGCCGTCACCGAGGTCGGTCCGGCGCTGTTCTTCAGCCTGCTGGTGATCACGCTCTCGTTCCTGCCGGTATTTGCCTTGCAAGCGCAGGAAGGCAAGATGTTCAAGCCACTGGCATTCACCAAGACCTATTCGGTCGCGGCGGCCGCAGGCCTGTCGGTCACGTTGGTCCCGGTGCTGATGGGCTACCTCGTCCGGGGCAAGATTCGCCCCGAGTACGCCAATCCGCTCAACCGATGGTTGCGTGCGGCGTACCAGCCGCTGCTGGCGTGGGCGTTGCGGATGCCGCGGATGGTGCTGGTCGTGGCGGTGATCGTGTTGGCTTCAGCCCTCTTGCCGTTGTCGCAACTCGGCAGCCAGTTCATGCCGGCGTTCGATGAAGGCACATTGCTCTACATGCCGACGGCGCTGCCGGGCCTGTCCGCCGGCAAGGCCGCGCAGTTGCTGCAGCAGACCGATCGCATGTTGAAGACGGTACCGGAGGTCGCACACGTGTTCGGGCAGGCGGGGCGTGCCGAGACCGCCACCGATTCCGCACCGCTTTCCATGTTCGACACCACCATCACGTTCAAGCCGCAAAACGAATGGCGGCCCGGCATGACGATGGACAAGCTCAAGGCAGAGCTGGATCGCGCGGTGCAGGTGCCAGGTCTGACCAATTTGTTCATCTACCCGATCCTCAACCGCGAGCAAATGGTGACCACCGGCATCAAGACGCCGATCGGCATCAAGGTGCTGGGCCCGAATCTCCGTGAGTTGCAGCGTCTCGCGATAGAGATTCAGAACGTCGTGAAAGGAATGCCGGGCGTCACCTCCGCCGTTGCCGAACGCAGCTTCGGCGGTCGCTACATCCAGGTGCAAATTCATCGCGACACCGCGTCGCGCTATGGCCTGAGCCAACAGGATCTGCAGTCGTTGATTGCCACGGCGGTCGGTGGCGAAACCATCGGCAAGACCATCCAGGGATTGGAGCGCTTTCCAATCGTGGTGCGCTATCCGCGCAGCGTGCGCGACACGCTGGCGAGCCTGCGCACGCTGCCGATCGTGGCGCCGGATGGCGCCCAGGTGACCTTGGGACAGGTTGCCGACCTCACGATCACCGATGGGCCGCCGATGATCACCAGCGAGGACGGCGTGCCGGCGACGTATGTATACGTGGATTCCGCCAAAGGCGACCTCGGCGGCCTGGTCGCGACACTCCAACGCGCCGTTGCCAGGCAGGTCCAACTGCCGGCCGGGTACACCGTGGAGTGGGCCGGACAGTTCCAGCAACTTCAGCACGCCGAACAGCGCCTGAAACTGGTGGTGCCGGCGACCGTGGTCCTGGTGTTCGTGCTGATCTGGCTGATCTTCCGGGACACCGCGCAAACCCTGATCATCCTCGTGACCGTGCCGCTGGGACTGGTCGGCGGATTGTGGTTGACCTGGCTGCTCGGTTACGAAGTCTCGGTCGCGACGGTGGTCGGCTTCATCGGCCTGGCCGGTATCACGTCGGAGTTCGGCGTGGTCATGATGCTGTACCTGCGCGAAGCGTGGCGGCGTCAGAGTGAGGTGGGCAACGCCAACGAAGAGGGATTGGCCATCGCGATCCGCGAAGGCGCGTTGCTGCGGGTGCGCCCGATCGCGATGACCGTGGCGGTGATCTTCCTCGGACTGCTGCCGATCATGTTCGGCAGCGGCAGCGGATCGAATCTGGTGCGCAGCATCGCGACGCCGATGGTCGGCGGCATGGTCACGGCGCCGCTGTTCTCGATGCTCGTGATTCCGGTTGCGTTCCGGTGGTTGGAACGGCGGCGGTTGCGCCGATCAACTGCAAACACCCCGGAGTTAGCCCACTAATGGTTGACCACTTTGCAGGTGTCGCTTTGCAATCGCCAATCGAGCCCCCCATGCGAGCGATGTCCGCTTGCCACGCAAGCGGTCGTCGGTTCATGGTGGGCGACTGTCAGGTACTGGCCGACTGCGCCCGTAACGCCTGGTCGCGGCGATCGCCGACGCGGAAAGTTCGCTCATCGACCCCAAGGCGACATTCGTGACCGTCCGCTCCCGACCGTCTGGTAACCGACGAGCCTCGACCGAAATCGGACATTCGCGAGGACTGCGGTGAGATGATGAAGCACGCTGCTCGCCGGCCGCCTGACTTCGCTCTTGCTTGTCGTTCGCGACATGTACACACGCTTCGACTGGCGCATCTGGGGAATGCGGTTGAAGCCACTCGCCATCACTGGATGGGGGTAAAGTGGCGTGCTCGAGGACGAGCCGCAGGATTTGTGGCGGTTATGGAGCAGCCTCTCATAGGCTCGCCCGCCTATCCGCGCGACTCGAAAAGGCGGGTATCGGCAACCCGGCCGGGCACGGGACGTTTCCTCTCACCCCTACCTGAAACCTCACCGGCGCGCCTGCGCCATGCCAAAATGCCGCCGCGGAACGAGCACGGATGACGCGCTTCCGCTCCCTGGCGCATCGACATGGCCCATAGTGGCTTCTGGCGGGAGCTTAAACGTCGCAACGTGCTGCGCGCGGGAGTGCTGTACATCGGCGCTTCCTGGGCATTGGCGCAGGGCATCGCGCAACTGACTCCCGCGATCGGCTTGCCGGATGTCGCGGCGCGCTGGTTTCTGGTTGCAGCGTTGATCGGCTTTCCGTTCTGGGTCGCGCTCGCGTGGTTCTACGAGTTCACGCCGCAAGGTTTGAAGCGCGAAAGCGAGATCGCCGCGGATGCGCCGAGCCGGCATAGCGCCGCGCGCAAGCTGGATTTCGCGATCATCGGCGTGCTGGTGGTTGCGGTGATGCTGCTGGGTTCCGGTTATTTCATCCGGCGCCAGGCACCGGCCGTTGCGCCTGCGCTCGCGTCCGCCATCCCCGCCAAATCCATCGCCGTGCTGCCGCTGGTCAACGAGAGCAGCGACAAGAACCAGCAGTACTTTTCCGACGGACTGTCGGAGGAGATGATTTCCGCGCTGGGACAGGTGCATGACCTCAAGGTGATCGGCCGCAACTCCTCATTCCAGTTTCGCGGCGACGCGCAGAACGACAGTGCGAGGATCGGTGCCAAACTCGGTGTGGCGACCCTGCTCGAAGGCACCGTGCGCAGACAGGGGGATCAGGTGCGCATCGTGGCATCGCTGATCAAGGCCTCCGACGGCAGCCAGATCTGGTCGCAGACGTACGAGCGGCAACTCAAGGATGTATTTGCGGTGCAGAGCGACATCGCCACCTCGGTGGCGAATGCGCTGAAGGCCGGCGTCTTCGGGCAATCCATCGAGGTGACCGACAAGCCGCCCAATGGCAACCTCGCTGCCTACGACGCCATGTTGCAAGGGCGCTATTACGCGGAGCGCCGCACCCGCCCGGACTACGTGAAGGCGGAACAGTATTACCAGCGCGCCATCGAACTGGATCCCGATTACGCGCTGGCCTATGCCCGCCTGGCGATCGCCGAGCAATGGTTCAACGATTGGGAAGCCAATACAGACGAACGCAAGATCGCCAGTGCCAGTGCCCGCGCCCATGCGCACATGGCCGTCGAACTTGCACCGCGCTCGGCGCTCGCGCTGGGAGCCCTCGGCATCAATCAGGCATGGTCCGACTTCAACTACGCCGGCGCAGAAGCGACACTGAAGAAAGCAGTCGCGCTCGATCCTTCCAATGCGGAAGCGCTCTACCAACTTGCCGATGTCACCGCTTCCCTCGGCCGCGTGGAAGAAGCCATCGGCATGATGCGCAAGGCATTGACCATGGAGCCGCTGAACGCCTCCTTCCACTTCTACACCGGCCAGTTTCTGTGCGCGGCAGGCAAATATGCCGAGAGCGAGAGGGAATCCCGGCGCGCACTCGAACTGCAACCTGGCGCCGATGGCTTCGGCTCGCAACTGGCCTTGGCGCTGATGGGGCAGGGCAAATTTGATGAAGCCCTGGCGGCGGCAAAAGCAGACCCGGACGAAGTGGATCGGCTGCAGGCGCTCGCCTTGATCTGGTATGCGCGCGGTGACAAGGCGCAAGCACGTTCGGCACTGGATGAGTTGATTCATTGGGACGGCACGAACGGATCGGGCCTGGTGGCCGAGGTCTATGGCTACGAGGGCAATCTGGATCAGGCGTTCGCATGGCTGGATAAAGCCGTTGTGGCCCGCGACCCCACGGTCACCACGCTTTACGAAGCACCCATGAACCTGCAGGCCCTGATCAAGGACCCACGCTTTGCCGCGTTCTGCCGCAAGATCGGCTTGCCGACGCCCGACGAGGTGAGGCGTTCCATCGCACAAGGGCCGGATCGTGGGTGACTTTTGGGCGCGACTGAAGCAACGTAAGCTGGTGCAGTGGGCACTGGCCTATATCGCCGCGGCGTTCGCGTTTCTGCAGGGTATTGACATTGTGGCGCAGCGTTTTGGCTGGCCCGATGCCTTCGAACGCCTCAATGGACCGTACTCGAGGTGCCGAGATACGGATCGATGCCGCGCTGGCAGGTATTC
>Ga0207667_10010288_pt1 | contig 10948 bp, 7 predicted proteins | sample KBSCornC52_FD_184301 | JGI IMG/M metagenome (GOLD analysis project Ga0207667, IMG submission 184301) | Corn rhizosphere microbial communities from Kellogg Biological Station, Michigan, USA - KBS Corn C5-2 (SPAdes) (version 2) | ecosystem: Host-associated > Plants > Roots > Rhizosphere > Soil ...
GTTCTTGGTGAGCGCGTTGAAGAGGGTGGACTTGCCCACATTGGGGAGTCCGACGATGCCGATGGTGAGAGCCACGAGGGTCAACAGTACCGGCGTTGTGCGGCGAGCCTCGGCCCGCTGTCGCACCCGCGTGCGAGAGTCGAGATGTGCCGCTCGACTTCACCGCCATCGACTTCGAGACGGCCAACGGCTCCGCCGCAAGTGCCTGCTCGGTCGGACTGGTCAAAGTGCGTGACGGCCAGGTCGTCGATCGGATCGGGTGGTTCATCCAGCCGCCGTTCGGGCATGACCATTTCGTCGACTGGAACATCCGCATCCACGGCATCACGCCCGAGATGGTCGACGGCGCCCCGAGCTGGACCGAGCAGCTGGTCGACCTGATCGCTTTCGCCGGGGATGACATCCTGGTCGCCCACAACGCCGGCTTCGACATGGGCGTGATCAAGTCGGCGTGCGCGGCGACGGGGATCGCGACCCCGTCATACTCCTATGTGTGCAGCCTGCAGGTGGCGCGCAAGACCTACACGCTGGATTCCTATCGGCTGCCGGTCGCGGCCATGGCCGCCGGCTTCGAAGACTTCGCGCATCACGACGCGGTGGCCGACTCGGAGGCCTGCGCCGCGATCATGATCCACGCGGCCGACCGCTGGGGCGCGATCGATCTGCCCGAGCTGGCGTCGCTGGTCGGCGTGCGGGTGAGTACCACGGTGCCGGTCGTCGAGGCTGCCGCGAGCTGACAGCTCGACATAGCCTGGGCTCGTGACCGGGCTCTGGGACGTCATCGTGGTCGGCGCCGGGCCGGCCGGGTCGAGCGCGGCGCGGGTCGCGGCCGAGGCGGGCGCCTCTGTGCTGCTGTTCGACCGGGCGCGATTTCCGCGCTACAAGACCTGCGGCGGCGGCATCACCGGCTTCTCGCTGCGGGCGATGCCGGATGCCGCCCGCGCGGCCTTCGAATCCGAGATCACCGATTTCGGGCTGAGCCGTCGCGGGCGCGACCGGGTGATGCTGCACGCCGACGAGCCCTTTCTCGGCATGGTGCAGCGCGAGACCTTCGATCAACTGCTGGTGGATGCGGCGGTCGCCGCCGGGGCTGTCTTTCGCGACGGGGCCGCGGTGCGCGGGCTGGCGGAGGAGCGCGACGGGGTGACCGTCCGGCTCGAGGACGAGCAGCTGCGGGCGCGAGTCGTGATCGGCGCCGACGGCTCGAACGGGCGGACGAGCGGCTACGTCGGCGTCGAGTTCGCCGGCACGGACCTCGGGCTCGAGGTCGAGCTCGCGGCATCCGCTCATGACTGGGCAGGCACGGCCCTCTTCGACTGGGGTGCCGATCGCGGGGCATACGCCTGGCTCTTCCCGAAACGCGACACCCTCACGATCGGCGTCATCCAGCGCACCGGCCTGCCGGATGCCACGCGCGCCTATCTCGAACTCTGGCTCCGGCAGCTCGGCCTCGCGGGTGCGACCCGCGTGCGCGAGTCCGGCCACCTGACGCGCTGGCGCTCCCGCCGGTCTCCGCTGCGGCGCGGCTCCGTGCTGGTGGCGGGCGAGGCCGCCGGGCTGCTCGAGCCGTGGACCCGCGAGGGCATCTCGTTCGCGCTGCGTTCGGGGGCGATGGCGGGCGCTGCCGCCGCGTCGGCGGCGCGGGCCGACGACGCGACCTCCCGCGACGCGGCTCTCGATGGCTACCTCGCCGCGGTGCGACGAGAACTGGTGCCGCAGATCCAAACCGGCGCCGCGTTGTTGACGGCGCTGGAACGGACGCCTGCACTTCTGCACCGGGTGCTGGCGCACACCGCGCTCGGGCGGCGCACCTTCGTGGCCTTGTGCCGCGGGTCGGAACGGGTCGGCGGGCTGGTCGACCATCCGTTGGTGCGCGCCGCCGCCCGGCTGCTCGGGGCTCGAACGGCTGGGTAGCGTGGGGCTATGACCCGCTTCACGCCGCCCGACCCGTTCCGCACGCGCCCCGAACTGCGCGGCACCTTCGGCATGGCGGCGTCGACGCACTGGATCGCGACGGCGACCGCGCAGGCCGTGCTGGAGCGCGACGGCAACGCCTTCGATGCGGCGGTCGCCGCCGCCTTCGTGCTGCACGTGGTCGAGCCGCACTTGAACGGGCCGGGCGGCGATCTGGTCGGCATCTATGCGACCGCCGGCGATCCGACCCCGCACGTGATGGCGGGGCAGGGTCCGGCTCCGTCCGGCGCGACGATCGAGCACTACCGCGGGCTGGGGTTCGACGAGATGCCGGGGAGCGGGGTGCTCGCGGCCGCGATCCCCGGGGCGGTGCCGGCCTGGTTGCGGCTGCTCGAGACCCGCGGCAGCTGGGAGCTCGCGGACGTGCTGGCGTTCGCCATCGGGTACGCGCGGAACGGGCATCCCCTGCTCACGGCCGCTGCGAAGACGCTGAACTCGGTGCGCGAGTTGTTCGAGCAGCACTGGCCGACCTCGGCGGCGCACTGGATTCCAGACGGGCGGATGCCGCAGGCCGGCGACCTGGTGACGAACGAACCGTACGCGCGAACCCTCGAGCGCCTGGTCGAGGCCGGCGCCCGAGGCACCACCCGCGAAGGCCGCATCCGTGCCGCCGCGACCGCGTGGAGCACCGGCTTCGTGGCCGACGAGATCGCGCGATTCGCCGCTGAGCCGCACTACCAGCCGAGCCTCGACCGCGAGCTGCCGGGCCTGCTGACCGCCGACGACCTGGCCGGCTACCGGGCATCGGACGAGGATGCGGTGAGCATCGACTTCCGCGGAACCGCCATCGCGAAGTCGGCGGCCTGGGGGCAGGGTCCCGTGCTGCTGCAGGCGCTCGCGATGCTCGACACCTTCGACGACGCGCGGTTGGACCCGTCGACGGCGCTCGGCATCCACACCATCACCGAGGCGCTCAAGCTCGCGCTGGCCGACCGCGACGCCTGGTACGGCGACGGCACCGTGCCGCCCGAACTGCTCGCCGACCTGCTCAGCCCCGCCTACGCCCGCGAACGCGCGGCTCTCATCGGCGAGAGGGCCTCGCTCGAATTCCGCCCTGGGCGGCCGGGCGGCCGCGAGCCGTGGCTTCCGCCCCTGCGCCGCGGGGTTCCGCGGCGCAGCCCGGCCGGCTCCGGCGAACCCACGCTGTCGCAGACCGACGTGCCCCGCGGCGACACCTGCCACCTCGACGTGGTCGACCGCCACGGCAACATCGTCTCGGTCACGCCGTCGGGCGGCTGGCTGCAGTCGTCGCCGACGATCCCGGCGCTCGGGTTCTGCTTGGGCAGCCGGCTGCAGATGACCTGGCTGGATGCCGCATCCCCTACCGCGCTCACCCCCGGCCGCCGGCCGCGCACCACTCTCTCGCCGACCCTGCTGCTGCGCGACGGGATCCCGGTCGAGACCCTCGGCACCCCGGGCGGCGACCAGCAGGACCAGTGGCAACTGGTCTACCTGCTCCGCCGCCTCGTCGGCGGCTACGAGCCGCAGCAGGCGATCGACGCGCCGATGTTCCACACCGCATCGCACGTGGCGTCGTTCGAGCCGCGCACCTGGTCGCCGGGCGAGCTCGCCATCGAGGGCCGGGTGGGCCGCAGAGTGCTGAGCGAGTTGCGGGCCCGCGGGCACCGGCTCGCGGTCGATGGCGACTGGACCCTGGGCCGGCTGTCGATGGTGGGGCGCGATCCCTCGACCGGGGTAATGTTCGCGGCTGCCAACCCGCGCGGCGCGCAGGGGTACGCGGCCGGGCGGTAGGCCCGACCCGACCGCAACCCTCGAGGGGTCGCTACCTGTGGCTTTCGAGGGTCTCCAAGCGCCACAACGCGACCCCTGGACGTCTGAGGCGACGCCCGCACGGAGCGCCGCCCCGGCGATGTCCGTGCTCGCTGCGACACTTGCGGCATGGATCCCATCGTCGCTCTTCTGATCGGCCTGGCCGTGGGCGTCGGGCTCGGCGCCGTCATCGGCGCGCTCGTGGCGCGCAGCCGTCGCGCATCCACCGCGGTGGATGCCGACCCCGCCGTCCTCGAGGCCCGTCACGCCGCGATCGTGGCCGAGCTGCGGTCGCACGAGGCCGAGGCGCGTGCCGAGGTGAGCGCCCAGCTGGCCGCCGCCGAGGCCTCCCTGGCCGGCCTCCGCGAGCAACTGGGAGCGGCCCAGAACCAGTACCGCGAGCTGATGGAGCGCGAGCGGCTCGACGCCCTGAAGCGCACGCAGGCCGAGGCCGACGAGAGCAAGGTGCTGCAGGCCCTCGCGCCGGTCAAAGAGACCCTCAGCAGCATGCAGCAGAAGGTCGCCGAGCTCGAGGCGCAGCGCAGTCAGCAGCACGGCGAACTGAGTCAGCAGTTGAAGAGCGCGACGGAGTCGGAAGAGCGGCTGCGCGCCACCGCCGAGTCGCTGGCGTCGGCCCTGCGCAACAACGCCACCCGGGGAGTCTGGGGCGAGACGCAACTGCGCACCCTGGTCGAGTCGGCCGGGCTCATCAACCGCGTCGACTTCACGATGCAGTCCACCATCGAGTCCGAGAGCGGCATGCGGCGGCCCGACATGGTGATCAACCTGCCGGGCGGCAAGTCCATCCCGGTAGACGCGAAGGTGCCGTACAACGCGTACATCGACGCGAGCGCGATCCCGGCGACCGCCACCGGCGAGCAGGAGGCCCGCCGCATCCAGCTGCTGGCGCAGCACGCCAAGCAGGTCAAGAGCCACGTGGATGCCCTGGCCGGCAAGACCTACTGGACCGGCTTGGAATCCAGCCCCGACTTCACGATCGCGTTCATCCCGAACGAGCCGCTGCTGGCCGCCGCCATGGAGCACGACCCGAGCCTCATGGAATACGCGTTCAGCAAGCGCATCATCCTGGCGAACCCGGTGACGCTGTGGGCCCTGCTCAAGACGATCGCCTTCACCTGGCAGCAGGACGTGCTGACCGAAGATGCGAAGAAGCTCTTCGATCTGGGCAAGGAGCTCTATTCGCGGCTGTCGACCCTCTCGGATCACGCCGACAAGTTGCGCCGCTCGATCGAATCGACGGTCAGCAGCTACAACCAGTTCGCCAGCTCACTCGAGCAGCGGGTGCTGGTCACGGCGCGCAAGCTCGACGCGCTCGACGAGTCGAAGGTCATCGGCGCGCCGGGGCACGTCGACGAGCAGCCGAAGCAGCTGAGCCAGCCCGAGCTCGTGCGCAGCGAACTCGACGCCCTCGACGAGACCGGGGTCGGCCGGCCCGAGCTCGACCTGGACCTCGTGACTCCGCCGGTGGCGAAGGCCGCGAAGCCCAAGTCGGCGTAGCGCGCGCCGGCTCGAGTCGCTCGGTTCGAGTCGCCGGCTCGAGTCGCCTAGAGAATCCCGCCGTCCTCGCCGGCATCCTCGGCGAGGGCCTCGCGCACGATCTCGGCCGTCGTCGGCGGCGCGCCCACCAGCGCGGGCTGGCGGCCCGCGGCATCCGCCTCGTCGTCGGTCGGCGCGGCGAACTGCGCCTCATAGAGCCGGGCGTATGCGCCCCGCTTGACGAGCAGCTCGTCGTGCGTGCCCTGCTCGACGATGGCGCCGTTCTCCATGACCAGGATGAGGTCGGCATCGCGGATGGTCGACAACCGGTGCGCGATGACGAAGCTGGTGCGGTCTTTGCGCAGGGCGCTCATGGCGCGCTGCACCAGCAGCTCGGTGCGGGTGTCGACCGAACTGGTCGCCTCATCCAGGATCAGCACGCTCGGCCGAGCCAGGAACGCCCGGGCGATCGTGATCAGCTGCTTCTCGCCTGCCGAGATGTTGCCGCCCTCGTCTTCGAGCACCGTGTCGTAGCCATCGGGCAACGAGTGCACGAAGCGGTCGACATAGGCCGCCGTCGCTGCCGCCTGGATCTCGTCATCCGTGGCGTCGGTGCGGCCGTATGCGATGTTGTCGCGGATCGTGCCGCCGAACAGCCAGGTGTCTTGCAGCACCATGCCGGTGCGCGAGCGCAGGTCGGCGCGCGTCATCTGCGAGACGTCGACGCCGTCGACGGTGATCCGCCCGCCGTCGAGCTCGTAGAACCGCATGATGAGGTTCACCAGGGTGGTCTTGCCCGCGCCGGTCGGGCCGACGACCGCCACCGTCTGTCCGGGTTCTGCCACGAGCGACAGGTCGGCGATCAACGGCTTCTCGGGGTCGTACGAGAACGACACGTGATCGAACTCGAGGCGCCCGGTGTGGGCGGTCGGCGACTGGGCGGGGGCGGCATCCGGGGTCTGCTCGTCGGCGTCGAGCAGCTCGAACACCCGCTCGGAGCTCGCGACGCCCGACTGCAGCAGATTGGCCATCGAGCCGAGCTGCGACAGCGGCTGGGTGAACTGCCGCGAGTACTGGATGAAGGCCTGCACGTCACCGATGCTGATCGAGCCGCCGGCGACCATCAGTCCGCCCACCACCGCGATGGCGACGTAGACCAGGTTGCCGACGAACATCATCGAGGGCATGATCAGCCCGCTGATGAACTGGGCGCCGAAGCTGGCCTTGAACATCTCCTCGTTCTTGTCGGCGAAGGCCTGTTCGACCTCCTGGTGCCGACCGAAGACCTTCACAAGAGAGTGGCCGGTGTAGCCCTCTTCGATCTGGGCGTTCAGCGCGCCGGTGTGCTTCCACTGGGCGACGAACTGCTTCTGCGAGCGCTTGCCGATCGCCACCGTGATGCCGAGGGTGATCGGAACCGTCACCAGCGCGATCACGGCCAACAGCGGCGAGATGATGAACATCATCACCAGCACGCCGATCACCGTGAGCAGCGAGACGATCAACTGACTCATCGTCTGCTGCAGGCTCTGCGAGATGTTGTCGATGTCATTGGTCACGCGGCTGAGGAGTTCACCGCGCGGCGTCTTGTCGAAGTACGTCAGCGGCAGGCGGTGGATCTTCGCCTCGACGTCTTCGCGCAGCCGGAGGACGGTGCGCTGGGTGACGCCGTTCAGCAGATACGCCTGCAGCCAACTGAAGATCGACGAGAACACGTAGAGCAGCAGCACGATTCCGAGCACGAGTTGCAGAGCCGAGAAGTCGATGCCCTGACCGGGATGCAGATCGAGACCACTCAGCAGGTCGGCCGTCTGAGTGTCGCCCTTGGCCTTCAGACCCGCGATGACCTGCGCCTTGGTGATGCCGGCGGGCAGCTGCTTCGAGATGGATCCGTTGACGATGATGTTGGTCGCCTGACCCAGGATCTTGGGCCCGAGCACGCTGAGTACCACGCTCGCCACCCCGAGCAGCACGACGAGGACGATCATGCCGCGCTCCGGAGCGAGTCGTCCGAGCAGGCGCTTGGCCGACGGTCCGAAGTTGAGGGCTTTCTCGGCGGGACCTTGCATCGCCCCGAAGGGGCCGCCTCCGCCCGGTCCGCGGCGCACCGGGGTCGGGCCGTCGGGACGCGGGTTGGACGCCGGGTTCGACGCCGGCTTCGCGGTCTTGTCGGGGGTGCTCATGCTGCCTCCTCGATCGAGAGCTGGCTCTGCACGATCTCGGCGTACTCCGGCGAGCTGAGCAGCAGTTCGTCATGGGTTCCGACGCCGACGATCCGCCCGTCGTCGAGCACGACGATCTGATCGGCATCCAGGATGGTGCTGACCCGCTGCGCCACGACGATGCGGGTCGCGCTGCTCACCTCGCGGTCGAGCGCGGCGCGCAGTCGCGCATCCGTCGCCGTGTCCAGGGCCGAGAACGAGTCGTCGAAGATGTAGATCTCGGGTCGTTTCACCAGGGCTCTCGCGATCGCCAGTCGTTGTCGTTGGCCGCCGGAGACGTTCGTGCCGCCCTGCGCGATCGGCCCGTCGAGCTGCTCGGGCATCGCCTCGACGAAGTCCTTCGCCTGGGCGATCTCGAGGGCCTTCCAGAGCTCCTCGTCTGTGGCGTCGGGCTTGCCGTACCGCAGGTTCGAGGCCACCGTGCCCGAGAACAGGTACGGGCGCTGCGGGATCAGCCCGATGCGCGCCCAGAGCAGCTCGGGATCGACCTCGCGCACGTCGACGCCGTCGATCAGGGCCGCGCCGCCGGTGACGTCGAACAGGCGCGGCAGCAGGTTGACCAGAGTGGTCTTGCCTGCACCGGTCGATCCGATGATCGCGGTGGTGGTGCCCGGTTTGGCCGTGAAGGTCACGTCCTGCAGCACGGGCTGGTCGGCGCCCGGGTACGAGAACGTCGCATCACGCAACTCGACCTCGCCGACGCTGTGGAACTCGGTCACCGGATTCACCGGCGCCACGACCGACGACTCGGTGGCGAGCACCTCGCCGATCCGGTCGCCAGACACGGCGGCGCGCGGCAGCAGCACCGCCATGAAGGTCGCCATCATGACGGCCATCAGGATCTGGATGAGGTAGCTCAGGAACGCGACGAGCGAGCCCACCTGCAGATCGCCGCTGTCGATCCGCCCCGCCCCGAACCACAGCACGGCGACACTGGACACGTTCATCACGAGCAGCACGAACGGGAACATCAGCGCGAACAGCCGCCCGGCCCGCAGCGCGGTCTCGGTCACCGCCGCGTTGGCGTCGGCGAACCGCTCCACCTCGACCGGCTCGCGCACGAAGGCGCGCACGACACGGATGCCCGTGAGCTGCTCGCGCAGCACCCGGTTGATGGTGTCGATGCGGGCCTGCATCTTGCGGAATTGCGGCACCATCCGGCTGATGATCAGCCCGATGCCGATCAGCAGCACCGGAACGGCGACGACCAGGATGCCCGACAGCGGCACGTCCTGCTGCAGCGCGAAGATCACTCCGCCGATCGCCAGGATCGGCGCAGACACCAGCAGGGTGCAGGTCATCAGCACGAGCATCTGCACCTGCTGCACGTCGTTGGTCGTGCGCGTGATCAGCGAGGGCGCCCCGAACTTCGACACCTCGCGCTCCGAGAACTGACCGACCTGGTGGAAGATCGCGCCGCGCACATCCCGCCCGAACGACATGGCCAGCCGTGCGCCGAAGTACACGGCGATGATGGCGCAGATCACCTGGCCGAGCGTGATGGCCAGCATCAGGATGCCGGTGTTGATGATGTACCCGGTGTCGCCTTTGAGCACGCCCTTGTTGATGATGTCGGCGTTCAGCGTCGGCAGGTACAGCGACGCGATCGACTGGCCGAGTTGGAACACGACGACGGCGAGCAGCAACGGCCAGTACGGGCGCACGAAGCGCACGAGCAGGCGACCGAGCATGTCAGTCCTTCTTTCGAGTGGTGGCGGTGGCGGATGGTGCGGTGGCGGACGGTGCGGTGGCGGATGCGGCATCCGGTGGCAGAACGCCGCGGGTGACGAGGGTGACGAGTTCGTCGACGTCGAACTGCTTCGGGACGTTGAAGGGAGGGACCGCGGTGGCGAACGCGAGCAAGCGCACATAGAGCCCGAAGACATCCGGGGCGACCGTCAGCTCCCCGGGGCGGAAGACCTGACCCAGGATCGCCAGCCACTCCTGCTCGTTCGGCGCCTGTCGCATGCCGGGCGGCGGTCCGCCGTGCATGCCGAGCGCCGACATGAACCCGACCACCCCGTGGAAGCGGTCGCGCAGCAGCTGCACGACCTGGGTGATCTTGTCGACCGTCGGCTCGTCCGGATCGATCGCCCGCAGCGCATCCCGGAACGGCTGAGGGTCGAAGAAGCGCGCGATCGCGGCCGCGATCAGGGTGTCTTTGTCGCCGAACGCCCGGAAGATCGTGCCCTCGGCGACCCCTGCCGCCTCGGCGATCTGCCGGCTCGAGACATCGCGCCCGTGCTCCTTGAGCAGTGGCACCACGGCGTCGATGATCGACTCTCGCCGCTCCTCCGGCGACATCGGCTGGGCGCGGGTGCGCACCACGACGAAGTCGGGAGGAAGCGTTGTCACCCGGGAATGCTAACTGAGTGAGTACTCACTCCGCAAGTGAACCGTGCATTTTTCAGGACCGGCGGCCCGACAGGCCGAACCGGGGCGAGAGCAAGCAGCGCGGCGCAACAGCCATCCTGAAAAACGCGCTGGGCTACTCGCCGTACGACTCCCCGAGCCACTTCTCGGCCCGGTGCTCGGCGATGATGCGCCGCACCGTCCCGGAACGCGCCCGCAGCACGATGCTCTCGGTGCGGATGATGGGCCCCTTGCGCCGCACCCCGCTGACCAGCTGCCCGTCGGTGACTCCGGTGGCGACGAAGAAGGTGTTGTCTCCGCGCACGAGCTCGTCGGCCTCGTAGACGTGGTCGAACTTGAGGCCGGCATCCAGGCCCTTCTGCGTCTCCTCGTCGGTCTTGGGCGCGAGAATCGTCTGGATCACGCCGCCGAGCGCCTTGATCGCGCAGGCGGTGGCGACGCCCTCGGGGCTGCCGCCGATCCCGACGCACATGTCGAGCCTGCCCTCGTAGCTGGCCGCGTTGATCCCGCCCGCGACATCGCCGTCGAGCAGCAGGCGGGTGCCGGCCCCCGCCGCACGGATGTCGGCGATCAGCTGTTCGTGGCGAGGGCGGTCGAGCACGCCGATCCACATCTCGCCGACCGGCTTGCCCTTCGCCTTCGCCAGCGCACGGATGTTCTCGCCGATCGGCCTGCGGATGTCGACCACCCCGACGCCCTCGGGCCCGGCGACGATCTTGTCCATGTAGAACACCGTGTGCGCATCGAGCATGGCGCCGCGGTCGGCCGCCGCGATCATCGAGATCGCGTTCTGGCGCCCGGCGGCCGTGAGCGAGGTGCCGTCGATCGGGTCCACCGCGATGTCGCACTCCGGGCCGTGCCCGTTGCCGACCACCTCGCCGTTGAACAGCATCGGCGCCTGGTCCTTCTCGCCCTCGCCGATCACGATCGTGCCGGCGAAGTTGACCGTCCCCAGGAACTTGCGCATCGCATCCACCGCAGCCCGATCCGCCGCGATCTTGTCGCCGCGGCCGATGAACGGCACCGCGCGGATCGCCGCCGCCTCGGTCGCCCGCACGAGTTCGAGCGCGAGGTTGCGGTCGGGCTGGAGGAAGAGGGTGCCGGTTTCGGGG
>Ga0207667_10010295_pt1 | contig 10943 bp, 8 predicted proteins | sample KBSCornC52_FD_184301 | JGI IMG/M metagenome (GOLD analysis project Ga0207667, IMG submission 184301) | Corn rhizosphere microbial communities from Kellogg Biological Station, Michigan, USA - KBS Corn C5-2 (SPAdes) (version 2) | ecosystem: Host-associated > Plants > Roots > Rhizosphere > Soil ...
GGACAACGGCAGCTGCCCTCACGGCACAAAGGACGCTGGTGGCCCCTGCACCACGAGCGCTGACTGCGGTCTAAACCAAGGTTGCTACTATCCGATCGCAAACGGTTGTTCGGCTACTGGTGTGTGCCTCGAGGACGTCCCCGGGATCGCCTCCAACGCTTGCCTAACGGGTACTGTTTACTGCGGCTGCAATGGCCAGACGCAACTCGTTTGCGCCGGGCACGACGGTTACGTTGAAGCTCCCGTGTCCGGCGCAAGGGACTCAAGCGGCTCCTGCTCCGGCTCGCTCCTCCCGAATCCCGACGGCGGAAGCCAGATGTAAGGAGACGCTTCTGGCGCGTCGCCTGAGCTGAGATTGATGTGCTTTGCGACAATAGCCGAGGCTCGTGAAAGGAACGCTCAGTGCTAGATCCGGTTCAACAATCTCTGAGCAGACCTCGAGCGAGCGTGTCGCTCGCCGGACAGGAATGTAATGTGCGCGGCATCCAAGGCGTATTGTTTTTGGCTGCCAACCGCCGAGCGATTGCGGCGTCGCAGAGTGCGCTGAATTCGAGGAAACAAGTAGCGATGACCCTGCCTTCGTGAGCTTACGGACAGAATGAACTGGCGCCAATCGACGATGTTCATGGCGGGATGCGTGCAGCTCGTCGCTGCATGTGGCGGCAGCACCGCCAGCGACGACGGAGCAAGCGGCGGTGCGGCAGGGAGTGACGGTACGGCTGCTGCCAATGCGGGCACACTTGGCGGCGGTGGCTTCGCGATTGCCATGCCGACCACAAGTGGCGTGTACGTGCTAGCGCTGCCCGATCCCGTGTGCATACCGCGGGCGCTCGTGGTCGATGCATCCGGACAGTCGCCTTGTTTCGTCGCTGAAGGCGGTGGGGCCTGCGATTGTACGGCGCCTGGCCGCGTGCCGGTGGACGCCGCCGTGCTCAAGGCCGTGCAAGCCGAGAGGCTTCGGAGTGACGAGTGCCGAGCAGCGAGCGATCAAAGTGCGTGCGCGGATGTTTGCGCCTGTGGGATCACGCAGGAATCAGGTTCAGCGCTTGCGGCGTGCAAAGCGGATCCGAGAGCTGCGTCGAGTGACCGGTCGATCCCGCCAGGTTTCTGCTACATCGACGATCCGGCTTCACCTTTGCTTGCCGCGTGCATGCCCACCGAGAAGCGAATGATCGGCTTCGTTAGTCCAAGCGCTGCGCCAATACCGAGGCCCGGCGCGGCTCTCTTCTTGGCCTGCGAACAATAACCGGAATCCGAAGTCATGCTCGACCGAAGGCTTCAACGGCAAGGCAAAGCTCGTGATTCGGCGAGCTTACGGGTAAAAGAGCTTCCGAAACTACAGACTGCGGCTCCTGAGTTGCTGCGCCTGAAAGACTTTTCACGCGTCCCCACCACCAAGTGAGGAGAGCCCCCGCAGAGGCCCTGCCTCAACCAAGCATGAGCTATGCGCAGTTGGAAAATCCTGAAAACACGAACCAGCAGGATTTACAGTGCCGAAGGGCGGACTTGAACCGCCGACAGCGCGCTTATGAAGCGCGTGCTCTAACCAACTGAGCTACTTCGGCTTGAGGGCGCGGGAATGTGCCCAGAAGGGGTCGGGCTGTCAAGCCCTGGGGCGGGATTTGGCGGCGGAGTTAGGGGGTTCGCTGGGCGACGCCGTAGCCGCCGGGGCCCGGGCCGTCGCGGCCGATCACGCGGTTGAGCGCGTCGTAGCTCATGGTGATCAGCGCGCGGTGGCCGAGCGCCCTGGGCAGCGGGCCAAAGGACGGGATCTGGCGGACTCCGCTGAGTACGTTGCCGTCGTATTCGTTGATGCCGCTCGGCCGCACCAGGCGTACGCGCTCGACTCGGCCGTCGGCGAGCACCGCGAATTCGAAGATCACGTGGCCGCTGCGGCCTTCTTCGATCGCCCAATCCGGGAATGCGCGCACGAGTTTGTCGTCGACGCGCCGTTTCAGGCTGGCGATGTAGCCTTGGATGCCGGGATCGTTGAGCGCGTCGGGGCCTGGGCCGAAGCCGCTCGCGGCGGCGCGTGAGCCGATGCCGGCTTCCCCACCCCTTCCGGGCTGCCCGCCGCTGGGTTCGCCGCCGACGCCTGGCCCTTGCGGGCCGCCCACGGTGCTGGCGTGAATCAGGGCGGCGACGCGGGCGGCTACGGCTTCCGAGCTGTCCGTGGTGTCGTTCGGGCGCTCGCGCACCTCCGTGGGCAAGGCGGGGCGCGCGCGCATCACCCAGGGTCGGGCGAGCAGCACCTCGGCGCCCTTTGAGCGGGCGCTCGACGGCGCAGCGCTCGGCGCGCCTTGTTGCACACTTGGATCGAGACGCCCAGCGAGGGTGGTGCCAGCGGCGGCTTCGGCGCCCAGCGCGGCTTCTGTGGGCGAGCCGCCGACTGCGCCGCCGAAGGGCGTGGTTACCGCGCCGGCGACCGAGCCGCGCGTGCCGGGAGCCACCGCGCGGCGTTCGGGCACCGCGCCGGGGCCGGTGGCGAGGAAGGTCAGCTGCATGGGGTTCGGAGTGGAGCGATGGTCGTCCCAGGAACGCCGCTCGCCGGCGGTGTGCAGGCGCGACACCTGGCTGCGATCGAGGTGCGTCAGGGGATCGGTTTCGAGCGTGATCGGGTCGATGCTGCTCGACAGGTTCGTGGCGGCTTGGCTCGCCGTGCGCGAGCCGCCGCGACCGGCATGCTCGGTGTCGGGGTGACGCTCGAGCGGGCCGCCCCCTGCCACCACCGCCTGCTGTGCCGTCTCCGGCGGTTTCGGGCTGTCGCGCGCGGGCGCGGAGCTCGAGCTGGTGAAGCTCGGCAGGTCGACCTCGACCTCGACTTCAGGCGCGGCCGCGGCGGGGGCGGCTTTGGCTGCCCGGCTGTGCTCGGCCAGCGAATGCGAGAGCAGGAGCGCGCCGCAGCCGAGCAGCAAAGCGTGCGCGACGACGGACGTCACGAGCGCTCCAGAGCCGACGAAACGACGAGCCATACTGCTTCAGTTTGACAGAGCTCTCAGCTTGCGGCTAGCGGCACGCGAAAGCACTTTTGGGCATTTTCGGTCGTGAGTGCGGCAAAGTGCGCATCATCGACACTACGTAGGTTTGCGACGTATTTCCCGGTGTGCACGACGAAAGCGGGCTCACAGCGCTTTCCGCGCAGCGGCACGGGCGCCAAATACGGGCTGTCGGTCTCCACCAGGATGCGATCGGCGGGGGCCCAAGTGGCGACATCTTGGATAGCGCGCGCGGTCTTGAACGTGACGATGCCGGAAAAAGACAGGTAGAAGCCGAGCTCGAGCGCGCGGCTGGCGAAGGCGCGATCCTCACTGAAGCAGTGGATCACGCCGCCCGCGTCCCGCGCCCCTTCGCTCTCCAGGATCGCGAGTGTTTCTTCGGGCGCGCTGCGCGTGTGGATGATGAGCGGCTTCTGCACGGCGCGAGCGGTGGCGATGTAGCGGCGAAAGACCTCGGCTTGGATCGCGCGCGGCGAGTGATCGTAGTGGTAGTCGAGCCCCACCTCACCCACCGCCAGCACGCGCGGATGCTGAAACAGATCGGCAAAATCGAGCTCACCGTCGCGCGCGGCGTCGTGCGGGTGCACGCCGGCGGAGGCAAACACGTCCGGGTGCTGTTCGGCGAGCGCGAGCGCCTGCTCGGCCTGCGCGCGGCCGCCGACTCCGACGCACAAGAACGCGGATACGCCGGCTGCGCGCGCGCGTTCGAGCAGCGCCGTCGGGCCGTCGGGGTTGTGCTCGCTATCGAGGTGGCAATGGGTATCGAACCAGGTCATCGAAATAGCCTCGCGCGGACGAACCATAGCAGAAGCGCGCACACGACGATGCCCGCCATCACCACGAGCTCGGGCAGCTCGACCGCGCGGGCGACGATGGCGAGCGCTACCAGCGCGAACGGCGCCGAGAGCGCGTCGCGCGGCGAAAGCCCGCTTTTGCGTCTCAACCCGAGCACACACAGCGCAAGCACGCTGACCGAGTATTGAAACAGCACCGCTACGCTGGACAGCACGAACAGCCGGCTCAGCGCGCCCACCGACACCAAGATCACGACCAAGGTCAGCGTGGCGAAGAGGGCGCGCCGCGGCACGTGATGCCGCGTTTCCAGGGCCAAGAGCGCATTTTGCGCGCCGCCCGCTTCGAGCGCGGCGAGGTAGCGCGGCGTCATGGCCATCATGCCGAAGGCGATGCCGATCGCAGACAAGTTGGTGCCGGCGCTGACCAGCGAGGCGAGCCGCGGACCGCCGAGCGCGCTGGCCGCGCCGACCAGCGGCGTATCGCGGCTCGCCAGCGCCGGCACCGCGTCCACGCACGCCCAGTGCAAGAGCGCATACAGCGCCGCACACAGCACGAGCGAGCCAACGGTGGCGATCGGGATCGCGCGCGCCGCCGAGCGCACGTGCGAGCCGGGCACGGGCACGATCTCGAAGCCTTGCATCGGAAATACGATCAGCAGCACCGCGCGTCCCCAGCCGAGCCGGGGCGGAGTCGCGCTTTCCACCGCGCTTCCGAGCGCGCCCGAATGACGCCCGAACAGAAACAGCCCGACCAGCAACAACAACGGCAGCAACTTCAAGACCGTCAGCGTCGACCAAACCCAGGCGCTCGGCCGGAGCCCGCTCAGCGCGATCACCCCGAAAACCACGGCCGAAGCCACGGCAAACGCCGTCTTGTTTGCGCCCAGGCCGAGCAGCGGCGCGGTGTACTCGCCGAGCCCGGCGATCACCGCGGCGGTACTGAGCACGGCCGAGGCATACGCCACGAAGCCGACCACGAACGCGCTGCGCTCTCCGAACGCCGCCTGCGCCCAGATGTACGGTCCGCCGTCGCGATCGAAGCGCGAGCCGAGCCGCGCGTACGTCAGCGCCACCGGTAGCAGCGCGAGCAGGGTCAGTGCGTAGGCGAGCACCCCGGCTCGGCCGGGCACGAGCGCCGCCACCAGGTTCGGCGTGAAGAAAATGCCGACGCCGACGATGCCGTTGATGCCGAGCGCGAGCAGCGAAAAAAGTCCGAGCTCGCGCGCGGCCTCGGCCTCGCCCACGCGCGCGCTCGCTTCGCTCAAAGTGCCCCGGCTAAACCAGGATATCTTGGAAACGTTCGCGTACGAGCGCCACCGCGGCGTCGCCCGCCGAGCCGCGCTGGTAGCCGAAGCGTGACTCGAGCACGCCGAGCGCCTTCTGCGCTGCAGCGCGCCGCGGCTCGTTTAGCCCGCTGCCCTCTTCGCGCAGCAAAATCATCAGATCGCGGCATAGCTTGGCGACCGCGTTGCGGCGCTCCGCAAAGGCCGACTCGCGCAGGCGGCGCAGTTGCGAGGCAAACACGCGGCCGTTGTCGAGCGGCTCGTCGGGGTGATCGATGGCCCAGGCGGCGATCGTGCTGATCAGGCCATGCCGCAGATCCTCCGGCTTGTCGGGGGAGCCGAGCAGCGCTTCGACCTCGCGCATCATGCGCTCGTCGGGCTCTTCGTACTGCCCGGTCAGGGGATTCCTGAACTTTTCGCGCTTTACCCAGTAATTGACGTGCGTCACGTAGCGGTCGAACAGATCGCTATAGCGCGTTTCGTCGACCAGCCCGCTTGCAACGCGGAATTCATCCTCGAACGCGTCGAGCAAGCGCGAGTGCAGCACTTTGCGAAACAGCACATGGTCGTGATAGCCGCCGGCGAGGCGCTCTTCTTCGAGCCAATTGTACTCGCTCGTCCGCTCGCACAAGCGGTCGAGCTCGCTCAGCACCGCGAGCGGCGAGAGGCAATCGAAGCGCGTGTTCTGCGCGGCATCCAAGAGCACCGTGCGCATCTCGCGCGGGCTCGCGCCGATGCTGCCCTCGTAAATCGGATACGCCTCGCTCTCGCTGTACAGCTCGCCGATCGCCGAGCGCAGCAATTTGGCCGATTCGTCGTCGAGGCGCGTGGGCGCGGTGCCGGTCGAGTACAGATCGAGCTTTTCGATGGCGGTGAGCTCGGTGACCAGATCGTGCAGCGGCTTTTCGTAGCGGTCCGATTTCGGGCGCCGCATGCGCGTGAGCACCGCGAACATGGCCGCGATTTGCGTGGCGTGCGGCGCGACGTGCTTTTGCACTTGCGACGCGATCTGCGCATCGTAAATGCGCTGCTCGTCGAGCCAGCTGAGCAGATACGGCGCGCGGATCAGCTCGAGGCGCCCGCGAAAGCTCTCGAACTCGGGGTGCTCGCGGAAGGCGTTCAGGTGCACCTCGTTGCCGCTTGCGAGCATCACGCAGTTGACCTGCACGTTCTGCGAGCGGAGGGCCACCTCGCCGGTTTCGGCGGTAATTTGCAGGTATTTGAAGGCGTCGAGCGGGCGCTTCAGCAGATCCGAAAATTCGAGCAGGCCGCCGGCGGCGTCGACCAGCTCGCCGAAGGCCTCGAACAGCGTCATCGATTGCAGCGCCGAGGGCAGCGCGCCCAAGCTGCGATCGGCCGTCACTTGTCGCTCACCCGCGTCGACCGAGAGCTGCGGGCCGAGCGTGACCGCGCCCACGCGATAACGGCGCGAGATGAAATAGCGCTCGACCTGCACGTGGCGCAGCACTTCTTCGAGCGAACCGCCGTAGCTCGTGAGCAAAGCCTCGTACACTTGCTGGCTCTTGTGCGAGAGCGTGCCGCGCAGCATCCACACCGGCGGCGGCGCGCCCGCCTGGCGCTCGGCAAAGAGCCGCTCCAAGAGCGCCTTACGCTCGGCGAGCGGGATCAAAAACAAGGGATGATCGCGCACCTCGACGAACAGGCGCGAGTCGATCTGATCGTCGGGCAAATGCGCGTAGCTGCCGTCGTCGCTCGTGCCCGGTGCGCGCTTGCCGCCGAAGCCGATCGAGCCGCGCAGCGTGGCTTGCGTCGGAAAAACCCAGTGAAAGCGATAGAGCGCGCCTTCGTCGAGCAAGGAATAGTGCTCGAGCGCGCGCGCGATGCAGGCGGCGACCGTGCTCTTGGCCGAGCCGTTCGGGCCGTGCAAGAGCAGCACGCGGTTGGGCCGCCCTTCGCGCGCGAAGTTGCTGAGCGCGCGATAAATCTCCGATTGCACCGCCTCTTGCCCGACGAGCGCATCCGAGCGCGCCTCGCTCGCGTCGAGGAACGGCAGATCGAACAGCCGAAAACGCGACAGCTCGCCCCACGGCCGCTGCACCGTTTCGCGCCCGAAGTGATCGAACATATCGCGCAAATAGCGCGACGAGTCGCGCGAGTGCCGCACCGGATCGGTCGCGAACAAAGTCAGGTATTCGCGGAACGAGAGCAGGCGCCGCTCTTCTTTGAACTCTTTTTGGACCAGGAGCGCGATGCGTTGCAGATCTTCGAGGATGCGCTCAGTCGCCATGACCTAAGATTACCACGCTTTTTTCCGCGCGAGTTTCGGCCGGAAAGCGCGCGCTTGCCCGCGAGCCCACACGCCGCTCGCCCGCGCCGAAACACGCCCACGCCCCCCAACTCTCGGCACGGTCCGAGGTCCGAGATCAGGGTTGATGGTCACCGAAAGCGGGCGCGGCGCGGCGGAGCCTTCGGCGGCGCGCTGCGGCTTCGCTGAGCGCGCGGGCCGTTACTTGGCGTCGATGTCGAGCGACAGCTCGCGCTTCTCGATCATGCACTTGTCGTCCGTGCACACCGAGAACGACATTTGGCCGGCGAGTGTGTGCTTGCCCGCGCTGTCCGGCGTGAACGCGACCGGCATCGTGGCGCGCGCGGGCTCGAGCTTGACCGCATCTTTGCCGACGACCGGGTTCGCGAACTTGAGCCCCGGCGCGTCCCTCAGCTTGAACTTGTACGGGTAGTTCTGGTTGACGTGAAACGGCGCCTTGGCGACCAGGACGATTTCCGCTTCAGCGGCCTGCCCCGACGCGTACGCACCCTTGGGCGAGAGCGTGAGGTCGAAATTGGCCTCGCTGTACTTGCTGGCCGCGGGCCCTGCGGGCGCTGCCGCGATGTAACCCGGCGTGGCCGCTGGCGCAGCGCTGCCCTCGGCCACCGCCGCCGGCGCGCTCGCTGCGGGCGCAGTGGCGGTCGTTTCAGCGGCAGGCGGCGCCTGGTTCTTGCACGCCGAAAGGGCGACACAGAGCAAGGTTACGGAGCTTGAAACCGCGAACACACCGAGGCGAGCCATGGTCAGGTCATACCACAGCGCCCGCCCTCGGACGACTCAGCGCAAGAGCACGAAAATGACGACCAACGCGATGCCGACGATCAGCGCGCCGCCGCCGACCATGAGCAATAACATGGTGCTGTTCGAGCTCTTCGGCACACCGGCGATGCTGGCCGGCATCGGTTCGCCGCCGTACGCTGGCGCGCCGTAAGCGGGTTGCGGCGCGGGCGGAGGGCCACCCTGCGCCGGCGCAGCGAACGGATCGCCCATCGCGTCCAAGCTGTCGGATTCACCGAAGAACGAGTCGGCTACGTTCGCGCCGCGCGGCGCTTGCACGGCCGTCATCAGCCCCGGCATCGCCGCGGTGACGCGCCCGTTGAGCTCGGCCTCGCTGGTCACGGCCCACTGTTTGTGGCCGCCAGTGAGCCCGTACGCCGCGCCGATCGCGTCGGCCAGCGCGCCCACCGAAGCGATGCGCAGGGCCGCGCTCTTTTTGAACGCGTGCGCCATCACGCGATCGAGCGTGGGCGGGACGGGATACTTCTGCCCTTTACCGACCTCGCTCGGCGGCAGCGGCTCTTTCGTCAAAATCTCGAGCAAAATGCTGGGCCCGTTATTGCCGATGAACGGCACGCGCCCGGTCACGCACTCGTAAATGATGGCCGCGAGCGCCCACACGTCCGCGCGATGATCGAGCGTTTCGAGGCCCTGTGCCTGCTCGGGCGCCATGTAAAACGGCGAACCGATGGTCGTGCCCATCACGGTCAGCTTCTTCGCCGACTCGCCTTTGTCTTTGGCCGAGCCGAAATCCAAAACTTTGGTGATGTCGCCGTCGGTCGTCTGGCACAGGAACAAATTGTCCGGCTTCAGATCGCGGTGCACGAATTTGCGGGCGTGCGCTTCGTCGAGACCAATCGCCGCTTGGCTCAGCATGCGCACCATGCGCCCGGGCTGAATCACGGTCTCGCGCTTGAGCGTCGCGCGCAGCTCCTCGCCGTACAAAAACTCCATCACCAAGACGAAGCTGCCGTCGGTCGTGGGCTGGAAATCCAACACCTCAACGATGTGATCGTGGGGCAGCATTTTGCTGACCTCGAACTCACGCTTGAAGCGCTGAACCGCGATTTCATCGCGCGACACGTCCGGGTGCAGCACCTTGAGCGCGACATTGCGCCGCGCTTGCATGTCGAGCGCCTCGTACACGCGGCCCATGCCGCCGTCGGCGACCACGCGCCGCACCTGATAGCGATTGGCCATCAGCTGCCCGATGCGTGGGTCTTGGCTATCGGCCAAAACCGGAACTTGCGTCGCGCTCGTGAGCTGCGAGCCGTCGACCGGGCAGAAGCCAGCGTCGTCCGGATAGAGCCGTCCGCAGATCGGGCAGGCTTTCATTCAGGCCGACGCGCCTTTCGGGAAGCTGAAGAGCGAGCTGAAGGCCCGCTCAAGGCGCGCCCGACTGACTGCTGGCGTCCGAAGGAGCCGGCCGATAGTACAGGATGCGGTTACAGCTCGGACACTGCTCGAATTTATTTTCACGCGTCAGCTCCTGAAACAGCATCGGAGGCAGGCGCATGTGACAAGCCGAGCAAGTGCCGTCCGTGGTCGAGGAGATCGCCGTGCCGCGCCGACCGCGGATCAACTCGTAGCGCCGATACAGGACCGGCGGCACGTTGGCGACGAGGCCCTTCCTGATCGCTTCCTTCTCGGCGACGACGGCTTCGCCTTGCGCGAGGCGACCGACCGTTTCGGCCTCGACGGCGGCGAGCTCGGCCAGCAGTGCGTCACGCTCGGCCGTGACCTGCACCATGTCCGCGCGCGCTTGCTCCAAAAATCCGTCGAGCTTCTCCACCTCAATCTCGCGATCGCGGTAGAGCTTGCGCAGCTCTTCGATCTCGCGTTGAGCCGCGTTCGCTTCGCGCTCCGTGCGACAACGCGAGAGCTTCTCGCGCGAGCGTTCGACCTGAATGCTCATTTGTCGAACCTCCCCCATCAAGTCTCCGCGCATCTTGTCCATGTCGCCAGAGTTCTTCTGGCTGCGGGCAAGCCGCTCTTCGAGAGATGCCAGTGTCGTGCGCTTGGCATCGAGCCCCTGGCGCTCTTGATTCACTGCGTCGCGGAGCTCCTTCAGCTCCACGTCGAGCGCCGCTAAGTTTTCGAGATTGTCGATTTGGGCCTGGATTGTCACTGTCTAAAACGGCTCCTCAGCTGCCTCTTACACAAAGCACGAGCTACGGGCCAGTGGGCCCACCTGGGTTCGAACCAGGAACAACCCGGTTATGAGCCGGGGGCTCTGACCGATTGAGCTATGGGCCCAAGCTTGTGCACACATCGAGTGCCGGCGGTCCGAAGCCCGACTGCTCGAAAATCGTGAGAGCCGCTTCGATCCGGTTCCGGTTAGCGATGTTTCCGGGCCGTTATTGAAAGCAAGCTCCACGCCGCGAAAGCTAATCGAACCGGGCAGGTAGGGCAATGACATGCGTTTCCGGCCACGGAGCAGGCCAAAAGCCCGGGCGCCGGCGGAGCGACGCCGGCAGCGCGCGAAACCACCCGCCGGGGCGACCGGCCGGGTCGGAGCAGCGCTGGACGGCGAATATGTTATGCCATGTGGCTCGACTCGGACCGGCCCGGCCCGCGTCAGCGCACCCCCTTCACAGAAATCCATGGAGTCCCTGGTCGTCCGCGGTGCTACCCAGCACAACCTCAAGAACGTTAGCTGCGAGTTACCGCGCAATCAGCTGGTGGTCATCACCGGCCCGAGCGGCTCCGGCAAATCTTCGCTCGCTTTCGACACCATCTACGCCGAAGGTCAGCGCCGCTACGTCGAGTCGCTCTCGGCGTACGCGCGGCAATTCCTGGATCAGCT
>Ga0207667_10010303_pt1 | contig 10936 bp, 11 predicted proteins | sample KBSCornC52_FD_184301 | JGI IMG/M metagenome (GOLD analysis project Ga0207667, IMG submission 184301) | Corn rhizosphere microbial communities from Kellogg Biological Station, Michigan, USA - KBS Corn C5-2 (SPAdes) (version 2) | ecosystem: Host-associated > Plants > Roots > Rhizosphere > Soil ...
CGAGGCCGAGTACCGCGCGACGGCCGCCGTCGTGCCGCAGCTGCTGCGCGCCATCACCCAGCAGGAGAATGCCCTCGACATCCTGGCCGGCGCCAATCCCGGCCCCGTCGCACGCGGCACGGACCTCGCCCGCCTGGACGCGCCCGCGATCCAGCCCGGCCTGCCGTCCGGGCTGCTGCGGCGCCGGCCCGACGTCGCCGCGGCCGAGCGCGCGGTCGCCGCGGCCGACGCCAGCCTCGCGGCCGCGCGCGACCAGATGCTGCCGAAGCTAGCCCTGACGGCGTCGCTGGGCGCCTATGCGCACGACCTGCCCGCCTTGCTGTCGTCGCCGACGGCGCTGTGGAGCGTGGGCGGGAGCATCCTCGCGCCGCTGTTCGACGCCGGCCGGCTGCGCGCCCAGGCCGAGATCGGCGCCTCGCTGCGCGACCGTGCCGTGTTCGCCTATGAGGCTGCGGTGCGCAACGCCTTCGCCGACACGGAGAACGCGTTGACGGCCGTGCAGCGCCTGCGCGAACAGCTGGACGAGGCCGAGGCGCGGCGCGTGGCGACGCGGGAAGTGCTGCGCATCGCCCACAACCGTTACCGCAACGGCTATTCGTCCTACCTGGAAGAGCTGGACGCCCAGCGCAACGCCTTCAGTGCCGAGAACACGGTGCTGCAACTGCGCGCGAGCTGGCTGCAGGCGCATGTGGACCTGTACCGCGCGCTGGGCGGCGGCTGGGGGCCGGGCGGTTGATCGATCGGCAAGACCACGCAAAGGAGGAGCAGAACATGATCAAGATCGGAATCATCGTCGGGAGCACCCGGCCGGGCCGCAAGGCGCTGGACGTGGCGCGCTGGGTGCTGGACATCGCCGGCATGCGCGCCGATGCCGTGTTCGAACTGGTCGACATCCAGGACTTCAACCTGCCGCTGCTCGACGAACCGGTGGCCCCAATGCAGGGCCGGTACACGCAGCCGCACACGCAGGCGTGGGCTGCCGCCATTGCCGGCTTCGACGGCTTCGTGTTCGTCACGCCCGAATACAACCACGGCACGTCCGCGGCTTTGAAGAACGCCATCGATTTCCTGTACCGGGAATGGAACGACAAGGCCGCCGGCTTCGTCGGCTACGGCAGCGCGGGCGGCGCGCGCGCCATCGAGAGCCTGCGCCTGGTGATGGGCGAGCTGATGGTCGCCGACGTGCGCGCGCAGGTGATGCTGTCGCTGCGCACCGACTTCGAGAATTACACGACGTTCAACCCGGCCGAGCACCACGAGCGGTCCGTCGATGCGATGCTCGACCAGGTCGTGGCGTGGAGCCGCGCGCTGAAGACCCTGCGGCCGGACGCGCCGGTGACGGCGCCGGATGCGCCGCAGGCGGGCCAGAGGATGGGCAGCCAGTGATCGCCTCATGACGGGCGGCGTTACAATCGCCGCCCATGACCGTTTTATCTTCTACGCCGCGGCGCGCCACCTGCGCCGCCTGCCTGCGCGCCCGGAGCGCCTGCATCTGCCGATGGGTGCAGCCGCTGTCCAGCCGCGTCGACCTGTTGATCCTGCAACACCCGCTCGAGGTGCGCAACGCCAAGAACAGCGCGCGCCTGCTGCACCTCTGCGTGACGGGCAGCCAGATCGAGGTCGGCGAGAGGTTCGACGGTGCCGCGCTGCATGCGCTGCTGTACGCGGACGGGCGCGTGCCGCTGCTGCTGTACCCGGAGACACCCGGGGAGCCTGCCGCGCCTGTCGACGCCGCCCTGCAGGCGCAGCCCGAGCGGCTGCGGCTCGTCGTGCTGGATGCCACGTGGCGCAAGAGCCGGAAGATGTTGCGTCTGAATCCTGGACTGCAGGCGCTGCCCCGGCTGGCGCTGCACGACGTGCCGGCATCGGCTTATCGGATTCGCAAGGCGCACGCGCCGCACCAGCTGTCGACCCTGGAGGCGGCCGCCGTCGCGCTGGCCCAGCTGGAGGGTGACGACGGGCAATACCGCCCGCTACTGCAGGCGTTTGACGGTTTTGTGCAACAACAAGCCGCTCTTTTTACCCGCTTGAACCCATCCTGACATCGGCGTACTATACTGTATAAACATACAGTACTTAAGGAGCGCCGTGTGAATCGGGTCAAAGCAAACGCAAGTCGGGCGGTCAGCCAGGTGGTGTTGCCGTTCCCGCAAAAGTCCGCCGAGGTCGTCCCTCTCAATGGCCCCATCAAGGGCCGTGGCGCCGTCACGAACCTCCAGGGCCGCTACGAGGTGAACGGCCGCGAACGTTTCGACGACGGCTGGACCGTGCCGGGACTGAAGGACGAGACACCGGCGCCCCTGAAGACGATCGTCACGGACGAGATCGCCAAATCCATCCTCAGCCGCAACACGTCGCCGGACATCCCGTTCAGCGTCTCGTTGAACCCGTACCGCGGCTGCGAGCATGGCTGCATCTACTGCTTCGCGCGCCCCACGCACGCCTACCTGGGCCTGTCGCCGGGCCTCGACTTCGAGAGCCGCATCTTCGCCAAGGTGAACGCGGCCGACCTGCTGCGCCGTGAACTGGCGCGCCCGGGTTACGTGCCGGAAAACATCGCCATCGGTGTCAACACGGACGCCTATCAACCCTGCGAGCGGGAACGCCGCCTCACGCGCGACGTGCTGGAAGTGCTGGGCGAGTGCAATCACCCGTACGGCCTGATCACGAAGTCGGCGCTGATCGAGCGCGACATCGACCTGATTGCGCCGATGGCCGAAAAAGGCCTGGCCTGCGCCGCCATCACCTTGACCACGCTGGACGGCGAGATCTCGCGCACGCTCGAGCCGCGCGCGGCCGCGCCCGCCCGCCGCCTGCGCGCGATCCGCACCCTGACCGAGGCCGGCATCCCCGTCAGCGTGAGCGTGGCGCCGATCATCCCGTTCGTCACGGAACCGGAAATCGAGCGCATCCTGGAGGCCGCGAAGGACGCCGGCGCCGTCGGCGCCCACTACACGGTGCTGCGCATGCCGTGGGAAGTCAACCCGCTGTTCCAGCAATGGCTGCATGCCCATTTCCCGGACCGCGCCCAGCGCGTGATGAACCGCATCCGCGACATGCGCGGCGGCAAGGACTACGACAGCGATTTCAGCAAGCGCATGACGGGCGAAGGCGTGTGGGCCGACCTGATCCGCCAGCGTTTTACCAAGGCCGTCAAGCGCCTCGGGCTGGAGGGGCGGATGAGCCGCTTCAATACCTGCGATCCCTCGCAGTTCCGGCGGCCGCTGGTGGTGCCGAAGACCGTGGTCAAGCCGACCAGCGCGGCGGCGGCGCAGATGGATCTGTTCTGAGGCAGATCGGGCCGCCGTACCGCGGGGCCCGGCAGCTTAGACGATCGTGCCCGGCAATTCGATGCCGTGCAGGCGCCGGAACAGCTTCAGCGCGAAGCTGTCCGTCATGCCGGCGATGTAATCCGTCGCCCCGAGCAGCCGCGCATAGGGCGTGGCGCCGCGGCTGAACTGCTGCGGGATGATCTGCGCGATCTTGCGGTCGGCCGCCGAACGCGTTGCGTCCGGCTTGGCGAGGGCCGGCACGATCTTGCCCAGCAGGCCGCCGAGGATTTCGAAGCCAGCCGCCTCGATCTGCAGCACGGAAGGCGTCGCGTAGATGCGCTCGCGCGACAGCGTGGCGATCGCGTGCAGTTCCGACGCGTAGCGTGACGCGCTGACCAGGTCCTGCTCGAAACGGCCTTCCATGATCGCGTCGTAGTGCGCACGGAACACGTCCAGTGCGGCGGCCACGAGCTGGCCGATCGCGCGGGCGCGCAGGTATTCCACCCGCCCCGTGTCGTCCGCGAGCAGCCGGTACGACGGGCTCTCGGCCGCGCCGCCCGGAAAGGCGATGGGCCACAGCAGGCCGCGCGCCTCGTCGAACGAGACGCGGCCCAGCCGGTGGCCGTCCTCGAGGTCGACGATGCCGTAGCAGATGTCGTCCGCCGCTTCCATCACGAACGCGAGCGGATGGCGTGCCCATGCGCCGGGTCCCTTGCGCACCAGTCCCACGCGGTTGGCGATCCGTTCGGCCGTCGCCGCATCGTCCGCGAAGTAACCGAATTTCTTTTCACTGATCTTGTTCTTTGCCGACGGCAGGTCGGATGCGCGCGGGTATTTCATGAAGGCGCCGAGCACGGCATAGGTGAGCTGGAAGCCGCCATGGTCGACCGCATTCTGCAGCCGGGTGACGAGCTGGAACCCCTGGGCATTGCCCTCGAAGCGCAGGAAATCCTGGCGTTCGCGTTCGGCGAGGCCGTCGAGCCAGCGTCCGGCATGCTCGGCGAACCACGACTGGATCGCGGCCTCGCCCGAATGGCCGAACGGCGGGTTGCCGATGTCGTGGGCGAGGCAGGCGGCGGCGACGATGCTGCCGAAGTCCTGCGGTGCCATCGCGAGCGCCGGTTCGCGCTCCTTGATGACTTCGCCGCACAGCATCCCCAGCGACCGCCCGACCGACGACACTTCGATGCTGTGCGTGAGACGGGTGCGCACGTAATCGCTGTCCGACAATGGGAAGACCTGGGTCTTGTCCTGCAGGCGCCGGAACGCGCTCGAATACACGAGCCGGTCCCAGTCGCGCATGTATTCCGTGCGGCTGCCGCCGTCGCCCCGGTCATCCTCGCGGCCCAGGCGCATCGTCGACACCAGGCGTTCCCATTCCATCGCCATCCATTCCTCCATGAACTGTCGTTCCCGCACGTCGGTGACGGCCGGCGGTCCAGTGTAGCGCAAGGCAAGCACTCCGCTCACGCGGGTGAGATTATGGTTGACAGTGTCAACTACTCCGTATATCTTAAGATGTATCTTACGATATAGGAGCGACCATGCCGCACCACATCCATCATGAACATCACCACGGGCATCATCATGGCCACCATCACGGCCACGATCACGCCGGGTTCTCTCCACGTCACGGCCACGGCGGCCATGGCGGACATCCGGGCCGTGGCGGCCGTCCGGGCGGCTTCGGCTTTTCCGACGACGGCGGCCTGCCGCGCGGACGCAAGCTGTCGTCGGACGACCTGCAATTGCTGTTGCTGGCGCTGATCGCCGAACAGCCCAGCCACGGTTACGAACTCATCCGCGCACTCGAAGCGCGCTCGAACGGTTTCTATGTGCCGAGCCCGGGCATGATGTACCCCGCGCTGGCTTGCATGGAAGACCTGGGCTGGGTCACGATCCAGCTCGAGGGCACGCGCAAGCGCTACGCGCTGTCGGACGAAGGCCGCGCCCACCTGGACGCCAATCGGGTACACGTCGAGATGCTGTTCGCCCGACTCCAGGAAGCGGCGCAGAAGATGGACCTGATGCGCAGCGCGCTGGCCGAAGGGGAGGATGGGCCGCGCGGACGCGGCGCGTGGACCGCCGAGCTGTCCGATGCGCGCCACGCGCTCAAGCGCGCGCTGATGACGCGTGCGGGCGCGGGGGCCGACGAGCAGCAGCGCATCGCGGCGATTCTCGTGCGTGCGGCGGCGGAGATCGAGCAGGGGAGCGGCGCCGGCGGTCAGGGCGCCACTACCGGGCGCTGACGCACGACACGGCGCGCCGCCGCTGGTGTTGGCGCTTGCGTTCAGCGGACGAGCGGTGCGTCGTCCACGTGTACGTCCGGTGCGGGCTGCGCCGTCGGAATTGGGGGTCTTCTCGCACTCAGCAGCTTCGTGCGCAGCCGCAATCCAGGGCGCTCGACCGTCACATACAGCACTGCGGCCACGAGCAGCGCCGCCGCGTTGTACAGCACGAAAGCGGCGAACGGTGCGTCCGCCGCCAGGTCGCCCGTCACATTGTCGAGCCACGCGTAGACCTGGCGATTCGTCAGGTACAGGCTGAAGGCGAGCACGGCAAGCATGCGTGCTCCCGGCAACGCCCGGTGGCCGAACGGCGTGTCCGGGCTCAGCAGCCCGAGCAGCAGGCAGGCACCGCCAAGCGCCACGAGCGGAAACAGGAACACGGCGCCGGCATGGCCGATCGGATCGACCTGGGAGGCCGCTACGAGCAGCGCCAGACCGATGCCGATGAGCATCCAGCCATGCGCCAGCACGCGCGTCCACCAGGCCGGACGGAAGGCACGCATGGCCGCCAGCAGCATCCCGGCCAGCAGCCCATCGAGGCGCGTCCAGGTCGGGCTATAGATCGTACCGACAAAGCCTGCGATCGCGCGCGCCGCATCCCCGCCCAACGCGAGATGTGGAGCGATGGCGTGACGCCATTGCCAGTCGCGCAACAATAGACCGGCGCCGAACAGCAGGCTCGCGCCGGCAATCGTCGCGACCGTGCCCGGCAGGCTTCCACGCCGCGTGAGCAGCCAGGTGGCCAGCGGGTAAAGCAGATAGAAATGTTCCTCGACACAAAGGGACCAGGCATGCGAATACGCGTGCTGCGTCAGGTGGTCGGGCAGCACGTTCATCGTGAAGGTCAGGAACTGCCAGACGGGCGGCATGGCATCGACTTCGCGCCAGGCCGGCAGCAGGAAGTAAAGCATCAGCACCACGAGATAGGCCGGCAGGATGCGCCAGGCCCGGCTGAGGAAAAAGCCCGCCCAGTCGGGCGCGCGGCCCGCCGCGATCTCGCGCAGCACCTGCCAGCCGATCAGGTAGCCGCTGAGTACGAAGAACAGGTCCACGCCCATCCACCCATGCCGTCCGGGGCCGGCGATGGCGAAGCCGTGGCTGGACAGGTGGTACAGCATGACGATGACGATTGCGGCGGCTCGCAGCAGGTCGAGGCCGGGTGCACGGGATGCAGCAGGAACAGGAGTCGGGATGGAGAGCACATTCATGGCGCGGCAGTATATCGGGCCGGTGGCGGCATCCGCGGAATCTCCATGGACCATGGAGCATGGACCCGGTGCGCTGTAGGAAACATTGTGGGTACGTCAGTGCCTGCAGTATGCTTGCTCTACCTTAGCTGTCTCAATGCCTCCCATCATGGCCAACGATCCGATCGTCAGCACCAGCAAACTGTTGAGCTACGTCCTGCGCCACCGTCCGGACAGCATCGGCCTGCAGCTCGACGCGAACGGCTGGGCCGACGTGAACATGTTGCTCGCGCGCCTGGCCGAACATGGCAAGCCCGTCGCGCGCGACCAGCTGGAACGCGTGGTCGCGGAAAACGACAAGCAGCGCTTCGCGTTCGACGCCGGCCGTACCCGCATCCGTGCCAGCCAGGGCCATTCGATTGCCGTCGAGCTGGACTTGCAGCCCGCGCAGCCACCGGACGTGCTGTACCACGGCACGGCGAGCCGCTTCCTGAAATCCATCCTCGCGTCCGGCCTGCGTGCTGGCAAGCGCCAGCACGTCCACCTGTCGGGCGACGTCGACACGGCCCGCAGGGTCGGCTCCCGGCACGGCTTTCCCGTCGTGCTGCGCGTCGATACCGTACGCATGCGCGCCGATGGTATCCAGTTCTACCGGTCCGACAATGGCGTATGGCTCACCGGCCCCGTTGCGCCGCGCTACCTGAGCGTCGACGACGGGGCGGGCCGCGACGGCAGCTGATTGCAGACACTGCCGCTGACGGCTAAGCGCTCAGCGCTCAGCGCTCGCCGGTCACCGCAGCCAGCAGCTCCGCCGTGTCGGCCGCGCCCATCCTGCGTGCGGCGTCGAGGATCGCGTTGCCGTCCGCGTCCAGGCGGAACGGGTCGGCGCCGCGCGCCAGCAGCAGGCGGACGATGTCCGCGCGGTTGAACATGGCGGCGAACATCAACGCCGTCTTGCCGTTCGGGCCCGCGCTGTCGACCGCTGCGCCGTGATCCAGCAGCAGGGTCGCGATCGAGATATCGCCCTTGAAGGCGGCGCCGGCGAGCGGGGTCTGGCCGGCGTCGTTCATGATTTCCGGATCGGCGCCGTGTTCCAGCAGCACCCGGGCGGCCTCAGCATGGCTGTGGTAGCAGGCCAGCATCAGCAGGCTGTCGCCGCGTTCGTTGCGCAGGTTGGGCGGCAAGCCCTGGCCCAGCAAAGTCGCGAGTTCGCCGGCCTCTCCGGTGCGCGCGAAGTGGAAGACCTTGCGCACGAAGGCCAGCGTGTCTTCGTCGAGTTCGCTGGCCGATGGCGGACGGGATGGTGAATGCTGCGATTCCTGCATGGGGTCTCCCGATTGGCTAACGCTGGACAAAATTGGAACATACTGCAGCCGCGTGCACGGCAGCGCAGTATTCGCGTTGGATCAAGCGCGGCCTTGGAACTCCTGCAGGTGCCTTTCGATCTCAAACACGTGTGGATCGGGCTTGCCGAGTGTGCGCAGGGCCTTGGCCAGTTCCAGCAGGTATTCGCTGTTCGGTCCGCTCGGGCCACGCGCGGTGGCGATCTGTAGCGCAATGTCGCGCTCACTCGCCGGGCCGAGGTAGGCCGCGTTCTCGTGCGTGGCGATGTAGACCAGGCCTTCGGTGCCGCTGCCGTCCTCGAAGCGGATGTCGGTCGCCAGGCGCAGGTAGCCGTTCTTTTCGCGGTAGTCGAGGTGGGCGAATTCCTCCGGCGTAACCAGGTAGGCCATGCCGTGGCAGACGACGCCCGCATCCGGCACGAGGGTCACGACTCGTCCCGGCGCCGTCTCGGTGCCGCGGTGGTCATGCGAACCCTGCCAGAAACGCCGGCTCCACCCGACGATGCTGGCGGGGCGCCGCTCGAGGTAGGGGAAGTCGGCCTTGAAGATGAGGGAGCCGTAGCCGAACAGCCAGACGCTGGCGTGCTTGTCGAACCTGTCCATGCGCTGGTTGATCGCGATGGTGTTGTGGGACATCGATGAAAGGAAGCGGTGGAGGAACCACCATTCTAGCGCGGCCGTTCGGCGGCGTCTGATGCATCGCCGCAACGCAACGCCGGGGCGCCGGCCGCCGGAGCGCCGGCCGCCGGAGCGCCGGCCGTACCTACCCAGTCGAACAGGAAGGCGATGAATGCCGCCGCAGCGGGCGACAACGAACGCTGCTCGCGCGTGTAGACAAAGAAGCGACGCTTCAAAACCGGCGCGTCGAGCGGCAGCATGCGCAGTCCATGCAGGCGCACGAGCGGCGCCGCGTAGGGCATGCAGACAGTGATGCCAAGGCCGGACGCCACCATGGCGAGCGCGGTGGTCATGTAGGTGACCTCGTGCGCGGGTTTCATGGTCACGTCACGTTGGCTGTCGCTCATATCGGCCAGCAACCTCTCCGTGAACTGGCCCCGCAACGTGATCAGCGGGTAGGGCGCCAGGTTGCCCCAGGTCAGGCGGTCGCGTGCGGCCAGCGGGTGGTCGGGCGGGACGACGGCTTCGAACGGCATCTCCATCAGTTCCCGCGCCTCCAGTTGCGGGACGGCGTCGCGCTCCGGGCCGATGCCGAAATCCGTCTCGCCGGACAGGACGCGTGTCGTCACGGCCTCGACCGGCGAATCGGACAGGTTGATGCCGATGTCCGGGTAGCGCTGGCGCCACGCGGCGATCACCTGCGGCAGCAGGGTGCAGGCCATCAACTGCGGCACGGCGACACGCACGATTCCCTTCCTGAGTTGCGCCTGGTCCGCAATGTTCGCAAGCGCACGGTCGAGGTCGTCGATCATCTGGCTGAATAGAGGATACAGTTCGTTGCCGGTATCGGTCAGCGCAATGCGCCGTGTACTGCGGTCGACCACACGGACGCCGAGTGTTTGTTCCAACTCTTTGATCAAACCGGACAAGGCTGACTGTGTAACGTGCATGTATTGCGCGGCAAGCGTAAAGTTACCGGTCTTCGCCAGTGCAACGAAAGCGCGCATCTGGCGCAGGGTAGGATTCATCAGAAAGTCCGATAAATAGAGCGGAAAATATTGTTTGTATGATAGTCCGGTTTGCTCTTTAATGGCGGAAACACCATATCGCTGAAGGAAACGCCATGAAACTCGCTACCCTGAAATCGGGCGGACGCGACGGTACTCTCGTCGTCGTCAGCCGCGACCTGGTCACTTGCCAGGCCGTCCCGAAGATCGCCCGCACGCTGCAACAGGCGCTGGACGACTGGGACCACGTCGCGCCGCGCCTGCGCCAGGTCTACGACCAGCTGAACGAAGGCAGGTCCGCCACGGCGGAATCCTTCCTCGAGGAAGAGTGCGCTTCGCCGCTGCCGCGTGCGTACCAGTGGGCCGACGGCTCGGCCTACATCAACCACGTCGAGCTCGTGCGCAAGGCGCGCAAGGCCGAGGTGCCGGCGTCGTTCTATACCGATCCGCTGATGTACCAGGGCGGTTCCGATTCCTTCGTCGGCCCGTGCGATCCGATCGCGGTGCTGTCCGAGGAGTGGGGCGTCGACCTGGAGGCCGAAGTGGCGGTCGTCACCGGCGACGTGCCCATGGGTGCCTCCGAGGAGCAGGCGGCGCAGGCCATCCGGCTCGTCATGCTCGTCAACGATGTATCGCTGCGCAACCTCATTCCGAAAGAGCTGGAAAAGGGCTTCGGCTTCTTCCAGTCCAAGCCCGCCAGCGCATTCTCTCCGGTGGCCGTGACGCCGGACGAGCTCGGCGACGCCTGGCGCGACAGCAAACTGCACCTGCCCCTGCTGGTGACGTTGAACGACCAGCCGTTCGGCCGTCCGGACGCGGGCGAGGACATGACGTTCAGCTTCGCCCAGTTGATCGCCCACGCGGCGAAGACGCGCGAGCTGGGCGCCGGCACGATCATCGGTTCGGGCACGGTGTCCAACAAGCAGGGCAGCCTGCACGGTTCCAGCATCGCCAACGGCGGCGTGGGTTATTGCTGCCTGGCCGAGCTGCGCATGTACGAAACGATCGAGCAGGGGGCGCCCGCCACGCCTTTCCTGCGCTTCGGCGATACTGTCCGTATCGAGATGCTCGACGCCGCTGGCGCCAGCGTGTTCGGCGCCATCGACCAGGAGGTTGCACACTATCACGGGAGGAAGGAATGAAGCTCTACACGTATTTCCGCAGCTCGGCCGCCTATCGCGTACGCATCGCGCTGAACCTGAAGGGGCTGCAGTACGATGC
>Ga0207667_10010304_pt1 | contig 10935 bp, 11 predicted proteins | sample KBSCornC52_FD_184301 | JGI IMG/M metagenome (GOLD analysis project Ga0207667, IMG submission 184301) | Corn rhizosphere microbial communities from Kellogg Biological Station, Michigan, USA - KBS Corn C5-2 (SPAdes) (version 2) | ecosystem: Host-associated > Plants > Roots > Rhizosphere > Soil ...
TCCGCTCGAGGATGGCGCGCGCCACGTTGCGCCCGATGCGCCCGAAACCGTTGATCGCAACCTTGATCGCCATGTCTGTTCTCCTGCGTGTTCTGTGATGTGCGTTAATCTGATCCATCGTCATTGCGAGGAGCGGAGCGACGAAGCAATCCAGGGTCGATGCGCACTACCGCCCTGGCTTGCTTCGCTACGCTCGCAATGACGAAGTGTCGGGGTTCATGAATCCTGCGTTTCAGCCCAGCCGGGCGGTGATCTGCGGCACGATCTTGTCGACCGAGAAGCCGAAGTGTTCGAACAGCACTTCGGCCGGGGCCGAGGCGCCGAACCGGTCGAGGCCGATGGTGATGCCGTCGCCGACGTACTTCTGCCAGCCCAGGGTCCCGCCCGCCTCAATCGAGACCTTGAGCGCGCCGGCCGGCAGCAGGTCGGCGCGGTAGGCGGCATCCTGCGCGTCGAACAGTTCCCAGCAGGGCATCGAAACGACGTCGGCGCCGATGCCTTTGCCTTCGAGGTCAGCCGCGACCTTGAGCGCCAGCTCCACTTCCGAGCCCGTCGCCACCAGCACGACCTTGCGCGCGGCTCCGGCGGCCTTGAGCCGATAGGCCCCCTTCGCACTCTTCATCTGGGTGTCAGAGCGCAGCGCCGGCAGGTTCTGGCGGGTGAGGATCAGGGCCGAGGGCCTGTCCTTCGCGCGCAGGGCCAGTTCCCAGGCCTCGGCGGTTTCCATGGCATCGGCCGGGCGGAACACGTTGAGGCCGGGGATCATCCGCAGGGTCATCGTCTGCTCGACCGGCTGGTGCGTGGGACCATCCTCGCCCAGGCCGATGCTGTCGTGCGTCAGCACATAGATCGCCTGGGCATGTTGCAGCGCCGACATGCGGATCGCGTTGCGGGCATAGTCGGAGAAGATCAGGAAAGTGCCGCCATAGGGCACCACGCCGCCGTGCAGCGCCATGCCGTTCATCGCCGCGGCCATGCCGAATTCGCGGATGCCATAATAGATATAGCGTCCTGAATAATCGGCGGCGGTCAGCGGGCCGGTGGCCTTGGTCTTGGTGTTGTTGGAACCGGTGAGATCGGCCGAACCGCCAACCATCGCCGGCACGCCCACGGTCAGCGCCTCGAGCACCATCTCGCTCGACTTGCGGGTGGCGACCTTGGGCTGGCTGGCGGCGATCTCGGCGGCATAGGCGGCAAAGCCGGTATCGGCCGGAAGCTCGCCGGCCATGCGCGCGGCCAGTTCGGCGCCCCTGGGCGCGGCGGCAACGCGCGCTTCCCACGCGGCGCGGGCCTGCGCGCCCTTCGCCCCGAGCGAGCGCCAGTCGGCCAGGATGTCGGCCGGAATCTCGAACGGGGCAGCGCTCCACCCGAGATATTCGCGGGCGGCGGCGATCTCGTCGGCGCCCAGCGGCGAGCCGTGGACGTTGTGCCCGCCCTGCTTGTTGGGCGCGCCCTTGCCGATCACGGTGCGGCAGGCAACCAGCGAGGGCCGCGGATCGGCCTCGGCCTCGGCCAGGGCACGGGCGATATCGGCGAAGTCATGCCCGTCGCACGAGGCGGTGTGCCAGCCGCTCGCGGCGTAGCGGCCAAGGATGTCCTCGCTGGTCGAGAGCGAGGTATCGCCGTCGATGGTGATCTTGTTGTCGTCCCACAGCACGTTGAGGCGGCCCAGCTTCAGCGTGCCGGCCAGGCCCACGGCCTCGTGGTTGATGCCCTCCATCAGGCAGCCGTCGCCGGCAATCACCCAGGTGCGGTGATCGACGAGATCGTCACCATAGGTTGCATTGAGGTGCCGCTCGGCGAGCGCCATGCCCACCGCCATGGCGAAACCCTGCCCCAGCGGTCCGGTGGTGCACTCCACGCCCGGGATCAGGAAGTTCTCCGGGTGACCGGCGCAGACCGAATCGATCTGGCGGAACTTGCGGATGTCTTCGAGGCTAGGACTGGCATAGCCGGTCAGGTGCAGCAGCGAATAGATCAGCATCGAGCCGTGGCCCGCCGAAAGCACGAACCGATCACGGTCGGACCACCGGGGCTGGGCCGGATCGAACTTGAGGAACTGGTTGAACAGAACGGTCGCCACATCGGCCATGCCCATCGGCATGCCCGGGTGGCCCGAGTTCGCCGCCTGGACCGCATCCATCGAAAGCGCGCGGATGGCGTTGGCCATGGGCCCCAGGCGGGACGGATCAATGCTCATGGCGTATCGGGCTCCAACGGCAGGTCAGGCGCGCACGGGCGCGTCGATTCGGGTTCGCGGCCCTTTTGCGGACAGGGTGCAGCGCGTCAAGTTTGCGGCCCGTGGTGCTATGCCGCGCGACGAAATTGCGCTAGCGAAGCGTGCATGACGGGAGAACGCACCGAAACGGCGCTGGCGCGGATCGATGCCGCCCTCGCGCGCATCGAACAGGCCTGCGCGCAGGTCACCAGCCGCACCGGAACCCTCGCGCGGCGGCACGACCATCTGCGCGCCGCCGTGGCCCAGACCCTGCACGACCTTGATCTCCTCATCGCCGAGCAGGAACAGGCATGAGCAACGTCAACCTCCACATCGGCGGGCGCACCTTCACCGTCGCCTGCGCCCCGGGCGAGGAAGACCATATCCTGCGCCTTGGCCAGACGATCGACGCCAAGGTCCGCACGCTCGGCCCCTCGGCCAACCAGAACGAGACCAGGATGCTGCTGTTCGCGGCGCTGGTCCTGGCCGACGATCTCCACGAAGGCGCCGGCCCTCCGCCGCCCCCGCCCCCCCCTCCTCCTCCGCCGCCTCCCGCGCCCCCGGCGCCGACCGAGGACCCGGAACTGGCCGCGCGGATCGAGGCAATCGCCGGCGCGCTCGAAAAATGCGCCGCAGCCCTTGAGACACTGGCCGACGAGGCCTAAGTCAGCGGGCGACGGGTACTGCCCGGTGCGAGCCTTCGAAAATCCCTGAGGCTATAAGCAATCCACGGGGGCTGTCCCTGCCCGGACCCTGGTCCGGAATACACGGTCCCCACCTGACGTTGAGGCGTCAGAGGATTTCACGGCAACGGCCCATGGTGGTCCCGTCACCTGTTGTTAGGTACGCCTTCCGCATCCGCGGAAGGCTTGCGGCACCGGCCCGCTCCCCCTCCCGACCACCCAGATTTTACCGTAAGTGCTCGGGAGGGGGAGCGGGCCGGTGCCGAGAAATGCCGCGCCAGATCCTCCCTGTTTTCGTGCGCAGCACGCAAATGGGGAGAGGGACCGCCCGCGTAGCGGGTGGTGGAGGGGCAAAAGCGCAGCGCCGCCAGTGACGCGCAATCCCCACCTTGCCCCCTTCCCCACACCCCCTATGAAAGCCCGATGACCGACAAGCCCTCCCTGCGCTCGCGCCTGCGGGCCGAGCGCCGTGCCCATGTCGCGGCCCTGCCGGCCAGCACGCGCGCGCTGATCCTGCTGCGCCCGCCCGCCCCGGTCGCCGCGCGGGTGCCCAAGGGTTCGACGGTTGGGCTCTACCACGCCACGGCTCACGAGGCGCCGACGCTGAGCTATGCGCGGTGGTTCTACGAGAATGGCCGCCACCTCGCCCTGCCGTGGTTCGAATCGCGCGAGACGCCGATGCGGTTTCGCGCCTGGTCCGATCCGTTCGACCTTGCCGACCTGGAACCCGGACCCTGGGGCCATCTGCAACCGGGCCCCGATGCGCCGGAGGCAGACCCGGCAACGGTCTTCGTCCCCCTCGTCGGGTTCACCGCCGACCTGCACCGCCTTGGCCAGGGCGGCGGGCACTACGATCGCTGGCTGGCCGCTCATCCGCACGTCGTGCCGATCGGCCTTGCCTGGGATATGCAGCGCCTCGATTCGCTGCCGCACGAACCGCACGACCACCCGCTCGCCGCGGTGGTCACCCCCACCCGCATCTATGAAGGAGCCAAGCCCTGATGCGTACCCAGCCGACCTGGCGCATTCCGATCGGGGTGCTGGTGCTGTTCGCCTCGCTGATGGTCTACGGCATCGTCGTCGCGCGCTATGTGCCCGGGCTGATCGGATCGTGGCCGGCGCTGGCGCAAACGCCGGTCTATCTCGCGCTCGGCCTGTTGTGGCTGCTGCCGATGCGCCGGTTCCTGATCTGGATGGAAACCGGCCGCTGGGGCTGACGCCGCCGAGGCGTCCGGTCCACCGCCAGAACGAAAAAGGCGCCCCGCAGGACGCCTCAAATTCGCTTCCGGAAGAAGGAAAATTCCCCAAGGTGGCGCGAGTGACGGGGCTCGAACCCGCGACCTCCGGCGTGACAGGCCGGCACTCTAACCAACTGAGCTACACCCGCTCGCCCCTTGGGGAGAGGCGCCACTAGGCCAGCGCAAACGGGCTGTCAACACAGGATTCCCGCGCCGCGAAACCGCCCTCGAAATCGGGTTCCGCCCTGCCCTTGGGACCGGGTCGGGGAACGGCCGGCCCGCCCTCCCGTTGGTTTTCCACAGGGAACGATCCCGCCACAGGAGACCACCGATGGGTGAAATGACCGACAAGCTGAAGGGCGCCGCCAACTCGCTGACCGGCAAGGCCAAGGTGGCCGCAGGCAAGCGCCAGGGCGATCCCGATCTGGCCGCCGAGGGCCGCGTGCAGGATGCCAAGGGCGGCCTGCAGAACCTCAAGGGCAAGGTGAAGGGCGCGCTGGGCGACAAGCTCTGACGGCGCACCCGCGCTCGCCTTCGGCGGGCGCGGGCTGGCCCGATCAGACCGCGACGGGCGCGGAAATCGCCGACTGCGGCGCGTAGCCGGTCACCTGGAAATCCTCGATCAGGTAGTCGAAGATCGAATCCGGCCGCCGCACCAGTTCCAGGCGCGGCATTCCTGACGGCAGCCGGGAGAGCTGCTCGGCCACCAGATCGGCATGGTTGAGGTAGAGGTGAACGTCCCCCCCCATCCACACCAGTTCGCCGGCTTCCAGATCGCACTGCTGCGCCAGCATCCGCGTAAACAGGGCCGCGCCGAACAGATTGAACGGCAAGCCCAACGCAACGTCGCAGCTCCGCTGATACAACAGGCATGAAAGCCGCTTGCCCGCGACATGAAACTGGTAGGATTTGTGGCAGGGCGGCAAGGCCATCCGGTCCAGCTCGGCCACGTTCCACCCTTCGACGATATGCCGCCGGCTTCCTGGGTTCTCCCGCAGCGACCGGACAAGGTCGGCGATCTGGTTGATCCCGCTTTCGCGCTTTTCGTAGAGGCCTTCGCCGGCAGGGTCGTAGACCGGCCAATCGACCCACTGCTTGCCGTAGACCGGGCCTAGATCGCCCCACTTCGCGGCGAACTGGGCATCGGCCACGATCCGGGCCGAGAACTCGGCGCGGCTGATGTCCTCGCCGGTGGCGCGGCGGTAATTCGCGAGCGGCCAGTCGGTCCAGATCTCCACTCCCTGGGCGCAAAGGGCGCGAATGTTGGTATCGCCGGTGAGGAACCACAGGAATTCGCGCGCGGCCGTCTTCCAGTAGACCCGCTTGGTGGTGAGCAGCGGGACCTGCCCCTCGGCGAGGCTGAAGCGCAGCTCGGCCCCGAAGATCGAGCGGGTGCCGACGCCGGTGCGATCGACCCGCTCATCGCCCTCGTCCCAGATTCGCCGCATGAGCGAGAGATAGCGCCACTCGAAGTGATCGGGACCGGCCGATTCGGACTGGACGGGGGAGGATGCCATGGCTCCTGATAACCGGCGCGGGCGAATTGCCAAGGCGGGGCGGGTTGGATACCACCCGCGGCCATGCCCGGGCCCGCCTTGCCGCCGCCCACCGGCTGGCGCCTGGCCGGGGCGGCCCTCGTCGCCGCCAGCCTCGCCGTGCTCGCGATCCTCGCCGTCGCCAACGGCACTTTCTACGACGACGAGATCTTCACCCTGAACCTGCTGCGCGATTGCCCGGGGCCAGCCGCGCTGATCGCCTGCGCCAACGGCGCCGACGTCCATCCCCCGCTCGGCTACCTGCTGGACGAAGCGGTCCATGCCGCGCTCGGTTCGTGGGCGGCGGTGAAGCTGGCCAAGGGGCTGCTGATGGCGCTGGCCGCCGGCTGGCTGGCGTGGCGCGCCGGGCGGGTGCTGCCGGCCACGGCCTTTGCCTTGCTCGTGGCCCTGCTCGCGCTCGATGGCACGCTGGTGATGTGGTCGGCCTCGCTGCGCTGGTACGGCTGGTTCGTGCCGCTCTACACGCTGTGCCTGGCGCAGGTGCTGTGGGGCCGGCAAGGCCCGCTCGCCTCGCTGGCATGGCTGGTGCTGGGCGGCGTGATGCTGTTCCACATCAATTACCTTGCGGTGATCGCCGTACCGCTGCTGGGGCTGGCCTGGGCGCTGCGCCACGGGCCCGGGCTGTCGGCGCGGCAGTTGCGGCTGGGCATGGTCATCGTGGCGGCCGGCCTCGCGCTGTGCCTGCCGCAGGCCGTGGTGATGATCGGCGTGCATCTGCAATACCACGGCCCGCAATCGGGCCCGCTGGCGATGTCGCTGGTCCAGACCGGGCTGACTGTGTTTCCCGGCAATGCCCTAGCGCCGCTGACCCCGCTTGCCCTTGCCGCGCTGACCGTGGTCGCGCTTGCCACCGGGCTGGTGCTGTGGCGCCGCACGCCGCTGCCCCCGGCGCTGGTCGCGATCCTCGTGCTGGGCATGGCGGCGATGATCGCCACGGGCCTTGGCTACCGCCACCGCAACAACCTGTTCCTGCACCTGACCGCCGTGCCGCTGGTGGCGCTGGTCCTCGCCGCGCTGCCGCCCCGGCTGCGCGTGGTGGCCGCCGCCGTCGTGCTCGCCGCCTCGGCCCAGGGCGCGATCAACGTCGTGCGCCACGAAGGCACGATCAAGCGCTCCTACAACACCCCCTACCCGGCCGTGATCGCCACGATCGATGGCTGGAGCCGGCGTTGCCCGGGGCGGGTGGTGACCGATTCCGACATTGTCCTTGGCGAACTGCTGCGCGGCCGGCCCGAGCGGGCGGGCCTCGACGGTTCGGGTACGGTGATGCTCCAGCCGGGCCAGTGCCTGATCGTCGAGACCGGCTCGGCCGCCGACTGGTGGCCCGAAGCCCAGGCCGACTGGCGCGCGCGCCTCGCCGCCCTCCCCGCCCGGGAACTGGCCGTCGCCCGGTTCCGTCCGGAACCGGAGGCCGCCCGCGCCGCGCGCCTGATGGGCAAGCCGATGGAGAGCCACGCCGCCACCCTGCGCCTGCTGCGCCTGACGGCCCCGGCGGCGGTGCCCGAATTCGGCCTGATCGACCCGTCCCGCAAACTCCCCGCACGATAATTGCAACTCGCACTTGGCAAGGGGGAATTCGCTGCTTATAGGCGCGCTCCTGCCCTGCCCCGGCGCACGCTGGGGCATCCGGTCGGGGAGTAGCTCAGCCTGGTAGAGCACTGTCTTCGGGAGGCAGGGGCCGGAGGTTCGAATCCTCTCTCCCCGACCATTAATCTGCGCTGATGAAGCGATCGAAGGGGCGTCCGCAAGGGCGCCCTTTTGCATTTGCGGCGTACCGGCCCAGGCCGGCGGAACCGGCCCGTCCCCTCGCGCCTTGTTGCTACACACCCCTGTCGCGACCCGAGGAGCGCCCGATGCCCACCCCGACCTACACCGATGCCATTGCCCTGTTGAAAGCCGATCACCGCAAGGTGGAGGACCTGTTCGACAAGTTCGAGAAGGCCCGCGCCGGCGCCAAGCAGAAGCTGGCCGAGGAAATCTGCAACGAACTCAAGATCCACACCATCATCGAGGAAGAGGTGTTCTACCCCGCGCTCAAGGGCAAGATCGAGGACGACACCTGGACCGAGGCCTATGTCGAGCATGACGGTGCCAAGGTGCTGGTCAACGACATCATGGCCGCCTCGCCCGAGGACGAGTTCTACGATGCCAAGGTCCATGTCCTGTCCGAAGACATCAAGCACCACGTGCGCGAGGAAGAGCGTCGTCAGGAAGGCATGTTCGCCCAGGCCCGCGAGGCCGGGGTCGATCTGGTCGCGCTCAAGGACCAGATGCTCGCCCGCAAGCAGGAACTGATGCAGATGGTGAAGAACGGCGGCCTGCCCCCGGCCGAGGTGAAGGTCGTCCACGTGATGTGAGCCGAAGCTTGGTCTCCCTCCCCTCACGGGGAAGGAGACCCGCACCCGGCGTCTATGAGGGGGGCGCCGGATACGGCGCGCCGATAAAAGGAAGCGCCCCCGGTTCCACTCACGCGAAGGGCGCTCCCAAGTCGGCGATGCAGGGACGTCATCTCTTTGGACGGGGGGTCATTTGTGGCGCCCTGCCTCTCATCAAGCACGGGCGGCGCCGCCGGTTCCGCCCCGAAGCACGCTTCGTCGCATTTCTTTACAACATGTTGGAGAGGCGGCACCGGCCCGAGCGATCCGAAACGATAATTTCGGATCAGACACTTAGCCACCACGCAGCAGCTGCACCCCATAGTCGCGCTCGAACAGGTAGAGCAGCAGCCGCGCAGCTTCCCCGCGCTCACCCGTGAGGCCGCCGTCACGCTCGATCAGCAGGCGCGCGTCGTCGTGGGCGAGCGGCAGCAATTCGGCGATCTGTTCGAGCGAGGCGATGCGGAACGGCGTGTCGCCCGATTGCCGCGTGCCCAGCAGTTCGCCGCCGCCGCGCAGGCGCAGGTCCTCCTCGGCCAGGCGGAAGCCATCCTGCGTTTCGCGCATCAGCGCCAGCCGCTCGCGCGCGACCTCGCTGAGCGCGTCGCCGCGCAGCAGCAGGCACGTGCTCTTCTCCGCGCCCCGCCCGACCCGGCCGCGCAACTGGTGCAACTGGGCCAGGCCGAACCGCTCGGCCTGCTCGATCACCATCAGCGTGGCACTCGGCACATCGACGCCGACCTCGATCACGGTGGTCGCCACCAGCAGCTTCGCCTGGCCGCAAGCGAAACGCTCCATCGCGGCGTCCTTGGCCTCGGGCCGAAGCTGGCCATGGACCAGCACCACGCGGTCCTCGCCCAGGCGGTGGCGCAATTCGGCGAAGCGCGCCTCGGCGGCGGCGATGTCGTCGGTCTCGCTCTCGCGGACCATCGGGCAGACCCAGTAGGCCTGCTGGCCGCCGGCCAGATGCCGCTCGAGCGCGCCGATCACGTCGCCCATCCGCTCGACCGCGACGACGCGGGTGTCGATCGGCTGGCGGCCGGGCGGCATCTCGTCGAGCCGGCTCACGTCCATCTCGCCGTACTGCGCGAGGGTCAGCGTGCGCGGGATCGGGGTGGCGGTCATCGCCAGGCAATGGGGCGTGCGCCGTCCTTTCTGGGCAAGCATCAGCCGCTGGCCGACCCCGAAGCGGTGCTGCTCATCGATCACCACCAGCGCGAGGTTCTTGTAGGCCACGCGTTCCTGGAAGATCGCATGGGTGCCGATGCAGATGTCGATCGAGCCATCGAGCAGGCCCATCAGGATCGATTCGCGCGCCCGGCCCTTGTCGCGCCCGGTGAGCAGCGCGATCGTCACCCCGGTGCCGGCAGCCATCCGCGTGAGCGTGGCATGGTGCTGGCGGGCGAGGATTTCGGTTGGCGCGAGCAGCGCCGCCTGGGCCCCGGCTTCCACCGCGATCAGCATGGCTTCCAGCGCCACCACCGTCTTTCCCGCCCCGACATCGCCCTGGAGCAGGCGCAACATGGGCGCGCCCTGCGCCAGGTCCCCCTCGATCTCGGCGATGGAGCGGCGCTGGGCGCCCGTGAGGCCGAACGGCAGCACCAGCTTCGCCCGCAGCTGCCCGTCGCCCTGCAACGGCTGGCCTACCTTGGCCCGGTTGGCATTGCGCACCAGCATCAGCGCCAGCGCATTGGCCAGCAGCTCGTCATAGGCCAACCGGTCGCGCGCGCTCTTGTGTTCGCCCTTGTGGGCCTCAAGCAGGGCCGGCTTCCAGTCGGGCCAGCCGACCTTGGCCTTGAGGCCGGGTTCAATCCATTCGGTCAGGTCCGGGAGGTGATCCAGCGCCTGCTGCACCAGCGCGGCGATGCGCCCCTGGGTCAGCCCCTCGGACAGCGGATAGACCGGTTCGCACAGGGTGCCGAGCGCCACGCCGCCATCCTGCGCGACGTGTTCGGGGTGCACGATCTGCAAGGTCTGGCCGTACTGGTCGAGCCGTCCGGCGATCCACCGCGCCTCGCCCAGCGGCAGCTGCTTCCTGGCCCAGCCGGCGTTGCGCCCGAAATAGGTCAGCGCGCAGATATTGCCGGCGGCATCCTCCGCATGGACGCGGAACGGAGCGCGGGCGCTGCCGCCGGAGCGGTATTCGCGCGGGGTCAGGCGCACCACGATCTGGTCGCCCACGCCGGCCTCGTCGAGGTTGGGCACGGCGCGGCGCTGCACGAAGCGATCGGGCAGGTGATAGGCGAGGTCGCGCACGCGGGTCAGCCCAAGCTTCTCCAGCGGACGCATGACCCCCGCGCCCACGCCCTTGAGGCCGGCACTTTGCGCGAACAGGGGATTGAGCCGCTCGGGACGCATGGCGCGTTCATAACCGCTCGGGCCGTTTTCGCCAGAGGAGCGCCCCGTTTTGCCCGACAAGGAAAGCGGCGGCGCTTGCGGCCCGGCTTGCCCCGCACGGCGCGATGGCCTAGCGCGCGGCCCATGGACGAGACCCGCCGCAAACGCCTCCACTTCCGCGCCTGGCACCGCGGCACGCGCGAGGCCGACTACATGATCGGCTGCTATTTCGATTCCTTCCACGCCGAATGGGACGAGGCTGCCTTTGCCTGGTTCGAGGCCCTGATCGAGGAGGAGGACGTCGATATCCTGGGCTGGGCGCTCGGCACGCTTTCCGTGCCGGAGGAATATGCCGGCCCGCTGATGGAGCGCATGAAGCGCCTGGATTACGTCGAAATCCCCCAATAGTTCTTGGGTCGCCCGGTTTTCACGCCGTGAACCGGGGAGGACCAACGGCCTGGAAGCGCGCGGCGCCAAGCGCCGTTCACCCTCCACCCGTCCGTCCCCTTCCCGTCTGCCCCGGCTCAG
>Ga0207667_10010305_pt1 | contig 10935 bp, 9 predicted proteins | sample KBSCornC52_FD_184301 | JGI IMG/M metagenome (GOLD analysis project Ga0207667, IMG submission 184301) | Corn rhizosphere microbial communities from Kellogg Biological Station, Michigan, USA - KBS Corn C5-2 (SPAdes) (version 2) | ecosystem: Host-associated > Plants > Roots > Rhizosphere > Soil ...
CGTGCTGCTGCTGGTGGTAGGGGCACCCCCGTTCTCGCTGCACCCCGGTCCAGTACCGCAGGACGGCGCGGGACTGAATCCACTGCTGCAGTATCCGGAGATGGTGATGCATCCGCCGATGCTTTACCTGGGCTACGTGGGGTTTTCGGTGCCGTTTGCGTTCGCGCTGGGAGCGCTGATGATGCGCTACCCGGGCGAAAAGTGGATCCACATCACGCGCCGATGGACGATGGTGACCTGGCTGTTCCTGACGGTCGGCATCTTCATGGGTGCGCACTGGGCGTATTCAGTGCTGGGGTGGGGAGGCTACTGGGGATGGGATCCGGTAGAGAACGCCTCGCTCATGCCCTGGCTTACCGGCACCGCTTTTCTGCACTCTGTGATGATGCAGGAGAAGCGCGGAATGATGAAGAACTGGAACGTCTGGCTGATCTTCTCAACGTTCCTGCTGACGATTCTGGGCACTCTGCTGACGCGATCGGGCGTGGTGAGTTCGGTGCATGCGTTCGCGCAGTCGAATATTGGCTCCTGGTTCTATAGCTTCATCCTGATCGCGTTTGCCGTTTGCCTGTTCGTCTTTTTCCTCCACCGCGACCATTTGCGATCAGAAAACAAGCTAGAGTCACTGGTGAGCCGGGAGTCCAGCTTTCTGTTCAATAACATGATCCTGCTCGCCGCTTGCTTTACGGTGCTGTGGGGCACGCTGTTTCCGGTGTTGAGCGAATACGTGCAGGGATCAAAGGTGACGGTCGGAGCTCCGTTTTATAACCGGGTGAATATTCCGATCGGACTCTTTCTGCTGTTCCTGACCGGCATCGGGCCGCTGCTGGCGTGGCGATCAACTTCCCTCCGGTCGATCCGGCGCAACTTCATCCTACCTTCGGTGGCCATTGCCGTAACGGCAGTGGTGTTGATCATCTGCGGAGTCCGTCCCTGGAACGATGGCAACGAGATGCAGTCGACCCTGTTCTCGCTGGTGACGTTCAGCCTGGGCGCGGGCGTGATTACGGGAATCGTCGAAGAGTTTCTGCGCGGAGCCAACGTGGTACGCACGCAGACGGGCAAGAACCTGCTGGCATCCGCCATTCTGCTGACACGCCGGAACGCGAGGCGGTATGGCGGCTACGTCATCCACTTCGGGATCGTGGTGATGTTCATCGGAATTGCCGGCGGCGCGTTCAACCAGGCGCGCGAGATGGCCATGAGCTACGGCGACACTCTGGCGTTGGGACCCTACCGGCTGGTGTGCCGCTCGATTACGCAGGACTCCAAGGCTGAGTACGATACGGATTACGCGGTGCTGGACGTGTATCGCGGAGACAAGTACATTACCCAGCTCTCGCCGGAGCGGCGCGTCTATTTTGCCGGAACAGATCATGAACAGGCCGCCACCGTGGTCGCGTTGCACTCGACGGCGCAGAACGACCTGTACACGGTTTTTGAAGGAAAAGATCCGGATACGGGACAGCCGATCATCAAGGCGTTTTTGAATCCGCTGATTGCGTGGATCTGGATCGGGGTCGCGATTGTCGTAGCGGGCACATTCGTCGCGCTCTTTCCGAATATCACCCGGACCGCAGTGCGGCAGCGACAGGAAGACGCGGCTCCTGCAGAAGCGCCACGTGCCCCGGCCGCGGTGGGCGCGGGCGGAGTGCTGGTAAAGGCTCCGCATGCGTAAATTGACAAGCTTTCGGAATCCGGTGCTCTGGGCAAAGACCTTGCAGCTGGTCCTGCTGGCGGCGATTACGACGGCCATGCTGGGCGCAGGACAATCGCGCTACGAACGGCTGGGGCACGAACTGGTGTGCTCCTGCGGCTGCGGGCAGATTCTGCTGGAATGCAATCACGTGAGCTGCCCGAGCTCGCCGGTGATGATACGTGAGCTGCAGGCGCAGCTTGCCTCCGGTCTGGGCGATACGGCAGTCATGAACTGGTTTGCGGGCAAATATGGAGCGACGGTGCTGGCGGCACCGATTCGCGGCGGCTTTGATAATGCTGCATGGATTGTTCCCATTGGCGTTTTCCTGCTGGCCACTGCGGGCACGTTCGGGGTTGTCTGGATCTGGAAGCGGCGTGCGAGCGCACTTGCACCCGCGCCTGCGCAACTGCACCCGGCCGGGTTCCAGGGACCCGAAGAATCGGCGTTGCGCGAACGCATTCGCCGAGAGACGGAGTACTGACCTATGGTTCCCTGCTATATCGCTGTGTTTGCCCTTACCATTGCGTTGTTCGCATACATCTTCTGGCCGGCTCGCAACCTGTTCACGCAGGCAGACAAGACCCGCGTGGATTATCTGCGCGAGCGGAAAGATGCGATCTATGAGAACCTGCGCGACCTGAATTTTGAATACCTGGCAGGCAAGTACCCTGAATCCGAGTACAACGAGCAGCGGAGAGCCCTGGAGGACGAGGCCGCTCGCGTGATTTCCGAGATGGAAGGCCTGCAGGCTCGGGGAGTTCGCGGAATGCGCTCGCGTGCATGAAGCTGGGTTCGCCGGCGAATATGCTTCCACTGGGAAGCGCCGCTTATCATCCGAACGTATTGCACATCCTGCATTGAGAATTGGACCTATTCAGCCGTGTCTATTTTGAATCGAACGCTTCGTGTGAGCCTGGTGGTGGTGCTGCCGGCCCTATTTTGCATGCCGCTGTTTGCCGCCGCTCTCAGCGGAACAGTGATGAACCGGACCACCGGAAAGCCGTCCAAGGGCGATACGGTCGCGTTGATCAACACGGCTCAGGGAATGGATGAGCTTGCCAAAGTCACGACGGATGGGCAGGGCAAGTTCCAGGTGAACGCTCCAGATGGCGGCCAGATTCTGCTGCACATTACGCATGCCGGCGCCGAGTACTTCAAGAGTGTTCCGCCGGGTTCCGGCAACGTGGATATCGACGTGTACGATTCGGCGGCGAAGATTGAGGGAATTACTGGAGAGGCTCTGGTGCTCCGCGCCGAAACAGATTCCACCGGCCGCACGCTGAACGTGACGGAAAACTTCTTCCTTCAGAACGCCTCCTCTCCTCCGAGGACGCAGTATGGCGGGAATACCTTCGAGTTCTTTGTGCCGCCAGGCGCGAAGTTGAATGACACGGTTGCCAGCGCACCCAGCGGTCTGCCAACCAATGTCGAGGTGAAGACGCTGGATGCCGCGAGCGGGCATTACGCCTTTACGTTTCCCGTCCGGCCGGGTGAGAACCGCTTCCAGATCGGGTACTCGCTTCCATACTCCGGCAAGCAGGACTTCACCATCCGGCTCACCATTCCGACATCCGATGTCGCGGTGATGCTGCCGAAGTCGATGCAGTTCCAGGGGAAAGGCGCGACGCAGTTCCAGGCCATCAGCCCGGACGTGAACGCGCAGACATTCGACGCGCACCTGCCGCCATTCTCTCAGCCGCTTGAGTTCACGCTGTCCGGTGCAGGACAGCTCCCGCAGGCGCAAGAGCAGGCGCAGGGGGGAGCAGCACAGCAGGGCGGAGGGGCACAGCAGGGCGCGCAGCAGCAAGCCTCCTCGGACCGGCCAGGCGGAGGGCTGGGAGTTCCCGTCGATCCCAACGACGAGAATGACCCGTGGTCGAAATACAAGTGGTGGGTCTTTGGAATCCTGGGACTAGCCTTGGCAGCCGGGGCTGGAGTGATGCTGAAGCGGAGCGCATTGCCTGCGGGAGCAGTGCTGCCGAATGCCGCAGACGACGCGTACGCTGCAGCTCTGCCTGAGTCCGCGCCAGGCAGCTCTGTATCCCGCAGCAACCGCGCTCCTACGTCCACCTTGCAGGCTCTGAAGGATGAGCTGTTTGAACTGGAGACGGACCGAATTGCCGGACGAATCACGGCAGCAGAGTACGTTGAGCATAAGGCGGCGTTCGATGTGATGTTGCGGCGAGCTCTTGGCCGCATCGAAGCGGTACCGACGGCGTCTAATGATCAAGAAGGCTGATATTGGGCGGCTCTGGTTTTCAGAGGTAAGCCGAAGGCTTCCGACCCGCATAGAGAGCCCGATTCAGACGGTGAAAGAACGCGATGAACACGCTGAAGTCTACGTTGTTGCTGGTTGGATTGATGCTGGTGCTGGTGCTGGTTGGCGAGCGCATCGGCGGTGAGAGAGGTATGATTCTCGCCTTCCTGCTCTCTGTCGCGATGAACTTTACCGCTTATTTCTTCTCCGACAAGATTGCGCTTGCCATGTATCGAGCGCAGCCGGTGACACGAGAGCAGCTTCCACGGGCCTATGAGGTGGTGGAGCGGTTGGCAGCCAAGGAGGGTCTGCCGATGCCAAAGATCTACGTGCTGCCGACCGAGTCGCCCAATGCGTTTGCCACAGGCCGCAATCCGCAGCATGCTTCGGTTGCGGTGACTCACGGCATTCTGGAGTTGCTGACCGACGAGGAGTTGGAGGGCGTGCTGGCCCACGAACTCGGCCATGTGAAGAACCGCGATATCCTTACCAGCTCGATCGCCGCGACTCTTGCCGGAGCAATCACCATGATCGCCAGGATGGGCTATTGGGCCTCGCTGTTTGGCGGCTTTGGCGGACGCGAGAGTCGCGACCGCGAAGGTGGAGGGCTGGGTGCGCTATTGATGATTATCGTCGCGCCGATCGCGGCCACACTGATTCAGCTTGCAGTCTCGCGATCTCGTGAGTACGAAGCCGATTCGACCGGCGCCCACACGACGGGTAATCCGTATGCACTGGCAAGTGCGCTGCAAAAGCTGGAGAACTACTCCAAGCGCCTGCCGCTGCAGGCATCTCCTTCAACCGCACATCTGTTCATCGTCGCTCCTTTGCTGGGCGGCGGATTTGGCAACCTGTTCTCGACACATCCGCCAACACGTGAGCGGATTCGCCGCCTGATCGGGCGGGATCTGGTTTAGGTAAGTCGATGGGCTATGTACTGCGCGCAGTTCGGCTTCTCAGTATGGTCGTATGGGTCGGGGGACTGGCCTTTTTCGCGTTTGTGGAGGCGCCAACCGCGGCGCGTGTGATGGGTATCACCCAGCAGTTTGCGCTCTTGATCGGCGAAAGTATTGGTGGAATCAACTCCATCGGGTATGCGACCAGCATGCTGTTTATCCTGTGCAGTCTGCTGTTGTGGAAACGCAGTTCCCCGGGTACTCGCAAGCTTCTAGTGGTGGAGTTACCGCTAGCGATCGTGATGTTTGCCGCTGTGCTGTGTGTGCAACGATCGATCGTCCCTGCCATGGAGCGCGATCGGACAGCAGCAAACGGCGATATTAATACGCTCGCTCCCGATAATCCGATTCGCGCGCACTTCGACCGGCTGCACGCGAATTCAGAATCGGTGGAAGGCGCGGCGCTATTTTTAGGAGTGGCCGTGGTGCTGCTGATGGCCGGAGAAGACTCGCGGCAAGATCGTCCTCAGGTACTTACACGTTGAACTTGAAGAACAGGATGTCGCCATCTTTGACGGTGTAATCCTTGCCCTCCGACCGTAGCAGCCCCTTCTCTTTCACCGCCTGTTCACTGCCGTATTTGAAGAGATCTTCGCAGTGGTAGCAGTCGGCCTTGATAAACCCTTTTTCAAAGTCAGAGTGAATAACTCCAGCGGCACCCGGAGCTTTGGTTCCCTTCACGATGGTCCAGGCGCGGACCTCCTGCACGCCAGCGGTGAAGTAGGTAATCAAATTCAACAAGGCGTACGCCGAGTGGATCAGCCGGTTCAACCCCGGCTCTTCGAGTCCCATCTCTTTCAGAAAGTCGTCACGCTCCGAGGGATCGAGCTGGGCAATCTCCGACTCCATCGCACCGCAGATGCGCACAACCTGTGAGTGCTCCTCGGCAGCGCGCTTCTCGACTGCATCCACCCATGGGTTGTGACCCGCAAGGCCGGATTCATCCACGTTTGCTACATACATCAGGGGCTTGGCGGTGATGAGGTGGAGGTCGCGGGCGTAGAGTTTTTCCTCGTCTGTCAGATCGGCTGTCCGCGCGGGCTTGCCTCCCTCCAGGGCGTCCTTCAACTTCTTGACTGCGGAGAACTCGGTCTTTACTTTGTGGTCGGCGTTTGACCCCTTATTCAGCTTCTCGACCTTCTGGTAGCGCTTGTCCACAGTGTCGAGATCAGCGAGCAGCAGCTCGGTGTTGATGATGTCGATATCGTGGATCGGGTTGACGCCGCCGGCGACGTGCACCACCTCAGGATCAGAAAAGCAGCGGACCACGTGCAGGATTGCGTCCGTGGAGCGGATGTGACCGAGGAACTGGTTGCCGAGCCCTTCGCCCTTCGACGCGCCTTCGACCAAGCCGGCGATGTCGATGAACTCCATCGTGGTCGGCACCAACGACTTCGGCTGGATCAGCTTCGAAATCTTCTCAAGACGCGGATCGGGCACCGTCACCACGCCGGCGTTGGGATCGATGGTGCAGAAGGGATAATTGGCCGCCTGGGCCTTCGCCGAGGTGAGTGCATTGAAGATGGTGCTTTTACCGACGTTGGGAAGCCCAACGATTCCGCAGTTCAGAGGCATGGAGTGGCTATTTTCCTTGATCGTGATCGGGGGCCCGCGTTGGCAGGCGAATCAGGAGCCTCGTACAGGATAGAGCATTGCGAGGCACGGGCGCGCAGCACGGTTAGAATGGTACGGATGCCGGCAGCAACGAGTCGGCGCAATTCATTCGCCCGAAAACTGCCATGCCAACCAGATGTGCGATAACGGCACTATGCTCGTGAAGACCGCGCTCACCGCACCGCGGTTTTGGATTTCGCTCGTGCTGGGGCTCTCGGCTGGACTGACCGATTATCTGGGTGGATACCTGTTGGTTCGGAGGTCGCCCTCGGCTCGGGCACTTCGCTACTTTGTCGCGCTGGGGGCGGGATTCATGTTGGCCGCCGCGATTCTGGAGATGCTGCCGGAGGCGTTTCGACTGAACAACCGCTGGGCAGCGCCTCTGGTGCTTGCAGGCTATGTGGGAGTACACCTGCTGGAGCATAGCCTGGTGCCACACTTCCACTTCGGCGAGGAGACGCATCACCACGAGTTTCTGTCGGCGGGACGCAGCTACTCGGTGCTGCTGGGTCTGGCGACGCACACGTTCTTCGATGGAATCGCGATTGGATCTGGATTTGTGCTTTCGAGCTGGCTGGGATGGATGCTGTTTGTCGCCGTATTCCTGCACAAATTGCCGGAGGGCTTCACGGTGGCGAGCGTCATGCTCGCGAGCGGACAGGGGCGACGGGCGGCGCTCAACTCCTCCCTGTTCTTGGGAGCGACGACTCTGCTGGGCGTGCTGGCGATCAACTTGCGCCCAGGATGGGTGATGGCTGGGCTGCCTCTTTCGGCAGGAGTGACAATGTATGTCGCGGCAACAGACCTGGTGCCGGAAGTCAATCGCGAGCCCGGGATTCGCATGGCCCTGGTGTTCTTCTGCGGCGTGCTACTGTTTTTTGTGCTCCGCGCCTTCGCTCCGGCGTAGCACTCGCGTGACGCTTCAGCGGGTTTGCTGAGCCTTTGAGCTGCCCGTTCTGCGCACGGTGTCGGGTCCATCCAGCGCGGATTCGGCTCCAGGCACACGTGGAAGAGGTACCAAGGGTACGCTGCGCAACAGCGCACGCGCAATATTCAGCCAACCGGACGATGACATGCGACCGCTGTCACCGACCGGCCGCTCGGCGCCGCCGTAGACATCCTGCTCCGCCATCGGATAGCCGTGGTGTGCCAGGTGCAGCAGCATGGAGAACTCATAGTCGTGTTCGTCGCCTGGCACTTTGAGGAGAAGCGGAAGAAGCTCGACCGGCAACGCACGCAATGGCGTCTGAACATCCCGCAGAGAGATGTGGGTAACTACCTGAAATACGAGCCCCAGCATGCGAGTGCGCAAGGATTGCCCTGAGCCCGCGCTGGCCGGGTCCCCATCGTTTCCGCAAAATGCGCCGCCGAGAATCACCAGCCTGGGGGAGCTATGGAGGGCCCGCATCAACCGCACCACATCGCTCGCAGCATAGCGGGCATCCGCCGCAGTCGTGACAACTCCGGTGTAGTGCGGCAGATGCTCTGTGATGTACTGCAGTCCTGTTTTCAATGCGGCGCCCCGACCCTGGGGTCTAGCGTGCCGCAACAGATGCACAGTGGGCTCCAGGCAGATGCGGTCCAGCACCCATTTTCTGCCCGCGGAGCTTCCATCGTCGACGACTACGATCGCAGACACTCCGGCGCGAACCAGTGGCTCGATTACGTCCAAGAGGGCCCGGCCTGGCTCGGTTGCCACAATCAGAGCGGCCACCCCGGGCGGCGCGGTCGATCGGGAGATCGAATTGGGGGCATAGCTCATGGCTTCTGTAGACCTCAAGAGTAACCTGAGCAGAGCGGCTGCAGGCAAGCCGGGAGGGCTCCGCCGCCGTTCCATACAAACTATACGTGCGTAGGTTCGATTGGTTCCGAAGCCACATGCGAGGGCATGGGACCGACAATCATCCTGTAGGATGCAAGTCGGCCGTAGGATGGCTAAGTAAGAGCAGTTCGATCCCGGATGAGGTCTAATTCTTCAGCTAGCGAAGAAAAGGGCCGAGACTCCGGCTGTGGGGTGACCACCTGCCGAAAATCAAAAATAGCTAAATCTGGCGGGCCAGGACCAGCGTGATGTCATCAGGCTGCTCGCCGGCGCCAATCCAGGCCTCCAGCGCAAGCATGACCTGAGCCGAGATGACGTGAAGCGGCTGATCTCGATAGCGGGACACGACTTCCAGGAGCCGCTCCTCGCCAAACTCTCCAAAATCATTTTCCGGCTCGGTAATGCCGTCCGAGTAGCCGATCAGGATGTCTCCCGAGGTCATCCGGATAGTCTCCTGCTGATATTCCATGTTGTCGAGCAGACCGACGACGGTCCCGCCACAGTCGAGGCGGCGAACGCTACCGTTCCTGCTCATGACCATGGGGGGGAGATGGCCAGCGTTCGAGTAGGTCAGCTCCGACGTATCGGCATCGTAGTGCGCCAGGAAGAGCGTGGCGTATTTTGCGGGCTGAGTGCTGCGATAAAGATGCCGATTCAGGAGGGCAAGAATGCTTCCTGGCGACTCGAACAATTTGCCATCATCCCGCTGGGGAGCACCCAGTCCGCTCTGCGCCAGATCAGCACCGGAGAGCTGGTATGCACGCACCGCAGAGTGCAGGGTGGCCATCAGCAGCGCCGCCGAGATGCCCTTGCCGCTGATGTCGCCGATTGCAATGCCCGCCCCGCACTCGCCACATTGATTCCCTTGTGGGGTGTTTGGTCGGTGAAAGAGAAGAAAATCGTAGTAATCCCCGGAGACGGAACGCGCCGGACGGCAGATCCCATGGAGTTCCAGAGTAGGCAGATCACGCACGTGCCGCGGGAACAGGTTGGCCTGCACCTCTTGCGCGATGCTGAGCTCGCTCTGCAGGCGTTCCTTCTCATGCTGCTCGATCAGCAGGCGCTCCAGCGAGCCGGTCATGCCGTTGAAGGATCGAGCCAGCTCTCCGAGCTGGTCCTTCTTACTGCTGTAGAGCGCCGGGATACGATGCACGAGGTCTCCGCGGTCGACGCGCTGGGTAGCGGCGTAGAGTTCCTCGACCGACCCGGTGATGTTGCCGCTCAGGCGGAGGGCCAGAGCCAGTGCCAGTGCTTCCACCAGACCAAACACGATGCACAGCCCAATAAGGCCGTACTTGATGTAATCGGTGACGATGCCACCAAGAGAACTGCCGAAGAGCTGGCGATAGAGCAGCGAGGGTCTCGAGTGGACCTCTACGGGCACGTTTTCAACGACGTTCGTCTCCCACTCGCGCACCTGCAGGGTCGAAACAAACGGCACGCGAAAGTCGTAGAAGTACGCCGGCGGCGGTTCCTTGCCCCCATAAACCTCCGCGTTGTCATGGCCGGTTCGGCTTTTCCCCGGCACTGCGGCTGAGAGGCCAACTCGTCCCAAATCTTGCGCTACCAGGTCCATGAAGGCGGCACTCACCGGCATCGCAGTTACCACGCTCAGTATTCCGCGCCCCTGAACGTGGCGCTGGTCAATGGCAACCAGGTACAAGTCCTGTCCGTCCAGCACGAGGCCGCGAAATGGATTGCCACCAAGGTCTGTCGCCCAGAGAGGCAGTCCGAGCGGCATCTCCGTCCCGATATGTTGCTGGATTCCAAGGGCGCTGGTCTCCGGACGACCCCAGAGCGGCGAGCCATTCAGGTATACGGCGGTGTGGCGATCGAGCCGCAACATGGTCGGGTCCGCCGAAGTATCGCGCGCAGCCAGCGCCGGAGGCCCGGTTGGGGGCCCCGAGGGTCGCGGACCGCCCGGCCGAAGAGTGGGCGGAGGATGCTCGGCGAGTTGGCGCATGATCTGGGCAATTCGGGAGACGCGGCTCGCGTTATCCAGCCCGATCTCGTCAAGATGCTGCTGCATCCGGGTATCCGCAAGGTGGATGGAGAATTGACCCACAGCCAGGTAGGTGGAGACCGATACCAGAGTCAAAAACAGCAGCACCGGAGCAAGGCCGATTAGCAGGTAAGTCAGGATCAGCTTGCTCCGCAGACTCCAGAGGAATCGCTGTCGCACGATCTTCAGGGTGAGCGGCACCGCCAGGCCAAACATGGCGACCGCCACAATGGTCTGCATCCAGCCGAGTACAGGCGAGCTCATGCTCGGCGCCTGACGCACCAGCCAAAGAATCCCTGACCAGATCGCGAGCCAGAATACGGCGCCCCCGATGCCGGTCGGAAGCCTGCGAAGGCGCATGCCGAATGTCTCAGGAACGGCGGTCATGGCTCTCCTTCTCAGGCTCCTGCGCAGTCTGCTGCTCTTCGTCTTCACGTGCGACGCAAAGCGAGTAGCGGGTTGCGGAAAAATGTGCCCCGGCGAGCAGCAGCAGACCGGAGAGAAACGCCCAGATCATCAGGCCGATGGACACGTAGAACGGACCATATACCGCCGCGAAATCCAGCTTCGGCAGCACGAGGACAT